>ERZ778022.3878-NODE-3878-length-13512-cov-3.633648_pt1 | contig 13512 bp, 11 predicted proteins | sample MGYA00375752_ERZ778022 | MGnify/ENA primary metagenome ERZ778022 (study PRJEB29350, sample SAMN05389826) | bioreactor metagenome | isolation source: Thiocyanate bioreactor | place: South Africa: University of Cape Town | collected 2014-04-04 ... | reverse complement strand
GAACTCGCCCGCAATCCCCGTTCCCGGTCCGCAACTCTCCGTCGGGCCCGCCGGACCGGCGCGCCGCCACGGGCCGTCCGGCTGGATGGCTTGGGTGTTCCCCGTATCCGAGGTGCAGCATGATCCGCACGCTGAACGTCATGCTCGTCTGTGCCAGCGTTGCCGCGCTCGTCGCGGTCTACGCCATCAAATACTCTGTGGAAGAGACGGCGAACGAGAAGGTGGCCATCGAACGACAGATCGACCGGCAGGAGGGCGAACTGTCGCTGCTCAAGGCAGACTGGGCTTACCTCAACCAGCCTTCGCACGTCGCCCCGATCGTGGCGCGCCATGCTGCGGCCCTGGGTCTTGTTCCGATCTCGCCCCAGCAGTTCGGCAGCCTCGAGGGCCTGCCCATGCGACCGATCATCCAGAAGGATGAGACAGGTCTCGACGAGCTGTTCTCGTCGCTTGAAGCCGGCGTCGATCCCGCCGAACAATCCGTCGAGGTCCGATAGATGGCACTTGCGAACGAAGCAGCTGCGCCGATTGCCCTGGTTGGCACGCGCAAGTCGCGCGGCAACCTGACCAAGGCGCGCATCCGCTGGGTTATCGCCATCCTCGCCATTGTTTTTGCGGTTGTGATGGGGCGCCTGATTCAGCTCGGTTCCGTGGTTACAGACTCGACGATCGAGGGGCGCGAGCGCGACGTGATCACCGCGACCCGTCCGGCGATCCTCGATCGGAACGGGCTCGAGCTTGCCGTCGATATCCGCGTGCCGTCGATGTTCGCAGAGCCGCGCCGCATCATCGACGTCGATGAGGCGACCGAGGCGATCCTCACGGTGCTACCGACGCTCAATCGAGACTGGCTTCGCAAGCGGCTCACGGGAGAAAAGGGGTTCGTCTGGATCAAGCGGGAGATGACGCCGGCGCAGCGCGACCGCATCTTCGCCCTTGGCATTCCGGGCCTCGATTTCGTCACCGAAAGCAAGCGCTTCTATCCCAGCGGGAAAGAGGCCTCGCACATCATGGGTGCCGTGAATATCGACAACCAGGGTATCGCCGGCATCGAAAAGCACATGGACAACGAGGACGTAGCGTTGCTGCAGTCGCTCGGACTCGCCCGTGGCAACGAACTGGCGCCCGTCGACCTGTCAATAGACCTGCGCGTCCAGCACATCATGTACGAGCAGCTGCTCGACTCAATGACCCGCTACCAGGCTGTCGCCTCGGCCGCCGCGATGGTCGACATTCGGACCGGCGAGATCATTTCCATGGTGTCGCTGCCGGACTTCGATCCCAACAATCCGTCGTCGGCGTTCGAGCCGGTGAACGGCAAGAAGGACCAGCGCTTCAACCGAATCACGTCGGGAATCTTCGAGCTGGGCTCGACGTTCAAGACGATCACCATCGCCGGGGCGCTCGACAGCGGGCTGGTGAAGATGACGGATACCTTCGATGCCCGTTTCGGCATCCGTTTCGGCCGGTTCACCATCGACGATTTCCACGGCAAGCACCGCGTGCTGTCGCTGCCCGAGGTCTACAAATACTCCTCGAACATCGGCACGATCCGCATCATGCAGCAGTGGGGCAAGGACAATTTCCGCGACTTCCTCACCAAGCTCGGCATGGACAAGCGCATGCCGTTCGAGCTGCCCGAAATGCGAGATCCGGTCGTGCCGACAAAGTGGCCCGAGATCGTGGCGGCCACGGCTTCGTTCGGTCACGGGCTCAGCGTCAGCCCGCTCCACCAGTTGATGGCCTATGCCGCGTTCGTCAACGACGGCTGTCTGCTGCCGCCCACGCTCTACAAGCGGAGCGAAGCGCAGTCGAAGCCACTCTGCACCACCATCATCTCGCCCAAGACCAGCGCGCAGATCCGCTATCTCATGCGACTCAATGCACTCGAAGGGTCCGGCACGCGGATGAATAAAGCGGCGGCGGGTTACCGGGCGGGCGGCAAGACGGGTACCGCTGAAAAGGTTGTGAACGGCGCCTATTCTTCCGGGCTCAACCTCAACGTGTTCACGTCGGCCTTCCCGCTGGACAACCCGCGCTATGCGCTCATCGTTCTCGTCGACGAACCGAAGCGAGAGAACGAGCAATCTGGCGTTACAGCAGGCTGGAATGCCGGCGAGGTGACGGGCCGGATCATTGCTCGCGCGGCACCGCTCCTGGGTGTTGGTCCGGACTTCAGCGAAATGGTAGATGCGAGCATTGTCCCCGTCGAACTTCGCTAGGGGCGCGTCGGAGGAACTCCAACTTGTCGTTCGAACTCGCCGACCTGCTGAGAGGCTCCTACGCCAAGGCAGGGAACCTTGAGGTGTCGGGCATCAACGCCGACAGCCGGGCGACTGCAGAGGGCGAGGCATTTTTCGCCATTCCGGGTACCAAGGTGCACGGCAATGCGTTTATTGCGCAGGCGGTGCAACGCGGTGCCGCGGTCGTGGTCACCGATCGGCAGCCCGATGAGGCAACCGCGGTTCGGGTGGTTGTCGTCCGTGATGTTCGAGCGGCTTATGCGCGGGCTGCGGCCCGCCAGTTCGCGCCACAACCCGGCATCAACGTCGCGGTCACCGGCACCAACGGGAAATCATCGATCGTCTCCTTCGTCCGCCAGATCTGGGCGGCGTGCGGCATTCCCGCGGCCAGCCTCGGAACCGTCGGCGTAGAGACCGCCTCCGGCATCGTCCCTCGGGAACTGACGACCTCCGATGCGCTGGCGCTGCATCGCGATCTTGGGGCGCTGCGGGCGCAGGGCATCGACCATATTGCGCTTGAGGCATCGAGCCAGGGCCTCGACCAGCGCCGTGTCGACGGGCTGCGCTTCGATGCCGTCGGCTTCACCAACCTGACGCAGGACCATCTCGAGTATCACGGCGGCATCGACAACTACCGCGAAGCCAAGCTGAGGCTGTTCCGTGAACTTCTTGCCGAGAATGGTGCCGCGGTGATCAACAGCGACGATCCGGAGCACCTGCCGTTCGTCTTTGCCGCGCTTGACCGTGGCGCACGCGTGCTGACCGTTGGCCAGGAGGGGGCCGTCTTCGAAGTCGGCTCGATCGTAAACGAGGGCTTCGGGCAACGCATCACCGGCCGCCTGGTGGGCGAGCCGGCGAACTTCTATCTGCCGCTGACAGGCGCGTTCCAGGCGAGCAATGCACTGGTAGCGCTGGGGCTCGCCACGGCGACCGGTGCGACGCCGGCCGTTGCGCTCGAGGCCTTGGAATCGCTTCGGGGTGCCAAGGGTCGGCTGGAGATGGTCGGGCACCGCGATGGCGGGGCCGTCTTCGTCGACTATGCCCACAGTCCGGACGCGCTCAAGAACGCGCTGCAATCGCTGCGCCCCTATGCGGCGGGCAGGCTGACGGTGGTGTTCGGCTGTGGCGGCGATCGCGACAAGGCCAAGCGGCCGGTCATGGGTCGCATTGCTGGCGAACTGGCCGATCGGGTGATCGTTACAGACGACAACCCTCGCACCGAGGACGCGACGGCGATCCGGGCGGAAATCCTCGCTGCGGTTCCGACGGCAGAGGAGATCGGTGATCGACGCCAGGCTATCGAGGCCGCGGTCGCCTCGCTTGGGCCAAAAGATGTGGTACTGATTGCCGGAAAGGGCCACGAAGACTACCAGATCGTCGGCACCACCAAACATCATTTCTCCGACCACGAAGTGGTCGCGCAGGCGCTGAAAGGCCTCTGATTTGTCGCCTCTTTGGACTGTTGCCGAGATCGTCGCGGCAACGGGCGGACGCCCGGAAGGGCTCAATGACGGCGCGATCGCATCGATCTCGATCGACTCGCGCGAGATAGCGCCGGATGCGCTGTTCATTGCCATCAAGGGCGATGCGCATGATGGGCATGATTTCGTTGGCAAGGCACTGGAGGCAGGGGCGGCGGCCGCCATCGTGAGCGAAGCCTACCACGCCGCCAACGGTGGCGACCGGCTGATCGTCGTGCTGGACACATTGCAGGCGCTGGAGGCGCTGGGACGGGCGGCGCGGGCCCGCAGCCGAGCCGAGATCATCGCGGTCACCGGCAGCGCGGGCAAGACCACCACGAAGGAGGCCATTCGCACGGTTCTGTCGGCGGCCGGCGAGACACATGCGTCGATCAAGAGCTTCAATAACCACTGGGGCGTGCCGCTGACGCTGGCGCGGATGCCGCGCGAGGCCCAGTTCGGTGTCTTTGAAATCGGCATGAATCATCCGGGAGAAATCACGCCGCTGGTCAAGTTGGTGCGTCCGCACATCGCCGTCATCACGACGGTGGCGGCTGCCCATCTCGAGTTCTTCGGTTCCGTCGCGAATATCGCGGCGGCGAAGGCGGAAATTTTCCTTGGACTCGAGGAGGGCGGAACGGCGCTGCTGAATGCCGATCATCCTTACCTCCACATCCTGTTCAACCACGCTCGAAAGGCGGGTGTCGGCCGGATCGTCACCTACGGGTTCGACGATAGCGCCGACTGGCGCATTGCCGAGATCGAAGTGCTGCCGACTCGCACGATTGCGCAGGTCGACCATGAGGCCGAGCGGTTCGCGCTGAGCCTGCCGGTGCCGGGGCGGCACATGCTGGCCAATGCGGTGGCGGCGCTGGCAATTGCCCATCTGTCGGGTGAGGGGACATCGGTGGCCCTGCGTGCGCTAGGGAGTTTCGAGGCGCCCGAGGGGCGGGGCGAAACCCACCGCCTCGGCCCGCCGAACAAGCCGCTGCTGCTGGTGGACGAAAGCTACAACGCCAACCTCGCCTCCATGGCGGCGGCGATGGACGTCTATGCCGGGATCAAGCCGCCGGCGGGCAAGAAGGTGCTGGTGCTCGGAGACATGCTGGAACTGGGGCCGCAATCGCCCGAGCTGCACGCCTCTCTCAAGAATTCGGTGCTAGCAACTGGCGCTACTCACCTATTCCTCGTCGGGCCGTCGATGGCCGCGCTGGCGAAAAGCCTCGATCCCGAGCTCGTTGCCGGCCATGCGCCGGCGATCGAAGAGCTCTCCGACGCCATTCTGGCGGCCCTTGCGCACGGTGACTCAGTTATGGTCAAAGGGTCGAAAGGCGTCCGGTTGGCGGGTCTCGTGCAGGCGATCCGCGACCGGTTCAAGTGAGCAGGCCGCCCGGCGCCGACACAGGGACGCGAGTAGCATGCTTTATTTCCTCGGGCAGCTGGGCGGCGAGGGCCTCACTGTCTTCAATGTCTTCCGCTACATTACCTTCCGGACAGCCGGCGCCGTCGTCACGGCACTGTTCCTGATCTTCCTGTTCGGTCCCGCCATGATCCGGCTGCTCAAGGTCAAGCAGGGCCGGGGCCAGCCGATCCGCGAGGACGGGCCGCAATCGCACATCGTCACCAAGAAAGGCACGCCCACCATGGGCGGCCTGATGATCCTCGCCAGCACGGTGTTCTCGATCCTGCTGTGGTCGAACCTGTCGAACGGCTACGTCTGGGTGGTGCTGTTCGTCACCGTTTCGTTCGGTGCCATCGGGCTCTATGACGACTATCTCAAGGTCAAGCGGATGTCGCATGCCGGGTTCGGCGGACGGCAACGCCTCATCATCGAGGCGCTGGTGGCGGGCATCGCCTGCTACATGATCGCAACGATGACGTCGCCGCCCTACAACACGTCCCTGCTGTTTCCGTTCGTGAAGGATCTGGCGCTCAACCTTGGCTGGTTCTTCGTGCCGTTCGGAGCCTTCGTCATCGTCGGGGCCGGCAATTCGGTGAATCTGACCGATGGCCTAGATGGCCTCGCCATTGTTCCCGTGATGATAGCCGCGGCCTGCTTTGGCCTCATCGCCTACCTGATCGGTTCGCAGAATTTTGCCGACTACCTGCTGCTCAACCACGTCGGCGGGACCGCCGAACTTGCCGTCCTCTGCGGCGCGCTGATTGGCGCTGGGCTCGGTTTCCTTTGGTTCAATGCACCGCCTGCGCAGATATTCATGGGCGACACCGGTTCGCTCGCGCTGGGCGGCGCGCTGGGCACGATCGCGGTTGCGACCAAACACGAGATCGTGCTGGGCATAATCGGCGGCCTGTTCGTCCTCGAAGCCGTGTCCGTGATCGTGCAGGTGGCGTCGTTCAAGCTGACCGGCAAGCGCGTCTTCAAGATGGCGCCGATCCATCATCATTTCGAGCATCTGGGCTGGACCGAGAGCCAGGTGGTGATCCGCTTCTGGATCATCGCGTTCGTGCTGGCGCTGATCGGACTCAGTTCGCTGAAGCTTCGGTAGCTCCGCGAAGCCGGATTCGCAAAACGCGACTCCGGTCACTCCTTGCTAACCAACGCGGTCGTAGAGTGCGCCCCGAGTAGCGTACGGGAGACCGCCGGGCAGGGCGGCACTGAGTCATGTTTTCACGCGAGCGCAAGACGCCCATCGCCGAGTGGTGGTGGACGATCGACAAGAGTCTGCTGGCCGCGCTGGTCCTGCTCATGATTGTGGGCATTGTCCTCAGCTTCGCGGCCAGCCCGCCGGTCGCCGAGCGGCTCGGTCTGGGGCCCTGGCACTTCATCATCCGTCAGGCGATGTTTGCCGCGCTCGCTCTGCCGGTATTGCTGGCGACGTCGCTGCTGCCGCATCGGGCAGCGCGCTTCATGGCGCTGGCGGTTCTCATCGGTAGCGTGGTGCTGCTCTGGCTGACCCTGCGCTTCGGCGTCGAGGTGAAAGGTGCCAAACGCTGGATTTCGGCCATGGGCCAGACGATCCAGCCGTCGGAGTTTGTGAAACCGGCCTTCGCTGTGATCGGGGCCTGGCTGTTCGCGGAAGCGATGAATCAGAAGGGTGTCCCGGCGCGCGCCATGGCGACGGGCATCATGCTGCTGATTGTGGGTGGTCTGCTGCTGCAGCCCGATATCGGCCAGACCGCGCTGGTGCTCGCCACCTGGGCAGCGCTGCTCTTCCTTTCCGGCATTTCCTGGTTCCTGATCTTTGGGCTCATGGGCGCCGGGGTGGTGCTGCTGTTCGGCGCCTACACCTTCTTCCCGCACTTCGCGAAACGCATCGACGCGTTCATCAACCCCGACGAAGGCGGGCACGGCACCTACCAGATCGACCGTGCGCTCGACTCGCTGCTCGAGGGTGGCTGGTTCGGCCGAGGGCCGGGTGAATCGCTTGCCAGCAAGCGCATTCCCGATGCGCATGCCGACTACGTCTTCTCGGCCGCAGCCGGTGAGTTCGGCATTCTTTTCTGCCTCTGCCTTGTGGCGCTGATCGCCTTCATCGTGATCCGCTCGCTGATCGCGGCGCAGGGCCAATCGAACATCTTCGCGCGGCTTGCGGCGTCGACGCTGGCCATCCAGTTCGGCCTGCAGTGCGGCATCAACCTCGCGGTGAACCTCAATCTGGTGCCGCCCAAGGGCATGACGCTGCCGTTCGTCTCGTATGGCGGCACGTCGATGATTGCGGTGGCCTTCGGCATGGGGCTCATTCTCGCGTTGACCCGCAAGCGTCCCGAAGAGCGCCTTGCCACGGGGCTGCCCGTCTACCGCAGCGCGAGTGCAGTGCCGGCCGAATGAGCACCATCGTCCTTATGGCAGGCGGCACTGGGGGGCACCTCTTTCCTGCCATGGCGCTGGCGCAGGAGTTGCGGCGGCGCGGCCACGTCATCCACCTGATGACCGACCATCGCGCGACTGGGTATGGTGATCGTTTTCCGGCCGAACAGACCCATATCGTACCGTCGGCAACGCCGTCGGTTCGAGACCCGGTGAAGTTCGTCCTCGCCGGCACCAAGATCGTCTGGGGCATCGGCATTGCGCTGGGTAAGCTCAGCGGTATCAAGGTGGATGCCGTCGTGGGCTTCGGCGGCTATCCGGTTTACCCGCCTTTCGTGGCTGCCAGCCTCATCGGACTGCCCGGCGTGCTGCACGAGCAGAATGCTGTGCTGGGACGATCCAATCGCGCGCTTGCCAAACGTGCTCGGGTGCTGGCCCTGAGTTTTGCGAAGACATTGAAGGCCGAGCCGTTCGCGGACAAGAGCCTGCTGGTCGGCAATCCGGTGCGCGACCGAGTGCGGGCGATTGCCGATACACCTTACCCGGCGCTGGTGGCAGGCGACCCCATTCAGATATTGGTGACAGGCGGCAGCCAAGGGGCCCGGGTGTTTTCCGACATCGTTCCAGCCGCCGTCGCCGAATTGCCTGCCGACCTGCGGGGTAGGCTGCGCATCACCCAGCAGTGCCGTCCCGAAGACCTTGATCGCGTCGCCGAGAGCTATCGCCAGGCCGAGATCAACGTCGAACTCGCCGCCTTCTTCGATGACCTGCCAGAGCGCATGGCGCAGAGCCATCTGGTCATCTGCCGCTCCGGCGCGTCTACCGTCGCGGAACTGACGGTGATCGGGCGCCCTGCGGTGCTCGTGCCGCTGCCGGGCTCGATCGATGCCGACCAGAAGAACAACGCCCTGTTCGTCGATGCGGCCGGTGGTGGCTGGGTGGCGGAGCAGGCCACGCTTTCGCCGCACTCGCTTGGCACCCGGCTGGCAGCGCTGTTGAGCGATCCGGCCGGTCTGCAGCGGGCGGCGGCGGCTGCGAAATCACTGGGGCAGCCTGACGCTGTCGAGAAACTCGCCGACGTCGCAGAAGCACTCGCGAGCAAGGGGAAGCCGAAATGAAGATGCCGCGCAACATTGGCCCCGTCCATTTCGTGGGCATCGGCGGCATCGGCATGAGCGGTATCGCCGAAATCCTCCACAACCAGGGGTACGTCGTCCGCGGCTCCGACAGCTCCGAGAACCCGAACGTGCAGCGATTGCGCAGCATGGGCATCGAGGTGCAGGTCGGCCAGCGTGCCGAAAACCTCCGCGACGCAGCCGTCGTCGTGATCTCGTCGGCGATCAAGCGCGGCAACCCGGAGCTCGATGCAGCGCGGGCGCGGGGCCTTCCGGTCGTGCGGCGGGCCGAGATGCTGGCCGAGATCATGCGGTTCAAGAACGCCATCGCCATCGGCGGCACGCATGGCAAGACCACGACCACGACGCTGGTCGCGGCGCTGCTCGATGCGGGGAGCCTGGACCCCACCGTCATCAACGGCGGCATCATCAACGCCTATGGCACCAATGCCCGGCTGGGCGGCGGCGAGTGGATGGTGGTGGAAGCCGACGAGAGCGATGGTACGTTCGTCAAGCTGCCGGCAGATATCGCCGTCGTCACCAATGTCGATCCCGAGCATCTCGATCACTATCGCGACTTTGCCGGCGTGAAGCAGGCCTTCCTCAACTTCGTCGAGAACGTGCCGTTCTATGGTTTTGCGGTCATGTGCCTCGATCACCCGGAGGTGCAGGCGCTGGTCGGCGAAATCCGCGACCGCCGCGTCATCACCTATGGCCGCAATCCGCAGGCGGATGTCCGTCTCGTCGACCTCGAGATCAGGGATGGCATTTCTCACTTTGCCGTCGAGATCCGCGATCGCATCCGCCAGACGCACCTGCGCATCGAGGAGCTGACGCTGCCGATGCCGGGCGAGCACAACGCGATGAACGCGCTGGCCGCCATCGCCGTCGCCGACCAGCTCAAGGTGCCGGCCGAGGCGATCCGCAAGGGGCTCAAGGGCTTCACGGGGGTGAAGCGCCGCTTCAGGCGAACCTGTGTGGTATCGGGCATCACCATCATCGATGACTACGGTCATCATCCGGTGGAGATTTCGTCGGTGCTGCGCGCGGCGCGGCAGTCGACGCGGCGCGATGTCATCGCCGTCGTGCAGCCGCATCGCTACACGCGCCTGCACGACCTCTTCGACGATTTTGCGACCTGCTTCAATGATGCCGACACCGTCATCGTCGCGCCAGTCTATGCGGCCGGCGAGGCGCCTATCGCCGGCGTCACGCATGAGGAACTGGTGAGCCGCATCCGCCGGGCCGGTCACCGCGATGCGCGGGTGATCGATCGGCCGGAGGCGCTGGCGCCGCTGATCGCGAGTCGCGCGCAGGACGGGGACTATGTCGTCTGCCTCGGGGCAGGCAATATCACGCAGTGGGCAGCAGCCTTGCCGGGCGAACTCGGCACGCTGCTCGGTCAGGAACCGGAGGCAGCATGAGCGAACCTGCAGTGAATCTGCCGCCAGCTGAGCTTTGGCCCGACCTTGTGCCGCAGTTCCAGCCGTGGATACAGGACGTCCGTGGCAGGCTCATCGCCAACCAGTTGCTCAGCGAAGTGACTTGGTTCCGCGTCGGTGGGCCCGCGCAATTGTTCTTCCAGCCGGCGGACGAGCAGGATCTGGCGTTCTTCATGAAGAACCTGCCGGCGGACATCCGCCTCACAGTCATCGGGCTCGGCTCCAACCTTCTTGTGCGCGACGGTGGCATAGACGGTGTCGTCATTCGGCTGTCGGCCAAGGGATTTGGCGGGGTCGAGGTGCTCGATGGGCACCGCATCCGCGTGGGCACCGCCCTGCCGGACGTCAAGGTGGCAACCGCTGCGGCAGAAGCCGGTATTGACGGACTCACCTTCTATCGCGGCATTCCGGGTGGCATCGGTGGCGCGCTGTACATGAATGCCGGCTGCTACGGCACTGAGACGCGCGAGCGTATGGTCGAGCTTCGCGCGGTCACGCGGGAGGGCGAAATCGTCACCCTGTCGAACGCCGACATGGACTACCACTATCGCAAGTCCAACGGCCCGCGTGGCGCGATCTTCACCTCCGGGGTCTATCAGGGCTTCGCCGGCGACAAGGACGACATCCTGAGCCGGATGCGGGAGATCACCGAGAAACGCGAGTCCTCGCAGCCGACCCGATCGAAGACCGGCGGGTCCACCTTCAAGAATCCGGAAGGCCATTCGAGCTGGAAGTTGATCGACGCTGCCGGCTGTCGGGGGCTGAAAGTTGGCGATGCGCAGATGAGCGAGATGCACGCGAATTTCCTGCTCAACCTCGGCAGCGCCGATGCGCACGATGTGGAGACGCTGGGCGAGACTGTTCGAAACCGCGTGCGCGCCAACTCCGGCATCGAGCTGAAGTGGGAAATCCGCCGGATGGGCCATTTCGTTGCCGGTCGTGAGGTTCGCGAGTTCCTCGACGGCGATGTCTTCACGGGTGCGGTGTGAGCCACAGGCTCGGCGCCGCACGATTGGTTGGTGTTCCTCTGCCCGATCCCTTCAGGTCGGTTCGTAGGATCGGGTGAGAGGAAATGCAGTTGACCAGACACGTGGCTGTCCTCATGGGCGGCGTCTCAAACGAACGGCCGGTGTCTCTCAAGTCCGGCAACGAGTGCGCTCGGGCGCTGCGCAATGCCGGCTATCGGGTCACGGAAGTCGATGTTGGCTATGACATCGCGGAGCAGCTCCGCGAACTGGCTCCGGATGTCGCGTTTAACGCGCTGCACGGGCCCTACGGCGAGGACGGCACGATCCAGGGCCTCCTAGAGTTCCTCAAGGTTCCCTATACGCATTCAGGTGTGCTGGCCTCGGCGCTGGCGATGAACAAGCATCAGGCGAAAATCCTGTTCAAGGCCGCCGGCATTCCGGTGACCGATCACGTCATCGCCGATCGGTCCGAGGTGGCGAAGGCGCATGTGATGGCGCCGCCCTATGTGGTCAAGCCAATTGCCGATGGATCGAGCTTTGGGGTGTTCATCGTAAAGGCCGATCAGTCGCATCCCCCCCAGGAAATTCTCCGCGAGGACTGGAACGGCGGCGAGCAGGTGATGGTGGAGCGCTACGTGCCCGGCCGGGAGTTGACCTGCGCGGTGATGGGCGACGTGGCGCTGGGCGTCACCGAAATTCTCACCGACCTGGCCTTCTACAACTACGAGGCAAAATACGCCAAAGGCGGCTCGAACCATATCGTTCCGGCGCCGGTGCAACCGAAAATTTACGACAAAGTGCAGAAGATGGCGCTCAAGGCGCATGCTGCGCTGGGTTGCCGGGGCGTATCGCGGACTGACTTCCGCTACAACGACCAAGCCGGAGCAGACGGGGAACTCGTCTGCCTCGAAATCAACACCCAACCGGGCATGACCGAAACGTCGCTTGCTCCCGAGCAGGCCCGCCATGCGGGGCATTCGTTCGAGGAACTGGTAGCCTGGATGGTGGAGGACGCGAGTTGCAACAGGTAGCGGCAAGAGATTTCGCCTCTGCCCAGCCGGTCGATCCCCGTCAGCTTCCCGTCGCCATCCCCGCGCTGCGCCGTAAGGCGCTGATCCGGTTTGGCCACGTCTGGGTCCTGCACCGAACCGCGTTGCTGCAGGGCATGGTGGCTGTCTTCGCAGTGGCTGGCATTGTCGGGCTCTTCCAGGCCCGTGACGCGCTGTGGACGGCCGGCGAGACCGTGTACCGCATGGTACAGGGAGAATTTGCCGCTGCCGGATTCGGTGTCGACCGCATCGAAGTCAGCGGCCAGGCGCTGACGCGTGACGAGGATATCGCAGCCATACTGGCGCTGAGTTCGGGAGGGTCGACCCTCACGTTCGACGTGCAGAAGGTCGCAACCAGTCTCAACTGGCTGGGCGCGGTGCAATCGGCGACCGTGCGCAAGGTCTATCCGGACAAGGTGACCATCGACATCATCGAGAAGGTGCCCGTGCTGCGCTGGCGGACGGGCAACAGCAGCTGGCTTGTCGATGGTGCCGGGACGCCAATCGCGAGGGATCCCGGCTACTATTCGGACCTGCCGCTGGTGGTTGGAGACGGCGCGGCGGACGATGCCATCAGCATGCTAAACAGCCTCAACCGGCATCCGAGCCTGAAGAAAGACCTCGCAGCGATCTCGCGCATCGGAGATCGGCGGTGGGACCTGATCTACTACACCGGCCTGCGCGTGCAGTTGCCGGAGCAGGGGGTGGCGCAGGCACTTGCCCAGTTAGACCGCTACCAGCGCGATTTCACACTGCTCGACCGGGACGTGACGCTCATCGATCTGAGGGTTGAGGGCATGCTCGCTCTGAAGCCTGCCGTCAGAGAGAGCGCTGAAGCCGAAAAGAAGAAGAAAAAGCCATGATGATCGACGCCATGACCGCACGCCTGAAGCCGGTGCAGCCGGGGCGTACGAGTCTCGTATCCGTGCTCGATATTGGCTCGACCAAGATCTGCTGCGTCATCGCGCGGCTGGCGCCGCGTGCCGAGGGCAAGTCGCTGCGCGGCCGCACGCATGTGGTCGAGGTCATCGGCTTCGGCTACGGCCCCAGCGCCGGCATCAAGTCCGGCGTGATCACCGATATCGAGAAGGCCGAACAGGCGGTGCGCACCGTTGTCGGCATGGCCGAGCGCGCGGCGGGCCTCACAGTCCAGTCGGTGATCGTCAATGTCACGGCCGGCCGCTTGGGCTCCGAGACCTTCTCTGCCAACGTCAATCTGGGGGGGCAGGAGGTCGAACGCGCCGATATCCAGCGCGTCCTCCGTGCCGTCAACGATCGCAGCGTCCGCTCGGAGCGCTCGATCGTTCACGCACTGCCCATCGGCTACTCGCTCGACGGCCAGAAGGGAGTCAAGGACCCCCGCGGAATGGTCGGGGAGAGCCTCGGTGTCGATGTCGCCGTCGTATCGGCCGAGACGCTGGCCATGCGCAATATCGAACTGGTGCTGCATCGCTGCCACCTGCAGA
>ERZ778022.3873-NODE-3873-length-13540-cov-5.709158_pt1 | contig 13540 bp, 5 predicted proteins | sample MGYA00375752_ERZ778022 | MGnify/ENA primary metagenome ERZ778022 (study PRJEB29350, sample SAMN05389826) | bioreactor metagenome | isolation source: Thiocyanate bioreactor | place: South Africa: University of Cape Town | collected 2014-04-04 ... | reverse complement strand
CCTACTGCCGCCCCCTCGCTACTAGCACCCTCACTCTCTCGCTCTGGCTCTACCTCCAATCTATCGAACGCAGCTGCAACAGTGATATCAGACTGCCCAGTCGTCGCTGCAGGAGTAGCAATCCTCTACAGCCCACGCTGCCACCCTCTACCAGTAGCCTACTACTGCCCTCCCTTCTTCTATCAGGTGGTAGACGGCTGCTATTGACACCCTCTCCCCCTTTCTCGTCGCCTCCCCCTCCTCTCCCCCTCTCTCGAGTCTCTACTAATTACCCTCCTCCCTATCAAGCGCAGGATGATGGTCAGGTGCCCCCACTACGATAGGAGCAGCTGCAGCGGGACTCCTCCCCCCACCACCCTCACTGGCAGCAGTGCTAATACTACCCTCTCTCTCCCCTATGATAGGGTACACCACCATGACCACCACCACACCCCTCTCCTCTCCTCTCCTCTCCTCCCCTCTATCGCAGTATGATGTAGATGCAGTTGGAGCGGGACTCCCTCCCTCTACCACCCACCCTCTGCTGCCCTCTACTACCCTCCTCTATCAACTATCGTCGTCGTAGTAGCAATAGTCTCTTGTCATACCACTCTCTCTCCCTCTCTCTCTCTCTCCACTCCTCTCGTTGTCTACTGCCTCTCTCTCCTCTCCTACTGCTTTCCTCCTCTCCTCTCTCCTCTCCTACTGCTTTCCTCTCCTCTCCTACTGCCCGTCTTTTGAGTTCACTCTCCTCTCCTACTGCCGCTACTCTAAAAGTGAACCGAGGTGGCGGCCACCACGCGCCACCAAAAAATAGGGCCGCACACACAAGTGGCGGGGCGGCGCCGCCGACCGCACGGCGCGGCAGCAAACTCGCGCTGGCTGCACTTGCCTCTATCTTTCCTTTCTTTTCCGTATCTTTTCCTATCTCCTGTATCTTCTTTGGCGCGGCCGTGGCAGCCGCGGTAGGGCGGTGCCGCGGTGGCGCAGTGGCAGGGCGCGGCGGCGGGTCTGAACCGTCTGACGGACCGGGAGGGCGGCTGGGTGGCACTGGCACCCTGCCAGCGGAGGCGGAATGACAAACTTGCAGTGGCTTGCCCAGAAGTTGCTGAGTTGCTCTACAATACTACACTACGCCATAAGTAACAACTGTGCGAGTCGTGCGACCCGGTCACCGCCGCCGCTGGCCGCGGCACCACGCGGCGACGCCGGCAGCCACGCAGGCTGCACCTACCGGTACCGGTACCGGTACGATACCGTGGGTGGCGGCACTGCCAGCAGGTACACCTTGTGTGCGTATTCACAGGTGCAGGCGAGGCGACCGTCTGGCAGCGGCGCCAGCACACGGGTGCCCTCTGGCATCTTTGCCAGCACTGTCATGGACACGGTGCTCGCGGGCCGGCCGGTGCCAGCCATCGCAGCTGCTGCGGCGCGGCGCGTGTCCCACAGCTGAATGACGCCTTGATCTGAGCCGGCGACGAGGCGGCCGTCGGGCAGTGCGGCGAGCACTGTCACTTGACCACAGTACCCTACCAACTCGCCCACCCGCGTGCGCGACCCCACGTCCCACAGTGCCACCACGCCGCCAGCTGTCCCGGCCGCCAGCCGGCCATCCGCCAGTACGGCCAGCGATTGCACCCCGTCAATGTGCCCTTCCAGCTTTGCCACGCAAACCGTCCTGCCGACATCCCACAGCCGCACCGTGCCGTCCCACGACCCAACAGCCAGCGCGCCGTTGGGCAGGGCCGTCAGCGCTGTCACCTTGTCGTCATTCCCCGCCAACACCGCCAACACGGCACCCGCCTCCACATCCACAATCCACACACTGCCATCGTCGCACCCCGCCGCGACGCAGCCGTCGGTCAGCACTGCAAGTGCCAGCAGAGTTTTGTCACAAGGGATGCTGGGCATCTTGGCAGGGGGCGTGCGAACTATGTCCCACACCTGCACGTGCCCCGCCATGCGGCTATCCCAAACACCGACAGCCAGGCGGCGGCCATCAGGCAGCGGTGCCAGCGCACTCACACGGCCGGTTGCCCGCAACACCGCCTTCACGCCGCCGCCAGCCGCCACGTCCCACAACCACACCTGGCCATGATCAACACCGACGGCCAGCGCCACCAATGACTCGAGGACGTACCCGCGCCCGTGCACCTCGCCAGCGGCAGGCACGTCACACCCGCGAGTGCGGCACGCAACAGCCACGGCGGGGTCAAGTGCAGTGCCCATGCTGTACAGCGCCTGCAGCACGGGCACGTGGTCAAAGTTGACGCGGGCTGTCACGCCGCGGCACTGCACCATGCGCAGCTCGGTCAGGCCTGCCGGCAAGCTGGCCACCAGTGCGTCCCCCACTTTGCTGTCACTCACGTCCAGCGTCCGCAGCGCTGGCAGGGGCGGCAGTGTCGCGGCGTGTGTGAAATCGTTGCATCCCCTCACGTCAAGGTACACCAGCGACGGCGGCAGGGTCATCAGTGACGCGTCGCAGAGAGATGAGTTGGCAGCGTGCAGCGACTGCAGCGCGGCCAGGCGCGCAAATGACGCTTCCGCAGTTAGATCGGTGCACAACTCGACATCCAGCGTTACAAGACTCGGCGGCAGCAACGCAAGAGCAGCGTCATCCAGGTTGGCCCCGGCGACGTGCAGCACTCGCAGGCGGGTCAGGTGCGCCAGCGACACGCCGGCCAGGCTGTTGTGTGCAAAGAAGATACTGATGTTGAGCTCCTGCAGCGACGGCGGCAGGCCAGCTGCCGCAATGCCCGTCTCGCTGCAGTTCAGCACCTCCAGTGCGCTCAAGTGTGCAATGCTGGCACGCTCCGTCAGACTGCACCCGCGTACATTCAGTGTGCGCAACGTAGGCGGCAGGCGGCGGAGCACCTCGTCCGAGACATTGTAGCAGCCGGACAGGTCCAGGTGTGTGACGCCCGCCAGCGCTGCCACTACCGCATCACTGAAGAGGTGGCCCTCCACCAGCCTGGCCCCCACCGCGCCTGGCAGCGCCGCCCGCCACCGCACGGTATCCGCCACGCGGGTGGCTGTGTCGGCCCACGGCACACCCGCCACCGCGCCCGCCACTGCAACATGCAGCCGCCGCAGTGGGCGCGTGTCGACGGCGGTGAGGCAGGACAGGATGGAAGCTCCCGTCGCTGGGTTGCCAGCCAACACGCGCACCAGCAGCGGCACGTCGTCGACTGCTGGCGCCGCCATAGCTGCAGGTGCGTTGGTCAGTACCGGTACCTGTGTGGCCTTGGGTGCAGGTCTTGTTGTCCCCTAGTATGTGGTTATCATAAATGTAAATATGGATACCGGGCGCCACACGTCAAAATAAATAATGAGCTAGCATCGCTATATGGGTGGCAAGCATGCACGGGTGTATTTTCGTATGTTCCTCGCTTGTACGGCAAATATTGCACATGTGTATCTACTGCGAGAACGGCAACAGGCGACGGGCAAAGTGCCTGGCGTGTACAACGGGACGACAAGAGGCAGGCCTGGCCGCTGCTGCCGCAGCGCGCAGCAGCGATGGTGCCAGCGATCTGTGTTCAGTACACAAGTGGTAGTAGGCTAAGCGAGCAAGCAGTGCATTTCAACACAACGGCATGTGGTTCCACAGTTCGAACTGCCGGACGGGCCCAACGCTGCTACGCCACTGCCACGCGGCTACTCGTACGTCGCGGGTGGCGGCACTTCCAACCGGAACACCTCGCTTATGTCGGAGCAGGCGCAGGCGAGGCGACCGTCTGGTAGCGGCACCAGTGCATCTGAGCCACGTGGCACCTTCACCAGCACGGTCACGGGCACGACGCCCGCGGCACGACTGCTGCCAGCCATGGCAGCTGCTGCGGCCGCGCGTGTGTCCCACAGCTGGACGACGCCCTCCTTGCACCCACTTACGAGGCGGCCGTCAGGCAGCGCAACCAGTGCTGCCACAGCGGCACTGTGTCCGTTCAGTGTGCCCACAAAGGTGCGAGACCCCACGTCCCACAGCACCACCATGCCAGTGCCAGTCCCACACGCCAGCCGGCCGTCGGCCAGCACCGCTAGTGACTGCACCCCGCCAGTGTGTCCTTCTAGCTTTACCACACATACCTTCCTGCCCACATCCCACACACGCACTGTGCCATCTTCCGACCCACTGGCTAACGCGCCGCTGGGCAGCGCCGCCAGCGCTAACACAGGGCGAGTGTGTCCCTCCAGCACCGCCACCACCGTACCCGCGTCCACGTCCACAACACTCACCGGGCCGTCGGCACACCCCGCAGCAAGGCGACCGTCAGCCAGCACTACAAGCGCCAACAAAGTACTGTCACAAGGGATAACTGCAATTCTGGTGTGGGGCGCGCCAACCACGTCCCACACCTCTATAGGGGACGGCAAATCGTTGTAGTCGTCGTCGTCGTCTTCAGCACTTACAGCCAGGCGACGGCCGTCAGGCAGCGCCGCCAGCGCACGAACACTGCCCAACGCACGCAGCGCCGCCGACGCGTCGCCGCCACCCTCCACGTCCCACAACCACACATCGCCATTGTCATCACCAATCGCGAGGCGGCCATCGGCCAACACCGCCAATGCCGCCCAATACGTCTCGTCCCCGCACACCGCGCCGGCGGCAGGCACGGCACACCCACGCGCGCGACACGCAGCGATAGCGGCGGGCGCCGGCGCGGTGGCCATACTGTACAGCGTCCGCAGCGCCGGCAAGTGACCAAGCGTTGCGCGGGCCGTCACATTACGGCACGACACCATGTGCAGCTCCTCCAGCCCCGCCGGAAGACTGCCCACCAGCGCGTCTCCCACATCGGTTCGATTTACATCCAGCAGCCGTAGCGCGGGCAGGCGCGATAGCACCGCGGCATCTGTGAGCTCGGTGCACTCCGCCACATTAAGCTGCACCAGCGACGGCGGCAGGGTCGCCAGTGCCGCGTCGCAAAGGCTGGACTCGGCAGCGTGCAGCGCCTGCAGCACGGGCAGGTGCGCAAATGATGCGGCCTCAGAGACTTTGTAGCACATCTCCATGTTCAACTCCACAAGGCCCGGCGGCAGGCATGCCAGCGTGAAAGCGTCCAGTGCGGTCCCGCGGGCGTGCAGCACCCGCAGCTGGCTCAGGCGCACCAAATACTCAGTGGCCGGAATGCACGCTCCATTCAGGTGAAGCTTCTGCAGCGACGGCGGCAAGCCAGCTGCCACAATGCGAGCATCGCTGCAATCCAGCGACGCCAGTGTCGTCAAGTGCGCGAAGCTGGCACGCGCAGCCAGACCGTCACAGCCACCTACATTCAGTGTGCGCAGCGAGGTCGGCAGGCGGCGGAAAAGCTCGTCCGTTACATTGTGGCAGCCAGACAGATCCAAGCTCGAGACGCCCGCCAGCGCAGTCGCCGCCGCGTCGCGAGAGTTAAGGCGAAGCACCCCCAACTCCGACAGTCTGGCTCCCACGGCGGCTGGCAGCGCCGCCCGCCACCGCACGGCATCCACCACAATCGTGTCGGTGTCGGCCCACGGTACGCCTGCTACCGCACCCGCCACAGCGACATGCAGGCGCCGCAGTGCGCGCGTGTCAGCAGCGTTTAGACAGGACAGAACAAACACACTCGTCACAGGGTTGCCGCCCAGCACGCGCACCAGCAGCGGCACGTCGTCGACTGGCGCTGCAGCGCGTCTCTTGCTGCGGCTGCGGATGGATGCCATTGTTGATGGCGCCAGTTGCGGCAGTCGACCCGTGGCAGCTGTGGCTCCCAATCGCAACAACACCAGAATCGTCACTGCAGCCGCCGCACCAGCCCTGCTCCCAGCCAGCGTGCCACTACTCGCCCCAGACCCAGATTACATACAGTACTGGGAGGAGGGGTGCGGTGCGGGTGCAGCAGCCCCTGTGCTCCGTGAAGATGATACAAATTAAATACGGATAACTGGCACCACACGTCGAAATTAATGATAAACTAGCACTGATACATACGTGGGAAGCAATTGCGCGCGTGTGTGCGTGTGTTCCTCGCTGACACGGCAATATTGCATTTGTGCATTTCCCGCGTCAGATCGACAGGGGCGTGTAAACACAACACTTGCGACCGGTAACTGCCGTGGTAGCAGGTGATGCGGTGGATACACATGTGCAATTATTATCACCCAAGCTAGTAACGCAAACAAACAAACGTGATTAGGAGTTTAATGATTGCAGCGGTGCTGGCATATCGATTTCTCGACGTGTGGTGCACGGTATCCGTGTATTATCTGTAGTAGTTCACGAGTGTTCACAACCACCGCTGCGACACCATCGTGACGGCCGCAGGCACGTCGAGAAGCTGGCATGGCGGCGCCAGCAGTCAACGATGATGTGCCGCTGCTGGTGCGCGTGCTGGGCGGCAACCCAGCGACGGGAGCTTCCATCCTGTTCTGCCTTACCACCGCCGACACGCGCGCACTGCGGCGGCTGCACGCCGCGGTGGCGGGCACTGTTGCACGCGTACCGTGGCGCGATTCAGCCACCCGCGTGGTGGATGCCGTGCGGTGGCGGGCAGCACTGCCGGGCGCGGTGGGTGCCAGGCTGGCAGAGGGCGTCCGCTTCAGCGACGCAGTGGTGGCAGCGCTGGCGGGCGTTACGCACCTGGACCTGCGCGTCTGCCGCAATGTCACCGACAAGCTACTGCTGCTGCTGCCGACCTCGTTGCGCACCCTAAACGCACGTGGGTGCACAAACCTGACTGCGCGCGCTCGCTTTGCGCACTTGGTAGCGCTGGAGTCGCTGGACTGCAGCGACACGAACGTCGTGACGCGCGACCTGCCGCTGTCGCTTCAGGTGTTTGTAGGCAACATCCCGGCGGGCGTGTCGCTGCCGCAGCTGCGGGTGTTGCGCGCTCTGCCGGGCGAGCTGGACGCGGCCACGCTGGCATCGCTGCCGGCGGGTCTTGTGGAGTTGGATGTAAAGCATTGCATGGGACTTCTGTCCTTTGCGGACCTGCACGCACTGCAGACGTTGCATGCTACCGGCTCGTCTCTACGCGACGCGGCACTCGCGACACTGCCTCCGTCACTGGTGTTCCTCGACGTGAGAGGGTGCTACGAACTCACATCTGCTGCGGCGCTGCCACTGCTACCGGCACTGCGGCTGCTGGATGTGAGTGACACCGCTGTGGGAGATGCACTGGTGGCCAGCTTGCCGGCAGGCCTGACCGAGCTGCGCATGGTGCGGTGCCGCCGGCTGACAGCCCGCGCCAACTTTGACCATGTGCCGGCGCTGCAGACACTGTACAGCATGGATGCTGCGCTTGCACCCTCTGCGGTGGCTACGTGTCGCGCGCGTGGGTGTGCCGTCCCTTTTGCCGGTGTACTGCGTGGGCATGAACACAGAGTGACGGCACTGGCAGTGCTGGCAGATGGCCAGCTGGCGAGTTGTGATGTCTGGGGTGAGGTGCGGGTGTGGGATGCGGCGGCTGGGCGCGGCGCGACGGCAGTGCTGCTGGCGAGAAACGAGGCGTATGCGCTTGCGACGCTGCCCGACGGCCGCGGACTGGCTATCGGAACGAGTTGTTGCGTTGAGGTGTGGGGCGTGGCGACCGGTACGCCCCCCGTCCGAGCAGCAGCCCTCCCCATTCGCAGCGCAGTGTATGCACTTGCGGTGCTGGCCGACGGCCGCCTTGCCGCGGGGTGCCTTGACGGCGGTGTGCGGTTTGTGGACATGGATGCGGGTGTTGAGGCGGCTGTGCTGGAGGGGCACACGCGTCAAGTGGCGGCGCTGGCGGTGCTGTGCAACAGTGTGCTAGCCAGTGGGTCAGTTGACGGGACGGTGCGGCTGTGGGATGTCGGCAAGGGAGCATGTGTGGCTGAGCTGCGGGGCGGACACACTAGTGGCGTGCGGTCGCTGGCGGTGCTGGCGGACGGACGGCTGGCAAGCGGGACAACCAGTGGCGTGGTGGCGCTGTGGGACGTAGGTACCAGCACCTGTGTGGGGCATGTGGATACACTGGCGGTGCTGCCTGATGGTCGCCTCGTCAGTGGGCCAAGTGGCCGTGCCATCCTCCAGGTGTGGGATACGCGCCCGGTCGCAGCGGCGAGCAGCCGCCCAGCGGGTGCAGTGCCAATGCCCTTGTCCGTAAATGTACCGAGTAGCGCAATTGGCCTGCAGCCGCTGCCAGATGGCCGCCTCGCCTGCGCCTGCGCCTCCGCAGTCGATGTGTTCCTGTTGGAAGTGCCGCCACCCGCCGCGACCTAGGGGCGCTATCCGACTCAAGAACAGTTGCACATGTGGCAACTGCGTTTCGTTCTATTGAAATACATCACTTGCTTGTTACAGTCACTGTCGCGTGTGTGCCTGCTGCACTGCCTGCCACCTGCGCAGGGCGTCCAACTCGCAGTTGTGTGTGTCGCTGGCGTGTCAGACGGCAGTGCCGCGGCCACACGGCAGCTACTCCTCGTACGTCGCGGGTGGCGGCAGCTCCAGCAGGAACACTTCGGATGTGTATTCACAGGCGCAGGCAAGGCGGCCGTCCGGCAGCGGCACCAGCGCACTCGTACCATACGTCGTTTGTGCCAGTTCGGTCATATGCACGACGCTGGCGGGACGACTGCCCGCAGTCACTGCTGCTACGGCGGCGGGGCGCGTGTCCCACAGCTGGATGATGCCTTCATCTGACCCGCTGACGAGGCGACCATCAGGCAGCGCGGCCAGTGCTGTCACAGCGTCACTGTGTCCGATCAGTGTGCCCACACAGGTGCGGGAGCCCACGTCCCACAGGCGCACAACGCCACCGGCTGCCCCGCACGCCAGCCGGCCGTTAGCCAGCACCGCCAGCGACAACACCCCGCCGTTGCGCCCGACCAGCTTCGCCACGCGCACATTCCTTTCCACATCCCACAGCCGCACATTGCCGCCGTACGACCCAGCGGCGAGTGCGCCGTCGGGTAGCACCGCCAGCGCTGTCAAGTGGCCGCTGTGCCCTTCCAGCACCGCCACCACCGCACCCGCATCAACGTCCACAACACGCACGCTGCCATCTCTACAGCCCGCAGCAAGTCGGCCGTCGGCCAGCGCCACAAGCGCATGCACTGTGCTGGAACATGGGATGGATTTTGCCCGGACGGGGAACGTACCGGTACTGACCAAGTCCCACACCTCAACAGACCCACCCGTGACGTAGTCATAAATACCGACAGCCAGGCGGCAGCCGTCAGGCAGCGCTGCCATTGCACGCACTTCACCACTCGTCTGCAGCAAAGCCGCCGCGCCGCGCTCAGCCGCCGCGCCCCACACCCGCACCTCACCGTTGGCATCAGCGCTTGCCAGCCGGCCGTCTGCCAGCACGGCCAATGCCGCCACGGAGACCCGGTGTTCGCGCAGGACGCCGGCGGAAAGTACAACACATCCACGCGCGTGACACGCAGCGACCGCAGCAGGGTCAAGTGCAGTTCCCAAGCTGCACAGCGCCCGTAGTGACGGCACGTGATCCAACGTGGCACCGGCCGTCACGCGGCGGCACTGCACCAGGCGCAGCTCCTCCAACGCCGCCGGCAAGCTGCTCACCAGTGCATCCCCAACACGCGTGCCACTCACGTTCAGCCGCCGCAGCGCGGGTAGGGGCGGCAGCATCGCTGCAGACGTGAGATTGCCGCACCTCCTCACGTTGAGGGACACCAGCGACCGTGGCAGGGTCGTCACTGCCGCGTCGCAAAGGGTCGACCCAGCAGCCTGCAGCGTTCGCAATGCGCGCAAGTGCGCAAATGACACTCCTGCTGTAAGGCGTTGGCAACGCTCTATATGCAGCTCTTTAAGACCAGGCGACAACGACGCCAGCGTGGCAGCATGCAGGTCGCTCCTGGCGGCCCGCAGCACCCGCAGCTGGGTCAGGTGTGCCAATGTTCCGTTGGTGTATGCAAGGAATGAATTACCGATACTGCTATTGGTACCGGGAACGGTGAGCTCCTGCAATGATGGCGGCAGGCCACCCGCATCTACCACCTCAAGGCAGCTGCAGTCCAGCGACACTAGCGCCGTTAAGTGTGCAATGCCGGCGCGCGCCCGTGGATTGTAGCAGCCGCGCACATTCAGTGTGCGCAACGAGGTCGGCAGGCGGAGGAGCATCTCGTCCGTGAGATTGTTGCAGCCGTACATGTCCAGGCGCGTGACACCCGCCAGTGCTGCCACCACCCCCTCGCTAACACTAAGGTCCATGGTCAGTTTGACACCCACGGCGCCCGGCAGCGCCGCCCGCCACCGCACGACATCCACCACGCGGGTGGCTGTGTCGGCCCACGGCACACTCGCCACCACAACCGCCACCGCGTAGTGCAGCCGCCGCAGTGCGCGCGTGTCGGCGGTGTCAAGGCAGGAGATGACCGACGCAGCCGTCACGGGGTTGCCGGCTAGCACGCGCACCAACAGCGGCACGTCGTCTACCGCTATCGTCGCCATTCTTGGGGGTCAGCAATGTACAATGTAACATAAAATACGTATACCGTGCAGCACGCGTCGCGAAATCAATGCGTCATCACCACTAACTGGCCACATGTTCTTGCTTTCCTCGCTTGTGCAGTTATCACTGCACTGTCTGCACAAGTGTTCACCCCGGACGATTGGCGCTGCTGGCGTGTAAACGTGGTGGCGGGTGAGCGTCTGAGTTTGGCAGGCAGGCGTGCACACTTCAAGCGAGTCTGCCGCCAAGCGCGCGCCACGCGCGGGCACGCGGACACATCATCATGCCGCCCCTGACAGCACTCAGGGGCAAGTACAAGCGGGAGCACAACAAACGAGAACAGGGGGGGACACGGACACCATCGCATAAGCAGACGCCACAATGCAAGCAGCAGCACGCAGTGCAAGCGACAGGGGGACAGGGGACACCACGCGAAGGAAGAAAGGGTGGCCGCGGAACGACGCTGGGGTGCGGTACAGGTCGGCACGGGTGGCGTCGCAACGCCGGGCAGCCCACAACACAAGCAACACCCGACACCAACGGGCAGCGCGGGGGCACACAGGGAACAACGGGTGGACAGCGCAGCAGGAATAATCACAAAACAAAACAATAAAGTGCTACGGCGCGACAGCTGCGGCGCCGGGAACCGACGGCGCCACCGCTGCGCCACCGCCGCGCAACCCACGACCGTCGCCACCGCCGGTAGCGGCAATGGGGGTGACGCCATCGGTGGCAAACAGGGGGCCATCCAGCAGGAGGTGGACGGCGCGCAGCACCTGTGAGCCGGCGGGCGATGCTAGCAGGCGGTACAGTGGACCCTCTGCAATGGCGACCAGCATGGCGGCGGCGACGCCGTCAAAGGTGCGGCGCACGTCGCCCAGCACGCCAGGCAGCGTGGCGGCGGTCATGCCGCGGAACTGGTTCCGCCCGCTGGCCGCCAGCAGCGACAGGCGGCCCTTCAACGCGCCCGCCCGCGTCGCCACGTCTGCCGCCACATCAGGCGGCAGGGGAATGCGCATGGGCGAGAAGGGCGCTAGGTACCGGAACTCCAGCTGGCGTGCCAGTGACGACAGCGTGCCCAGCAGGCTGTTCAGCTCCGCACGCTGCCGCGCCGCGTACACTAGCGCCGCCGACGCCGCTGCCGCAGCCGCTGCCGCCGCCGTGGGCACCGCCACCGACGTGGACGCGGACGCGGACGTCACCTCTGACAACTCGACGCCCGTCCCGCTTCGCGCGTCGCTCCACGGTGCACCGCCGAAGCCGCCGCCGCCGCCGCCGCCGCCGTCCCGGATAGCAACGGGGCGGCGTGGTGGCGCGTCGCTAGATCGTGTAGCAATGGGCGTGCTGCCGCTGCCGTGGTGGTCGCTGGATGCGGCGCCGCTTCTGACGCGCTCGCTGCTGCCCGTGTCGCTGTCGACGCTGCTACTGTGCACGGTGGACAGCGGCTCCAGGTCGTGCACCGCCTCCACGATGGCGGGCAGGCGCTGCAGCGCGGCGGCGACGGTGACGCTGTGCTGCACCGGCTCCGCCGCCTGCATCTGCGAGATGACGAGGGAGAGGCGGGAGGCGGCGGCGCGGTACATAAAGCAGTCGCCAAAGCACACCAGGTGGTCCGTCATCATCTCCACCGCCAGCGCCGGCCGCAGCCATTCGTCATGCCGCCCGGCGGCCACCAGCACCGCCGCCAGCACGCGCCGGTCCTGCGCCGTCAGCGCGGCGGCGGAGTCGCGCAGCGCGCTGATGCACACCGCCATGACGTCGCGCCAGCTGCGAAGCGTGACGGAGGTGCCGCCCGCCACCGCATTGGCGCACGACACGGTAAACAGCAGCACCGCCTGCGGCGGCTGGCGGTCAGAGTCCACCGCCGGCCCTGACCGCCGGTGCGACCGTTTGGGCGGTCGCGCGGCGGCCTCCCGCCGCCGGTCACCTGCCTCCCCACGACCCTCCACACGCACCGCGCCGCTGGTGCGACCAAACGGCTGCATGGCGGCCGGCCGCCGCAACGAGAACGACTTGCCGCCCTCGTTGCTCCTGCTGCCGCTGCCTTCGAGCTCGCTGTCGGCAACCATGCCAGGCACCGCTGCGTCATTGCCACCGCCATCGCCGCCGTCGCCGTCGCCGCCGCCACCACTAGCATCACGGCCACCACCGCCGCCGCCGCCACGGTGGCGGGTCGGCGACGAAGGGCGGCTGGGGGGCGGTGGTAAAGGGACAATGCGAGAGGCGAGCGACGTGCGGTGCAAGTCGTCGTCATCAAACACCTCGCTGTCATCTGTCGGGGCTGCGATGGCGGGCTCCAGCCGCGGCGTGGGAGTCGCCGCCAGTGACGTGGGCATGCGGCTGAGTGACGACGGCGGAGGCGGCGGAAGACTGTTGCTGCCGGCCTCGGCGTCGGTGGCCGTCCGGGTGGGTACCACCACGTACCGCATGCGGCGCGCGCGAAGCAGCGATATGGTGCAGGGCCAGATGTGCGCCATGATGCAGTGCGCCCACGCCACCAGCATGACGGCGCGCGGCGAGGGGATGACGGCGTCCACCGTCTGCGACAGCGCGCCGGGCGCGACGCGGGCGGCGATGTACACGGGCATCACACAAATGGACACCAGCAGGAAGGCGAGGTACTCCTCCCGTAGGTAGAAGGCATCCCGCCGGTTCCACAGCACGGGCATCACCAGGCACAGGCAAGAGAAGGAGCAGACGGTGAGCACGGTGCTAATAAGGGAGTCGGTTTGCGACTGGTAGCAGCCGTAGCTGCCTGGTCGCAGCGTGCTGTCCTGCACCAGGCGCACGAGGGAGCTAATCACCATCGGTGTCTCACCCACCGCCAGCAGCACCAGCTCTGACCGCAGCGTGTGCATCGCCAGCAAGTCCAGCAGCAAATACTCGGTCCACTGCAAGAACTTGCTGCCCGCGGGCGGGAAGGCTGTCGCGGCAGCGGGCTGGCCACTGCCACCGCTGCCACTACCGCTCCCACCACTGGCGCTACCAGCACTGGCGCTGCGACTGACCTCCGCCGCCTCCTCGTCATCCAGCGCCACGATGGCGCCCGCCGTGCGCGCGCTCGTGTCGCCGTCGTCTGATGTGTACGCTGGCGGTGGTGGTGGCGGTGGTGGTGGCGCTGGCGCTGGCGCTCCTACACCCTCACCTACGATGGCGCTGGG
>ERZ778022.3871-NODE-3871-length-13545-cov-5.857821_pt1 | contig 13545 bp, 17 predicted proteins | sample MGYA00375752_ERZ778022 | MGnify/ENA primary metagenome ERZ778022 (study PRJEB29350, sample SAMN05389826) | bioreactor metagenome | isolation source: Thiocyanate bioreactor | place: South Africa: University of Cape Town | collected 2014-04-04 ... | reverse complement strand
GGCGACACGGTGGGAGTCGCGCGCGGGCACATCGTCAACGTGCTGTCCTCGGTAACCGATCCGAGCATGGCGGGCGAAGTGTTCACTGTCGGTGCCCGCCGGCCGCGATCGAACCTGACATCGAGGCGCTTCCAGTTGGAGGACACGCAGTGAGCGGGGTCGAAGAGCTGGCCGCGGTCGAACGGGATCTGACCGGCGTCGCCGGGCTGATCCCGAAGAAGGCCGGTCAGGCGGTGCAGCAGACACTGATCCGCACCCGCGACGAGTGGCGGAAGCTCGCCAAGGGCACCCCGATGGGCCAGCAGTACACCGCGTCGATCGACTACACCGCGGGTGAAAGCGGAGTCGTCGGCGGGCGCGGTGTGCTTGAAGGCGAGGTCGGCCCGGACATCGCCCGCTACGGCGGGAAGACCGGCAAGGGTGGGCTAGTGCCCGGCATGGGGTTCTTCGATGACCCGGAGTCGACGCCAGTCGGGGTGAAGCCCGTTCGGGCGCGAAAGCGTGCCGAGCTGTTCGCCGAAGACGAGCTGGATCGGGGCATCGACATCGCCGTGGAACAGTCGCTCGCAGAGAGGGGGCTGGCATGAACCGCCAAGCCCACTTCGAAGCGATCCTGACGCACGCCCGCGAGCGACCGAACCTGATCGTGCACGATTCGGCCGCGCCGCTCGACTCGAACAATCAAATCGTGCGCGGGCAGTACGTGGTGCTGCACGACCTCGGGCCTGACGAGATCGGCAATCAGCGGTTCATGGAGCGCGACACGGTGGTGTCGGCGCGGCAGATGCGCGTCGTCGGCAGGTGCGTCGGCGTGGATCCTCCCGCTGCGCGCCGCACGGCGGATGCGTTCAAGGTGCAAGTCGATCAGTTCGTGATCGTCACGCCCGGCCGGGAGTGCACGCCCCTGGTGATCGATGAAGAGTCGGAAGTCACCGAAGACAAGGGCACTTCGCCCTCCCTCTGGTACGTGGATGTCGATTTCACGTACTGGTCAAACCCCGCCGGGTGATCATGCCCGGTTCGGCCCTCGCAGACGCGGGGGCTTTTTTCATGCCCCGGCGCAGGTCGGGTTGATCGAAGGAGGGCAGCATGCCCAAGGATCCGATTCCTCAGAGTTCGCAGTCCGATGGTCGCTGGAAGATCGCGTACGTGCCGACCGGCAACGCGCTGTCGGTGGCGATCATCAAGGGCGCGACGTCGAAGGCGATGACGTACAGCTTCACGCCTGGCGGTTTCGACTGGCAGACGACTCAGGCTGAGGTCGAGGACAAGCGTCTGACGCTCGACACCGACCTGTCCCGGCCGGGCAAGAAGAAGGAGACGCTGAACCTCAACTACGTGGATTCCGCAGACGCCGACTCGGCGGCGGCGATTCTCGTGGAAGGGCTGTCGGGCATGTTCGTGGTTCGCCGCGGCACCGACAACGCGACCGACTGGGCGGTGGGTCAGAAGGTCGACGTGATCACGTTCACGCTCGGTGCTCAGCGCCCGGACGCGCCCACGGAGAACGGTGTCGACACGATCTCGCAGCAGGCGTTCCTCACGAACGTCACGCAGCGGAAGGCGACGCTGGTCGCCTGACTCCGGTGGTCGGGGTGGGTGCGCCGCGCCCGCCCCGGCCACACCCGGCACGCGGCGACACGCAACCGAGGGGCAGAGATGAAGCTTGAAGAGCTGTTGGCGCAGGCCGACAAGATGATGGAAGCGGTTGAGCCGATCACGGTTCCGGTGAAGCTGAACGGCGGGCAGCACCTGGGCGTGCGGTTCCTGCCGATGAGTGGCGCCGACTGGCGCACGCTTACCGCGCGGCACGCGCCGCGCGATGGCGCCGAGAAGGACGCGGCGCGCGGGTACAACATCGCCGGAGTTGTCGCGGCATACCCGGACGTCGTGGTGATCACGGATGACGCGGAGCCGGATTCCCTGCTGCGCGAAGACTCGCTGGGGCACACGTACTCGATCTGGCCGGACGTGGCATCGCGCCTCACTGCGAAGAGCCTAGAAGCGCTCGAGTTCCAGATGTGGGCCGCGCACGAGTACACGCCCGAGCTGGTGGAGCAGGCGGGAAAAGCCTAGAAGGGCTGGCCCGCGAGGAAGCGGAGCTGGCCCGCGAGCTGGGCGTGACGGTGCGGGAGCTGCGCGGGTGGGCGCCGCGATCGGTGACCTTGGACGCTGACGGCAACGTGCTGTCGGTGACCGTGGCCGAGCCGCGGTTCACGCCGCGTGAGCGGATCCTGTTGCTGGCATCCCGCCGAATCGAGAAGACCCCGATCGGGCGTCACGGGTTGCCGATTGCGGTCGCGACGGACAAGGCGAACCAGTTCAAGTTCAAGGTTCCGCCGCCTGTCACCGACTGGGCGCAGAAGAAGATCAACGCCGTCCAGAAGCAGTACGAGAAGGACTACCCGAACGCCGACACGGATGCCCTGAGGTGGCGTGTCGAGCTGGACGACTGACCGCCAGATGACGGCGGGCTTCGCTCCGTCCCCTTCATAGATCTGGTCGGCGCCGATGGGTGCGCCTGCCTCGGTTTCCCATGGCCCGGATCGTCCCGGGTCGCAAAGACACGGGAGGTGGTCGCGTGTCTGAACGCGTGGTCAAGGTTCGGCTGCTGGCGCAGGTTTCCGAGTACGAAGCGGGGATGCTGAAGGCCGCTCGGGCGACCCGATCGACTGGGACCGAGCTGGAAAAGCTCGAGCAGAAGAAGCAGGCGTTTGAGCAGGTCGGCCGCGGGATGATGGCGACCGGCGCCGCTCTCGCCGGGGTAACGGCCCTGTCGGTCAAGGCCGCGATGGACTGGGAGTCGGCGTGGGCCGGCGTCACGAAGACCGTCGAGGGCACGCCCGAGCAGATGGGGCGCGTCGAAGAGGGGCTGCGCGGGCTGACGTCCGTGCTCCCGGCGTCGCACGAAGAGATCGCCGCGGTGGCGGAAGCCGCCGGGCAGCTCGGCATCCAGACGGGGAACGTCGTCGCCTTCACGAAGACGATGATCGATCTCGGCGAGACGACGAACCTGAGTGCTTCGGACGCCGCGACATCTCTCGCACGGTTCGTGAACATCATGGGCACTTCGCAGTCGCAGGTGTCGAACCTCGGCAGCGCGCTGGTGGGCCTGGGCAACAACTACGCCACCACCGAAGCCGAGATCATGGAAATGGCCATGCGTCTCGCTGGTGCCGGCAAGCAGATCGGGATGACCGAGGGTGACGTGCTGGGCTTGGCCACGGCGCTGTCGTCGGTCGGCATTGAGGCTGAGGCCGGTGGGTCGGCCATGTCGAAGGTCATGATCGACATCGCCGCGTCGGTCGAGAACGGCGATGAGAAGCTGGCGAAGTTCGCGGCGACCGCGGGCATGACCGTCGATGCGTTCTCGCAGTTGTGGCGGACGGACTCGGCGGCAGCGCTGTCGGCGTTCGTCAAGGGACTCGGAAGCGCCGAGTCTCAGGGCAAGTCGACGCTCGGCATCCTCGAGGATCTGGGCATCACCGAAGTGCGCATGCGTGACGCGCTGCTGCGCTCAAGCTCGGCGGCGGATCAGTTCGCCGGGGCCATGCAGATGGGTAACCGCGAGTTCGAGAAGAACAACGCCCTGACTGATGAGGCCGCGAAGCGGTACGAGACAGTTCAGAGCAAGATCTCGATTGCGGGCAACGCGATTCGTGACGCGGCAATCAGCATGGGTGAGCAGTTCCTGCCGATGGTCGGTTCGCTTGCTGAGGGTGCCGCGGACTTCGCGAAGTTCATCGGTGGCCTGCCGGACCCGGTGCAGGGTCTGATCGGGCTGCTCACGGGCACGGCTGGCGTGATCGGCCTGGCAGGTGGGGCGGCGCTGCTGGCGATCCCGAAGTTCGCCGCGTTCAAGGTGTCGATGGAAGTCCTCACCGGGACGTCGTTCAGCGTGCGTGGTGGTCTTGCGTCGCTGTACAGGTTCATGACGGGTCCGCTCGCGATCGGCATCGTGGGCCTGACGGCGCTGCTGTACACCTACAACAAGACGATGAGCGACGGCATCCCGGAGCAGGAAGCGATCAGGAACAAGATCGCGACGACCGCGGATGCCGCCGAGCGGCTGAAGTCGGCGGTGCAGGACAACAAGTTCTTCCCGCAGATCGACGCGAACACGAAGAAGCTGCTCGATGACCTGCCGGGGCTGCTGGATCAGGCGGCTGAGGCTCAGGGCAATTGGTTCGTCGGACTCATGAAGTCGTCCACGGCGTCCGATAAGGCCTTCGAGTCGCTGGACCGCTACGGGCAGGCGCTCGCAACGCTGTCTGCGACGGACATGCCCGCGGCGCAGGCCGGATTCGCCGACATGGTGGAAACCTGGGGTCTCACCGACAAGCAGGCGCTCACGCTGCTCGACAAGATGCCGGCGTTGAAGGACGCATTCACCAGGCTCGCGACCGAGCAGGGCATCGCGACCGACAGCAGCGAGTTCCTCGAGCTGGCAATGGGCAACCTGACCCCACCGACCGACGAGGCCGCGGCAGCACTTGACGGTGCTGGCGACGCGCTAGACGATGTTGAACGGGAAGCGGACGAAGCCGAACGCGCTCTCGACGGAGCCGCGAAGGCACTCGATGCTGTTGCGGGCAAGGCCATGCAGATGGGTGATTCGCACGACCGTGCGCTGGCTTCGCTGAACGCGCTGACCGAGGCCGCGAAGGCTGAGGGTGCGACGCTCGATGGGACGAACGATGCGTCGATTCGCCTGCGCGATTCTCTGCGCGACGTGGAGCAGTCGCACCGCGATTCAGCGGAAGCCATCATCCGAAACACGGGCGATCTGAAGGCTGCTCAGGCTGAGTGGGAGAAGGGCCGTCAGAAGGTCATCGAGATGCGGGTGGCGAAGGGCGAGGACATCGCTACTGCTACCCGTTGGGCCGATGAGAACCTGGGGTCGGCTTCCGAGGTGAAGGGCGCCCTGGATGGTGTCTATCAGCAATGGCTGAAGCTTGACGAAAAGGAAAAAGCCAAGCTCAAGATCGAGGTCGAGAAGGCGCAGGCGGAGGCGGCGCTGGAAGAGCTGAAGCAGAAGCTCGCGTCGATCCCGAACGTGAAGCGGATCAAGCTCGAGTCGTACACGGTCGGATCGAAGACGGTCGATGCCGGGTACAACTACCAGGGCGGGATCTACGAGCAGGGCGTGAAGCACTTCGCGCGCGGTGGCATCGAGTCCGGCATCTATGCCGGCGTGCAGGGCGGGATCCGCAACGGCGATGCCGTGTTCGCAGAGCGCGACATGGGCGTGCCGTGGGAGACGTACATCAGCGGGCGCTCGGCCGACCGCGGCCGAAACCTAGGGATCTGGATGCAGACGGGGCAGATGCTCGGCGCGTTCGGCCAGCCCCGCCAGCCATCGCAGTCGGTGGAGCTTCCTCCGGTGTACGTGCAGAACCCCTTCACGGGGGACTACCTGCTGGCGCAGGTGTCGACCGTCGCAGAGGGTGCGGTGGCCGCTCGCGGCGACCGACTGTCGGCCGACCTGCGGTCGAGAAGGAGGGCTGACGCTTGAGCGTTGACGCGATCAATCTGTTCACGAACCCGAACTTCGTTGCAGGGGCGGGGACGGTGGAGGTGCGCCGGAACCTGTGGCCTGACCCTTCGATGAAGGGCACGTCGTCTGTCGCTGGTCAGGGTGCGACGCTTGCCGCGGTTGCGGGCGGGTTGGAAGTGACACGTACCGGCTCGCCCGGCGGTTTCGCGCGCGCTACTGCGCCCGCCGCCAAGCGGATCGCTGTTTCGCCGTCCACTTCCTACTGGATCACGTCGCGGCGTGCGGTAGCAGTGGCGGTCGGGTCCTCGGGTTCTCTGGATGGCCGTTTCAACATCACCGGGTACGACAGCACGGGGTCTCACAGGTCCAACGGGTTCACCCTCACGTGGGGGTCTGCGCCCACGGTGGGGACGGAGATCATCGACCAGCAGATCACTACGCCTGACTGGGTGGTGTCCCTGGAATTGAACTGGTACACGGGTGGCAACAACGGGGACAAGGTAGTGTGGGACCGCATTGGCATTCTCACGGCACCTGGGTACTTCGACGGCGGCTACTCCCCGGACCCCGACCTGACCGCCTCGTGGACTGGCCCAGCGAATGCCTCCGCGTCGATCCTGACGGGCGTGCCGGTGGCGGGGGCCACGCTTCAGAGCACGGCTGTCGCATACCGTTCGCTGTCAACGCCGGGCGGGATGACGATGCGCACGAGTCGAGAGAACTACTCCCGCGTCCAATACTCCATCCCAGGGAGCGGCAGCCGGACGACGCTGCTCACCCTCTCGTCACCCGCACCGAGACTCGTGTACATGGAGACGGGCGGGCAGGTGACGCCTGTTCCCCTTCCCGGAGGCGGGACAGAGGTCCCGGTCTGGGTGGGTGCCGTCTGGACGAACGGATACTTCTACGTCGGGAATCGGCCGGATGTGCCGACCGCTGACCGCGATATCCCTGTCACCGTGCGCAAGCCGGGCGTCTTCGCGGGCGACTACACCGGCCCGGCGTTCTCGGGCGCCGACCCTGCTTCCGGCGGGTACAGGTACTACTGGCAGGATGCCCCGAACGCGTCCCCTTCGGTGCGGTTCCAGGTGCTGGCACCGCTCCCGGACATGGCACCGGTTCCGCGGATCCTGGTCGATGTCGTGCCTTCACAGTTCCCGCCTGGTGCGGTGACGGTGGGGCTGACGCGGACGGCAGAGGGTCGCACGTTCGATGTGCGGGGCGGGCAGCGTCTCCCGGCGGGGTCTCCCGCGGTCGTGACGGACTCTGAAGCGCCGTTCGGTTTGGAGTCGACGTACACGGTTGTGGGGTATGACGCTGACGGGAACGTGGTCGGGTCGCTTCCGGCCGGGTCGGTGACGCTCGACTGCGATCTGACGGTGGTTCAGCAGCCGTTGGATGCCCGCCTGTCGGCGGTCGTTCGACGGCAGGACGGAACTGCGGCAGAGCTGGTGCGGTCCACGCCGGGCGAGGTGATGTACCCGCAGGGGAAGGTCGTGCCGGGGCTTGTCGGCCTCGGGCCGCGGCGGGGTCTTGCAGGCGTTCCGCTGGATCTGACCTGTGACGCCGATCAGGTCGAGGCGCTACAGGCGTCGCTGGGCACCTACGAGGTTCCGCAGTTGCCGGTGTGGTTGGTGCGGACGCCGCCTGACGACACGGGCGGGACGCGGCTTCCGGCGGTGTTCTTCTGCCATGTCCCCGAGCTGGTCGAGGTGGACGCGTGGCGTCACACGGGCACGGGCTGGTCCCGATTCCGCGCGACCGTCACGGAGGTCAGCCCGCCGGCACCGGGCATCACGGCAACGGTGCTCACGCACTCGGATGTCAAGGCGCTCTTCACCACCCATTCGGAGGTGAAGGCACAGTACGCGACGCACTCGGATCTGAAACGGGACACGTCGCTGATCGGAGCTGCGGATGCGTGAAGTGTCGGAGCAGGCGCGAAGGGTTCTCGCGTCGGGGGTCTATGACATCACGTGGACAGCGGATCTGCTGTATGACGGCACGCCGCGCGCTCAGAACCTTCCCCTTCTCGACCCGCGGTTTTCGTGGGATGGCGGGGCGAAGGTTCAGGGCCGCGGGTCGTGCGGCATCCTCTGGTCCGATGTGTTCGGGCAGAGCATCGTGCCCCGGGAGATCGGGGACCTGTTCTCGCCGTTCGGCGCCGAGCTTCAGGCCGACGTGATCCTGGCTGCGGGCCGCTTCTCCGAGCGGATCCCGATGGGCCGGTTCGTGCTGGACCGCGTGCCCTCGGGAGTCGAGTACGCAGTGACGCATCCGCGCGGCGGGGTGCCGGTCGTGGTGGAGTCGCAGGTGCAGCTCGACTTGTGGGATTCGTTCATGCGGGTGGCTCGAGACGGCTTCCCGTTCCCCACGTCCCCGAAGTCGACATCGATGTGGGACGAAGCACAACGCCTGACGGGCCTGCCGGTGTACAGGTCGCTCGCTGATCGCACGTTGCCGCAGAACCTGACCTACGAGCAGGACCGGCTGGACGCGCTGGAAGCGATCTTCGCCACATCGAACGCGTGGCCGGCGCTGACGCCGCAGGGCGCGCTGACGGCAATGCCGAAGGACTGGCCATCCGCGTCTGGGCGGATCGAGGGGTTGCTGGACGCGCCGCTCGAGATGCGCAGCGAGAACGTGTACAACCGTGTCGTGGTCGAGGGCAAGAACCCTGACCCGCAGGGTGCGCCGCTGATCGCCGTACGTGAACTGACAGACGGACTGCTGCGTGTCCGCAACCCCGATGGGTCGCGGTCGCCGTTCGGTGGCAACACGTACCGATACTCGAGCGACTTCCTGACGACGCAGGCGCAGTGCGATGCGTACGCCGATGAGCAGCTTCCTCGCGTGTCCCGGATCAGGGCGGTGACCAGGACCGTGACGGAGCCGTTCAATCCGCTCCGGGAAGTCGGCGACGTGTACACGCTGGTGGACCCGTCCCGGCAGGGCGAAGAGTCAACGGTGCGTGTGCGACGCGTCGAGCATGCGGGCGCCACGACGGCGCTCGAGGTGGAGGTGGCGCCGTGATCGAGGAAGCCGTCAACATCCTGGACGCGATTCCGAGCGACGTCGCCGTGCGGCAGGCGCGATTCGCGGAGGTCCGGGCGGGTGTCGCGTACGTCGACATGGGCGATTCGCGGTTCGTCGCAGAGTTCGGCGCTGGGTTCGTCCCGCGAGTGGGGGAGACGGTGCAGATCCTGTCGGTGGGCAGGCGGCACCTGATGTTCCCGGCGCGGGCGCTCCCGGGCACCGGAACGGTGATGACCGTGAGCAGCGGCCTGGCGAAAGTGCAGACGGCTGTGGGTGAGGTGTCGATGCCTTACATCGGCACCGCGCCAGTATCTGGTGATCTTGTCGGCATCTCGTGGAGCGAGCAGCCGTTTGTGATCGGGAAGCTGTCGGTGCAGCCCGACGCGCCGGAGCCGATTCCTGACCCGGGCGGCGGCGCGGTGCGCTCCGCGACGTTCATGGCGACTGACACCGGGTCGACAGACCGGGGCCAGTCGCGATGGTGGCAGGCGCAGCCGTGGGCGTCGAACACGACCTATGGTGCGTGGTTCTACGGCACGCAGATTCGCGACACGATCACGGCGGGCGCGTCGCTGGTGTCGCTCGAGTTCTACGTGTCGTGGGTGCAGCGGCAGGGCGGCGATCCGCGGTTCGCGCTGCACAACCTGGCGTCGAAGTCAGGCGTCCCGGCCATGGGCACATATACGCCGTGGGCGCCGGGTTCCGGGTGGCAGACGCCGCCGATGGCGCAGGCGTGGTTTGATGCGCTCAAGGCCGGCGGGTCGGCTCTGGGCGTCGGGCTGAACCAGGGCGGATACAACAAATTCTCGAGCCGAGCGCAGAACGCGATGAGCGGCGCGCTCCGCATCTCTTGGAGGGTATGACATGGGCAACACGAAGGATGCGTACGGCAAGCCGGTCTTCGATGACGTGTACGGGTTCCCGCAGGACGCGCAGGACAATGCGGACTTCGCTGACGAGTTCGCGAATGTGCGGCGGGGAACGTCGGTGGAGCGGCAGGCGCTCGCCTCTGGCAAACGGCGCGATGGGATGCTATTTGTCGAGTCCGACACGGGAATGGTGTACGTGAGTCGAGCCGGTGGCGCGTGGCAGCGTGTGGCCGGGCCGTTGCGTTTCGGCGGCGGTCGAGTATCGGTAGCCACCGACGCGAACGGCATCGTCTCGGTAACACATGGCATGGGTGCGGCGCCGTCCGCGGTAACCGCTGTCGTCGCGATGGATTCGCCCGTGATTGGGAACGTGCTGAAGGCTGAAGTCGGGAACATCACAAGTACGGCGTTCGAGGTGCGCATCCGACGCGGTGACACAGGATGGGCGCCGTTCGCTGGAAACCCGGTCGTCTTCTACTGGACGGCAATCGCATGACGCGCTACCACAACGGCTACGTCCCGCGCAATGCACTCATCTGCATTGCGACGGGGACAAACAGCGTCGGCTACTGGGAGCACCTCCTCAGCCCGTCGCAGAAGTACAAGCACGACGCGCTCGTCGCTCGCGCCAAGGCCCGCACCAAGGGGCGCATCCTGCGCATCACCACCGGCTACTGCGCTTATCGCCCGTACGCGGCGCAGGTGCAGGCCAAGCGGAAGTACGGCCCGGACGCCGCCGCCCCCGGCTACTCGAGCCACGGCGGCACGTACAACGGGCGTGACGCGATGGCGATGGACTACGGCAACTGGCCCTCCGTCTACAACGGCTTCGGCGGCCAGACGGCGTTCTACGAGGACTGCCGCGCCGTCGGCCTGACCCCCGGCGTGATCGCACGCGAGACGTGGCACGTCATCGACTACGACCCGTGGGCGGCTGTGCCTTCGGGAGGACAAGGAACATCTGCCCAACCATCCGAGGAGGATGACATGTACGACGACGGCAAGCACCGTGAAGTGCTGACCGCAGCCCGGCCCGTGAAGCTCTACAAGATGGGGTCCGGAATTATCGCGGTCGGAGATGAGGGCGGCTTCTGGGTGATCCCCAGTGAGGCGTACCTGAACCTGCTCATCGCGTGGGAGATCGCCGGGCCGAACCTGGTGAACCGTCCGATCGATCAGAACGAACTCACAGCGATGCGTGGGATCCTCGGGGCCACGTCCAACTCGGCAACGGCTGCGCGAGTTGAGGCCGTGCTGAACCTCACGCCTGAAGATGCCGAACGGCTCGCCGCGGCGGTAGGTCGTCAGCCTGTCGTGCTCTCCGAAGAGACGCTGGGCGAGATTGCTCGGGCGGCGGCGGAGGGTGCGCGCGAGGGTGGGGCGGATGGTGCGGCAGCGGCGATCAGCAGCCTGTCGTTCGTCACCACGATCGCCGCCTGATGCCGCCGGGTCTTCAGGAGTTCTTTGAAGCTCTGTCGGCGTGGGCGCTGCTGCTGTGGATCGGGTTCGGTCTCGGCGTGCTCGCCCTGGTGTGCTCGTGGTTCTCGAAGAACTGGAAGAACCTGAAGCGGCTGTTTGCCCTGGTGGATGCGCTCATTGGCCTGCCGGAGTTCATGGAGCGCATCAGGCACCAGGTGGAGAACGACCACGACACGAACCTGCGTGACGAGGTGACCCAGATTCTCGACCTGGCGAACGACACGGCGTCGAAGGTCGCGGAGCTGGCCGACCGGCAGGAGCGGCACGAGAGGAAGTCGGTGGCGACGTTGCAGCGTCTCGGCGCCATCGAAGATCACATCAAGGAGAACAGATGAGCAATGCAGTCATCCCCGCGGGCGTGAAGCTCGCAGCCAAGCGCGGCTTCCTGCGCACGGCCACGCAGTCGCTGAGCGCTGCGATCCCGACCGCGGCAATCACCGTCGTGCTGACGGCCGATTGGGCGCTGGCGGTCGGCCTGGGCGCCCTCGGTGCCGTTTCCACGGCCGTGCTGGCCGGAGCGGCGTCCGCGCTGTCGATCATCTCGAAGGGCATCCCCGAAGAGTACGTGAACGCCGGCATCGATCAGCAGTTCGCTGCGCACGCGGGCTGACGGGTGGCAGTACCTGACATCACGGCGCTGACGCTGGCCGAGTTGCGCGAGCTGCTGAAGCAGGTCACGTACCGTGTCGCGCAGGTGGAGCTGGAACAGCAGGAGGACGACGCTCAACGGCGCGCCATCATCCAGGGCGTGATCGAACCGCTCACGACGCTGCTCGGCCCCGTGGATGCTCAGCCCGGCACGGGCAGCATCCGCGCCGCGCGCGCGTTCGACGCCGCGGACATCGCCGCAGGCAAGCCCCGCGGTACGACGATGGCCGCGAACGCGGCGCTGGCGCTCTCGCTGCTGTACGAGGGCATGGAAGTTCTCGCCGCGAACGCGCTGAACCTCTCTGTCGTCGTCGCGAACCAGGAGCAGTAACCACAGGATCCGCCCCGCCTCTTCGGAGGCGGGGCGGTTTCGTCGTTGCCGTCGTGCGCACCAGGACGACGCGTCGCGCCCGCCGGCCAACACGACGCGTCGCATGCGGCCGCGGGCGACGGATGCCGGCGGAACGCGACACATCCCGGGCTGGTGGGAATCGAATAGATGTTCTACAGTCTTAACCCATGGGAGTGCGGATCATCGAACAGGTGGCGACGGTCTGGATGGCTGACGAGATGCCATCCCGGATGGTCTACGCGGGGCAGCGGTGGCGGGTCACGGATCGGCCGACGCGGCTGAGGGAGTCGATCTGGGAGGCGGCGCAGCACGGGCATCGAGGTGGCCTGTACGGGTGGCGGTTCCAAGCCGAGAATGCGGCGGGGGAGTCGTATGTGTTCGACGTGTTCCGGCAGGCGGACGGCTGGCACGTGCACCGCAGTTACGACTGATGGCCGGGCAGTGGCATCCGATCTTCCTCACCCGCGAGGTGCGGCCGGGCCTGTGGGAGATGAAGCACTCGCACGAGATCGAGTCGTTCGGGCGCATTGAGCTGCGCAGGGTCGGCGAGCAGGTGCGGTACAAAGTCACCCATGGTGACGTACTGATCGGGTGGGCGACGTCGCTCGAGGTGGCGCGCGTCGCGCTCCTCAAGGCCGAGCGCACAGCCCGGGAGCGCGTGTACGCGGGACCGCCGAACGGGCGCTACTAGATCACTGCCGGCGCTGGTCGATGTCCGGGCCGTCGAACTCAGGCGGCGGCTCGACGTCCTGGGCCTGCTGGACGTGGCCGCAATGCGGGCACTCCCATCCGCCCGGGATGTCTCGCATCAGAATGCCGTCATCGGGGCATCGGGGCCGCGCACCCCAATCGAGATCGTCATCCATCAGGACAGCGTATGTCGGCGGCTGGCGGCAGGGTAGAGGCCATGACGCCATCCGATCTGCTTGAGTTCGAGCGCGCGCACCCGCGCCACGACGGCACCAAAGAAGAGACCATCCGCGCCCACCTCGGGGTCACGCCGGCCCGCTACTACGTGCTGTTGGGTCGCGCCGCGCGGTCGTTGGATGGGATGGCCGCTGACCCCATCACGGCCCGTCGAGTCCGGGACCGCCGGTCGCGTCTGCGGGGATAGGGTGCCAGATAAGGTGCCATCCGGGCCGGCGGCGGGATGCCGGGGAAGAGAGAACGCCGCCCGATCCCTTGGGGGAGTAAGCGGCGTTCGCGGAGGGGATGACGGGAATCGAACCCGCGTCATTAGTTTGGAAGACTAAGGCTTTACCATTAAGCTACATCCCCGCTCGGCGGCCCGCTGAGCGGTGCGCCTCGTAAAGCATAGCGGACGTCGAGCATGCTCTCGTCCGTTAGACTCGTCAAGGCCGTTCCCGTGCGCGCGGGTTCAAGCCGGGGCGTAGCTCAGCTTGGTAGAGCGCCCGCTTTGGGAGCGGGAGGTCGCAGGTTCAAATCCTGTCGCCCCGACCACGGCTACAGACTTCATGCCCGCGCCATCCCGCGCGGAAACCACAAGGAGAACACACCAGTATGGCCAACAGCACCGTCGAGAAGCTGTCCCCGACCCGGGTCAAGCTCACCATCACGGTCACCCCTGAGGACCTCAAGCCGAGCATCGAGCACGCCTACGAGCACATCGCGCAGGACGTGCAGATCCCCGGCTTCCGCAAGGG
>ERZ778022.3868-NODE-3868-length-13556-cov-4.101178_pt1 | contig 13556 bp, 10 predicted proteins | sample MGYA00375752_ERZ778022 | MGnify/ENA primary metagenome ERZ778022 (study PRJEB29350, sample SAMN05389826) | bioreactor metagenome | isolation source: Thiocyanate bioreactor | place: South Africa: University of Cape Town | collected 2014-04-04 ... | reverse complement strand
AGAACGCGCTGAAGAACACCCTGCGCCAGGCGCCCGACGTGATCATGATCGGCGAGGTGCGCACCCGCGAAACCATGGAGTACGCCATCCATTTTTCCGAGACCGGGCACCTGGTGTTGTGCACCTTGCACGCCAACAACGCCAACCAGGCGCTGGAGCGCATCATCCACTTCTTCCCAGAGGACGTGCGTGAACAGTTGTACATGGACCTGTCGCTGAACATGAAGGGCATCGTCGCGCAGCAGTTGATTCCGACCCCGGACGGCAAGGGCCGGCGCGTGGCGATGGAAGTGTTGCTGGGCACGCCATTGGTGCAGGATTACATCCGCAAGGGCGAGATCCACAAGATCAAGGACGTGATGAAGCAGTCCACCAACCTCGGCATGTGCACCTTCGACCAGAACCTGGTCGAGCTTTACCACGCCGGCCACGTCAGCTACGAAGACGCGCTGCGCTACGCCGATTCGGCCAACGAGGTGCGGCTTGCGATCAAGCTTGCCCAGGGTGGCGACGCGCATTCGCTGTCGCAGGGGCTGGGCGACGTGGAATTGGTGGAGTCACGCGAAACCGGGCATCGACTTTGATCCCGCGGCAATGTCATCCACAAAAAACCCGGCAGCCTGCCGGGTTTTTTGTGCGTGCCGATCGGCTCAGCGGTGCCTGGCTTCGCCTTCGAAGTGCAGGCCCTTGTCGTCGAGCTTCACGTCCATGTCGACGGACGCGATCATCTTGCCCATCTGCTGGAACATCCCGACCGTCTTTTGCAACTGGGTCTGGTTTTGCGGGGGCGCCATGGCCGCGAAGCGCCCGATCCAGTTTCCGAGCGAGCCGTACATCTTGCCGTCGAAGTGCATGCGCATCAGGCGGTCGCCGTCGCCGGCGGGCGCACTCAAGGTGCCGGCCAGCCTGGCTTGCTCGCCTTCGCCGATGCCGGCCGCCAATGCATCGGCGTTCGCCGCCAGCCAGCCCTGATTGCCGCCGCCCAGGGTAGCCTGCCATTTGGGCGGGAGGTCGAACGCCACCGGCTTGCCGTCGGCGGGAATGGTCTTCAGCGCGAACTGCGGCAGGGTCTGCTGGATTTGCTGCGTCAGGGCCGCCGGGTTGGAACTCGCGACCAGCATCCGTCCCGCGATTTGCGGACCGGCTTCCCACTTGTCCAGCACCACGCGGAAGCCCAGCAGCGAAGCCGCTTCCGGCGGCATCTGCACAGGCGGGTTGGCGGCGGTTTTCGCGAACCGGTTGAGCGATTGCAGCGCCGGGCACTGGTAGGTTTTCTCGGCCGCGGCCCTGGCGCGACTCTGGATGAAGTCCTGCCATTTGCCGAGCGGCAGCGCCATCACCATGTCGAACATCGAGTCGTCGGACTTCTCGTCCATGCCCGGTACCGGCTGCTTCAGTGCGGTCAGCGCACCGAACAGGGAAGGCGCCAACTGCACGTCGATGCTGTAGCGCATCGCCTGCGCGGAATAGGTCTGGAAGCCCGCGCTCGCGAGCGACGCCTGGTTGGCCAGCGAAGTGAACTCGCTGGCGCAGGCCGGATCGGCCAGCGAACCGCCCATGTCCCTGGCAAATTCCTGGGTGATTGCGTCCTTGCCGTCGTACAGGTTCGCGAACAGCTTCGGCAGGTCGACGTAACCGGAACCGTAATCGCTGTAGCCGTGCTCGCCATTGAGTTTGGCAAGGCGGTCCGCGGCGTTGTCGGTCGGTTTGGTCAAGCCCAGCAGTTGCCTGAGCATCTCGGGGCTGGCGCGGGCTGGCGCGATGGTGGCAACCAGTTGGCTGCCTTCGATGGCGACCAACACGTGCAGCCTGGCATCGTTGCCGCCGATCAGCCAGTAGGTCTGCTTGTCGAGGGTCGCGGTGGGCGTGGTCACGCCTGCCCGCTTCTCGACGCGTGCCCAGAACGCCTTGAAAGTGTCGGGCGAGGCCAACTCGACGCGTGCCACCGGTACGTCGCCGATGCCGTAGATCGCGGACAAGGCGGATGGCGACAATCCGATCGTCTGCGCCATCTCCCTGGTGGAGTGCACGTTGGCCAGCTCGGCCTGCACAGCCTCGAGCACCCTGGCCACCTCGGGATTCCGGTCGCTGAGCGACGCTGCGAGCATGCCGAGTTGCTGGACGCGGATGGAAATCATCGAATCGCCGGCTTCGCTCCAGGCCGCGGTGACATCGGCGGGAGCGCCTTTGAAGTTGGCGAACAGGTACGGGGTGTCGGCGGGCGCGTAGGTGATCGGCGCGTTCGAGGCAACGTGCTTGCCGCAAGCGGCGAGCAGCATGACGGCAAGGCAGGCGGCCGCGACGGCCGTCCGGCGCTGGACTGGGCGCATGGGTTGCTCCTTGTTCCCCGTGGCGAAAGCCCGATTATGCAGGTGGCACAAGCAGTTCCGCCAGCACGGCCATCCTCACCGCGACGCCGTTGGCGACCTGGTCGAGGATCCGCGATTGCGGGCCGTCGGCGACTTCGGGTGCGATTTCTATGCCGCGGTTGATGGGTCCCGGATGCAGCACCTGGCAATCCTTGGCGGCCAGCGCGAGTCGACGCGTGTCCAGGCCGTAATGCGCGTGGTAATCGGCGGCATCGGGGAATTGCGCGTCGGCCATGCGTTCCTTCTGGATGCGCAGCATCACCACCACGTCGGCGCCCTCGATCGCAGCGTCGAAATCCTCAGCCGTCGCGCAGCCCGGGAATTCATCCAGCGTTTGCGGCAACATCGCTCGCGGTGCACACAGGCGGATGTCGCGCGCGCCGAGTGCATGCAACGCCTGCGCGTCCGAACGCGCGACCCGCGAGTGCCGGATGTCGCCGCAGATGACGATGCGCAGGCTCTCGAAATCGGGTCGGCGTTGGCGGATCGTCAGCGCGTCGAGCAGGCCCTGGGTGGGATGCGCGTGGTTGCCGTCGCCGGCGTTGACCACCGCGACGTTGCTGCGTGCATGTCGCGCCAGGTACGCCGGCATGCCGTTTTCGTTGTGGCGCACCACCAATGCGTCGAGACCCATCGCCTCCAGTGTGTGCAGGGTGTCGAGCAGGCTCTCGCCCTTGCTGGTCGAGGAACGCGACAGGTCGAAATTCACGTTGTCCGCGCCGAGGCGTTTCGCCGCGAGCACGAACGAGGTGCGGGTGCGCGTGGAGGGTTCGAAGAACAGCGTCAGCACGGTGCGCCCGGACAACAGGTCGCGCGGTGCTCCGTGCGCGCGAAAATGTTCGGCGCGGTCGAGCAGGCGGGTGATGGTGGCGCGGTCGAGGTCTTCGAGGGTCAGCAGGTGGTGCATGGTAAGGCTCAGGGTGCTTGCGTCAGCCAGCTCTCAAGGATAACTGCGGCGGCAAGCGAATCGATGTTGACGGCATCGCGACGGCGCGCCGCGCCGGAGGCGCGCTGCGCGGCGAACCGCCGGGATGCCTCCTGCGAAGTGTGCCGCTCGTCGACCAGGTGCACCGGTAGGCCGCTGCGTTGCGCCAGCGCGTCGGCGAATGCGCGCGCCCCGCGCGTGATTTCTTGTTCACCGCCCTCCAGTGTCAGCGGCAGGCCGACGACCAGGGCTTCCGGTTGCCATTCGGCGAGCAACGCGTCGACACGCGTCCAATCCGGTTCGCCGGCGTTCACCATCAGCACCGGCAACGGCCGTGCGGACTGGCTGATGCGATTGCCGCTGGCGACGCCGATCCTGCGCGCACCGAAGTCAAAGCCGAGTACGCAACTCACGCCCTGCCTGAGTAGCTGGTCAAATTGGCCGGATTGATGCCCACCAGCGCCACCGCCGCGCCCCAACGATCGTCGAGCGCGGTGTCGAACAGGATGCGGTCGTCGGCCTGCACGGTCAGCCACGCGTTCTCGCGCAGTTCCTGTTCGAGTTGTCCTGCGCCCCAGCCGGCGTACCCGAGCGCCACCAGCGCGCGTTCGGGACCTTCGCCGTCGGCCATCGCGGCAAGGATGTCGCGCGAGGTGGTGACGGTGAGCAGGTCGTTGACACGGTAACTCGAATCCCATTCGCGCTTGCCGGAAGTGTGCAGCACGAAGCCGCGCTCCGGTTGCACCGGACCACCCACCAGTACCGGCGCCGTGGCGACGTCCTTGCGCTCGCAGGGCATGTGCATCTGCCTGAGCACGTCGCCGAGGCGGAAATCGGACAGCCGGTTCACGACCAACCCCATCGCGCCGTCTTCGCTGTGCTGGCAGATGAAGGTGATTCCGCGCGCGAAGTTGGGGTCGCCCATGCCCGGCATCGCGATCAGGAAATGCCCGGTAAGCGTGGGCACACCGGCGGCGAGCGCGGGATCCGCGGGCACTCCGCGTGGCGCGGGCTTGCGCCGCGCCGGACGCTTGCCGGAGGCGACGGGTTTGCCGCGCCCGCCAGGGTTGTTGCCGGAAGACTTGACCATGCGCGCCATTGTACGCCGCCGCTTCGCGGTTCACTGTGAATCAGTGCCGCGCGTTTCGAGATGGTTGCCCGGCAGGAACTGCCAAGTGCGTGTGATCGCGAGTTCGGTGATGCGGTGGCCGTCCGCGTCCTTGTCGCGCGGGATGGGCGGGAACGGCGCGGCAAGGTGCACGATGCGGACCGCGGCGTCGTCGAGCACGCGGTAACCCGAGCTGCGGTTCACGCTGACGTCGCGCACGCGGCCGTCCGGCGCCAACACGACCGTGAGGATCAGGTTGCCATGCAGGCCGCGCAGGCGTGCAGCGTCGGGGTAGTTGAGGTTGCCTATCCTTTCGATGCGGTGCACCCACGCCACTTGATACGCGGCATCGGCGACGCTCCTGGTGTTCGCCGAGACATACTTGCGGCGCGGACGGCGCGCGTAGGCTTCCTGTTCCTGCCGAACTTCCTGCGCGAGCCGCGCCATCTCGAGGCGCTGCGGCACCGGGGTGGATGCCACACGCTGTTCCGGTTGGGGCTGGTCCCTGCTGTCGCGCTGGCTCGCGACCCGGGTGTCCGCATGCCCCGTGGTGGTGAGGATGTGCGGGCTGCTTTCGGTCTGTTGCGCGGGCGCAGCCGGCATCAATGGCTTCGGTGCGATGCCTGCATCCGTGACCGGCAGCGGTCCCGAGAACGGCGCACCCGGCCGGTGTGCCTTGTCGCTGTTGCCGCCGCCGGCGTTGTTGGCCTGCGCGAGGAAGTCCGCCTTGTTCGGGGTTTCTGCATTGGAAGTGTTGATCAGGGTGACGTCCAGCGTCGGCAGGCTGGGCGCCGGCTTGGCGAAATGGAAGCCGATCCCGAGGATCACGATCGCATGCAGCATCAGCGAGAACAGCAGCGCGACGCCGATGCGGTCGGCGTGGGTGACGTGGTGCGCGGGTGCCGCCACCGCGTTCACCTGGCCGCACCCCGGGTCGCGGTGGCCTCGATCGCATCGAATACCAATCCGGCGATATTGAGTCCGAATTGCGCGTCGAGTTCGCGCGCGCAGGTGGGCGAGGTCACGTTGACCTCGGTGAGGTAATCGCCGATCACGTCGAGGATCCAGTAACCGCGCTCGGACAGGGGCTGGCCGCCCCCGCGCCCGCCGGCGGCGAGGTTGCCGCGGAAATCCGTGCCCTGCGGGATGCGCGCCAGCGCATAGGGTACGGGCTCGCCATCGACCACCAGGATGCGCTTGTCGCCTTGGCTGATTTCCGGGATGAACTTCTGTGCCATCACGAAACGGCGGTCGTCGCCCGCCAGCGTTTCCAGGATCGAATTGAGGTTGGGATCGTCGCCGCGCGAACGGAAGATGCCGCGCCCGCCCATGCCGTCCAGTGGCTTCAGCACCACCTCGCCGTGCTCGCGTGCGAAGCGGCGCAACTCGCTGCGCTCGCGCGCCACCAGCGCCGGCGCGCAGCACTGCGGAAACCATTGCGCGGCCAGTTTTTCGTTGAAATCGCGCAGCGCCTGCGGATTGTTGATGACGCGAACGCCGGCGCGCATGGCGAGGTCGAGCACCAGCGTGTCGTAGAGGAACTGGTTGTCGAACGGCGGGTCCTTGCGCTCCAGCACGATGTCGATGCCGTCGGCCAGCGGTTGCCAGCGGGCCTCGCCCAGGGTGAACCAGTCGTGCGTGTTGTCGCGAACCTCGAGCGGCGCCAGCCGCGCCCAGGCCACGCCGTCGCGCACGGCCAGGTCGCCCTGCAGCATGTAGCGCAGCGAATGCCCGCGCCGCCGGGCTTCCAGCAACAGCGCGAGGGTGGTGTCCTTTTCCGGGTGGATGGTGCCGATGGGGTCCATCAGCACCGCGACGGTGAGGTTCATGGGCTCATATTATCGATCGGCAATGCGGGAAAGATGCCCCTTGCGTCGAGGGCCGAGGCTGCGTTGACGCGATGCGCAGTATCGCATCGCCTGCGCAGCCGGGGGCGGGGTTGCCCCGCGGGATCAGGGCCCGCCCCGGACTTGATCCGGAGACGATCGCGCCTGGCAACGGCCGAAGGTTGCAAGGCAACGGTCGGCCGGAGGATGTGGAAGGACGGACGGGCGGGGCGAAAACGCAAACCGATGCATTCGCACGGGCCCCTCTTGATGTATCTTGGCACCCGTGGCCGGGCTTGCTGGACAAGGCATCCGGAATCCGTTTTCAGGGGGCGGATCGAGGGGACAGTCGGGAATGCTGTGACGGCTTTCACACAAAGTGCGCGGTGTGGCATCCATGTTGCATGGATACTCACCGCCTCCTGCATGGGGTGGACTCCTGACCGTGAATGACAACGCGAACCACGATGGCCTGACCGGGCTCAAGGTCATGGTCATCGACGACTCGAAGACCATCCGCCGCACCGCCGAAACCCTGCTGAAGAAAGAGGGCGCCGAGGTGTTGACCGCGGTGGACGGGTTCGAGGCGCTGGCCAAGATTTCCGATCTTCGCCCCGACATCATCTTCGTCGACATCATGATGCCGCGGCTCGACGGCTATCAGACCTGCGCGTTGATCAAGAACAATCACGTGTTCCGCTCCACGCCGGTGATCATGCTGTCCTCCAAGGACGGCCTGTTCGACAAGGCACGCGGGCGCATCGTCGGTTCCGAGCAGTACCTGACCAAACCCTTTACCCGCGACGAACTGCTGGACGCGATCCGCCAGCACGTTGCGGCCGTCAAATAACGCACAACGCGCCGGCAAGGCGCAGGGGAATCCAAGGCAATGGCACACATCCTCATCATCGACGACTCGCCCACCGACGTGAAGATTTTTTCCGGCGCGCTGGAGCGGGCGGGCCACAAGGTCACCGCGGTCGGCACCGCCGAGGCCGGCATCGCCGCGGCCCAGAAGGACAGGCCCGACCTGGTGCTGATGGACGTGATCATGCCCGGCATGAACGGTTTCCAGGCCACCCGCAGCCTTACCAAGGATCCGCAAACCAGCGCCATTCCGGTGGTCATCGTCACCACCAAGAACATGGAAACCGATCGCATGTGGGGGTTGCGCCAGGGCGCCAAGGACGTGCTGGTCAAGCCGGTCAGCGAGAAGGACCTGGTCGCCAACGTCGCCAAGCACCTTCCCGCGCAGGCCTGACCGCCGATGAGCAAGAAGCGCCCCCACGACAGGCACCACCGCGGCGATGAAGCCCGGCAGCAGCCGGTCGCGGAGAACGCGCCCGGCGTGGTGCAGCCCGCGGGCGCGTACGCGCTGCTGGCCGACTACGAAAGCCGCAGCCTCGAGCACGACCCCGGCGTACCCGAACAGATCGAGGCGCCCGGCCTGTGGCGCGCGATCGGTTTCCGGGTCGGCGAACACGACTTCGTCAGCGGCATCGACGAAATCAGCGAAATCCTGATGTCGCCGCCGCCGGTCACCAGCATTCCGTCCACCCGCCCGTGGCTTCTGGGAGTCGCGAACGTGCGCGGCAACCTGATCGCGGTGGTGGACTTGAAGCAGTTCCTGTTCGAGCAGCGTACCCATGTCACCGGCCGCGCGCGCGTGCTGGTGGTGAAGCAGAGCGGCGGCAACGTGGGCCTGCTGGTCGACGAGCTGCTGGGCCAGCGCAACCTGACCGATGCCGATCGTGTGGACGCCGAGGGCGAGGCCGATGCGCGCCTGGCGCGTTTCGTCACCGAGAACGTGACCACCGGGCCCGTTCGGTTGGGCCGCTTCAGCATGCAGGAGTTGACACGCACGCCTGAATTCCAGCACGCGGCTCTGTAGTTGTGCGATCGTCCCCGATCGCGGTTTCGTTGGGTGTTTTTTGGGTATTGGAGGGGTTGCAGACGATGAACGCCAGAACGGGCGTAAAAGCTGACATCAGAGCCGCCATCCATGGCCAGGAGCTCCGTGGCGAAGAGCTCCGTGCCCCGACATTCAACAACGGCGGCTCCGGATCAATTATGCAAGCGACAAACTTGGCAATGAGGTGGCAATCATGAGCGCGAATCCCGGTGCGGCACGCCAGCGTGCGTCCCTGCAGACCTGGCTGATTTTCTTCCTGCTGGTGGCGATCGTGCTCGCCGGCGCGGATTTCTTCCTGCTCAACCGGCACGACAGCCAGGACCGTTCGGCCGCACAGCTCACCACCCAGATCCAGGTGAACTCGCAGCAGGTCGCGAACTTCGCCTTGCAGGCCGCCAACGGCAACATCGACGCCTTCAAGGAATTGACCAGCACTCGCACGGCCATCGCCGCCGCGGTGCAACACCTCGACCAGGGTGATGCTGCCTCCGGCCTGCCGGCCTACGGCGACGCGATCGGGGTGCGCGATTCGATGGCTGCCCTGACCAAATCGTGGAACCAGCTTTCCGCCGACCTCGGCAAGATCGAGGCCAACAAGGACGCGGTGCTGGATTCGGCCTCGCAGGCCTCCGCCTTCAACCAGCAGATGCCCGACCTCAACTCCAAGATCAACCAGGTCATCAGCCTGCAGTCCAAGGGTTCCGCATCCAGCATCTACACCGCCTCGCAGCGGATGGTGTCGGGCGACCGCCTGATCCGCCGCGTGGGCGACGTGTTGCAGGGCGGCGTCGATTCCGCGTCGGCGGCCAACGGCCTTGCGCTCGACTCCACCAACTACGGATCGACCCTGAAACAGCTCGCCGACGGTTCCTCGGGCGAGGCGGAGAGGATCCTCACCGGCGTGCAGAAGTCGTGGGCCGGCCTCGAAGCACCGGTGCAGAAGGTGATCGCGGCCGCGCCGACACTGGTCACGGTGAAGAACGCCGCGACCCAGGCTTCGGTCGATTCGCAGGACGTGTTGCTGAAGGCCAACAGCGTTGCCACCGCGCTCGGCAAACTGCCACAGACGCGGCCGTTCCCGAACGTGTGGTGGGGCCTTTTGGGCGCCGTCGCCGCGGCCGTGCTGGCGGTGTTCCTGGCGCTCAACTTCATCCGCACCGAGCGCAAGCGTTCGGCGGAAAGCCGCAGCCTCAACGAACGCAACCAGCAGGCGATCATGCGCTTGCTGGATGAAATGGGCACGCTCGCGGAAGGCGACCTCACGGTGAAAGCCACCGTGACCGAGGACATCACCTGCGCGATCGCGGACTCCGTGAACTTCGCGGTCGAGGCGCTGCGTTCGTTGGTGACCACCATCAACGAAACCGCGGTGCGGGTGTCGTCGGCGGCGCAGGAAACCCAGGCCACCGCCAAGAACCTCGCGGACGCGGCCAACCAGCAGGCCGAGCAGATCACTTCGGCCTCGGCCAAGATCAACGAGATGGCGGTGTCCATCGACCAGGTGTCGAAGAACTCCGCCGACAGCGCGGAAGTGGCGCAGCGCTCGGTGCAGATCGCGTCCAACGGCGCGCAGATCGTGCGCCAGACGATCTCGGGCATGGATTCGATCCGCGAGCAGATCCAGGAAACCTCGAAGCGCATCAAGCGCCTCGGCGAGTCGTCGCAGGAAATCGGCTCGATCGTCGAACTCATCAACGACATCGCCGAACAGACCAACATCCTGGCGCTGAACGCGGCCATTCAGGCGGCTTCGGCGGGCGAGGCCGGCCGCGGTTTCGCGGTGGTCGCGGACGAAGTGCAGCGACTGGCCGAACGCGCGACCGGCGCCACCAAGCGAATCGAAACGCTGGTGCAGACCATTCAGTCGGATACGGTCGAGGCGGTCAGTTCGATGGAACAGACCACCGCCGAGGTGGTGGCCGGTGCGCGCCTGGCCGAGGACGCCGGTACCGCGCTGGGCGAAATCGAAAAGGTGTCGAACAACCTCGCCGGCCTGATTCAGGGCATCTCCAGCGCCGCCAAGCAGCAGTCGGCGGCGGCCACCAACATCTCGTCGACGATGAGCTCGATCCAGCAGATCACCGCGCAGACTTCGGTGGGCGCCAACCAGACCGCGGAGTCGATCGGCAACCTCGCGCAACTTGCGCAGGAGTTGCGCCGTTCGGTCGCCGACTTCAAGCTGCCGGCGTAAGCGGCGGGACGGGCCATGACAGCGGGTGACGACATGATGTCCACGGCGACCGGCGAAACCGGCGTGGCTTCCGTCGTGCCCGCAACGATGGCGCAGGGAGTGGAAGGCGCCGTGCGGAAGCCGACGATGCGACTCGAAGAGCACCTCGATTTCTCGACCCTCGGTTGGGTCAAACCGCAAATCGACGAGCTCCTGTCGGAGGCCCGCCAGGCGCTCGAGGCCTTCGCGGAAGACCCCGAGGACACGCGCCTGATGCAAAGCTGCGCGGGCCTGCTGCACCAGGTACTCGGCACCCTGCGCATGGTCGAGCTGTATGGCGCGGCCGAGCTCGCGGGGGAAATGGAGCAACTGGCCGGGGCCGTGCTGGAAGGCAAGATCGGCGATCGCGACGTGGCGCTGGGCGCGCTGATGCGCGGCCTGGTGCAGTTGCCCGATTACCTCGATTTGATCGAGAGCGGTCACAAGGACATTTCCATCGTCCTGCTGCCGCTGCTCAACGAACTGCGCGATGCGCGCGGCGCGGAGGCGCTCGACCAGCGCGTGCTGTTCCATCCCGACATCGACCGGCCGCTGCCGCCGGAGGCGGCGGGCGCGCGGGTGGCGTACCCGTTCGCCGACCTGCGCCAGCGCGTCACCCAGATCCGCGCGCGCTTCCAGGTCCAGTTGCTGGCATGGACCCAGGGCAAGCAACCGAATTTCGCCGAGATGCGCGACGGCATGGACGAACTGCGCGCGGTCTGCCACAGCGAGTCCGCGCGTCGCCTGTGGTGGGTGGCCGGTGGTGTGCTGGAAGCGCTGCAGCAGGGCCGCCTGGACCATCACCTGGCAAGCCTGCGCCAACAGTTCGGCCAGGTCGATCGCACGATCCGCCATTTGCAGGACCAGGGCGAGGAGGTGTGCGGCGACGACGACGCGCGCGAACTGGTGCGCACCCTGCTGTTCTCGGTCGCCAATGCGACGCCCGGCCCTGGTCGCACCGACATCATCGCGCAGTGTTTCGCGCTGGACCGCATGGTGCCGTCGGAAGCCGAACTGGAACGCGCGCGCGCGGCGATGTCTGGCCGCAACCGCGCGCTGCTGGATACCGTCGCCAAGGCGGTGCGCGAGGACCTGTTGCGGGTCAAGGAAGGCCTCGACATCTTCCTGCGCCGCGACGACCGCAATCCGCAACAATTGGCACCCCAGGTCGAGATCCTGCATCGCGTCGGCGACACGCTGGACGTGCTCGGCCTGGAAGCGCCGGCGAAGATGATCGCCGAACAGCGCAAGGTGATCGCCGCGGTGATCGACGGCAAGCGCGAAGCCGCGCCCGAGACGATCCTGGACGTCGCCAGCGCGCTGCTGTACGTCGACGCATCGCTGGACGAGCATATCGAACACCTTGGCGCGGCCGGCGACGGATCCGGCGAAACGCTGCCCTTCAGCGAAGGGCGCAAGATCATGCGCACGCTGATGCGCGAAGCCGGCACCAACCTTGTCCGCGTCAAGGACGCCCTGACCGCATTCATCGAATCCGCGTGGTCGCACCAGCAGCTCGTCGACGTGCCGAAGTTGATGGCCGAGGTCGGCGGCGCGCTGCGCATCCTGAATCTGGAACGCCCGGCCGAATTGGTCGACGGCATCGACCGTTACATCGGCAACGAATTGATCGCCGATCGCAAGGTACCGACGGTCGACGAAATGGACACGCTGGCCGATGCCATGGCCAGTGTCGAGTACTACCTCGAGATCGGGCGCGACACCAGCTCGAGCGACAACCGCATCCTCGATGCCGCCCAGCACAGTCTGGAGCGCCTGCATTACTGGCCGGTTCCGGAGCGCCGCGCCGCGAGCGCCGCGCCGGTTTTCGGCGAACCCGGTTCCGGCGAACCCGTGCAGGCCGCGGATGTCGTGGTCCCGATGGCGCCCGCCGCCCGCGACGAGACCATCGGCAAGGGCGTGCCGCTCGCGGTCGACATCCCGGTCGCGCCGGCACAGCCCGTCGAACCATCCGTGCCCGGCGTCGGCCCCGGCAAGTGGATCGAAGCCGACGAGGAAGTGCTGGAGCCGATCGAGGGCGCCAGCGCGCAGGTCGATACGTCATTCCAGGATGCCGCGGGCATCGACGAGGAAATCCGCGAAGTTTTCGTCGAAGAGGTGGGCGAGGAGATCGCCAACATCAACGTCAACCTGCCGGCCTGGAAGGCCAACCCCGACGACCTCGACACGCTCAAGAACGTGCGTCGCTCGTTCCACACCCTGAAAGGTTCGGGACGGTTGGTCGGCGCCATGGCGCTGGGCGAGTTCAGCTGGAAGATCGAGAACATGCTGAACCGCGTGCTCGATCGCACCATCCAGCCGGATGCGAACGTGCAGGCCGTGGTGGACGCGGCCGTGGCGACCCTGCCCAGGCTGCATGCAGGTTTGCAAGGCCAGCCCGTCAACCTCGATCCGCCGCTGGACGCGATCATGCAGGTCGCCGACAAGCTCGCCGCAGGCGAACCGGCGCGCCTCGCCGACCTGACCGATGGCTATCGCAAGAGCGTGCGCAAGGTGCGCCGCTGGGTGCCCCTGGCCGAACACGCAACGGCCGTGGCCGCCGAAGCACCGATCACCGTTTCCGGGGGCTTCATCACCTCGCCGGTCACGGGCCTGCCGGTGGTGGACCCGATCCTGCTGGACGTCTTGCGCACCGAGGTCGGCCAGCATCTGCAAGGCATGCGCGACTACCTCGCCCGCAATGCACACCACGACGTCGGCGTGGACGACGAACTGGTGCGCTCGGTGCACACCCTGCATGGCGCGGTCGCGATGGTGGGCATCGAACCGCTGGCGGAGATGCTCGCGCCAATGGAAGTCTGGATCCGCCGCGTGCGCAGCGCGGACGCGTCGCTGGACCGCGAAGGTTGCGACGCGATGCGCGACGCCGTGGCCATGACCGACCACGTGATGGCGCAATTCGACGCACCCGTGCCGGACGTGCCGGATACCACCGCGTTGGCCGAACGCCTGGCCGCCTTGCGCGATCGCTGGCCCGAAGCCACGCCGTTCGGCGCGCAGCGCGCGGCGCCGGAGCCGGAGCCGGAGCCGGAGGACTTTGCCGAAGTGGTCGCGGCCGGGTGGTCCGAGGAAGATGCGGACGATGGCATCGCGGCCGTCGGGTTGGGCGCGGCTTCCACACTGCCCACCGAAGACGATGCCGAGGTGCTTGCCGCGCGCGAGCAGGCCGAACGCATCGCTGCCGAA
>ERZ778022.3867-NODE-3867-length-13559-cov-3.621520_pt1 | contig 13559 bp, 11 predicted proteins | sample MGYA00375752_ERZ778022 | MGnify/ENA primary metagenome ERZ778022 (study PRJEB29350, sample SAMN05389826) | bioreactor metagenome | isolation source: Thiocyanate bioreactor | place: South Africa: University of Cape Town | collected 2014-04-04 ... | reverse complement strand
CAACCGCATCTATGGCTGCGCCGACTGCCTTGCCGCCTGCCCCTGGAACAAGTTCGCAAGCGCCGCCTCGGAAATGAAGCTGGCCGCGCGGGAGGATCTCAAGGAGCCGTCGATCGCTTTTCTGCTTGATCTCGACGACGCGACCTTCCGGACGTTCTTCAGCGGCTCGCCGGTCAAACGCATCGGCCGGGACCGGTTCGTCCGCAACGTCCTCATCGCGGCCGGCAATTCGGGCGAACGTTCCCTTATGGAAAGATGTCGTGAGTTGGTCGGAGATCCCTCGCCCGTCGTGCGCGGCATGGCCATATGGGCATTGTCGCGGCTGATGACGGCTGGCGAGTTCAGCGCTTTTGCGGCACAAAGAGGTGCCGAAGCGGACGAAGAGGTTCGCGCGGAATGGAAATTGGCGGGGGGATTATAATGCACGTAATGATTTTCGGCTGCGGCTATTCCGGAACGGCCATCGCCAAGGCCTTTGCCGGCTCCGGCATTCGTATCTCCGGCACGACCCGCTCCGCCGACAATGCGGCATTATTGAAGAAGCAGAGCATCGAGGCCTTCGTCTTCGATGGCGAGACGCTCGATCCGGCTTTGGCTGAAGCGATGAAGTCCGCGACACATCTCGTCCAGTCTATTTCGCCGGGCAAATCGGGCGACCCGCTACTGCGGCTGGCACAGCTCAATCTCAAGGCACTGATGCCGAAGCTGGAATGGATCTGCTACCTCTCGACTGTTGGCGTCTACGGCGACCACAAGGGCGCCTGGGTCACCGAGCTGACCTCGCTGCATCCGATTGCCGACCGTTCCGTCGAGCGGGTCGAGGCGGAAGACGGCTGGCTGCGGGTCGGCATCAGGCTGAACCTCCCCGTCGCCGTTCTCCGGCTTTCCGGCATTTACGGCCCCGGCCGCAACGCCTTCTGCAATCTGGAAAGGGGAACTGCCCGGCGACTCATCAAGGCGAACCAGGGCTTCAACCGTATCCGCGTCGAGGATATCGGCGCCTGTGCCCATTTTCTCTCCGAGCGCAAACTCGGTGGCATATATAATGTCACCGACGACGAGCCCGCGCCGCCGCAGGATGTGGTCGCAGAGGCTGCCCGTCTGATGGGCATCGAGCCGCCGCCGGAGCAGCCCTTCGAAACCGCCGAGCTGACACCAATGGCCCGCTCCTTCTACGGCGAGAACAAGCGCGTTTCGAACGCAAAACTGCGGGCGCTCGGCTTTCCCTTTCGCTACCCTGAGTATCGCATGTCGCTTGCCGAATTGTGGTCCTCCGGAGAGTGGCGGGGCTGAGAAACTGCTCCCCACGCCAAGCGGAATCGCACGAAAATTCCTACTTAGCCGGCTGGTTTAGTTCAATTTACTCCGCATTTATGGTTAACGACCTCTAAAATTGCACAAATGCGGCAGCGATTATGGCAAAGTCGGAAAATTATTTTTCCAATTTTCGTGATCCTTGGCATTGCGGGATAGGTGCGAGAAAATTCGTTCTATTTTTAACTGATTTTATTGGGTTTTTTCCACAATCAAGCAAACTCACTGAATAGTCATAGTATTTGCCGATCATCACAAATGTTACAGTCCGTAACATTCCGTGATCATCGATGGCACTTTTTCGCCATTTTTGGCCGGATTTAAGCCCCGCCGCCTACCCAAGGCGCAAGTTCAATAGCTTGAGGGAAAAATCGGTTTGAAGAAAATCGTACGTTCATTGGCGATCGCCGCAACTATATCCGCCTCCTTTGCTGTCGTTTCGACACCGGCATTTGCAGCCGCTGGCTGCGGAGGCGCTTCATGGTACGGGGGAAGCTCCCGAACTGCTTCCGGGGAACGTATGAGTTCCAAAAATCTTACTGCAGCCCATCGCTCGCTTGCCTTCGGCACGCGCCTTCGGGTCACCAACAAGCACAATGGCCGCAGCGTCGTCGTTCGCATCAACGACCGTGGGCCTTTCATTCGCGGACGCGTCCTCGATCTCTCCCGCGCTGCCGCACAGAACATCGGCATGGTCGCTTCGGGCACCGCCAAGGTCTGTTACGAGGTCGTCGCTTCGAAGTAATCGCCGGTGCCGGGATAACCGGCAAATCGGCATGACGCTTGCTCTCTCGGTCAATCGCGGCTACCACGCGGTTGAGACGTCTCGAAATCCGCAGCATGGTATCATCGCGCGGAATGGTTAGTCGTCAGCGATTTTGGTAGGGCGCAGGTTCCCGAGATGAGCTCCAGTGAGTTCCGGATCATGCGCAAGCAGGAGAGTGTGAATGCGTCTGGGCGGCCGATTGCAGGGGGCCATCGAAGTTCTTGCCGATATCGAAGCGCGCAAGCGACCGGTGGCTGACGCCCTGAAGGATTGGGGTCTTGCTCATCGCTTCGCCGGGTCCGGCGACAGGGCCGCGATCGGCAACATCGTCTATGACGCCCTGCGCATGCGGCTTTCTCACGCCTGGCTGATGGGAGACGATAGTCCGTCGGCGCTCGCCCATGCCGTGCTCTTTCGTCAATGGGGCCTGACGCCCGAGGCGCTGGCTGCCGAACTCGACGGCGATAAATTTGCGCCGGAGGCGCCAAGCGCCGAGACACTGGCGGCGTTTGCCGCCCGCAAGCTCGAAGACGCCCCGCTCCATATCCAGGGCGATATTCCCGAATGGGTCGAGCCATCCTTCCGCCAAGCCTTCGGCGATAGCTGGCTCTCGGAAGCGCAGGCGCTTTCCGAGCGCCCGACGCTCGATCTTCGCGCCAATGCGCTGAAGGCGGACCGCGCCAAAGTCGTAAAAGCGCTGGAGCGCGCCGGCGGCCAGGCAGCGAAGATCGCCCGCTTCGGCATCCGTATCCCTGCCGGCGAGGGGGCGTCCCGCCTGCCGAATGTCACCGCCGAGCTTTCCTTTCAGAAAGGCTGGTTCGAGGGGCAGGACGAGGGTTCGCAGATCGTCGCCGATCTGGTCCTGCCCGAAGAGGGCGATCAGGTGCTCGATTATTGCGCCGGCGGCGGCGGCAAGACGCTCGCCATGTCGGCGGCGATGCACAACAAGGGCCAGGTCCACGCCTATGACAGCGACCGGCGGCGACTGGCGCCGATCATCGAACGGCTGAAGCGGGCCGGAACCCGCAATGTCCAGGTCCATGACGAGCGCAACGGCCTGCTGCAACTGCGCGGCAAGTTCGACAAGGTGTTGGTCGATGCCCCCTGCACCGGCACAGGCACCTGGCGCCGCCGTCCCGACACGAAATGGCGGCTGACACAGAAGAACCTCGACGAGCGCACCAGTCAGCAGCAGGAAGCGCTAGCGCAAGCCGGCGAATTTGTCCGGCCCGGCGGAGCACTGCTCTATGTCACCTGTTCCGTTTTGCCGGAAGAGAACGAGGCGCAGGTCAACCGTTTCGCCGCCCAGAATCCGGACTTCGAAGTGGCGGAAACCTTGAGTTCCTGGGAGAAGCTGTTCGGCAAGGACGCCCCGCAGCCCCGCTCCTCGGACGGCAAGACCATTACGCTGACGCCCGCCTCCACCGATACGGACGGCTTTTTCTTCTGCCGCCTGCAGCGGAAGGTGTAAGCTCAATCCAGCTCTCGTGCGGCAGCACCATTTCCCTGGAAACGACCGATGCAGTGAACGGTTGTGGCGCGACGAGTTGCGTCCAGCCCGTCAGCCATCACCACCCACCTTCGATTATCGCACTGCCGGCTCACCCTGCGGCTTACATCCCCGCATTTGCAGGCGAATCCGTTTGCGTCGCTGTCGTGAAGCCACTCGTCTCGCGCCTTAAAATCATTCTAAACTAGAGCGTTTGACACAAGTTTGTTTTTCATACATGACACAAAATGCCAAGTTTTGACGGTGCCCCCGCTGTCACAGGAGAGGAACATGAAACTAAAAATCAATGTTGGCGCCGCGCTCGCGGTGGCCGTCGTCACGACCGCCGCATTTAGCCTGCCGGCTCTCGCAGCCGCTCCGGAGCCGGCCGCAGTTATCAAGCATTATGCCGAACTGGCCCACGCCAAATATCAGGACTCCCTGACGACGGCGAAAGCGCTCGACAAGGCGATCGACGCCCTTCTCGCCAACCCCAGCGACAAGACGCTGAAGGCAGCGCGTGCAGCCTGGATCAAGGCTCGCGTTCCCTATGCGCAGACGGAAGTCTATCGCTTCGGCAATCCGATCGTCGACGATTGGGAAGGCAAGGTGAACTCCTGGCCGCTCGACGAGGGCCTGATCGACTATGTCGACGCCTCCTACGGCACGGAAAGCGACGAGAACGCGCTCTATGTCGCAAACGTCATCGCCAACAAGTCGATCAAGATCAACGGCAAGGATGTCGACGCTTCGCATCTGACGCCGGAATTCCTGTCGGGCACGCTGCATCAGGCAGGCGGCGTCGAAGCAAACGTCGCGACCGGTTATCATGCCATCGAATTCCTGCTCTGGGGCCAGGATCTGCACGGCACCGGACCGGGCGCCGGCGAGCGTCCTGCCACCGACTACGACCTGAAGGCCTGCACGCACGGCAATTGCGATCGCCGGGCGCAGTACCTGCAATCGGCGGTGGACCTCCTGGTCTCCGACCTCAAGGAGATGGTGGGCGACTGGCAGGAGGGCGGGGCGGCACTCAAATCCTCGCAGGAGACCGGCCTCAAGGCCATCCTCACCGGCATGGGCTCGCTCTCCTATGGCGAGCTTGCCGGCGAGCGCATGAAGCTCGGCCTGCTGCTGCACGATCCGGAAGAGGAGCACGATTGCTTCTCCGACAACACGCACAACTCGCACTACTACGACGTCGTCGGCATCCAGACCGTCTATACGGGTGAATATACCCGCCCGGACGGCTCCAAGCTGACCGGCCCGTCGCTGCACGACCTCGTCGCCGAGAAGGACGCCGCGCTCGACAAGGAGATGACGGCCAAGCTCGATGCCAGCCATGCCGCCTTCAAGGCGCTGGTGGACCGCGCGGAAGGCGGCGAAGCCTACGACCAGATGATCGGCGAAGGCAATGCGGAGGGCAACAAGGTCGTCCAGACCGCCATCGACAGCCTGATCGACCAGACGAAGACGATCGAGCGCGTCATCACGGCGCTCGACCTCGGCAAGATCGAGCTTGAAGGCTCCGACAGCCTGGACAATCCTGGCGCGGTCTTCAAATAAGAAGGAAGGCGGGCCGTCGGCATGAACGGCGGCCCGATCCAGCAATGACAGAACGCCCCGCCCGTCGCCTGCTCGCGGTTTCCGCCGCGTTCACCGTCGCGGCGGGCGTTTTCGTCATCGGCAGCGCCTATTCGGCCAGCCGGGAACGCGACGACCTCTCCGCGAGGGACCTGAAGCGCGTCGCCGCCGTGACGGCACCGGCGGCGGATTTCTCCAGGGCCGAGCAATACGAGGCCATGTCCACCGGCGCCGCCACCTCGCTTGCGAGCGTGGATGCGAAGAGTTTCTCGCATTTCTCCGAGAACATCACCTTCGAGGAGCGCGAGACCTTCAAGCTCGGCAACGCGCTCTTCCAGAAGCTCTGGGTCTCCTCCCCTTCCTCCACCCAGGCCTCCGACGGGCTCGGCCCGCTCTACAACGCGCGCTCCTGCCAGTCCTGTCACATCAAGGACGGGCGCGGCCATCCGCCGGAGGGCGCGGCGGACGCGACCTCGATGTTCCTGCGCCTTGCCCGGCCCGCAGCGACGACGGAGGAAGAGGCGGCGCTGAAGAGCTTCCATGCGATGAGCCTGCCGGACCCGATCTACGGCCGCCAGCTTCAGGACCAGGCCATTCCCGGCCTCAAGGCCGAGGGCCGCATGGCCATCGACTATAGGGAAGAGCCGGTGACGCTTGCCGGCGGCGAGGTCGTGAGGCTGCGCCGTCCGACCTATTCCATCACGGACCTTGCCTATGGTGAGCTCGATCCGGCGACGACACTCTCGCCGCGCGTTACCCAGCCAATGCTCGGCCTCGGCCTCGTCCAGGCGATCCACGAGGCCGATATCCTGGCGCTGGCCGACCCCAACGACGCTGATGGCGACGGCATCAGCGGCAAGGCCGCCGTCGCCATCGACCCGAAGACCGGCAGAAAGACGCTCGGCCGGTTCGGCTGGAAGGCGCAAGCCGCCACCGTGCGCCAGCAGAGCGCCGAGGCCTTCGCCCTGGACATCGGCATATCGACGCCGGAGGTTCCCCTCCCCGACGGCGACTGCACGCCGGCCCAGACCGCCTGCCTCGAACGGCCCAACGGCGTGCAGAAGCGCCTTGGCGACGCCGAGGCACCACCGCCGGTCATGGACCTCGTCACCTTCTATGCCGAAAACCTCGCCGTGCCGGCGCGGCGCAAGGCGAGCTTCCCCGAAACGCTCGCCGGCAAGCGGGTCTTCTACGAGACCGGCTGCGTCTCCTGCCACCATCCGAAATTCGTGACCCGGCGCGATGCCGGCAACAAGGCCCATGCCTTCCAGCTCATCTGGCCCTATTCCGATTTCCTGCTGCACGACATGGGCGAAGGCCTTGCGGACGGGCAGCCGGTGGGCGTTGCGACCGGACGGGAGTGGCGCACGCCGCCGCTCTGGGGTATCGGCCTTACAAAAACCGTCAACGGCCATACGTTCTTCCTGCACGACGGGCGCGCCCGCAACCTCACCGAGGCCATTCTCTGGCACAGCGGGGAGGCACAGGCGGCGCGCGACCGCTTCGCCGCGCTGGAAAAGCAGGACCGAGACGCCCTTCTGACCTTCCTGGAGAGCCTGTAGATGCCTATGCTGCGTTCATCCCTCCTGCGTTTCGCCGCCCTTGCCGGGGCAAGCCTGATGCTTTCCGCCGCCCTTCCGGCCATGGCGCAGGAAGAGCCGACGGCCGCGCCGCCCGAACTCACCGACGAGAGCGTCGTCGGCGTCATGACCCATGCCGTCGACGACGTCATCCGCCCCGGCTACCGGGCCTTCGAGGCATCCGCCGGCAAGCTGGCCGAGGCGACCGCCGCCTTCTGCAAGGCGCCCTCGGACGATTCGCGCAAGGCGGTGGACGACGCCTTCCGGCAGGCCGTCGCGGACTGGGGCCGCATCGAGATGGTGCGCATCGGCCCCGTTCTCGACGACAACCGCTTCGAGCGCATCCTCTTTTATCCCGACCGCAAGAGCACCGGCCTCAAGCAGGTGCAGGCGCTGCTCCAGAAGGCGGACGAGGCGGACACGAAGGCCGCGGCGATGGGCGAAAAGAGCGTCGCCATCCAGGGGTTCGGCGCGCTCGAATTCGCGCTCTACGGCACCGGCTCCGAAGACCTCGCGAAGGCGCCGGAAAGCTTCCGCTGCCGCTACGCCGCCGCCGTCGCCAGCCATATCGAGATAACAGCCGGGCAGCTCACGGCGGCCTGGGACGCGCCCGACGGCGTCCAGCAGCACTGGAAGCATCCGGGACCGCAGAACCCCGTCTTCCGCACCGGCCGGGAGGCGATGACCGCCCTGCTCGGCATTCTCGTGCACGGGACGGAAGCGGTGCGCGACCAGCGCATCGAGACCTTCTACCGCAAGGGCGGCACGCCGCGGCCGAAATCGGCGGTCTTCTGGCGCTCCGGCAATACCTGGACCTCGATCGACGCCAATCTCGAAGGCCTGCAGACGCTCTTCGACCGGTCCGGCATCGCCGAATTCGTCGATCCCGGCCGCACGTCGCTCAGCGGCAATGTCGATTTCGCGCTGAAGGCACTCAGGAGCGTCGCGCAGACCGTCGACCCAGACATCGAGAAGGCCGTCTCCACGCCGGCGGAAGAGAAGAAGATCGGCTTCCTCCTCACCAATACCCGCGACCTGATCCTGGCGCTCAACGGCGATTTCGGCGGCGCGATCGGCCTTGGCGCCGGCTTCTCCTTCGCGGACGGCGACTGATGGAAGCCATGGGCCTGCCCAGCGCCGCGCTCGACCGCCGCGCCTTCCTGCGCATGGCGGGCACGGCCTTCGTGGCGTCGCTCGGCGCCGGCCCGGCCTTCGCGCTCGCGCGCACCGACGCGGTCTTCGCCTCCGGCTACATGGACCGCGACGGCCGCTTCGGCATCGCGGTGCTGGCCGAGGACGGGACGGTGATCGACCGCACGGCGCTTCCCGCCCGCAGCCACGGCATGGCCTTTTCGCCCGCGACGAACCATCTCGTCGCCTTCGCCCGCCGTCCCGGCACCTTCGCGCTCGTCATCGACCGGAGCGGCCGGGCCGAGCCGCGCACCATCGCCGCCGCGCAGGAGCGCCATTTCTTCGGCCATGGCTGCTTCTCGCCGGACGGCAGGCTGCTCTATGCCAGCGAGAACGACTTCGACGCCAATCGCGGCGTCATCGGCCTCTACGACGCCCGCGACGGCTACCGCCGCATCGGCGAATATTCCACCTACGGCATCGGCACGCACGACCTTTCCGTCAGCGACGACGGCCGGTTCCTGATCGCGGCGAACGGCGGCATCGAGACCCATCCGGATTTCGGCCGCACCAAGCTCAATCTCGACCATATGGAACCCTCGCTCGCCCTGATCGACGCGGCGACCGGGGCGCTTGTCGAGCGCCACGCGCTGCCGGAGAACCTGCGCCGGCTCTCCACGCGCCATATCGACCTCGACGACAGGGGCCGCATCTGGTTCGCCTGCCAGTACGAGGGGCCGCGCAACGACCTGCCGCCGCTCGTCGGCCATTTCGGCAGGGGCGAGGACCTCGCCTTCATCGACCTTCCCGAGGAAACCACGATCGGCCTTGCCAACTATGTCGGCGCCATCGCCGTCAACCGGCGCGAGGGGCTCGTCGGCCTCACCTCGCCGAACGGCGGGCGCTTCGTCGTGCTGGACGCCAAGACCGGCCGCGTCGTCAGGGACGAGGCGATCGCGGACGCCGCCGGCATCGCCGCCGCGCCGCACGGCTTCGCGGTGTCGTCCTATGACGGGCGCTTCGCCGGCCGCCGGGAGGCTGTCGCCTGGGACCAGCACATCGCCGGGTTGTCGCCGCAGCGTTGAGAGCCCTCTGGACGACGGCGCGGGCCGCACTATTTCGCAGGCCATGAGCAACAAGCCCCTCACCTATCTCGCCTTCATCATCCTCGTTCTCGGCGGCGGTCTCCTGATCGGCGCCAACACCATGCCGGGCGACTGGTATCAGTCGCTGGCAAAGCCGGCCTTCAACCCGCCGAACTGGGTTTTCGCGCCGGTCTGGAGCATCCTCTACGTCCTCATCGGCGTTGTCGGCGCCCGCACCTGGCTCGCCTTCCGCCGCTCGATGGCGATGCGGCTGTGGTTTGCCCAACTGGTCCTCAACTTCGCCTGGTCGCCCCTCTTCTTCGGCCTTCGCGATCCGATGTCGGCGATGATCGTCATTCTCGGCCTGCTGGTCAGCATCATCGGCTTCATCGCGGCCTCCTGGCGCCAGGACCGTACGGCGGCCCTTCTGTTCCTGCCCTACCTTGCCTGGATCGCCTTCGCGTCGGCGCTCAATGCGGCGATTCTCGTGCTGAACTGAGGCTTGCCAGAAACGACGCTTGCAGTGCAGCATACGTCGTGCAAACGTCGGCCACTTCTTCAAGGCCGGCGTGCCGGCAGACATGTGTGCACCATGACAAGCTTTCCCCCGTCGGGCTTTGCCGATCGCATCGCCAGGAGTTTCGAACGGCAGGCCGCAATGCGGCTGATCGGCGCCGAGCTGACCCGCGTTTCCCACGGCACGGTGGAAATCGAGCTGCCCTTCGACGAGAAGCTGACGCAGCAGCACGGCTTCCTGCATGCCGGTGTCATTTCCGCCGCGCTCGACACGGCCTGCGGCTATGCCGCCTATTCCGTGATCGACGCGGACGCCTCGGTGCTCACCATCGAGTTCAAGGTCAATCTCCTGTCGCCGGGGCGGGGCGAGCGCTTCCTGTTCCGCGGCGAGGTCACCAAGCCCGGCAGCAACATCATCGTCGCCGACGGGCGCGGCTATGCCATCTCGGACGGCCCGGCCAAGCTGATCGCCTCCATGACCGCCACGATGATGGTGGTGCGCGGGCGGGAGGACGTCGCCGAATGAGCTTCGTCGTCAAGACCGCCGGCCGCTACCGCATCCTTTATGTCATGGCCGTCGACGCCGAATACGGCCCGCATCTTGCGGCCCGCATGACGCCGCTGATGACGGGCGTCGGACCCGTCGAGGCCGCCGTGCAGCTGACGCTCGCCCTCTGCCACCTGGAGGCGGAGGGGAACCTGCCCGATCTCGTCGTCTCGCTCGGATCGGCCGGCTCGGCGGTGCTGGAGCAGACCGGCGTCTACCAGGCCACCTCCGTTTCCTACCGCGACATGGACGCCTCGCCCCTCGGCTTCACCCGCGGCGCGACGCCCTTCCTCGACCTGCCGGCGGAGGTGCCGCTGACCGTGCATGTGCCGGGCCTGCCGGAAGCCCGGCTTTCGACGGGCGCCAATGTGGTTTCCGGCGCCGCCTATGCCGCCATCGACGCGGACATGGTGGAAATGGAGACCTATGCGGAGCTGCGCGCCTGCCAGGCCTTCGGCGTCCGGCTCGTCGCGCTTCGCGGCATTTCCGACGGCAAGGCCGAGCTCACCCATATCGGCGACTGGACGGAATATCTTCCCGTGATCGACGAAAGGCTCGCCGCCGCCGTAGACGGGCTGGAAACCGCCGCTGCCGACGGAACGCTCGTGCTCAAAGGCTGAGAATCCGGCTTTTTCCCCGTTGCACGCCGCAAGGATATTCTTTAAAGGCTCGCCATGACCCAGACAGCCCATCCCGACAGCGTTCTCATCATCGATTTCGGCAGCCAGGTGACCCAGCTCATCGGCCGGCGCGTGCGCGAAGCAGGCGTCTATTGCGAGATCATCCCCTTCCAGTCGGCGGAGGAAGCCTTCCACCGCATGAAGCCGAAGGCGGTCATCTTCTCCGGCGGTCCCGCTTCCGTTCTCGACCAGGGTAGCCCCCGTGCACCGCAGGTCGTCTTCGATTCCGGCCTGCCGATCCTCGGCATCTGCTACGGCCAGCAGACGCTCGCCACCCAGCTCGGCGGCACCGTCGAGGGTGGCCATGCCCGCGAATTCGGCCGCGCCGATGTGGAGATCCTCAAGGAAAGCCCGCTCTTCGAAGGCTTCTGGGACGTTGGCCGGAAATATCCGGTCTGGATGAGCCACGGCGACCGCGTCACCGTCGCCCCTGAAGGTTTCGAGATCATCGGCGTCTCGGAAAACGCCCCCTTCGCCATCTGCGTCAACGAGGCGAAGCGTTACTACACGACCATGTTCCACCCGGAAGTGGTGCACACGCCCGACGGCGCCAAGCTGCTCTCCAACTTCGTGCACAAGATCGCCGGCATCAAGGGCGACTGGTCGATGTCCGCCTACCGCGCCCGCGCGGTGGAAGCGATCCGCGAGCAGGTCGGCGACAAGCGCGTCATCTGCGCCCTTTCGGGCGGCGTCGACAGTTCCGTCGCGGCCCTCCTCATCCATGAGGCGGTCGGCGCGCAGCTCACCTGCATCCTCGTCGACCACGGCCTGATGCGCAAGAACGAGGCGGCCGATGTCGTCGCCATGTTCCGCGAGCACTACAACCTGCACCTGATCCATGTCGACGCCGTCGACCGCTTCGTCGGCGAGCTGGAAGGCGTCTCCGACCCGGAGACCAAGCGCAAGATCATCGGCCGCCTGTTCATCGAGGTCTTCGAGGAAGAGGCCAAGAAACTCGGCGGCGCGGAATTCCTCGCCCAGGGCACGCTCTATCCCGATGTCATCGAAAGCGTCTCCTTCACCGGCGGCCCCTCGGTGACGATCAAGTCGCACCACAATGTCGGGGGCCTGCCCGAGCGCATGAACATGAAGCTCGTCGAGCCGCTGCGCGAGCTCTTCAAGGACGAGGTGCGCGTGCTCGGCCGCGAGCTCGGCCTGCCCGACTCGTTCATCGGCCGCCACCCCTTCCCGGGTCCCGGCCTTGCCATCCGCTGCCCGGGCGGCATCACCCGCGACAAGCTGGAGATCCTGCGCGAGGCCGACGCCATCTATCTCGACGAGATCCGCAAGGCCGGTCTCTACGACAAGATCTGGCAGGCCTTCGCCGTGCTGCTGCCGGTCCAGACCGTCGGCGTCATGGGCGACGGGCGCACCTATGAATTCGTCTGCGCGCTGCGCGCCGTCACCTCCGTCGACGGCATGACGGCGGACTTCTACCACTACGACATGAACTTCCTCGGCCGCGCCGCCACCCGCATCATTAACGAGGTCCGCGGCATCAACCGCGTCGTCTACGACGTGACGTCGAAGCCGCCGGGCACGATCGAGTGGGAATAATTCGCGCCTACCCAAACGCCCCCGATAGCCGCCGATTTCCCTCTATAAAGCACTGAAAATAAAGAGTTTTCTCTCCGCCGTCTTTCGCCGTCAATCGCCGAGCAAGCCTCGCGATCGACGGCGGAGCTGACGGTATGGGGCGTCTTGTGACATCGCGGAATTGCATATACCGTCATGGCTTAGAGAGCTTTTGACGGTATTTTTTTAGACCTTATTCCATTGAGAATAAAGGAAAATTCGCCGAAAGGATTGGTCGATTTTGGCCTGACGGTATTTTTAGGGGCTCTCTGGCGTTTTTTGAACGATCTAGGAGGGTCCGATGCTTACCGATGCGGCAATCAAAGCACTGAAACCAAAGGACAAATTATACAAGGTCACTGACCGTGACGGTATGTATGTCGTCGTGAACCCGTCGGGCGCCGTCGTGTTCCGCTATGACTACCGTATGCACGGTCGACGCGAGACCTTGACCCTCGGCCGATACGGGCCAGCGGGCCTTTCTCTCGCCCGTGCTCGGGAAAAGCTGATCGACGCACAGCGCTCGATTCAGGAGGGGCGGTCGCCCGCCCAGGAGAAGCAGCGCGAGAAGCGCCGCATCAAGGAAGCAAAGAGCTTTGGCGAGTTTGGCGAACGCTGGCTGCAAGAGCATCGGATGGCCGAAAGCACCCGCGCCATGCGCCGCTCGATCTACGAGCGGGACATCCTGCCTACGTTCCGCAATCGGCTGCTGACGGAAATCACGCCCGAGGATCTTCGGGCGATGTGCGACAAGGTGAAGAAGCGGGGAGCGCCGGCCACGGCGGTCCATGTTCGTGACATCGTGAAGCTCGTCTTCGCCTTCGCAAAGCTGCACGGGGAGAAGGTGTCGAACCCCGCCGAAGAGGTCGGGCCGGCGTCGATCGCGACGTTCGTTCCCAAGGACCGCTCGCTTTCGCCCGCCGAAATTCGGGTGATGCTCGGCCAGCTAGAGCATGTAGCGACGCTGCCGACAATCCGGCTCGGTCTGAAGCTGATCCTGCTCACGATGGTCCGCAAGAGTGAGTTGCAGGACGCGGTGTGGGATGAGGTCGACTTCGAGAATGCGGTGTGGTCGATCCCGAAGGAGCGGATGAAGCGTTCCAAGCCGCACAATGTCTATCTGTGCGAACAGTCACTCGACATCCTTGTCGCGCTCAAGACCTGTTCTGGCAATTCGCGCTACCTGCTGCCCTCGCGCTACGACGCCGATGCGCCGATGTCGCGCGCGACCTTCAACCGCGTCACCTATGCGGTGGTCGAGCAGGCCAAGAAGACGGGACTGCCGCTGGACC
>ERZ778022.3865-NODE-3865-length-13564-cov-4.868902_pt1 | contig 13564 bp, 6 predicted proteins | sample MGYA00375752_ERZ778022 | MGnify/ENA primary metagenome ERZ778022 (study PRJEB29350, sample SAMN05389826) | bioreactor metagenome | isolation source: Thiocyanate bioreactor | place: South Africa: University of Cape Town | collected 2014-04-04 ... | reverse complement strand
CGTGGCCCTCGATATCGTGATAGCGGCAGCCGCGGCGTTGCGTCCGCCACTGGCCACCACCAGCTTCACGTACATACCGCCGCTGGCGGTCGCGGCTGTGACGCCACGGCTGGTGCCGTCCGCCGGCGGGCGCACGGTTACAATCCGATTGGCCGATTGCGCCGGCGCGCGGCACGGCCATGACAGCGCGTTTGTGCGCGTCGGCGGCAACTTGGTGGCGGCGGTGTGGGCGGTGGTATCGTCATCGCCGGCGCACCCCGACGCCTGCCCCGCCCTGCTTGCCGCGTTGCCGCCGCTGCCGCCCGGCCGCTACGCCGTGGAGGTGTCGCTCACGGGACAGCACTTTAGCGCGCCGCCAGTTGGCCAGGAGGTGGTTGCCCTTCCACCCCGCCGCGCCGCACTGGTGTGGGTTACCGATACTCGTGCTGGTACAGACGGCAGCGACGCAACCACTCTCACCCGCCGCCTGGTCTACTTTGCATTTGCTGCGGGTCACGGCGAGGCGGCACAGCCACGCGTGACGTTTGTGTTGTCAGTCAGTGGCACTGCAGTGGCGGTACCTGCTGCACCCTGCCCTGGCAGTAATGCGTCAGCATCGTCGCTGCCAGCGCCGCCGGCAGGTTGCATTGCCATGTGCGCGGACCTTGCTCTGTCGGTGCTGCCCGCTGTCGGGGCGGCACAGCCGCTGGTACACCTGGCGCATGTGCTGGTGCACGCGCCTGACCATCCCGGCATCGCCACACCGCGCCCACTGGTGGACGACAATGACGGTGGCGGCTGGATGTGGGATGGCTCGTCGGGCGAGGCGGGTGCAGCCGCACGCCCCTTGACCCCCGATGTGTGGCTGGCTGCTGCAGAGCTGTGGGGGCAGGTGGACACAAATGCTGGTACTGGCGGCGCTGACGCTGGCGGTGAAATGGCGTCTGCCAGTGTGGTTGGTGACGTGAGTAATGGCGGTGCCGCTGGCGCTTCGGCGCAGTCGGACGAAGTGTGGGTGACTCGCACCGCGAACGCACGCCTGGTTCCTGCCGCAGGCGTGCCGGCCGCAGGTGGTGGCGGAGCCAGTGGTGGCGGCGGTGCAATCGCCGGCACCAACGGCGGCGGGGGCAACAACGGTGCAGACGGTGTACCATCACAGCAAGCTGACACACCAGCGCCGCCGCACCTTGCCGCACTACCGGCTGACAACCCCGATGTGCAGCGCGTGCTGGCCGCCATGCTGTCGTCCGGCTCGGTGACGGCGGTGAAGCAAGCAGCAGCCGCAGCAGCGGCTTCCCCCTTGCCTGCTGCCGCAGGGGCCGCGCTGATGGAGCAGCAGACACCGGCGGCAGCGGCACCCGACGGCGTCACCGGCGTCCATGTGGTGCTGTACACGGGCTCCGGCCGTGCCCTTGCGGTGCCCGCCGCGTTGGACGCACGTCGTGGCGTTGTGGAGGCCCGCTTCGCTGCCACGTCCGCAGCCACCGCCCTGTCCCTGCCTGCCGCCGCGTCGCAGCGGTACCGCCTCGCCTACGTGCGCATCGTGTCAGGTGAGCTGCCGCGTCGTACCCAGGGCGGTAGCAGTGAGGGCGGCGGCGGCGAAGGCAGTGGTTGTGACCCCGCCGGTGCTGGCAGTAAAAGTACGGCTGACGATACTACCGGCACCTCCGCGGCGGCGTTATGCAGTGCCGGCGCGTGGTCGGCGGCGGTAGACGGCAACGCGTGGTTGTCGCCGGCGGGCGGCTTGGTGGTGGCACCCTGGAGCGCGGTCAGTGACGCGACGCCGCTTGTGCTGGATGCTGCTGCACTAGTTCCCGGACCCGGCACCGGCACCACCACGCCGGCTGACGGCAGCTGGGCGGCAGACGGCGGCGGTGGCGCGGTGTTTGCCCTCCGACTGATCCCACAGCTGCTGGCGCAGTCGCCGTACCCGCTGCCGCGCTCGCTGCTGGGGCGGCGCGCATTTGACGCGGCGGTGGTGGGCGACCTAGCGGCAGCGAGCGGCACGCAGGCGCGGCGGTGGGCGGTAACGGACGTGGCAGCCGACACGGGCGTGCTGCGGGTACACGTACGGGCATCGTCAAGTGGTGGCGAAGCAGCGGTAGCAGACGTGGTGGCACGCTTGCTGGCGGACGTGCGCGTGAGGGCGCCGGCGTTGATGGCTGGGCGTGTGACGTGGGCGCTGGATGGCCTCTTCCCCGCCAGCTCGCTGCAGTGGGTGGGCGGCGTGCCGCACGTGGGCGGCAGCTGCACCAACCCGACGCTACTGACGCCCGCCGCGTGCGCGTCAGTGGGTGTATGCTCCTGCTCCGGCGTGCCGCGTGACGCGCCCGACGAGTGTGCCGCGGCGCTGACTGCCAACGGCGGCCGGTGCGCTTTCATCCCCGAGTTCCGGTGGTCTGCTGCTCCCGCCCCCGCGCCGCTGGCGTATGGCACCTGCGAGGACGCGCGGTTCCTGAGCGAGGCTGAGTGCCTGGCCGACGGCCAGTGCTCCGACCCCGCCTACGTGGGCCGCGACGCGTGTGAGGCGGACGGCGCATGTGACCCGCCGCCTACCCTTGCGAGCCAACAGCAGCGCGGCACTGCGCGGCCACCCCGCGTGCTGCACTTTGCGCAGTTTACGTCAGCGCGCACGTGCCGCGACCCGGCGGCACGCCGCCGCCTGCGCAACGGCCACTGCGTGCCCCCCGCCGCCACCGCCAACCTCAACTACCCGTACCACCAGCATACCACCCGCGAGGCGTGTGAAGAGCCGCTACACCGGTCCCTACCCCCTGGCGCCGATGCCAGCGGCTATGGCTGTGTGGCGCGTCCTGACGCGTCGCCGGAAGATGCCGCGGTCGACTACACACGCTTCACGAACCAGGGCGAGTGTGAGGAGCCTGACATGCGGCCCGCCTGCGCCGCCACCGGCGACGTGCTGTTGCAGGTGGCGTCGGGGCCCCTGCCCGCCGCTAACGCGGTAGATGACATGGCAGCGGTGCCATGGCGGTATCCCACGCAGCCAGCGTCACCACCGCCCTCCATCCTGCCGCCGCGCCCGGGTGACGACATTATTGTGCCAGAGGACGGCGGCACGCCTGAGTCAGCGGCAAGTAGTGCGACAGTGGCGGCGTCGGCCGCGGCAACCGTGCGCCCAAGCGTCGTGCCATCATCACCGCCGCCATCGTCTAAGCCTAAAGCCGCTGTGCCACGGCGGGTAAGCCCAAGCGCTGCTGCCGCTGCCGTACCTAGTGGTGGTGATGACGAGCCGCCTGCGCCAAAAGCGGCAGACTGCGGCCCGGCAGGCGTGTGGACCAACCGGGCGGGGCCGCCAGGGCGGTGGATCGAGGACGGCGGGGATGTGGCGGTACCGTCTAGCGACGATGAGGACCTCGTCTTCCAGTACGAGCGCGTGCCTGGCGTGTGGCGGTCAAGCCGCACATTCCGGCCGGCGCGGAAGTGGCGCACCGGCGCGTTTGGCGCCGCCACCAAGGACCCCTGCCCCTGCAACTGGCAGGCGGACAAGTACCACCTGTCCAAGTGCAACTGGTGGCGGTGCGGCCCGGCGGTGCGCGGCACCTCCAGCGACGGCTACATTGGCATCCAGCGGCAGAAGGACGCCATTGAGATGGTGTCCGACTACCAGGCGTTTGTAAGTGTGGGCGGCCGCAAGCTGTGGATGAACCTGGACACCGGGACGGCGTGCTCGTGGGCCATGTCGGCGGCGTGCTTCATGGAGGGCTGCCTGGACGTGCAGCTGTTCCTGGGCGCCTTCATCCCCACCATCCCGCCGCAGTTTGTCATCATCGACCTGCTGGAGCGCGGCTTCATGCAGATTGGCTCCATGGCGGGCTTCCTGGGCCACACCATGATGCGCCTGGCGGGCACCTTCGTGATGGGCGCGCCGCTGGCCATGGGCATCCTGGACATTGGCAACATTGGCGAGACGACGTACAACCACAGCGGCAACATTGGGTTTGGGTACTGGGAGGAGGCGTGGGCCAACTGGCTGCTCCCCCGCGACCCCGTACGTGCTACTTGCATAGGGTTGTTGCCACCCACGCACGCGCCACCCCCACCTACACCCCACCCCCCACCCCGTTCCACCCGCAGTCCATCTCGGTGCTGGACTTTATGCGCACCGGCAACATCTTCCTGCCCATCCCGCTGGTGCCCGTGCCCATCCCCAAGCCGTTCCAGCTGTGGGGCCTGCCGCCCATCTTCCCGGCGGGCTTCATCTTCAAGTTCTCGTTCTTCATGTCGGACCGCGGCGGCTGCTTCTTCCTGAACGGCGCGCCCAGCCAGTTTGCGCGGCAGGGCACCAAGTCGGTCATGGTGCTGCCGCTGCCCGCCATCAAGTGGATAGCGCCATCGTGGCTGTTCATCCTGCAAGACATCAAGGTGAACGGGCGGTCCATCAAGCCGTGCCTCATCCCGCCGCTGTGCCGCGCCGTCATCAAGACGGGCGTGTTCAGCATCACGGGGCCCATGTACCCCATGCTGGCGCTGCTGGAGGAGGTGGCGGCGCCTTCCACGTGCGAGGGCATAGACCGCCTGCCCGACATCACGTTCACCATCATGGGCACCGACTTCACCATGACGCGCCACGACTACGTCATCTTTGGCCAGGACTTTGACGAGATCTCCTGCATGACCGCCTTCACCCCCGAGGCGCAGCTCATCCCCGGGTTTGAGCTGTGGACGTTTGGCGACGCCTTCATCCGCGCCTTCTACACCACCTTCAGCTCCCTGCCGCTGCACCGCCTCGCCATGGGGCCGTCGGAGCACCGGTACTACGAGAAGAACGGGTGCGGCGGCGGGGAGGGCGAGGGTCCGCTGCGCAGGTGGGACGGCGGCGGCCAGCCGCCACCCGGCGCCGCGCGGGAGTCCGGCGTGGCGGCGGCGTCCGCGTCGGCGCAAGATGCCGCAGACGCCGCCATGGGCTGGAAGCGGCGCCAGAATTGGGAGGCAGACCAGGCAGGCGTGGCGGACGCGGCGGTGGCGGCGCGCGCCGACGCGGCGTTACGTGACGAGGAGGGCGCGCGGTTTGCTGCCGCGCGGCACACCAAGTTTGGCCTTGGCCTTGCCACCCTCACCGACACCGCGCCCGGTGACGGCGTCGTGCGCTCTGCCAGCGACCGGTTCGGCCTCAACGCCGCGGTGCTGCTGGAGGCCGATGCTGGTATGGCCGATGCGCACACCGCGGCGGTGCACGACTCGCCACCGGGCCTGACGCCGGCGGACACAGCGGCGGCATGGGCGGGCTCGCACGCGCTGGCAGACGCCGTGCATGAGAGCGTCCGCCTGCGCGCTTCCGCTGCAGCCGACCGCGAGGCGCGCGGCCGCAACGCGGCAGCGGACCTGGCGCAATCACTAGCGCACCCGGTGGCGGTGGCGGCGCTGGCAGAGATAGCTGCAGGCGGCGGCGCCACCTACCTCGCCCGCCACGACACCGCCGCTGCAGTAGCTGCCACCGTTGGCGCCTCACCGGCGGTAGTGCCATTGGCACCGACCCCGCCACCGCCGCCACCGCCACCGCCGCCGGGGGCGCGCTACTGGGACTATGGCGGTCAGGCGCCGTACCACCTGCACACCGCGGACTTGAGCGCGCACGCGCGGCACCCAGACCCCTGGGTGGCGTACGTGGCAGCCACCGCGCCGCTGCTGCCAGCGCTGGCGGCGGCGGTGCCTGACGACGACGGCGCGGGGCAGGCGGCGTTGCTGCGCAACATGAGCGTCGTGCTGGGGCACATGGCCCGTGTGCTGAACGTGTCGGATGCCACCGCCGCCAAGTATTGGCGCGGCGAGTCGCCAGAGTGGGAGGACGCCGAGCGCGCGCGGGCGCTGGCACGCTACAAGCGGCAGCTGGCGGAGGCACGCGCTACTGCGGCGGCGCAGTACGCCGCGTCGCACACCGCGCTGGAGGTGCTGCGCCGCGTGGCAGCCGACTTGACGGTGTCGCGAGAGGAGCGGCTGGGCGCGGTGCAGGCGGCACTGGGTCGCATGGGCCTGCTGCCTGACGGCGATGACAGTGGGGGTGGCGGCGGCAATGACGGCAACACCGGTGGCGGGTGGGCAAGCGGCGAGGGTGCCTACCCCTACGTGCGTGCCGCGGCGCTGACGCCAGAGGAGGCAGCGGCGGAGGCGGCGTTCATGGAGGGCGTTGCTGGCTTTCCTCCGCCGCAAGACACTGTGCAGCAGCCACGTGACGGCGGTGGCGAGCCGCAGTTGGTGCGGTCACGCGACGGCGAGTGGCAGCTGGATGCCGCACCCTTTGAAGCTGCTGCAGCCGCGCTTCTCTCTATTGCGGAGCGCGCGGTGGGGCAGCACGAGACGCTGTGGGACCGGCATACGCGTGCCGCACACACCATGCTGCGCGCCGCGGAACACGACGCCGACGGGTTAGTGCTTGCCGCCGGCGAGCCGCCGCCCGTGGATGCCACCGCCGCCGCGCTGCAGGCGCACGTGACGACTGCGCGCTCTGTCACGGGCGCCGCCCTGCGCGTGCTGCGCGGCGCCGCACCACGGCGGCCGTAGGTAATTACTGGAATGAATGACCATGCTTACTTGAAACAGACTGGCAACACCCTTCTCCTACCATGTATGACCCTAATAAATACACATCCGCACCTACAACCATCGGCGACGGCTCACTATCTACGGCAAGGTGTGTGCTGGCAGCGCATGCAGCATGGCCACCACTGCATCGTGGTCACGCGCCCAGGAGTCAAACGCTGCCATGACGCCAGCAAAGGAGCCCGTTTGTGGTGCAGCTGCTGCCGTGGCGGCAGCTGCAGTGGCGGGCGCTGCTGGTGTCGGTGCCGGCGCTGACGCAGTAATTGGCTCTGGCGCGGCGGCGGGCGGCAGTGGGCGGTATGCAAGCTCCACGGCGGCGGGCGGTGTGGCAGCTGCCACGACAGCGGCCAATGGTTGCGGCGGCGGCGCGGGCGGCGGTGCGGTGGCGCTTGTGGCAGCCGCGGCTTCGCCAACCACGCGCGCGGCTGCCACGCTCAGCGCACCCATGGCGGCGGGGTCTAGGGTTGCCAGCAGCTGCGAGGTGAGCGCCACCATGCGATCCAGCTGCGCGCGCAGCGATTCCACCTCGCGCGTGCGGCTTGCCAACGCCGACTGCGCATCCGCCAGCTCCGCCGACGTGCGGCTCAGCGCGACACGCAGGCGGGCGGCATCCGCGTTTTCTGCGACCAGCCGGCTGGCCAGCTCGTCGCGTACCGACAGCACGGTCCTGGCGTCGCCATGCACCGCCGCCGACCGCCGCAGCAGGTCCTCCGACCGCGTTATGGGGTCCACCACTGGTGCCGGCGGCGGCGCAGTCGGTGGGTGTGTGGCGTGCGGAGGGGTGCTACGCACACCACCACCTGCGGGTGAACCGGCAGCGCTGGACGCGCTGCTGCTGGCACTGCTGCCGCTGGCAGCCCGCAGAAGCGCAACAGACAGCGGCACGCCGGCGGGCGTGAAAGCAGAGGCAGCCAGCGGCGGCGGGAAGAAGGAGGCGGGCATGCCAGCCAGCAGGTCAGCACTGACGGGCGCAATTAGCGAATTGGCATCGACGCCAGGGCGCGACAGCGCCGCCTGCCGGGAGCGATCCAGTGCCGCTAGCGCGGGCGACGACGCCACGGCCGGCGGCGGCACCCATGGGGACACAGATGCAGATGCGGCGCCGCCAGGCGAGGGCCCCGCTGTCAACACCGCCTGCCGCGACACATCCACCGCTGCCACAGCATGCGCCCGTGACGCCATGGCGCGCGACACCGCGGCCAGCTGAGCGTCAATCGCCTGCCGTCGCGCCGCCAGCGCCGCCAGCATCTCTGCCGTCATCTCCACCTCCGGCGGCGTCGCTGCTGGTGGTGGTGGTGCAGCAGCGGCGGCGTGGTGTGCTGAGTGTGGCGGCGCAGCAGCGTGGTGATGTGCCGAGTGCGGCGCAGTGTGGTGTGCAGCAGCGTGGTGTGCTGAGTGCGGCGGCGGCGCATGGGGCGGCGGGGTGGCATAGGCGCCGCCGCGCTCCGCGACGCGGGGCGGCATCGGCGGCACGGAGTACATGGTGGCGCTTGTTGCTGGGGGGAGGGGGGCACAGGATTGTCAGCGGCAGCGTGGGCTGCGTGAGCTCATCAGTGCAGCAGCAGCGGGTGCAACACCAGCGATGCTCGCAGCAGCGGCGGCCACTCGGCAGTGGCGGCAGCGCTAACCAATTAGTTGCTACAGCAGCACCAGCAGGAGCAGCAGCAATGCAGCGACCACCACCAATGCAGCAGCAGCAGCAGCAGCAGCAGTAGCAGTAGCAGCGGCAGCAGCAGCAGCACCACCACCAATGCACCAGCAGCAGCAGCAGCAGTAACAGCACCACAACGACACTCAAGCGGCAGCGGCGACACTCAAGCAGCAGCAGCAGTAGCAGCAGCAGCAGCAGGTGAAGCAAACACCAGCACGTGAGGTCAGTAGTACTGAGTAGTACGTAGTACAGGCCGGAAAAGTAATCGAAAACAGGGAGCGGCACAGGATCAGCACAACCAGTCACAAGCGACGTGGACGTCGGGGCACAGGCGTTGATTAATTGTCACTTCCGACGTCGATACACCTGCTAATTATGTGTTGGCGTCACCCCGTTTTGAGCCCCTCTTCCGTTACTTCTGCCGTTACTTTTGCGCATCGCCTGGTCATCATCATCACGTGAGCTGCGGCAGCCCAGCGGCGGCTGAATGCGCTTTGATAGTGCGCAATAAGGGGGACCACGAAAATCTAATTACCAAGAGATATTATTTCCTGGATAGTGGATATACCTACGAGGTTTGGTGCAGTTGTGTGGCTCCAGTGCGACGTACTATCAAAACGCATTTCCAGCCGCCGCCATCATCATCATGGTGCTGCTGCGGCGTCGTATCCGTGGATACGCTCACATGTCACAGCATGATGGATTGCCATCGGTGGTTTGATTATTGTGTGAGGTCGCAGTAATTGCACAAGGAGGCAGTAGTGGCAGTAGTTTGCAGAGGTGGTGGTCGGATCTGTTGATTTGTTGTGGACGGCGTGCAAGATTTGATAATTTGTTGTCAAGAACTACCTGTCACCTGCCGCCGTCGTATTCTGCCCGCCGGCCCGCTCGCCCGCACCAACTGAACTGCTGTCACCACCTCGGATCCAAAGGCAGGCGTAGCGGAGAGCAAGCCGTCATCGTCATCATCTGAGTGCCGTCGGACGGGCGCCATGGTGCCCCCGCCGCCACAGTCGCCGGCGCTGCTGGTGCCGGTGGCGCTGTCGCTGGTTGCGGGGAGTGCGACAGCAGTGGGCGGCGCCGCAGTGTACTTCACACGCGGCACGCCTGGGCCGCCCCTCATTGCCGCCTGCCTTGCCTTTGCCGCTGGTGTCATGACCACGGTGTCCCTGTTTGACCTGTACCTGCCGGCGGCGGCAGCAGCGCCGCTGTCTGCCACGCTGTCGCTGCTGGTCGGCGCTGTGCTCACACGCTGCCTGGCGGCGCTGCCCATCCCCGAGCCGCAGGACGTGGCGCTTGCGTGGCGGGGCGTCGGCGTACTACGGGGTGGCGATGACTGCGCTACTAGTAGCGGCGCTGACGGACAACAGGGCGGCAGCGGCAGCGGCGGTGGCGGGGTCGGCCTGGGCATCCGAGTACCCGGCGGTGGCCGTGATGTGGAGGGCGGCGAGGGCGGCAGCGGCGGTGGTTCAAGTGGCGGACTGGCTGGTACAAATAGCAGTGGGCGGGCGGCGGTGGGCACGCCGGCGTCAGAAGGCGGACATGGGGTGGAATCGTGGAGTGATGGCGGCGGCGCCAGCCCCGCACCGGTTGCGTTTGGTAGCGGCGCGGGGAGCAAAGCCAGCAGTACCGGCGTGTCACTCACCGGCGGCGGCGGTGTGAGCGTGCGGGTCGGTGCGGCGGGCGGCGGCAGTGCACCAAGTACGCCAGCACTGGCGTTGCCTCTTGTCCCAACAACAGCCGCCGCTGGCACCACCGCGGCTGGACCACCGTCCACGAGTATCGTTGCGCCGCCCGTATTGCCGCTTGCGTCGACGGCACCGCCGCCGACGTCGTCCAAGGGGCGCAGCACCAGCGCCTGGCGCCTAGGCTTCCTGCTTGCCGTCGTGTTGACGCTGCACAACCTGCCAGAAGGCGTGGCGGTGGGGCTGGGCGCCATGAAGTCGCACGACCTCGGCGTCGTGCTGTCTGCTGCCATGTACGTATTGTTGGTTGCCGCTGCCACGGGTGCGGGAGTTGTTTCACGTTTCACTCCCAGCCCACCCCATCCCGCGCAGCTTTGTGCACAATGTGGCGGAAGGCGTGGTGGTGGCGGTGCCAGTATACGCCGGCACGGGTGACCGCCGCCTTGCACTTTGGCTCACCGCGCTCAGTGTACGTGTTTCATTCATTTACACGCCGCGCGTCACGTCATGTCGGCGCGCCCTCGCCACCCCCTCACACGCACCAACCCCTGCAGGGCCTGTCCGAGCCGATTGGCGCACTGATGGGCGTGCTGCTGGCCACCACCTGGTTTGGCGACAAGCTGGAGGCGGCGGTGAACGCCGCACTGGCGGGCGTGGCGGGCATCATGATTGCGGTGTCATTCCTGGAGCTGCTGCCGCAGGCGCGCCGCCTCCTGCCCTCTCCCGCGCCGCTGGCTGCCTGGTTTGCCGCCGGCGCCGCTTTCATCGGCCTCACCATGCTGCTGCTGTAGACAGGCGCCTTTTGTTGTGACGCTCGTGCCCGTAGTACCGGTAAGTGTAGTAACTGTGTTCAACTAACCTGTCACAATCGAACTAACGTTTTGATGCCGTCCAAACTGCAGCTCCAGTATCACACTGGTAAGTAGGTAACGAAGTAATCACAGGCGCAGGAAGAGCTTGTGGGTGCGCAGGTAGCGCGCAAAGATGTAGACGATGACGAACATGAGGCCCTCGCCCCACAGCAGGAAGTACCACACGGGCGCGTTGGGCGGCACCATGGCGGAGAAGGCGTCGGAGGTGGCGGAGGAGATGAGGTACACCGCCAGCGAGTTCTCGCCAAACACCTCCAGCACGTGCCAGTGCAGGCGCACGGTGTCGCCGCCGGGGGTGGTGTGCAAGCCCGCCACAAGCGCGGCAACGCGGTCCGGCCACCAGGACGGGCGGCGGAAGCCAATGTCGACGGCGGCGTACACGGCGGCAAAGGCGGCGAGGCTGGTGGCGGTGGTGAACCAGTGGTACGGCACCGTGCCGGCGCGCTGCGTCATGGTCCACATCGTCACCACGCCGTCCGGCATGGGCGGCCGCACAAAGGGCGCGGGCACCCAGCGCGGCGCGCCGCCGTCAACCGTGGGACACGGCACCTGCCGCCCATACCCGCCATAGAAATTCACCTCCGTGTTGTAGCACACGGTGAGCGGCGCCAGGCGCCCCAGGCAGGACAGCAGGTAGGCAGCGACGCCCAGCACGACGGCTGCCACCGCCACGTCGACTGCCAGCCACGCGGTCGACGTCCGGCACCCACACCGGGTGTAGAGGGAGCTGCATCGGTGGCGGCGTGGCGGGGGCACCACACCGGCACCGTCCACCCGCAGGGGCGTCGTCACTCCCGGTGTCATACCGCCCCCGCTGGCCGCTCCCACACTCGGCGGCGCACCCGATGCCGACACCGCCACCAGGGCGTCGTACAGGAGGGAGCCGGCGAGGGCGGGGATGGCCCAGCCCACGAACCCAAAGTAGCCGCCCTCGTCCAGGAAGTAGGACGAGATCCAACGGAAGTAGAAGGTGGCGTGCAGGGCGGCGAGCAGGGCGGAGGTGGCGAGCAGGTGCGCGACGCGCACCCACGGCGGGCCGCACATGGACGGGAAGGTGTACACCGTCACAAAGGCGATGTGCGTCAGGGTGTGGTACGGCGCCGGGTTGCGCACAAGCGTACCCAGCCAGTCACCAAACCCGGACACGTCGCGCCAGTTGGGGAACGACCCCCACCCCTCCGTCACAAACAGCGACAGCATGATGAGGCCGGGCACACGCACGCTCGCCAGCTCGCGCGCCGTCGCCCACCACCCCTTCGCCGCCACCCGCCGCTTCACCGTCAGGCGCAGCGCAAACCCCACGCAGAAGTGGAACAGCGGCATGACGAGGTCGGGCCCCGAGGTGTACACCACGCCGTGCGTGAAGAAGGGCGGCAGGATGGCGTACCCAAAGTTCAGGTTCACAAACAGCATGGCCGCCATGGCCAGCCCGCGCAGCTGGTCCAGCGCCACCACGCGGGTCTGTGGCGGGGTGGGGGTGGCGCCGACGACGGCGGACGGCGGCCCCGGCACCGGTGGTACCGGTACCGGACCCAGGTTGGGGCGCTGGCTTCAGCTGCCACTCTACGCGGCACCTTGTCGTCGTCGCCGCCTGCCGCTGCCGCCGCTGGTGGCGCAGGTGCGGTGGGGTCATCCCCGCCCAGCGGCATCATCGCCAGCCCCGACCTGCTGACCGGCGTCGCCATGGCGCTGCCTACCGGTAGTCTAGAGTGTTGGCGTCCACTGTCGCTGCTGCTTTACCGGTACCCAAAACTGCTGTCGCGTTGGCGGCTGCTGCCCACAGCGGCTGGCACGAACCGCCGCACTGGCTGCCGCACTGGCCGCCGCACCTGGCCGCCGCACTGGCTGCCGCACCTGCCGCCGCACCTGCCGCCGCACCGCACACAGTGGCACCACCGTGGCCGCAGCCTTGACCTGCTGACTCCTCTCTCGTCCTCTCAACAAGGCCTTGTGGAGGCTAATCAGCACCGTATCCAATACAAAATAATGTCGGCCACGCCGTTACCATTACCACCAAACCGCTCAATCGCCGCAACGTCAACACACCACTGCAGCACACACCCACACAATTACACAACTCCCTGGTATCCACACTAAAATTGCACTCACACCCTCCCTCCCCTCAATCTTCCAAGATGTCCCTCCCCTCCATTTTGGAAGTTCCAAAACGGTTTTCCGTGACGACGAGCAGGTGCAGTTCAGCTGCCTCTCGCCTCTCTCATGTCCACCTCCTCGCGGACATGCAGCCAAACTCGGGTTTCCCCGCGCGCGCCGGGACGCCGAGCGCGCAGTTCTTCGCGCGTGCCGCCGCCTCGACGCCCACCGAAGCCACCATGCTCACCCGCGCCCGCTTTGCTGCAGCCTCTGCGCTGCGCGTCGCCCCCGTGCGCGCCATGTCCGCCGCCGCCGCCTCGGTGCGTAGCCAGCTGCTCGCTTTCGCGCCCACTCTCCCTCTCCTCTCCTCTCGCCTCCTACTGGATCTCACTTGACTCATGGGATGCCGCGTTCCAACGCGTCTCCCACGCGCTCTACGCACGCTCTGCCACCGTAACCCCACACTACCAACTCTCCTGCATGCTGGCGTGGGGTGGGAGGGGGCTGTGGGGCGGCGGCGGTGGCGGTATACCACGTAAAGAGTGGGGTAGTGGGAGGTGATGGCTACGCCCATCACGTATTTCCACTCCCTGCTGCCCCCGCTACGCACACGTTTTTCTACCTACTCCGCCGCTGCCCTTTGCACCCTCCCCTCACCCTCTGGTGTATCACACACACGCACACACGGGCGTATCACACACGGGGGTAGTGGGGGCAGTGGGTGG
>ERZ778022.3855-NODE-3855-length-13584-cov-4.007835_pt1 | contig 13584 bp, 9 predicted proteins | sample MGYA00375752_ERZ778022 | MGnify/ENA primary metagenome ERZ778022 (study PRJEB29350, sample SAMN05389826) | bioreactor metagenome | isolation source: Thiocyanate bioreactor | place: South Africa: University of Cape Town | collected 2014-04-04 ... | reverse complement strand
TATTGGACCTTCGCTGCCCTGCTCGCTGTGACGGGAGCGTCATCGGTTGCGTTCACCACGGCGACCAGCAGCTTCATGCAACTCGCGACTGAGCCGGCTATGCGAGGGCGGGTGATCGCCATCCGCATGGCGGTGGGTGTTGGCGGCACTCCGCTCGGTGCTCCGTTCACCGGCTGGGTCGCCGACGCCTGCGGTCCGCGCATGGCGGTGGGAGTGGGGGCCTTGGCGGGCCTGATCAGCGGCCTTGTCGCGCTTTGGGATCTGTTGCTGCGGCGGCGCTTGCGGATGCACGCCGCGGCGCGGCGCTCAAGCATTGCCCTCTAATTACAAAATTCAGATATATAAATTTATATAACATATTTATAAAAAATATTGTCAAGGGTTATGCAAGAGGACTAGGTACCGCCGCAGCCTGAACGATGCGCTTCCATCTGCGGAACGGTCTTTCGTTCGAGAAGGCATAAAACGTGACGGGAGTGGGTGATGGGTAAAGATCGTCTTGCGTGGAGCATCACGCTGTCGGTTTCGGCTGCCGCGATGGCCGTTGGCTTCTTGCCTGTGGCGGCGATGGCGGAGCAGGCTTCGCCGACCGGCGCAGAGCCGGGCGAGGCCCCGGCCGGCGGGTTGGAAGACATCGTCGTTACTGCGCGGCGGTCCAACGAGCGGGCGCAGGACGTGCCGCTCGCCATCACCACCCTGACCGCCCAGACCCTCAAGGATCTCAACACGCGCGATCTCGTCGACGTCCAGAAGGTGACGCCGGGGCTTTTCGTGTCGACGGTGCAGCTTTCGGGCAAGGCGCGTCTGGCCATTCGCGGGCAAGTGGCGGCCGACGACCGCCTTACCGGCGACCGCTCGATCGGCGTCTATATCGACGGCGCCCCGTTCGAGCATGATTACGGCCTGACCACCTCGTTGGTCGACCTGGCCCGGATCGAGGTGCTCAAGGGCCCGCAGGGCACGCTGTTCGGCAAGAACACGACCGGAGGGGCGTTCAACATCACCACCCAGCACCCGGAATACCGCTGGGGCGGCTATGTCGACATGCTCTATGGGTCCTACAACAAGATGCAGGGCCTTGCGGTCATCAACGCGCCGCTGATCCAGGACAAGTTGGCAATCCGTGCGGTGGGGCAGATCACCTCGCGGGACGGGTATTACACTGACTTCGGCGGGCGGGATGCGGGCGACGACCATTCGGTTTTCGGCCGCCTCCTGATCCGGGCCGATCCGGCGGAGAATGTTCGTGTTCTGTTGTCGGCGGATTACGTGAACCTGCGGAACCATGCGGTTCACATCGCAATGACCAGCGAAACGATGCTGGCCAGCCAGAACTCCGCCACGGCCGCGCTCGGCGCGATCGCCAAGGAACTGGGCCTCGATCCGACCTCGGCGGCGGACCGCCTGACCGCGTATAATACCTGGCGGACCTATTTCGACGCGCAGGTGGCCGATCCGCGCAAGGATTTCCAGCGGACTCGCGATCCGTACGACCGGCTCGACCATTGGGGCGTATCGGCCAACATCGAGGTCGATCTGGGTGCGGTCACGTTGCGGTCGATCACCGGCTTCCGGCGCCTGACGCGCGCGATCGAGTTCGAGTTCGACGGGACCCCGTTCGAACTCTTCAACCAGCGTCAAACGGCGCGCGACAGCAATTTCAGCCAGGAAATCCAGCTCTCGTCGATCGATGGGGCCGGGTTGGATTGGCAGCTCGGCGCCTTCTACAATCGTGAGACGGGCAACGACTTCACCGCCAACGATACCAATTTCGCGGTCAACAACACGCGCTCCGTCATCACCGACAGCGACATCGTCAGCTCGAGCCAGGCGGTCTATGGGCAGGCGATCTACAATTTGGGCGAGCGGCTGCGCTTTACCGGCGGCATCCGCTTCACTCACGACTATCGCGAGATCATCTCGCACAATCGGATCGATACCGCCTATGCTTTCCAGCCCATCCCGCCGGGGGTGGCTTCGCGCTGCAACCTGCTGGATCCTGCGCTCGGCGGCCCGGCGTTTCCAAACTGCAACCAGTCGGCATCGACCAAGGGCGACAAGGTGACCTGGCTTGCCAGCATCGACTGGAAGCCGGTGCCGGGCGTCATGGTCTATGGCTCGGTCAGCACCGGCTATCGTGCCGGAGCCTTCACCGCACCGGGAAACAGCACGCCGATCGCCACCGTGGCAGCGTCGGAGGCGGCTTTTACGCCGTATCGTCCGGAAACTGTCACGAACTATCAGCTCGGCTTCAAGGCCGACCTGTTCGACCGGCGGTTGCGGATCAACGGTGCGGCCTTCTACCAAGACTGCAAGGATATTCAGGTCCGGGTCCGCGACGTCGTCAACGGAGTGATCGTCACCCTGGTGCGCAACGCGGCGAAGGCGACGCTTTATGGCGGTGAGCTGGAGCTGACGGCCATGCCGACGAGGAACCTGACGCTGACGGCGGGCGCGGCATACCTCCATGCCAAATACAATGAATACCGCGCCGTCGATTCAGCCGGCAACGTGGTCGATCTCAGCGCGCAGGAATTTTCCTCGCCCAAGTGGTCTTTCAACGTCGGCGGCGCCTATACCGTGCCGTTGGTTGACGGATCGCTACGCCTGTCGGCCAACTATTCCTGGCGTAGCCGGGTCAATTTCACGCCGAGCATCGCGGTCGACCCGGCAAGCCTCTCGCAAGAGGCCTATGGCCTGCTCGACGGCCGCATCAGTTGGGAGATCGACAGCCAGGGGCTGGAGATCGCCGTGTTCGGAAAGAACCTGACCGACAAAATCTATCGCGCCAGCGCTGCATCGGCAGGGCCCTGGAACTTCGCCAACATCGGTGAGCCGCGCACGTTCGGCATCCAGGCGCGCAAGACGTTCTGATGTCGCGACACGGCACCCGGGGCGGCATCCTGTTTGCCCTGTGGTTCTTTTATCTGGTCAATTACCTCGACCGGGCTGCGATCAGCATCGCCGGCCCGGCCATCATGTTTTCGCTGGCGATGCAGCCCAGCGATTTCGGCATGATCCTTTCCTCGTTCGGGGTCGGCTATTTCCTCGCGCAGATTCCCGGCGGGCTGCTGGCCGATCGCTGGGGCGCACGCCTCGTGCTCGTGGTTAGCCCGCTGTTCTGGGCCTTGTTCACCGGCATGACCGGCCTTGTTTCGACCCTGGCGGGTTTTGTCGCCGTGCGGTTCTGCTTCGGGCTGGCCGAAGGCGTTTCGCAAGGACCGACCTATCGCGCCATCGGCGAAAGTTTCGATTCCCGCCAGCGCGCGCGGGCCCTGGCGATCGTGGTGAGTGCCGCCACCGTCGCGCCGGCGATCGCGGGCCCGATCGTGGGCGCATTGTTGGCATGGTCGGGCTGGCGGCCCATGTTCCTGCTGCTGGTCCTGCCGGCTCTGGCCGCTGCCGCGTTGAGCTATGTCCTGCTGCCGCGAGGAATAGCTGCCGAGCCCATTGCGGCATCCGCTGGGGAGCGGTCCGAGGCCAGGCTGGAAGCCATGCTGCGCCAGCCGGAGTTGTGGCTGCTTTCGGCTTCGCAATTCGGCTACAACTTCGTGACCTGGGGATACAGCGGGTGGTTGCCCAGCTACCTTGCCATGGCGCGCGGGATCGATCTCAAGTCGATCGGGCTGTTGAGCGGCATTCCCTATGCCTTCGGTTTCTTCGGGCTTCTTGCCGGCGGAGTTCTCGGCAGTTCGCTGTTTCACCGCCATCGGCCTCACCTGGTCGCCTCGTGCTATGTTGTTGCGGGCCTGTGCCTGATCGCGGCCTATCGCGCCGATAGCGTGGTGCTATCGATTGCGGGGCTCTCCGGCACCGCGTTCTTTCTCTATGCGGGATACGGCCCGAAGGGGGCGGTCATGCTCGATCTGGCACCCGAGCGCTATCGCGCCGCCTATGTCGGCGTCGTGAGCACTGTGGGTCAATCCGCAGCTGTCCTCGCCCCAGCCGCGATCGGCTTCCTGGTCAGCGCCAGCGGCAGCTTCGCGACCGGCTTCTCACTGATGATCGCGGCGCTGTTCATCGCCGCCGCCAGCCTGTTGCTGCTCATTCCTCGTCTGACCGCCACGCCGCTCGCGCGGCCGAACCTAGGACATCCCGCACCGTGACCGTGAAGAACCGCATACTCCTGACCCTATGGTTCCTGATGCTGGTCAACTACCTGGATCGGGTGGCGATCGGCTTCGCCGGGCCAGCGATCATGCGTTCGTTGTCGATGTCGCCGGTGGCCTTCGGCATGATTCTCTCCGCCTTCAGTCTCGGCTACCTGTTGGCCCAGCTTCCGGGCGGCTTGCTCGCCGATCGGTTCGGCGCGCGAACGATGCTGATGCTGGGGCCTCTGCTTTGGGCGCTGTTCACGGGCCTGACCGGCCTCGTGATTACAACGGTCGCCTTCATCTTGGTCAGGACCTGCTTCGGCTTCTCGGAGGGGATGTCGAATACCGCCATATACAAGATGATCGGCGAGCATTTCCCCGCCGACGAGCGTTCTCGCGCCTTTGCGATCTTCTCGACGGCAATCCCCCTGGCGCCGGCCTTCGCCGGAAGTCTGATCGGCGTGCTGATCACCGAGTTGGGCTGGCGGGAGATGTTCTTCCTCATGACCGTACCATCCTGTCTTGCGGCCGTGCTGATCGCGTTCCTCGTGCCAAAGCCGTCAGGCCCTGCGAGGACGACGATCGCCGAGACACGCCAGGAGCGTGCCGGGCTGGGTGGATTGGCGTCCTCGCGCGCGTTGTGGCTGCTGACCGGGGCGAGCCTTGCGTGGAACCTGCCCTATTGGGGCTTCCTCGGCTGGATGCCGAGCTACCTCGCGATGCAGCAGCATATCGACTTGAAGGCAGTGGGGGTGGCGGCGAGCATTCCCTATGGTTTCGCGTTCCTCGGAATGCTGGTCTTCGGTTGGCTGGGCAGCCGCGTCATGCGGCGTCACTGCGTCCAGCTCATCGTCTTCTGCTTCCTGTTCGCGGCGTTGTCGCTGTGGATGACATACCATGCGATGACGTTGGCCGGCGCCGTCGCGGGGCTGAGCGGGGTGGCCTTCTTCCTGTTCGGCACGCACGGCCCGATCGGCAAGATCGTGCTCGACCGTGCGCCCGCGGCTGCGCGTGGCGCCTTCGTCGGCATCTATACCACCGGCGGGCAGGTCGGCGGCCTGCTCGCCCCGGTGCTGATCGGCTGGTCGGTCGACGTGACGAAGAGTTTTGCGGCCGGGATCGGCCTGATGATCGTCGGTTTCGTCATTGCCGCATCATGCCTGCTGTTCCTTTTGCGGGAAGATCGCATCTTCCGCCCGGTAGCGACGGTGGGCAACGGCCATGACTGAGGTCGCCCTCGTCATCGGCGGAGCGCGAGGCATCGGCTTGGCTACCGCGACAGCCCTGGCCCGAGGCGGCTACCACGTCGTGATCGCCGACATCGACAACGAGGCGGCAATCGCTGCGGCGGCGATTGTTGCCGACGCCGGCCAGCAGGCGACGCCCTGTCGCGTCGATGCCGGCGCGCTTGCCGAGCTACGAGAGCTTTTCGCCTTTATCGATCGCAGGTTCGGGCGGCTCGACGTTCTTTTCAGTAACTTCGGCACGCGCTGTGCCGACGGCCTTGCGGTCAGCGAAGCCGAGTTCGACCATGCGGTCCAGCTCAATCTCAAGAGCCATTACTTCGCCCTGACCGAGGCTGCGGCCCTACTTGACCGGGGGCGGCCGAATCCGTCGGCGGTCCTCATGTCTTCCGCTGCCGGCTTGCGCTTCACCGGCCGCAGCCCGCTCTATTCGATCACCAAGGCAGCCTTGCTGATGATGGCGCGCGTCTTCGCGCGCGAGCTGGGTGGCCGAGGCATCCGGGTAAATGCCGTGTGTCCGGGGCCGGTTGATACCGAATTTCCTGCCCAAGGCTATTCTCCGGAGGAGCATCGCGACCGGGTCGAGGCATGGGGCAAGCGCGTGCCGTTGGGCCATATCGCTAGCCCACGCGATGTCGCAGAAGTCGTCGCGTTCCTGGCCTCGGACGAATCCCGTTACGTGACCGGAACCGTCATTCCCGTCGACGGAGGCTTTCTTGCCTGACCTTCGTCCCTTGGGACAGACCGGCCTTGCGGTCGCGCCGTTGATGCTGGGCGGCAATGTGTTCGGCTGGAGCGCCGATGCGCGGACCTCGTTCGCCATCCTCGATGCCTTCTGCGATGCCGGTTTCAACGCCATCGACACAGCGGATGTCTATTCCACCTGGGTGCCCGGTCATCGCGGCGGAGAATCCGAGGAGATCATCGGCGCCTGGCTCGCCGCTTCCGGAGCGCGCGATCGGGTGATGCTCGCGACCAAGATCGGCGCCCTGCCGGCAAGCGCCGATGGGCAGGAATGGAACAGCGATCTTTCGGCCGGGCACATCGTACGCGCAGTGGAGGCATCGTTGCGTCGCCTGCATACGGACCGGATCGACCTGTGCCAGGTCCACCTCGATGATGGCAGCACGCCGGTGGAGGAAACGCTCGAGGCTTTCGCGCGGTTGATGGATGCGGGCAAGGTGCGAGCGATCGGCGCGTCGCACTTCACGCGGGCCCGGCTCGTCGAGGCGCTGGACACGGCCGCGCGCCGGCCTTCGCTGCCAGCCTACGCAACCTATCAGTTCCGTTACAATCTGCTCGACCGGGAAGAGGGCGAAACGCAATTCCTGCCGCTGTGCCGGGAAAGGACCGTCTCGGCGCTCTGCTACAGCGCGCTGGCCAAAGGCTATCTGACGGGCCGCTATCGTGGGGAGGATGCCGTCGTCGCCGGTCAATGGCCGGCCGCACTGCGCCGCTATGCGGAGACCGATCGGGGTGAGATCCTCACCGTCCTGACGGAGGTGGCGTCGCAATGCGGAACGAGCCTGGCAGCCGCTGCCTTGGCCTGGGTCGTTTCCAAGCCGGGTGTCGCGGCTGCGATCGTCGCCGTCAATTCCCCGGCCGAGCTGGCCCAAGCTTGCGCGGCGACTTCTTGCCGGCTGTCCGCGGATCAGATCGCCGTGCTGGATGCAGTTGGCACTTCTTCAATAAATTTATAATTATAAAATTATAATGCATATACAGGAAAATTATTGACGATGCAGCGGGATCGCCCCATGGTCGAAGCGGGAAGGGAAGGTGCGGTGGACGCCCTTCGAGATTCGATGTTCGGAGACTTTGATGCTGCAAACCGCAACCGAGGGGAATGAAGCGGACGCTTGCCGTTCCAGAACGGGAGGGCAACTGATCGTCGATTGCCTGCTGGCCAATGGCGTGGATACCGTATTCTGCGTGCCGGGCGAGAGCTTCCTCACGGTGCTGGATGCGCTGCGCGACGTGCAGGACCGTATCAGGATCGTTGTCGGTCGGCACGAGGCAAGCGTCGCCAATATGGCCGAAGCCTATGGCAAACTCACCGGCAAGCCGGGAATATGCATGGTCACGCGCGGGCCCGGTGCATCGCAGGCAGCCGTTGGCCTGCACACGGCGATGCAGGATTCAACTCCGCTGATCATGTTCGTCGGGCAGGTTACGCGCGAGCAGCTTGGCCGCGAAGCCTTCCAGGAAATGGATTACCGTCGCTATTTCGCAGACACGGCCAAGTGGGTGACGGAGATTGTCGAGGCCGGGCGCGTGCCCGAGCTGGTGGGAAGAGCGTTCAATACCGCCGTAAATGGCCGACCGGGGCCGGTGGTCGTTGCGATCCCGGAGGACATGCAGGACGATCTCGTGGCCTGCCCTCCTCCCACTGGCTTCCTGCGTGCGGCGCAGGCGCCCAGCGCTGCGGCGCTGGATCGGTTGCGGGACATGCTGGCCGAGGCGCGGAGGCCGCTGGCGATTCTGGGCGGCGGGGGCTGGTCGGCGGAAGCGGCTGCCGGTTTGCAGCGCTTCGCTGAAGCGTTCCAGATACCGGTGGCGACCGGCTTTCGGCGGCAGGACCTGTTCGACAACCTGCATCCCAACTACGTCGGCGACTTGGGGCTGGGCGCCAATCCCGCGCTTTTGGCGATGGTTCGCGAAGCGGATCTGCTGCTGGTTGTTGGCGAGCGGCTGGGGGATATCACTACCGCTGGCTATACTCTGGTCGATCATCCGCGGCCGGTGCAGCGCCTGGTCCACGTCCATCCTGGTGCCGAGCAGCTAGGCCAGCTCTACCAGGCCGATCTGGCGATCTGCGCGACCATGGAGGACTTCGTCGCGGCACTGGCGAGCCTTTCCGCGCAGCAGGTGGAACTGCGGGCGGAGTGGATCGCGTCGGGCCATCGTTCGTACCTGGAATACTCCACTCCGCCGCGCGAGGGCGCTCCCCGGATCGACGTCGGGCGGATCATCGGCGAATTGAGCGAGCGTTTACCCGCCGACACTATCGTCACCAACGGCGCCGGGCTGTACACGGCTTTCGTCCATCGCTTTTTCCGCTTCAAGCGCTACGGCAGCCAACTTGCTCCGACGAGTGGCGCGATGGGATATGGCTTGCCTGCCGCCATCGCCGCCAAGCTGGCCTATCCTGACCGGCCGGCCGTTTGCTTTGCCGGCGATGGTTGCTTCCTCATGGCCGTGCAGGAGCTGGCGACGGCGATCAAGTACGGCCTTCCGATCATCGCCATTGTCATCGATAATTCGAGCTACGGTTCCATCCGGTTCCATCAGGAAAAGTATTTCCCCGGCCGGGTCGTTGCAACCGAGCTCACCAGCCCGGATTTCGTCAAGCTGGCGCAGGCTTTCGGTGCCTATGGCGAGATGGTCGAAGACACCGAAGGTTTCGCGGCGGCGTTCGACCGCGCGCTCGCCTCCGGTTTGCCCGCGGTGCTGACCTTCAAGCAGGACGTGACCGAAGTCGTATCGGTCGGTTCCGATTCCGGCGTGGACGGGCCGGTTTCCTAAGGAGAAGGCGCGATGAACATCGAGCTTGCCTTGCGCGATCCCGCATGGAGCGCCTCTGCCGTCGCGGCGATCCGGGAGATCGCCGAGGCTTTTCGCGACGAGATCGCCGACTGCCATCGCCTGGCTCGGTTCCCGCGTGAGGCTTTCCTCGAAATGGGGCGCCGGGGCATCCTGGGCGTGATCACCGCGCCGGAGTTCGGAGGGCACGGGGGAGACGCGCCCGACTATTGCCTGCTGGCCGAAGCTATGGCCCGGTATGATCTGGTCTCCTACCAGATCCAGGCGCAGGGCCAGCGTTGGCTGATGGACTGGGGCACCGACGAGCAGAAGCAGCGCTACCTGCCCGGCATGGTTGCGGGCACCACGATCTTCTCCGAATCCATCTCCGAGCGCGGCGCGGCCTCGTCGCTCAAGGCGATGAAGGCGACCGCGCGGCGCTCCAACGGCGATTGGGTGATTGATGGGGCCAAGATTCATATCAATCTCGGCAAGGAATCCGACGTCACGCTGGTCTATGCGATGGCCGAGGAAGGATTGACCGCTTTCCTCGTCGACACCGATCTGCCCGGCGTGAGCAGCCGGCACAGCGATCCGCTCGGTGGCCGCCTGATGCCTACTGCGGACATGTATTTCGAAAACGTGCGCGTGCCGGAGGCGGCGACGCTGGGTGCGCCCGGGCAGGGGCTTGCGACGTTCCTCTCCACCTTCAACGTCAGCCGGCTCGGCAATGCCTCAGAATTGATCGGCGCGGCACAGCGCGGCCTCGCATTGGCGACCGGCTATGCCCGCGAGCGCGAGGTGGGAGCAAGCCGCGTGACCGACTTCCAGGGCATCCAATGGCTCATCGCGGACGGCTATGGACTTCTCTACGCGGCCTCGCTGATGCGGGACCGGGCGGCGAACCTCGTAGCCGCGGGCAAGGAACATGCGTTCGAGGCGAGCCTGGCCAAGAAGTCTGCGATTGAGGCTGCGGAAAAGGTGATAAACGACGTGTTCTCTCTCGTGGGCGGTCACGGCATGTATCACGATCAACCGTTCGGCCAGATCATGTTCGATATCAAGACGTTGCGGATCGGCGGCGGATCGCTGGAAATTCTGCGTAACTACGTTGCCCAACAGATCCTTCGTAGCGACAGCCTGCGGGGGTTGTGATGGAAAATCTCGCGGAGTTGATAGAAGCGGCGGTCGGCGCCAATCCGGCCGTACCATACGGCACTTTCCAGCAGCACGACCGTCTGGACGCGGTGGTCGGACGGGCGCGAGCCGTCGCGGAGGACATGGCCGCGCTCGGTCTCGGTCGAGGCGATGTGGCGGCTTTTATCGGCGTCAATTCGGGTTCCTATATCGTTGCCTGGCTCGCTGCCCAACTGGCCGGCGTCGAGGCGGCGCTCATCAATCCCACCTACCCAGACGAGTTCCTTGCCGGCCTCCTGGACGACCTTGCACCCGATGCCATTATCTGGCTTGGGCGTGAGCCCGGCGCGCTGACCGGGCGGGCGCTGTTGCAGATCGATGCCTCGCGCGCGTGGGACGGCACCCTGGCGCTGCTACACGAGGGCCAAGGGCGACGGCGGGCAGGATGCGGCGCCGATGCCCGGCAGGACGATATCGCCGCCTACATCCACACCTCGGGCACGACCGGGAATCCCAAGTTCTGTGCGTTGAGCCATGGCTATTTCATGCGGCTCGGCCGCTTCTTCGCCGATGTCATGGGGCTTTCGCGCTTCGATACGATCGTGAATCCGCTGCCGCTGTTCCACATCAACCCGATGGGTAACAGCCTGGTCGGCGCGCTCGTCGCCCAGGCCGGATTCCTCTCCGCCGACCGTTTCGTCGCCGCCGAATTCTGGGCGCAGGTAAAGCGTCACGAAGCGACCGTGCTCGTGCTGCATGGCCCCCCGGCCAGCATTTTGAAGGCCAAGACGACCGCCGCCGACGCGGCCGGGCACAAGGTGCGGATAGGTTTCTTCTGCGATCCCGATTTCCTCCGCCGGTTCGGGATATCCATCGGCGTCGGCGGCTATGGCTCGACCGAGGCTGGCGGCTATTGCCACAGCCAATTGTTCCGCGCGGACGATACCGATCTTCCGGCCGAGGGCGCGACGCACCTTTCGGGCTTGCCTCGCTTCGACATCGAATGCCGGCTGGCGGATGATGGTGAGATACTGGTCAGGGGCAGGCATCCTCAGACGCTGTTCTCGGGCTATGCGCGCGGCGGCAAGGTTCGGCCGCAGCTCGATGATGAAGGATGGTTCCATACCGGGGACTGCGGCCGCTTCGATGACTACGGCCGGCTCGTGTTCATCGAGCGGGCGAGCGACTCGATCCGGGTCAACGCCGAATATGTCCCGCTCGATCTGGTGGAAGAGCGCCTGCGCGGCGCGGGCTCGCTGGGCGACTTCGCCTTGTGGCGGGTCGACTCTGCTCTGCGAGGCCATGATCCGGTGATCTACTCCACCTCGCGCGGCATCGATCTGGACGAGGTGCGACGGGTGGTCGCGGACATGCCGCGCTACATGCATCCGGTGAACGTCATCGTGATCGCGACGATTCCCCGCGATGCCGGCGTTGGCAAGGTTCAGCGCCGCCTTCTCGGCGAGCAGGAAGTGATCGAAACCCTCGCGGTGTGATGGCCGCGCCGGATCAGTTCGGCAGCCAGTCGGTGCCCAGGCGGTGCAGCAGTTCGAAAGGGCCTTGCCGCCAACCATAGCCGTGGCGCATCGCTTGGTCGGCCAGTGTCTCGCTGGCGATCGTTTCGGGTACCAGCGAGCGCGCATAGGCGAGAGTTCTGCCCCAGACCCGCGCCGCATAGCGGCCGTCAGGCGTCGCGGAGCGGACAAGGTCGGCGATGTTGCCGGTCCATGGCGCGACCGCGCGCTGCGGTCGGTAGGCGCTGCTGACGAGATCGAGCGTTTCGAACGAGCCGTCGTCCCGGCGCCGCGTGAACCCGGCGCCGGCCTTGCGGCCCGTCCGGCCGTCGGCGATCATCCGCGCCAGCAGTGGCGGTTCGGGATCGAACGCCTGGATCGGGTCCTGCGCCGGCAGCGCCGCCTGAAGGCTGCGCCAGACCGAGGATGCCAGATCGATGCCGACGAGGTCGAGGAGCGCGAAGGCGCCGACCGGTGCGCCGAAGGGCCGGCTGATCGCGGCATCGGCGGCCTCGACATCGAGGTGCAACGCCAATGCGCCTTCGATCGCGGCCGCCATCCAGAAATTGCCGATCCGGTTGGCTACGAACCCCGGCGTATCTCGCGCCTCGATCACAATCTTGCTGAGGTGCTGTTCGCCGAGATCGCGGATGGCTGTGACGGCGTCCCGACGGGTTTGCGGCCCGGCGACGAGCTCCAGCAGGCGCATCGTGCGCGGCGGATTGAAGAAGTGCGTTATCAGGAAGTCGGCAGCGAAGGCAGGCGGCTGGCCGGCAACGAGCTCGGCAAGGAGGATGGTCGAGGTGTTGGAGGATACGATCGAGCCGGGTTTGCGGACAGGCTCGACCGCAGCGAAGATCGCCTGTTTGACCGCAAGCGTTTCGGCCGCCGCCTCGATGATCCAGTCCGCCGATGCGATGCCGGCCAGATCGTCGTCGATGGAGCCGAGGGCAATGCGCGAAGGGCTTTCCGAATCAGTGAACGCGCCTTGGCGGCGTTGGCTGGCGATTCCGGCCTCGGCCCGATCCCGATCGATATCGAGCAGCGTTACCGTGAACCCGTGGTTGGCCATGTCGGCAGCGATGCCGGAGCCCATGATGCCTGCGCCGATCACCGCGATCTTCCTGAATGCCATGCTTGTGCTCGCTTTCCTCGTCCGGATTCCTTCCAGTCGCATTCCAAGCTGCTAGCAAATCAATATCACATATAAAAATATTATTTACATAAATGAGAAATTATGCCATCCGATGGTGGTACTTCGAGTTGCTCTGGAGTGCCTGCATGGGCGTTTCCAGCGGCTCGCGAGGCTTATTCGAACCGGAAAGGCTGCCGTGACCACGATCGCAATCATCGGAATGGGGGAGATGGGGGCGGGAGTCGCCGCTCGGCTTGTCGAGCGTGGTGCGCGAGTGATCACGCCTCTCGCCGGCCGCAGTGCCGCGACCGTGGCGCGGGCCGAAGCCGCAGGGGCGGTTCCGGTCTCCGATGCTGAAGTCGCCGGGGCGGAATATGTCCTCTCGATCGTGCCGCCGGCATCGGCAGCGGAAACCGCATGGTCCTACTTGCCGCTGCTGTCGGCGGCTGCGCGCGTGCCCGTCTTCGTCGATTGCAACGCGACCGCGCCCCGGACGCTTTTGGAGATCGCCGCCGGTTTCGCCGAGCGCTCATTGCCGTTCCTCGATGCCTCGATCATCGGCCTGGCCCCACGTCCGGACGGCTATAGCCCTCGCATTTATCTTTCGGGCGCGGTTGCGGAAACCGCCGAGGTGCTGGGCCGGCTCGGCCTCGATACCCGGGTCGTATCGGATGCGCTCGGCGATGCTTCCGCGGTAAAGATGGCCTACGCGGGCATTACCAAGGGCTTTCAGGCGATCGGCCTTGGCATGGCCGTCGGCGCGGCGCGCGCTGGTGCCTTGGAAGCCTTCGTCGCGGAATTGAAGGATACCCAGCCGCAGATCCATGCCTGGCTGGGCAAGATGCTGCCGACGATGCCCGCCAAGGCCTACCGATGGGATGGGGAAATGCTGGAGATCGCCCGTTTCCTGGAGCCGGAAGAAGGGGCGGTGGCCATGC
>ERZ778022.3850-NODE-3850-length-13595-cov-4.101477_pt1 | contig 13595 bp, 12 predicted proteins | sample MGYA00375752_ERZ778022 | MGnify/ENA primary metagenome ERZ778022 (study PRJEB29350, sample SAMN05389826) | bioreactor metagenome | isolation source: Thiocyanate bioreactor | place: South Africa: University of Cape Town | collected 2014-04-04 ... | reverse complement strand
CCGGTCCACCCCGAGGTCGAGTGCGAAGTGATTCCGAGTCCCGGCCGGGATGCAGGCGTAGGGCAAGTCGTGCTCGGAGGCGATCTCGGCAACTATCGCCTGCGAACCGTCACCGCCGGCCATCGCCAGTCCGTCGGCCCCGGCGTCGACTTCCGCCCGGACCAGCTGGGCAAGATCAGCTCCCTTGGTCAGCTCGACGGTGCGGAAGCCGCGGCTCCTCGCTTCCTCCGCCAAGTTGAGTTGCTCGGCCTTGCCCCCACCGGACTTGGGATTGAAGAAGAGCACCGGCCGCTCAGGAGGGGCCGCATCCGGCAAGGGCACCCGGACGCTGAACGCCTCCCGCGCCAACCCGAAAGCCCCGGCCAAAGCAACCACCACAATCCCGGCCTGAACCAGGTTCCACCCAGACTCGATCAGCACCCCATAGGTGAACCCGAAGGCCAGACCCGCCCCACAAAACGAAGCCAACCTCACCCACCCGCCACCAATCAACCCGAGCCCAACCAACCCAGCCGAAAGAGCAAGAAAGAAAACGATCACCAACCCAGCCGGAAACCGATCGGTCGCCAATTCAATGACCAGTGCAACCGCCAGGACCCCAAGCAACAGCGACCCAACCGCCGCCAACCGCTCCCGACCTCCAACCGAGTGCCTCACACGGCCAACCTACCTGCCTCAGTAGTTCTGTACAGACTTTATATTTATATGTACAATCGTTGAAATGGCTAGCTTCAGCATCAGCAGCGCCCGGGAATCATTGGCCGAGGTCATCGAGCTGGCCCAGAACGAGGCCGTTCACCTCCAGCGCCACGGCAAGGACGCGGCGGTAGTGGTCAGCCCCGACCGTTTCGAGCGGATGATGGAAGCCCTCGACGAAGTCGAAGACGAGATCGCTTTCGACCTAGCCATGAGGGAAGAGGGCGAGAGCGTCCCCTGGGAGCAGGCCAAAGCCGACCTCGGCTGGGAATGAGCCGCTACCGAATCGAGATCCGCCCAGCGGCGATGAGGTCGCTACGCAAGCCCGACCCTCCGGTTCGACCTCGAATCCAGGGTGCCATAGCCCTCCTCGCCGAAGACCCCCGCCCACCCAACGCCAGAAAACTAAGAGGCCGCGATGGCTACCGGGTAAGAGTCGGCAACTACCGAATCATCTACGCGATCAGAGATGAAGTCCTCCTGGTCACAATCGTCACCGTCGGCCACCGCCGCGACATCTACGAGCGCTAGTTGCCTAAACCTGGGAGAGATCCGTCCGTCAGAAAACCCGTTTTGAGCGACCTCCAGACCGTGGACCAGTTCCCGAGACAGGACGTAATCGACAGTGACAATGACCTCGAGTTGCAGAAGGAGCATCCCTGGCAGTGCGAGTCGCTGGACCAGCGCAACTGGATGACCCGGATCAGAGACGAGGCGATCGCCGAGGGCGCAAGCCCGAACACCCATTGGCTCTACTTCAGGAGCCCCGATTCAACTTGGATGAGCGAATGCGGAACTGAAGGCTGGCTCCTGCTCGACTACCTCGATCTGAAACAGCACGAATACCTTGAGCGCGCAATGAGCTGAACGTGCCGGCGCGCTGGCCGACCCTGCTTCCGACACGGGGCAGACTCACCCCCCGGTACTCGGGGGGAGAGTTTGGGTCGCTTATGCGTTATTGAGGCATGGACGCTCGAGGATCAACCCAGGTCGACCCTAGATGGCGATTCAAGCCAACCGGTATACCCAGGTATACTGGAGTAATGGCAAAGGTGATGGTTTCGCTACCGGACGACCTGCTCGCCGAAGTGGACGCAGAGGCCAGGCGGCGCGGGAGCACTCGCAGCGGAGTCATGCGGGATTTCGCTGACCGTGCCTTGCGCGAACGCCGGGCAGCACGCGCATCAGCGATAACTGCGCTTCTCCGGGAAGCCTCGGCCCACGGCGGCGGCTCGGCGGAACAGGTCAAACGGACACGACCTGAGCCGTGAACACCCTCCTTCTCGATGCCAGCGCCTTACTTGCCGCCTTCGACACCGAGGACCGGTACCACCGCGAGGCGCGGAAGATCATTGAAGACCTGGAAGCCTCCGTCGCCACTCTCGACCTGGCCCGCTACGAAACTGTCAACGTAGCAATACGCGCATGGCAGAAGCCGGACCTCGTTCCGACTCTCCTCGCCGTCATTGACCGTATCGATGACGACGGGGGCGTTCTCCCTTCCACCGCCAGACTCATCCAGCTCGCGGCCGACCTTGCCGTCGAACATGAGATCTCCGTCTATGACGCCACCTACGCCGCCGCCGCGATCGACTCAGGATCCCGTCTGATCAGCTGCGACCACCGAGACCTGATCAGCAAGAACCTCGCACAACCTCCCGGGCAGTAGCCCACAGACCAACCACAAGGCGCGTCAACCTGTCGAACTCGCTGCGTGGAGCTGAAACTCAAGACGATCCCCAAACCGCGACAAGCCGATCACGGTTGACGTCAAACCTGCTTGTCAGAAGACCGCTATGCATCCGACCCATCAACCATGGAGCAGTTTCCGAGAGAGGACTTGATAGCCAGCCAGGAAGATGACGCCCTCCAACGGGCACACCCGTGGCAGAGCGAACCGCTGGATCAGCGCAACTGGATGTGCGAACTGAGAGACGAAACGATCAGGAAGGGCGCCAGCCAGAACACCCATTGGATCTATTTCTCAAGCCCCGAATGGACGTGGCAGAACGAATGCGGCCGCGAGGGATGGCTGTTGATCGACTACCTGACGCTCGAACAGCACGATTTCGTGCTTCGAGTCATGAGCTAGGCAGAGAAATTCAGTCCTCTCAGACCAGAATAATCCGTCAACTATGTCCAATGTCAAGGCCGGTTGAAAAGTACGACCAAAATCGTTAGGCGTTAGTGATCGACTTTGCCACCTCTCGAGATAGTCTCACGACGAGACCGGCCTCCAAAATGGAAGTTGACTGGCTGTCGTGTGCTTCTTGGTGACAACGGCGACACTGAATCGTGCGCGTGTCACGGCGACGTAGAACTTAGCGGCAGTACCGTCAGCGAGCGCATCGCCATTCTCCAAATATTTTGTAATCGTGCCTGTCGGGTGTATAAGCACTCGATCAAATGCCTGGCCCTTCACCTGCCCGAAGTTTCGAGCTAGCGGTCCAGCGAGGGGAGAACGCCGGTCCCACCGTAACTCCTGAGGAGAGAAGTTCTCAATGTATTCGGCAAGGTGGTCAGTATGGACCAGGAATACTCCCAGGTGATGGTCTGAGACGTCATTTAACGACGAAGTACTTTGCATATCAGGGTAGATCGAGTCCGCGACGTCGCAGATAGCTTGGGTGCAGCGATAGCTCACGTCCATGTGCCTGAGGAAGCAATCGTCGCCTTCGACCCTTTCGGTGATCCAGTCCACGAGTTTCGCTCCGCGGTACTGGCTGTTCTTGTTGGATCGGTTGGTGAGGTAGACAGACTGACGAGGGTCACCAACCATTGTGATCTCGATTGACGAAACTAGCAATAGCTGCAACAGATCCAGGTCATATCCCGCCATGTCTTGGACTTCATCCACCAAGATCTGGTCGTACATACCCTCGAGGCGCTTCACGACCTTTCCGCCTGATGCTAAGTTGAGCTCGAATGCGAGATCGGAGACGGCGTCGCGGTATATGTTGTCGCTGCTGTCCAGGTAGTAGTTGTCGAAGTCATCGCGCCGAGCGAATGGCGGGTTCTGAGTGATGAAATTGATCGAGCGTATCCTCCCAAACCGTGTCTTGTAAGACTGGTAAGGCTTCACACCGTCTCGCAGAAGAAACTCGAACCATGTCATGGTCGTAACGCCTGGGGGCGGTCCAGATACCTTCTCCCAGAGTCGCGAGTTGATCTCGCGGAGGTTCTCGTTCGTGTAGGTGACGATCAGTGTGCGACGGTTCGGCTCCGAGAGGGCGGACTCGAGAAGGTATTCCGTCTTGCCTGAACCGGCTGCGGCAATAACAGCCTCATTGGCCGATGCCATCAACCGCATCCTGGATGTACTGAGGAAACCGCAGATCTTCAGTTGTGTCGTGAAATGCTAGAGCCACGTCAGTCTTGTTGCCACTGGTTGTCATGAACTTCTCTGCCTCGGCAGGCGAGCCAAACGACCTCCCGAGAACATCGTTTACGAGATCTAGCCCACACGATGCGACTAAGTGAGGCTCCAAGGTTCTTAGATCGTTGTTATCGCTTCGGTGAATAGAAATAAAATCGTGAGACTGGTAGGGTGCGAACTTTGTGTCGACGTTCTCTGCGTAGTCGCCGTCGTTGTCGGTCACAACCGCAACTCTCCTCCTTAGGGGAATGGCAAGATCCAGGAAACGTTTGGCTGATAGACCTCGGACGTTGATGACGTCGATACCGTCCTCGATCGGGCGCTTATTGTGCTTAGCGAGGTAAGCGCGTTGAATAATTAGTTCGTCGGATGGACCTTCCACGAGAATTACAGCTTTAGCAAGTACCAAGCGGAGAGTGTCGTATCCCGAGAGCTTTCTAAAATAGTTCTGTGTATCTTCAGGAAGATCGGTTGTTCGGGCCGCTCTGTCACCGTTTAGGAGCATAAGGCGCTCCAGCCCCAACTTGTTGATGACGTACGAACTGTGCGTCGAGATGATTACCTGCCGTTCGCGACATTTTGCACTGATCTTCTCGATTAGCTGATTCAGAGCAGAAAACGATAGGTGGTTTTCGGGTTCTTCGATGAGGATTAGGTGTGCGTCTTCGAGTTTTCGGGCAAGAGCTAGCAGGATCTTCAGTTTGTGCTGCTCTCCGCTTCCCGAAAGATGGAACGGAAGTCGATCGAGGTGAGGCGCGATCACGCTTTCCCAATGGTTGGACTGAGACGAGACGATTTCCATCGTGAGCTGCTTGTCGGTGATCCGATCTTGGCTCGCATCAAGGGTGGCATTGATCGTCGCGATGGTGGGGTCAGACACGAATTGCTCCTGCAGCGTCCGATATCCGCGAGCAAGCTCGGCCCTTTGTTTGACGTCCAGGCTTTCGGTGATGATTCGCTGTAAGTAGTAGTCGGCGCCGGACTGGAGGCGGATCCTGGAAGCGTCGATAGTCGATGCAGCGACCTTTACTCCGCGAGCATTGACGACGCGACCCGCGAAGTCATACCAGTCAACACGGTAGTACTCGGTGGGGACAGATATCACCTGATTCGGTTCGGCCACATATTCCGCGTACTCGGCGGTGAAGTCGGGGTCAAGGACGGCACTGACCCGCAGTCCTGGGGCATCTTCGCCCAGCGAGTTGTTCGTGCCCTTGAGAGCGAAGGTGTCGTCCGATTCAGCGAGGAACAGTTCGACAACGATTTCTGGTGGGGTGGGATTTCGTCCGTTTGAAACACCGTCGACATACTCGGCGGTGGCGGCAGAGTTGATCAGGTGCGGCGTTAGCTCGGAGGACAAGAGCTTGCCCTGCCACCGTCCGGTTAGAGCGAGGCTGATTGCTTCCAGAAGCGTCGACTTGCCGGCTTCATTGTCGCCCACGAGCATGTTGAGACCCGCCGAAAACTGAATTGTTGCGTCCTGAAAGCGGCGAAAGTTCTTGATGACAATCTCGTCGATTACAGATGATGCGGCGGCATCCGTCATCTCCACACCTCTTCAGTCAAGGGGGCCTCGTTGAGCTGGTCGCGGCGGCTGCGCCAGTCCGGTAGCTGCTTGTCCATGAGCTTGGTGAAGCGTTCGGTGTGGCTGCGTTCGAAGTAGTGGGTCATCTCATGGACGACGATGTATTCCAGGCAGTTGGGGTGCTTCTTGGCCAGTTCCAGGTTGAACCAGAGGTGGCGGGTTTCGCGGTTGCATGAGCCCCATTTGGTTTTCATGCGGCGGATCGTCCATTTCGGGACGGTTACATCTAGTTTCGTCTCCCATTCCGCGATCAGCGCAGGGATTGCTTGGCGGAGTTGCTCCCTGTACCACCTGTCGAGTGCGACACGTCGTTCCTCGGTAGTTGCCTCGGGGGATGCGTAGAGAACCAGGCGTTCTCCGTCGATCTCGATGTTTGTGCGGCCGGGGCGCTCGACTACCTTCAGCCGTCGCCGTATGCCCCAGACATAGTGCGATTCGCCGGTGATCATCTCGCGTTCGCTCTGGCGCGACGCAGCTTGGAGTTTTTCACGTTGGCGTTTGATCCAGGACAGGCGCTGGATGACGGCGAGGCGTACCTGATCGTCATCGAGGCGTTCCGGGGCGGCAACCCGGACCCGCCCGATTGGAGGGTAGACCCCGATGTGGAGGTTCTTGATGTCCTTGTAGACGACGTCGACGCCGATTCCACGGACCGTGAGGTAAGCGTTAGCGGTACTCATCGCGGGCTCGTACGAGCTCGAACAGCTCGTCGAGCTGGTCGTAGTCCTTGGGCAAAGCTGTTCGAATCGCGTTACGGACGACGCGCTCTTTCATCGAGTTGCCAACCCAGTCGGCCGGCTTGCTTCGCAGCACTGCCCCATCGATTTCGACGGCAATACTTTCGTCGGGAGCAAAGAACTCGACCAGCGCACGTCGGGCACCGTTATCGGCCCAGGCTGGGTACTTGGTGTCTGATTCTTCGGTGCCGAGCTTCTTGGCGGCATCGAGCAGCCTTGCGAGGTAGTCCTTGTAGTCGAGAGCATCTTGGCGGTGTTCTTCGATGAGGGCGTCGAGCAGTTCACTCATGCGGTCGTAGTACTTCGGGTTCATCGGCCGTTCGTCGATGATCACTTTCCGCATGTTGTTCGTGATCGTCTCCGCAACCGCTTCGGGGTCTTTCTTGATTCCCTCGGGGAGCTTCTCGATCGCTCCGGCGCCCATTTTGACGATCAGGTCGATCAGGCCAGCATCCTCAAAGTCCGAGACGACCTCGGACGCGTCGGCCTGGATGTAGGTGTCAAGCAGGAACCTCATACCGGCTTCGTACTGCTTGAAATCGACGTCCTCACCGGCACCAAGCTTCACCTCGGCGCGAACATCGACGTAGTGCGCAACCTCCTGCCTGATTTTCTGGGCTTCCTCAGCGGTGTATCCGGCGGCGGTCATTTCGTTGGCGAGGTTGCCGTAGGCCCGGCTGACCGAAGCGACCGCCTTGTAAAGCTCGACCCGCTTCGGTTCGTTGGCCTTCAGCTGCTTGAAATTGCCCTGCTCCTGCGCGCAGAAGTAGTGCTGATATTGGAGTGTCCCCCTCGGGGGCATGACCGGCTCACACAGTGCTCGGATCCGTTCCAGCGCTTCGTCGAGGTCTTCACCGGCTTTGTCGATCCGGTCGGTGAGGAGACCTTCGATGTCTTTCTTCTCGTAGCCGTCAAGAGCACCGGAGGTGTAGTCATCGACAGCGTCTTCGATGGAGTTGAAGAGATCCTGGTAGTCAACGATGTATCCGTAGTCCTTAACCTCACAGTCGAGGCGGTTGACCCGGCAGATCGCCTGGAACAGCCCGTGGTCGCGCATCTTCTTGTCGATGTAGAGGAAGGTCGCAGATGGCGCATCAAAGCCGGTCAGGAGCTTGTCGACCACGATCAACAGACGCAACTGGCCAGGGTCATTCACGAACTGCTCTTTGACTTCCTGCTCGAACAATTCGACCTTACCCATGGCGCTGTCCTCGGACTCGTCGAAGTAGTCAGCAAGAATTTTCCGGTAGATGTCGTACTGGCGAAGCTTCTCCGTCTTGCCATCACCGGAGTCTTCCTTGGAGATGTCGCTCGCGTTCGGCTCGTAGCTGGTGACAATCGCGCACTTCCCCTCGAATCCGGCCGAGACGAACATCTCGTAGAACTTGCAGGCCTGGTAGATGCTCGAGCCGACGAGCATGGCGTTTCCGCGCCCGTCCATCAGGCGGGGCTTTGAGCCCATGTCGATCAGGATGTCGTGGACGATCTGTTTGGCACGAGGCTCTGCGGAAACGACCTTTCGCATGGTTCCCCAGCGCTTCTTCAGCTCTGCCTTAGAGAGGTCAGTCATGCCCTTGGTCTTGAGCTCAAACCACTTGTCGACCTGCTGCGGGGAAGTCAGGTGCTGATCGATGTTCCGGGCCTCGTAGCGCAGGTCAAGCACCACGCCGTCACCTACAGCTTCATCGAATTTGTAGGTGTGGATGAACGAGCCGAACGTCTCGATGCTCGTCGCCTTGTCTGCCTTCAGCAGTGGGGTGCCGGTGAACCCGATGAACATCGCCTCCGGCAGAAGCTGCTTCATAGCCCGGTGCATCTTCCCTGACTGGGTGCGATGCGCCTCATCAACGAAAACGAACAGATTCCCCTTGGCCGAAAAGCCTTTCGGTACCGCGGCATTCAGCTCAGCGATGAAGTCCTCACTGTCCTCGTCCAAAGCCGATTCTTCATCGGAACCACGGAACTTGTGGACGAGTGAGCAGATCAGCCACTCTTGAGACCTGTTCAAAGTGTCGAGCAGGTCCGCACCGCTCTTGGTGCGGTAGATGTCCTCGCTGACGCCCTGAAAGACCCCTTCGATCTGCTCGTCAAGCTCGGTGCGATCCGTGATCAGCAGGACCCTCGCATCGTCCTGGTTTTCCCGAATCCACTTGGCTAGCCACACCATCGTCAGGCTCTTACCGGAACCCTGGGTATGCCAAATGATCCCGCCCTCACGCTTGGCAATCCGCTCCTGGGCGGCTTTCACGCCGAAATACTGATTGTGCCTGGGGGCCTTCCTGATCCCGGCGTCAAACACGGTGAAGTCATGGATCAGCTCAAGAAAGCGGCTCTTCCCGCACATCTGCACCAACGCCCGATCCAACGGCTCCGCGATATCGGAGTCTTCCTTCCATTCCAGCCAATACTTCTCCGGTGTTCCGATTACCCCATACCTCAGCCCCTCAACGTCATTGCCCGCAAAAGCGAACTGGACTGTGGAAAAGAACGGCCGGATGAACTCTGGCTTCTGGTTTCCGATGTTCTGCCTGATTCCCTCCGCCACAGAAACCTTCGACCGCTTCAGCTCCACCACCCCGAGCGCCAGACCGTTGACGTAGAGAACGACATCCGGACGCTTGGTGTGCTGACCCAGGACCGTTACCTCTTCGGCAACGGCAAAATGATTCGCTTCAACGTTTTTCCAGTCGATCAGCCAAACCGTCTTAACCTGCTCGCCGATTCCGGGCTTCACCTTCACGCCATAGCGCAGCAACTCATATACATCCCGATTCGCCTCGTACAGGTCGTGCCCAGCACCAACCGAGGCCGCTTTGCCGAGCTGATCGAGGGCACGGTTGATCAAGTTGTCGTCGTAGCCGCGCGCCTTGAGGTTTTGCGTCAGCAGGTCAGTTTCGACGCCTGCCATCCGATCTCCATCGTGCCAGTCGCCAAGATAGTCGTAGCCGAGCCGGTCACGAAAGAGGCCAACGATGCGATTCTGTGCCATGCGTTCAATCTGCCCTACGTCACTCACGAGATTGCCTCCACTTGGGCCGCATCAACCCACCTGGCCAGCACACTCAGCGTCGCGAGATACTCAAGCGCCTCCTGCTCAGAAAGCTCCTGATCTGCCTCATGACTCAAAGGATTTCGGATGCCGGCGAAGACACCCTCAGCGAGGGTCATGGCACCACGCTGAACCGACTTGTAGGTATCGCCCCCGTCATCCTCCAAGCGCCGCAGGCGAGCTTTGCCGGACTTCGGGGCGTCCAGCGAGAACGCTTGCTTGAACAAGTCTGTCTCGCTCACATCGCGGCGACCAACCTTGTTTTGCGTCTCCGCGTTCAACTTCTTGATAGCACCCTCTACTGCCTCACGGTAGTGACCGGACTGCCAGAGCGACTTAGCGCCGCTCCAGACCCAGTCGTGTAAATCGGCGGCGGACAGCTCAGGTGCATTCTCACCGAGATTCTCGCGAACTTCTTCCTCACGGAGTAGCTCTTCCTTTGCGCGTATAGCCGCCTCGCGATGTCTCGTCCAGCGATTGGTAGAAGACAGCTCAATCTCCGTTCGCCAAGACGACACCACACGGTCAAGGATCTTCTCAACAACCTGGGCCTGCTTGGTCACATCAGCATCTGAAGCAGCCGTGCTGGACTTGTTAGAGATGGCCACATATCCAGCACCGCTACGACTGTTGTTCGTCATCACTGTCATGTCGATGAACTTGTCCAGCTCCTGTATCGCCCAACCTGTGTTCATGAAGCTGCCTCCACGGGCAAGCGAATGCGGCCGGTCAGGAGTTGCTGCATCATGCCGGTTTTAGTATCGCGAGCTTTGGCCAGACGAGCCTGGTGTACTCTGATCTCCGCATCACAGTCGGCCAAGACAACGGCGATGGCTCGCTGCTCATCAAGTTCGAAAGGCAGCGAGATCGGGATCGAACGGAGCTGACCACCGTTCAATGATGGCAAAGCTCCCGTTGCCACGAGCGAACTCATCGGAAAGTCGGACAGGAGGTAGTGCATGAAACGCACATCCACGCGCTCTTTGTCGACGACGTAGGCCGCCATGTTGTTGTCTATACAGCTAGGTATGGTCAGTATTCGCTTGCGCTCCAGAAATACCGCCGCGCCCACCTTGGCGAACACGATCGCTTCCGCCGGCATGAGCGCAGCGGCCATCGACTTTCGCTGAGACTCGGTGATGTAATTGTTCGCACGGCGCATGAATAGCTCATTGCCTTCGTTATTCATGTCCGAAACCTTGAAAAACGGGATAGGGCCAGAAGCCGCACCCTGGTACCTGGGCGCGAACCCACTTCCGCCTTTGAACGTTCCGAGGTCTCCGGCGCGCAACTCGACCCAGTCGCGACTAAATCCTGGAAGGCGGGTGCGGCCGGTGAGGAGTTGCTGCATCATGCCCTGCTTGATCGCCTGCTTCTTAGCGATAAGGCGGTCGAGGGTGGCGATCAAGTCGTCTGTATTCTGGCTAACGGACCCGATTTCGCGCTGCTGCTCAATAGGCAGGTCTGGGACCTGGATGGAACCAACCTGCCGGAAATTCAATCCTTGGCGATTACCGCCCGCTTGGAACATGTCAATCTGGCTCTGACCCGATCGAGACAGCAGGAAGGCGTTCAAGAATCGTGGATCCATTCGTCCAGGATTCAGTCGGATCTCGCATACGTGCTGATTGACGTTACCGCCGTTCAACGCGGGAGTGGCAACCGCCGATCGGCCAATCGATGCACCGGTAATGTTGAGAAGTACGTCTCCGGTACGAATTTCTGTAGCTGGAAAATTCGAGTGAGTCGCCTCATCGATATATGCCATGTCAGCCAAGCGCAGGTCACCCCAGCCTACGTTCTGACTGCGGATGAACGGCCTGCCTGCCGTCTTGTAAACAGCCGAACCGCCGCGCGGAGTGATTCCGCTCCCGATCTTTGTCGCCACATCAGCAAGACGAACGGTTGACACGCTCATCACTCGACCCCCATCGCGGCGAGGTGTCGAGAAACCTGCGCTTCCAGGCTCTGGAGCTCGGCATCAAGACTGCCAACAGTAGCGGCATACCGCTCGCCGAGCTGTTGGATACGGGCTACGAGGTTCAGGGTGAGTGCTTCGGCTTCGCCGGCGATTCGGTGCAGAACTGTTGCCTCCCACTTGTCGTCCAGTACGAGGGCCTTGACGTCTTCCTCCGTCAGGTCGCCGTACTTCTCTAGCGTGGCGATGTCGAGTTCCGCCTGGGCGCTCTTGAGGTCCTTCTTGGCGGCGGCTTCGGCGTTGTACAGCTTGCCGGCCTGTTTCAGGGCTTGGATTTCGTCTGGATCGCCATCGTTCTTGACCGCTTTCAATCGCGCGGTCACGAGCGCCTTGGAGATCTTCTCGTCATCCGTGGCGTCGGCAAGTAGTCCGTCCTCGATGGCGTGTTCTTCGACGTACTCCTCGACAGCACGAGTGGCTTCCTCGGCAGCGGCGGTGAGTTCATCGACCGTGGCCTGCTCGTCGGCGAAGTAGCGAGCGACGACTAGGCGAGGCGGGATGAGATCCATCTTGTACTTCTGGGCTTTCTTGCCGGTGCCGATGGTGAGGTCGGGTTCTTCAGTGAGTTTGCGTTCTTTGTCGTTTATGGTCAGGCGCGGCTTGGCGGCGTCGGTCCAGCCGTCATTCATGATGAGGAAGATGTCGTCGTGCATTACTTCCTGCCAGTAGGTCATGAGCTGCTGGTAGGCGTCGTACTCGTCAAGGAGTGGCAGGCTCTTGAATCGAGCCAGAAAGTCGTCGCCAAGCTGCTGAATCAGATCGCCCGGCACGGTGTGGGCGTTGATGTTGGAGAGGGTCTCGCGGTGGTCTGCGAACCAATCGTCGACAATTTCAGCGGCCTGGTCGCGAAGCTTGCGAAAGCCTGGCGCTTCAAGGATGGTGTTCTGAACCTCGTTGGTTTCGACGGCTAGGTCGCTGTAGCCGGGACGGTTCGGCTTGAAGAGTTGGTCTCGTAGTTCGGGGAATGACTCCCAGTAGTCGCTCAGTTGATCGAGGTCGTGGTTGGGGATGCCGCCGTGGATGTGGGCGTGGAGGTCCTGGAGGTCTTCTGGTTCGGATGAGTCGATGTAGCGCGGGATGTTGAGGTTGAAGTCGTTTTTCTCATCGGCGATTTCGCTCATCGGGACCATGCGTGAGTAGCGGTCGATCTCGATTTGCTTGTTGAAGGTGTCGACGATCTTGTGGATGTCCTGGCTTCGGAGCCGGTTCTTGTTGCCGTCCTTCACGAAGCCTTTGGAGGCATCGATCATGAATACGCCGGTGCGTGCCTGGGCGTTTTCCTTGTCGAGCACGACGATGCAGGCGGGGATGCCGGTGCCGTAGAAGAGGTTGGCGGGCAGACCGATGATGCCCTTGATGAAGCCTTGCTTCAGGAGGCGGGTGCGGATCGTGGCTTCGGCGTTGCCACGGAAGAGCACGCCATGCGGCAGGATGATTGCTCCCTTGCCGTTGCTTTTCATCGACTTGAGTGCGTGGAGAAGAAACGCGTAGTCGCCGTTCTTCTCGGGCGGGCGTCCGTATTCGAAGCGGCCATACTCGCTTTCCAGGCCGGTAGTCCAAGCTTTTTCCGAAAATGGCGGATTCATCACGACGTAGTCGAAAGTTTTGAGGCCCGTACCTGAGCTATCGAGAAACTGTGGTGAGGAGAGGACGTTTCCCTTGCGGATATCGGCGATCTCGTTGTCGTGGAGGATCATGTTCATCTTCGACAAAGCCCAGGTCGCGTTGTCTTTCTCCTGTCCGTATACGGTCATACCGCGCGGCGCTTCATCGGCGGCCTTGAGTAGCAACGAACCCGATCCGCAGGCAGGGTCGTAAACGGTTTGGTCCTGGCGGGTTTCGCTGCCTATACCGACGACTTTGGCAAGGATCTGAGACACCTCGGCCGGGGTGTAGAACTGCCCCTTGCTCTTGCCGGATTCGGTCGCGAAGTGCCGCATCAGGTACTCGTAGGCGTCACCGAGGAGATCGTCGCCCTCGGCACGGGAACCCTGGAAATCGAGGTCGTTGAAGATCGTGACGAGCTTGGACAGCACGTCCTGCATATCCTTGCCCTTGCCGAGTTTTTCCTCGTCGTTGAAATCCGCCTGGTCGATCACGTTCCGGAGATCGTTGGCCTCCGCGAGCCTGGCGATGATCTTGTTGAACCGGTCGCCGATCTCCTTATCGCCCTT
>ERZ778022.3848-NODE-3848-length-13605-cov-4.104945_pt1 | contig 13605 bp, 15 predicted proteins | sample MGYA00375752_ERZ778022 | MGnify/ENA primary metagenome ERZ778022 (study PRJEB29350, sample SAMN05389826) | bioreactor metagenome | isolation source: Thiocyanate bioreactor | place: South Africa: University of Cape Town | collected 2014-04-04 ... | reverse complement strand
TCGAATTTCTCCAGCGCCGGGAAATCGGTTTCCAGGGCATGGCCCTGCCGGCGCGCGGCGCGGGCGATCATCTCCGGCAGGCGGTGATAGGATTGCGGCCCCACCACCATGTCCACCACCGGGGCGCGGGCGACGATCTCGGCCCCTTCGGCCTGGGCGACACAGCCGGCCACCGCGATCAGCATGTCGGATTTTTCGCGCTTGAGCCGCCGCAGGCGGCCCAGCTCGGAATAGACCTTCTCGGCCGCCTTTTCCCGGATGTGACAGGTGTTGAGGATCACCATGTCGGCGCCGTCGGGCGCATCGGTGGCGGCATAGCCCAGCGGCGCCAGCAGATCCGCCATCTTGGCGGAATCGTAGGCGTTCATCTGGCAACCGTAGGTTTTGACGAAAAGCTTTTTCATGGATGTCCGGTTATCGGGCGCAGGGGCGGCAAATTCAATACTTCCAACACGGCGCGCGCCCGGCATGTCGCCGGGCGACCCTCCGCCGGGCCGTGACCCGCCTCCCCCTTATGCGCGCAGCGCATCCAAAGGGGGAGGTGGTTTCAGCGTGCGAAGGCGACCTCTTGGGAGCCGAGCGAAAGCTGAAACCGGAGGGGGTCACCCAATGCGCCCCGCCAGGGCCCGGGCCTGGCCGTCCCGCACGATTTCCTCGGCCCGGGCGGCCAGGGTTTTGCGGTCCATCCGGTCCAGGCTCAGGCTGTCATGGAACTGGACCACCACATCCAGCGGACCGGCCATCAGCGCCTCCCACAGATGCGGCACCATCTCCATATCGCCATACCAGGCGAACCAGGGCCGGTGCTCACGCCCCATCGGCAGGCCATGCAGCCCGGTAAAGGCGGTCGAGACCGGCTGCACCTGCACATGCGCCCCCGAGGCCAGCCGCGCCTCGGCCGCGCCCAGCAGCGCGCTCTTGAAGGGCAGCACCCCGTTGCCCGTATGGCTGGTGCCCTCGGGGAACAGCACCAGCCGGTCGCCTTCCAGCAACCGCTCGCGGATCACGTCGCGCACCGCGCCGGTGGCGCTGCGGCGCTGGCGTTCCACGAACACCGTGCGCTGCAGCCGCGCCAGGGTGCCGAAAAAGGGCCAGGCGGCGACTTCGGCCTTGGCGACAAAGGAAACCGGCGCCGCCGCCGAGAAGATGATGATGTCGGCCCAGCCGGTATGGTTGGCGACCAGCAGCACGCCCTCGCCGGCCACGGGCGCGCCGCGCACCGTGACATGGATGCCGAACAGGGCGGCGACCATGCGATGATAGAAATGCGGAAAGGCGCGCGCGGCCCGGGGACTGAGGCGCAGCAGCAGCCATTGCACCGGCATACAGAGCAGCGTGACGGTAACAAAAGCCGCGAGAATGGCGGCGGCGCGCAGGCTCGCCATCGCGGGCATCAGTTGGGGGTCTTGCGGCCCTTGGGAACGCCGTACAGCTCCAGGCGATGATCGATCAGCTCGAAGCCCAATTCTTCGGCCACGCGGTGCTGCAGCTTTTCGATCTCCTCATTGTGGAACTCGATCACATTGCCGGTCGCCACATCGATCAGATGATCGTGATGGGCTTCGGGCACTTCCTCATAGCGCGAGCGGCCGTCGCGGAAGTCGTGACGCTCCAGGATGCCCGCATCCTCGAACAGCTTGACGGTGCGATAGACCGTGGCGATCGAGATGTGCGGGTCGATGGTGCTGGCGCGGCGATACAGTTCTTCGGCGTCGGGATGGTCGACGGCTTCGGACAGTACGCGGGCGATCACCCGGCGCTGGTCGGTCATCCGCAGGCCCTTGTCCACACACAATTTCTCGATCCGCGTCACCTGCCACTCCTATGACCATGCGGGAAAACCGCAGGTTAGGCCAATTTGCCCGGCAGCGGAAGCCTGAGCACCCGGGCGTCGCGACCCCGGTAATAGCCCTTGCGCTCGCCCACCCGGACAAAGCCCAGCGTCGCATACAGCGCCAGCGCGGCGGGATTGTCGGCGCCGACTTCCAGGAACATGGCCGCCGCGCCCATCCGCGCCGCCGTGTCCAGCGCCGCGGTCAGCAGCGCACGGCCCAGCCCCCGGCCCCGCGCCGCCGGATTCACCGCCAGGGTGAGAATCTCGCCTTCCTGCGCCGCCACCCGCGCCAGCACAAAACCGTCATCATTCCAGTGGGCGAAGGTGCCGGGCGTGGCCAGCAGCGCCGCAATGGCCTTGGCATCCCAGGCGTCGGGAAAAGATGCGGCGTGCAGGCGCGCCAGCACGGCCGGATCGTCGCCGTCCCGGAACAGCGCAACCGTCATGGCAGCGCCTGTTTGCCCGGCAGCTTGGCGCCCGGCAGCTTGGCGTCGGGCGGACGCAGATAGAGCGGCCCGGGCGCGGCCTCGGGCACGGGCTGTCCCAGCGCCAGCCGCGCCACCCACAGCGCATCGGGCTGGCGCATGTCCGACAGCACAAATTCCGGCCCCAGCGCCTCACGCGCCTGCGCCGCGCCGGTGCCGGCCAGCGCGCAGGGCCCGAAGACGCGGACCCGGCTGACGGCGTCGGCAAAGGGCAGCACCACCGGTTCCTGCACCACCACAGGGCCGCGCTTGAGCAGCAGATAGGCTTCCGCGCGGCGGGCGTCATGCAGGACGGCGCATGTCTCTTGCTGCGTCTGCGCCATCGCGGCGGCGGCGATCGCGTCCAGGGTGGTGACGCCATGCAGCGGGATCTTCAGCGCCAGGCGCAGGCCGCGCATGAAGGCCAGGCCCACGCGCTGGCCGGTAAAGGTGCCCGGCCCAGTGGTGACGGCCAGCCGGTCCAGCGCGGCGAAAACTTCGCCCGCCCGCCCCATCACCTGATCCACCATCGGCGCCAGCCGTTCGGCATGGCCGCGATCCATCGCCTCGAAGACATGGGCGCGAACCGCGCCGTCTTCCAGGAGCGCGACGGAACAGCCGCCCAGCGCGGTATCCACCGCCAGAAGTTTCATGACGTCATCGTCTCACAGAATCTGGGTCTCACAGAATCCGGCAGGCCTGGTCGAAGGACAGGCGTTCGCCGCGCGGGCGGGCGCTGCCGGCCACACCGAACCCCAGATTGCAGAGGAAATAGGACTTGATGGCGGTGCCGGCGAAGAATTCCTTGTCCACGCCCTCGCGGTCGAAGCCCGACATGGGGCCGCAATCCAGTCCCAGGGCGCGCGCCGCCACGATGAAATAGCCGCCCTGCAATCCGGCGCTGCGGCGGGCCATATATTCGGCGCGCGGCGCATCCTGGGCCAGCTTGCCCGGCAGGCTCTTGGCGTGCGGCGCCAGCACATCCAGCGTGGCGGCAAAATCCAGGTCATAGGCGAAGATGGCGGTGGCGGGCGCGGCCATGGTCTGGGCGCGGTTGCCTTCGTCCAGCAAGGGCTCCAGCCGCGCCTTGGCTTCTTTCGACACCACGAAGTGAATGCGGGCGGGCGTGATGTTGGCTTCGGTCGGCCCCCAGCGCATCAGGTCATAGACCGCCATCAGCAGGGCCGGTCCCACCGGCTGGTCCTGCCACTGGCGCAAGGTGCGGGCGGCGCGAAAGATGGTGTCCAGCGCCGCATCGCCGACGGCATGATGCGGCCGGGACAGATGGCCTTCTTCGGGCATCAGACCGCTTCGACCGCAGTCACTTCGGGCACATAATGGCGCAGCATGTTCTCGATGCCGTTCTTCAGCGTCATGCTGGAGGACGGGCACCCGGCGCAGGAACCCTGCAGATGCAGCGAGACAATGCCGCTGTCTTCGTCGAAGCCCTTGAAGATGATGTCGCCGCCGTCCTGCGCCACGGCGGGACGGACGCGGGTTTCGATCAGTTCCTTGATCTGGACCACCACCTCATTGTCGTCATCGGCATAGACCGGCTCGGCCTCGGCGGCCGACCCCTCGATCAGGGGGGCGCCTTGGGTGAAATGCTCCATCACCGCGCCCAGGATGGCGGGCTTGAGATGCTTCCAGTCGCCGTCGCGCTTGGTGACCGAGATGAAATCGGCGCCGAAGAAGACGCGGCTGACCTCGGGAATGGCGAACAGGGCCCGGGCCAGCGGCGAGCGCGCGGCCTGGCCGGCGCTGGGGAAATCGGCCACCGCGCCCGCGCCCATCACATCGCGGCCCGGCAGGAATTTGAGGGTGGCGGGGTTGGGGGTGGATTCGGTCTGGATGAACATGGCGGGGCCCGGCTGGATACCTGCCTTACATGAACCCTCGCGGCAGCGGTATCAAGGTTTGCGCCGGATATAATTTTACCCGGCTAATATTGACTCGTACATTTTACCCGGATAAATACCGCACATGACCTATACCGCTTTTACCGGATTCGAGCGGATCGCCAGCGGCAGCCTTGCCGCCGTTCATGCCGCCAGCCGGGAGATTACCGGGGCGCTGATCTTCGACACGGAGACCGGACGGGTGGTGGATGTGGACCCCCGCTTTGCGCCCTCTGAGAACACCCCCCGTCCCGGCCGCCCCAGGCTGGGCGTCACCGCGCGGGAAGTCACGCTGCTGCCCCGGCACTGGGACTGGCTGGCTACCCAGCCGGGCGGGGCGTCGGTCGCGCTGCGCAAACTGGTGGAAGAGGCCAGCCGCAACCCCAAGGCCCGGATTCGCGCCCGGCGCGATGCCGCCTATCGCTTCGCCACCGCACTGGTGGGCAACGCGCCCGGCTATGAGGAAGCGATCCGCGCCCTCTATGCCGGAAACGCCGAGGAGTTCGCGGCCCAGATCGAAGGCTGGCCCGCCGATGTGCGCGCCCAGCTGGAAGCGATGACCGACGGCGTATTCTGATCGCGCGGTGAGACAGGCGCGAGATGGCGGTTTTTTACTGGGTCGCGCGGCCTAACGCTGTCGCTCCGCTACGCTGGGCTGACGCTCTCTAGCGGGTCGCGCGGCCTAACGCTGTCGCTCCGCTACGCTGGGCCGACGCTCCCGGAATTAAAAATCCGACACGATTCCCTTGCGTTCCCAGTCGCCATAGCGCGTGGGCTCCGGGCCTTTGGGTCCGCCCAATTCCGGCGGCAATTGGGTGGCAGTTTGCGCCTGCCGCCGCGCCTGAGCTTCGGCATTGGCGCGGGCGGCGGCCTCGGCGATGCGGCGGGCGACTTCGGGAGCCACCCGCGGCGCGTCGGTCGCGGCGGCCTCGCCAGCCAGCGTCTCCTGATCGGTCGCTTGATTGGTCATGGGCAGAGATTACATAAGTTCCGCAAGGAGACAAAGACGATGAACACGTTGCGTACCGGCATCCTGCTCGCCGCCATGACCGGCCTGTTCGTGGCGGTCGGCGCCTTGGTGGGCGGCAGCCACGGTGTGCTGATCGCCTTCGGCATGGCGCTGGCGATGAACCTGTTCGCCTACTGGAATTCCGACAAGGTGCTGCTGCGCATGTATGGCGCGCGTCCGGTGGACGCCCAGACCGCGCCCGACCTGTACCGCATGGTGGAGCGGCTGGCGCAGAACGCGCGCATCCCCATGCCCAAGGTCTATATCATGGAGAATCCGCAGCCCAACGCCTTCGCCACCGGCCGCAATCCCGAGCATGGCGCGGTGGCCTTCACCACCGGCATCATCGAGCGCCTCTCGCCGGAGGAACTGGCGGGCGTGGCCGCGCATGAGCTGGCGCATATCAAGCATCGCGACACCCTGACCATGACCATCACCGCCGTGATCGCGGGCGCGATCTCGATGCTGGCCAACATGGCCATGTTCATGGGCGGAGACCGCCGCAACCAGGCGGGCGGCATGGTGGTCACCCTGCTGGTGATGTTCCTGGCCCCCGTCGCCGCCATGCTGGTGCAGGCCGCGATCAGCCGCTCGCGCGAATATGAAGCCGACCGCGCGGGGGCGGAGATTTCCGGCCGCCCCATGTGGCTGGCTTCGGCGCTGGGCCAGATCGAGCGCAGCGTGCGCGGCGGCGTGCCCAATCCCGAAGCCGACGCCAATCCGGCCACGGCGCATCTGTTCATCATCAACCCGCTGCATGGCGGCCTGTCCGGGCTGTTCTCCACTCACCCCTCGACCGAGCAGCGCATCGCGCGGCTGGCGGCGATGGCGGGTCAGGCTGCGCCCGCGGCGAAAAAGGGGCCTTGGGGCTGAACCGGCATATGCGCTAAAGACGCGCGATGACCGACCAGGCCGGACTTCCCGCGCGCCGCGCCGCGCTCGCCATCCTGTCCGGCGTGCTGCAGAAACGGCGCGCGCTGGATTTCCAGCTTGAGACCCTCAAAGACTTCGCGCCCCGTGATGCGGGCTTTGCCCGCGCCCTGGTCAGCCAGACGCTGCGCCATCTGGGCGCGCTGGATGCGGTGCTGCGCAAATTCCTCAAGAAACCGCTGCCCCAGCACAAGTCCGGCGCGGCCAGCGAAATCCTGCTGCTGGGCGCCTGCGAACTGCTGATCCTCAAGGTCGCGCCCCATGCGGCGGTGGATGCCGCCAACCAGCTGGCCGCCCAGGATCCCAAGGCGGTGCATTTCAAGCCGCTGGTCAATGCGGTGCTGCGCAAGGTGGCGGGCGAAGGCGCAGCGATCCTGTCGGGCATGGACCGCGAACGCCTGTGTGTGCCCGACTGGCTGTGGACGCGCTGGGCCGCGCAGTATGGCAAGGACACCGCCCGCGCCATCGCCGCCGCGCATCTGGCCGAAGCGCCGCTGGATATCGTGCTGAAGACCGATGCGGCGGCGTATCCGGATAGCGAGGCGCTGTTCGGCCCTGTCCGCCGTCTGCACAGCGAAGGCCGTGTCGAAACTCTGTCCGGTTTCGCGCAAGGCGCATGGTGGGTGCAGGATGCCGCCGCCGCCCTGCCCGCGCTGCTGCTGGGCGATGTGGCGGGCAGGACCGTAATTGATCTATGCGCCGCGCCCGGCGGCAAGACGCTGCAGCTTGCGGCGCGCGGCGCAAACGTCATCGCGGTGGAGATCGATGCGGCCCGCGCCGCGCGCATCGCCGAAAATCTGGCGCGCACCGGCCTCTCCGCCCAGATCGTTACCGGCGACGCCCGCGACCAAGACCTGCGCGCGCCCTTTGTGCTGGTGGATGCGCCCTGCACCGCCACCGGCACCATCCGCCGCCATCCCGATCTGCCCTGGATCAAGGGCGCGGCCGACATCACCGTCTCGGCCGCCGCCGCTTATGACATTCTGGAAAGCGGCGCGGCCATGGTGGAGCCGGGCGGCCTTCTGGTCTTCGCCGTCTGCTCGCTGGAGCGGGAGGAAGGCGAGGAGCAGGTGGCCCTGTTCCTGGAACACAATCCGGATTTCAACCGTGCGCCGCTGACAGTGGACGACGTTTTCGGTCACGCCGAATGGATCACGCCGGACGGCGATCTTCGCACCCTGCCCTGTCACCTGAGCGACAAGGGCGGCATGGACGGCTTCTTCGCGGCGCGGCTGCGGAAAAACTAAGCGATCATTTTGACTGTCTGACTTCCCACAACAGTCCGCTAGCTGCCACAGTTTCAGAATTTGACACCTGGATCTCCTTCCCTCGCGCTCACTTACGCTCGCGCTCGCCGGGGATGACAGGTTGATATGCGTTTATAGGCGTCCCAAAGCATAGGCGATGGCGAGATAGACCTTGCCGGTATCCGCCGACAGCAGGGTCGAGGTCAGCAGCCCGCCCGCGCCGTCGCCCTCGCGCGCCCGCATCAGCAGCGTCTCGAACTCCGCCAGATAGGCGTCGGCGGCAATGTGGAATTTGGAATCGTCGCGATAGAGCGTGGTGATGCGGTCCACCGCGTTTTCGTCGATCGCGTCGGCCAGCCGCCGCGCGAACACCGCCCGGTCGCCCGCCAGATAGCGCTTCCATTCCTCGTCGCCGGGCTGGGCCTGGTCCAGCGCCGACAGGTCGATCGCCAGATCGGCCAGCGCCAGTTCCAGCGCCCCCAGGGTGGCGGCGGTCTCGGCGCCCGCGCGCTCGCTGCTGCGCAGAACGCGGGGGCCTTCGCCCTGCTCGGCCGCCGCCAGCAAGGTCTTCATTTCCCAGGCGGGGGTTTCCGGCCCGCCCTTGCGCGGCTCGGGCTTGCGCGCGGTCAGCTTGCGCGCCAGGCCTTTGAGGCCCTCGGCTTCCGGTTCGGGCGCGGCGGGCTTCATGGGGCCGCCTGAATCCGGCGCGGTGACTTTCTGGGTGGAGCGGGCATGCAGTGTGGACATGGTGCGCGCCGACAGGTCCAGGATCTGTTCGGTCTCGCTCTGCATCATCTGGCGCACCCGGCGCGCTTCTTCCTGCGCCAGGCCCGGCAGGCGGATCAGGTGTTTCTCGACATCGCGCGTCGTCTCCGACAGCAGGCCGCGAATCCGGCCCGCCTCGGCGCTGAGTTCGCCCGCCGTCCGCAGCAGCCGTTCGCATTCGGCCATCGCCTCGCCCACCAGCAGCCGGGCGTCCTGCTTGGCCTGGGCGGCGCTTTCGCCGATCAGGGTCTGGGCGCCGGCGCCCGCGTCGCGCATCGCCGCCGACAGGCTGGCCAGCAAGGTGTTGGCCGCTTCGCTGGTTTCCTTGAGACGCGCGGCCTCGTGGGCAAAGGCGTCGGTGAGTTGCCCGGCCCGCGCCACCGCATTGGACATGATCAGTTCCAGGTGCCGTTCGGCGTCGCCGGTGACGGTCTCGAACTTGCGGGCCTCGCCGCCCAACTGCTCGATGGCCTGCTCCATGCCGGTGCGCTGGAGCGACAGCGCGGTTTCGAACGCCTCGCTTTCGTCCTTGAGGCGCTGCACCAGTTCCTGCATCTGGGCGCGATGCCTTTCCTGCCGCGCCAGCACGAATTCGGCGCGGCCCATCGCGGCGTCCGACACCTCCTCGATGCGCGCGGCCTGCGCCTCCAGCGAACGGGCGGCTTCCAGCGGCGCTTCGGCGGCCTGGGTGATGGCGGCGCGGAAACCCGCCGCCTGCACATCCAGCGACTGGGTCGCCATCTTCAGCGTGCCCTCGGCGGATTCCATGGTGGCGCGGATCTGCGCCGCGCGGCCCGCCACCGCCTCGCCCGCCCGGCCCGCGGCCTGGTTGAGATGATCGCCCAGCGATTCCAGCCGCTGGCTTTCCTGATGCAGCTTGGCGGCGATGGTGTCGCCGCGCACCGCGGCGCGCGCGCCCGCATCGTCCAGGGTGGAGATCTGTTTTTCCAGCACCGCTTCCAGGGTCCGCATCCGCTGGAAGGCGACCTCCAGCCCGGTATTGAGGCCATCCAGTTCGCGGCGCACCGCGCGGGCCAGCCGCGCGGCATTGGCGGCGGCGGTGTCGTCGGCGGCGAACAGCCGCTCGCTGGCCGCCATCAGGCTGCGGGTGGCGTCGGTCATGGCGCTGGCCCGGGCCAGCGCGGCGGCAAAGCCCAGGAACAGGAAGGGCGGCAGCAGCAGCGCCGCCGCGCTCAGGGCGGCAAACGGCAGCGGCAGCGCCGCCAGCCCCTGCGGCCCCAGATAGCCCCACAGATAGGCCGCGCCGATGCCGATCCAGAAAGCCGACAGCAGCCCGGCGGCGGCATAGGCGAAAACGGGAAAGCGGCTTTTGCGCGGGCGGGGCAGCGGCGCGCGCGCCTGGGCCTGTTGGGGGCCGGGCGCGGCGGTGTCGCCGGGCTTCTCCACCAGCACCGGCTGGTTCTGCCCGAATGTCCTGGCCATGGATCACGCCTTCGAAAATCTGCGCCCTGTGCCCCAAGTTAAGCATCGAAAGGGCGCCCTGGCGAGGCTTTGGACGGCAATTGGCCGGAAAATCCCCGTATTAACGCGGTCTTAGCCGTAGAGGCGGCAGGATGGGCGCCATGACCCAGCCCCCTGGCGAACAGGCCCCCATCGATCTGTCCCATCTGGCCCGCTACACCGGCGGGGAGAAGGCGCTGAACGCCGAAAGCCTCAAGCTGTTCGACGGCCAGATCACCGAAATGGTGGGCCAGCTTCACACCGTGCTGCGGGCGCGCGACGCCAAGCGCTGGCGCGAGATCACCCACACCATCAAGGGCGCGGCCCGTGGCGTGGGCGCGTTCGCGATGGGCGAGGCGGCGGCGGCGGCCGAGCCGGTGGACCCGCTGACCGGCGGCGACAAGGCCGAGGACGCGGTGCGCCGCCTGCAGCAGGAAGGCCATGCCGTGCAGCTTTTCATCGCGGAATATCTGGCGGCTTAAGCCCTCTTCCCCCTCATGGCGAAGCCATGGAAGGGGGAAGATGTCGCAACGATGGGTCCGCGGAGCGGACCGAGTTGCGACAGAGGGGGGTCACTTTTTATCGAAAGCCTCAAATTCATGGGCGATGCTGGCCTCGATCAGCGTCCGCCAGACCGGCTCGGCGATATCGGGCGACAGGCCCGCCTTGCGGCCCTCGGCGATCACCTTGGCGACCACATCCTCGATCCGCGCCGGATCGCGCACCTGGTCCCGGCCCGTCTTCAACTGCGCCGCGCGCTCGATATAGGCCTGGCGCACCGCCAGCAGCGCCACCAGCCGCGCATCCAGGGCATCGATCGCCACCCGCAATTCCGCCATCGAGGCACAGGCCCGGGCGGGGGTGGGCGTGTCGGTCAGGGTCGCGTCGTTTTGCATCGCAGCACTTTTATAGGCGGGGGTTGTTGCTGTGGCTATTTTTACATATAAGGACGACGTTTTCCCAGCCATTACATGAATTTAGGTGTGGAATAGATGACCAGCACGCCCATCGAGACTGATGTCGCCATCATCGGCGCAGGCCCCATCGGCCTGTTCGCCGTCTTTGAGCTGGGCCTGCTCGATCTCAAGTGCCACCTGATCGACATTCTGGACCGTCCGGGCGGCCAGTGCACCGAACTGTACCCGGAAAAGCCCATCTATGACATTCCCGGCCTGCCCATCGTCACCGGCCAGGAGCTGGTGGATCGGCTGATGGAACAGATCAAGCCCTTCGATCCGCAATTCCATTTCGGCGAGATGGCGACGGCTCTGGAAAAGTTGCCCGACGGCAGGTGGAAGCTCAAGACCGACGCGGGCACCGAGATCGTCGCGCCGGTGATCGTGATCGCGGCCGGCGCCGGCTCCTTCCAGCCCAAGCGCCCGCCGGTGCCGGGCATCGAGGCCTTCGAGAATATCGGCGACGGCATCGGCGTGCACTATGCGGTGCGCAAGATGGAAACCTTCCGCGGCAAGAACATCCTGATCGCCGGCGGCGGCGACAGCGCGCTGGACTGGGTGATCAACCTGGCGCCCATCGCCAACTCCATGACCTTGGTGCATCACCGCGACGGCTTCCGCGCCGCCGCGCACAGCGTCAACCAGATGCGCGAGCTGGAAGCGCAAGGTAAAGTGAAGTTCCATGTCGCCTCGGTGAAGGCCATTCACGGCGAGCCGGGCAAGCTGACCGGCGTGACCCTGGCGGGCCATGACAAGAGCGAGTGGCACCACGAAACCGATGCCTTCCTGCCTTTCTTCGGCCTGACCATCAAACTGGGCCCGATCGCGGAATTCGGCATCAACCTGCACGAAAACCTGATCCCGGTGGACACCGCGCGCTTTGAAAGCCAGACGCCGGGCCTCTTCGCCATCGGCGACATCAACACCTATACCGGCAAGCTCAAGCTGATCCTGTCGGGCTTCCATGAAGCGGCGCTGATGGCGCAGGCCGCCTTCCATATCGCCCGCCCCAACGAAAAGCTGCGCTTCCAGTACACCACCTCCTCCTCCAACCTGCAGAAGAAGCTGGGTGTATCCTAGGAGCGCCGGCCCGGCAGGCCATGCGGCAACGCCGTGTGGCCGTCAGCGTTAGGCCGCGCGACCATAAAAAATCCCTGAACGGGGATAACCGTATCAAGAGGCTGTTATGAAGATCATCGCCATCGACCGTCAGGGCAAGGAGCACACGCTGGAAGGCCGCGACGGCTGGAGCGTGATGGAGATCCTGCGCGACGGCGGCCTGGATGTCGCGGCCGAATGCGGCGGCGCCTGCGCCTGCGCCACCTGCCACGTCTATATCAATGACGGCTGGTTCGAGAAGCTGCCCGCCCCGTCGGAAGCCGAGATCGACATGCTGGACATGGCGCTGGCGGTGGAGCCGAACTCGCGCTTGTCCTGCCAGGTGATCTGCTCGGACGCCACCGACGGCATCAAGGTCACTGTTGCGCCCGAATAAGGGCGCGCCGGAATAGGGACCGCTTTACGGCACCGAACCATCGCCGCTAGGCTCGGCTCCTCGCTGGGGAGCGCAGATGACGGTCGCGCACGTTTATACGGTGGCGTTCCAGGGCATCGAGGCCCGCGAAGTGGATGTTCAGGTCCACATCTCCGACTCCGGCGGCGGGCAGTTCAATATCGTGGGTCTGGCCGACAAGGCGGTGGCCGAAAGCCGCGAGCGGGTGCGCGCCGCCCTGGCCGCCATCGGGCTGGCGCTGCCCTTCAAGCGCATCACCGTCAATCTCGCCCCCGCCGACCTGCCCAAGGAAGGTTCGCATTACGACCTTCCCATCGCGCTGGGCCTGTTGGCGGCAATGGGCGTGCTGCCCGCCAGCGAGATGGCCAATTTCGTGGCGCTGGGCGAACTGTCGCTGGATGCGGCGGTCACCGGCGTGGCCGGGGGGCTGCCCGCCGCGCTGGCGGCATCGGAGCAGGATCGCGGGTTGATCTGTCCCGCCGCCAACGGCCCGGAAGCCGCTTTCGCGGGCGGCGTGGACATCCTGGCCACACCATCCCTCATCGCACTCGTCAATCACATGAAGGGCGCGTCGGTCCTGTCGCCGCCGGTGCCGCGCGTGGCGGTGGCGGGCCGCGCCGCACCCGACCTGCGCGATGTGAAGGGGCAGGAGAGCGCCAAGCGCGCGCTGGAGATCGCGGCGGCGGGCGGCCACAATCTTTTGATGATCGGCCCGCCGGGCGCGGGCAAGTCCATGCTGGCCCAGCGCCTGCCCGGGCTGCTGCCGCCGCTGGATGCGCGCGAGGCGCTGGAACTGTCCCTGGTTCAATCGCTGGCGGGCGCGCTGGAAGACGGCGCGATCTCGCGCGCACGGCCGTTCCGCAATCCGCATCATTCCGCCTCGATGGCGGCGCTGGTGGGCGGCGGGCTGAAAGGGAAACCCGGCGAGGGATCGCTGGCGCATCTGGGCGTCCTGTTCCTGGATGAACTGCCGGAATTCCAGCGCGGCGTGCTGGACAGCCTGCGCCAGCCCATCGAAACCGGCGAGGCGGTGGTGGCCCGCGCCAACGCCCATGTCCGCTTTCCCGCCCGCTTCCAGTTGATCGCGGCGATGAATCCCTGCCGCTGCGGTTATCTGGGCGATCCCGCCCTGGGCTGCGGGCGCGCGCCCAAATGCGCGGGCGACTATCAGGCGCGCATTTCCGGCCCGCTGTTCGACCGCATCGACATGCATGTCGAGGTGCAGGGCGTCACCGCCGCCGATCTCACTTTGCCACCCGCCGCCGAAGGCAGCGCCGAGGTCGCCGCCCGCGTGGCGGCGGCACGCACGGTGCAGCGCCACCGCTTTGACGGGCACGGCGTCCGCACCAATGCCGAGGCCGAGGGCGAACTGCTGGACCGCGTCGCCACCCCCGACGCGGCGGGGTCGAAACTGCTGACCGAAGCGGCCGATCATATGCGGCTGTCGGCGCGCGGCTATCACCGGGTTCTGAAAGTGGCGCGCACCATCGCCGACCTGGCGGGCGCGCCCGCCCCCGAGGGCAGCCCT
>ERZ778022.3842-NODE-3842-length-13618-cov-4.533658_pt1 | contig 13618 bp, 10 predicted proteins | sample MGYA00375752_ERZ778022 | MGnify/ENA primary metagenome ERZ778022 (study PRJEB29350, sample SAMN05389826) | bioreactor metagenome | isolation source: Thiocyanate bioreactor | place: South Africa: University of Cape Town | collected 2014-04-04 ... | reverse complement strand
TGCCGGAATCCAAGCGCAAGGGCCCGCGCTATACCCCGGTTTCCAAGCGCCAGGATCGTCCGAACGCCATCCTCTGGCTGGTGCGCAACCATCCCGAACTCAAGGACGCCCAGATCTCCCGCCTGGTCGGCACCACAAAGTCGACGATCGAGCAGATTCGCGAGCGCACCCACTGGAATGCCGCCAACCTGACGCCGATGGATCCGGTGACGCTTGGCCTGTGCAGCCAGATCGATCTCGATTTCGAAGTCGAAAAGGCCGCCAAGGGCCGTCCGCTGCCGACCGCCGCCGAGCTCGGCGCCACCCTGCAGCCGACCCAGGAAACCGAACGCCTCGGCTTCAGCTACGATCGGGAAGAAGAAAAAGAGATCGACGCCGACGCCGTCTTTGCCAAGCTCAAGTCGCTCAAGTCGACGCGCACCGACGAAGACGAGGACGATCAGTACTGATCGTCGCGTCGCGAAAGACGAACGCAAAAGCCCGCAACGCCTGAACGGTGCTGCGGGCTTTTTTCGTTTGCTTCAAGCGGGATGCAGGCCGCGTCCCTGCAGCACGGCGGTGATCTCTTCGAGAATGACCGGATCGTCGATGGTCGCCGGCATTTTCCACGGCAGGCCGTCGGCGATCTTCTGCATGGTACCGCGCAGGACCTTTCCCGAGCGGGTTTTTGGCAGGCGCTGGACGATCATCACCGACTTGAAGGCCGCGACCGGGCCGATTTCCTCGCGCACCAGCGAAATCACCTCGCGTTCGATCTCCCTGACATCCCGCGCCACATTGTTCTTCAGCACCAGGAAACCGCAGGGCACCTGGCCCTTCAGCTCATCGGCAATGCCGATCACGGCGCATTCCGCGACGTCAGGGTGAAGGGCGCAGGCCTCTTCCATCGCGCCGGTCGACAGGCGATGGCCGGCGCAATTGATGATGTCGTCGGTGCGGGCCATGATGAACATGTAGCCGTCTTCATCCATGTAGCCGGCATCGGCGGTCTTGTAGTAACCGGGAAATTCCTCCAGACAGGCGGCACGAAACCGCTCGTCGGCGTTCCAGAACGTCACGAGGTTGCCGGGCGGCAGCGGCAGCCGGACGACGATGTTGCCGAGCGTGCCCGCCGGCACCGGATGGCCTTCGTCATCCAGCACCTCGATCGTATAGCCGGGTAAAGGAACGGCGGGCGAGCCGTATTTGACCGGCAGCAACCCCATGCCCAGCGGGTTGGCCGCCACCGGCCAGCCGGTTTCCGTCTGCCACCAATGGTCGATCACCGGGACGTCGAGAATGCGTTCGGCCCATTTGATGGTTTCCGAATCGGCGCGTTCACCAGCGAGAAACAGGGCGCGAAAGCCGGATAGATCGTATTTCCGGGCAAATTCCCCCTCGGGATCGTCGCGGCGGATGGCGCGGAAGGCCGTTGGCGCGGTGAACATCACCTTGACGTCGTGATCGGCGATCACCCGCCAATAGGTGCCGGCATCGGGCGTGCCGACCGGCTTGCCTTCGAACAAGATGGTGGTGTTGCCCGCCAGCAGCGGGCCGTAGACGATGTAGGAATGGCCGACCACCCAACCGATATCCGACGCCGCCCAGAAGACCTCGCCGGGCTTGACGCCGTAGATGTTCTCCATGCTCCATTTCAGCGCCACCATGTGGCCGCCATTGTCGCGGACCACGCCCTTCGGCTGGCCGGTCGTGCCGGAGGTGTAGAGAATGTAGAGCGGATCGGTGGCCTTGACCGGCGTGCAGGCAACGCTGGCGCCGGCAGCCTTTTCCGCGGCCACTGCGCTGGTAAAATCGACATCGCGGCCGGGTTTCAGCTCCGCCTGCAATTCCGGTCGCTGCAGCACCAGGCAGTGCTCCGGCTTGATCCTGGCCAGTTCGATGGCGTGGTCGACAAGCGGCATATAGGCGACTGTGCGGCCCGGCTCCAGCCCGCAACTGGCGGCGATGATCAGCTTGGCGTCGAAATCGTCGATGCGGGTTGCCAGTTCATGCGCCGCAAAGCCACCGAACACGACGGAATGAATGGCGCCGAGCCGGGCGCAGGCCAGCATCGAAAAGACCGCTTCGGGAACCATCGGCATGTAGAGAATGACACGGTCGCCCTTGCCGACGCCGAGGCGACGCAGGGCGGCGGAAACGGCCACGACCTCGGCCAGCATCTCCTCATAGGTGAAACTGGCAACCTTGCCGGTCATCGGGCTGTCGTAGATCAGCGCCTTCTGGCCGCCGCGTCCATCGGCCACATGGCGATCGACGCAGTTGAAACAGGTATTGGTTTCCGCGCCGATGAACCAGCGCCCGTAAACGCCATCCCCGGCGTCGAAGACGGTAGCGGCCGGTCGGGACCAATGAAGCGTTTCGGCGATCCCCCTCCAGAAACCTTCAGGATCGGCCTGCCACGCCGCATAGGTTTGGGCATAAGTGCTTTGCATTCTTTCCTCCCGGTATGCAAACGCCAAGCTGTAAACAGCCTAGTCCCATTTACCGGGGGAATACAGGGCCTGGGAAGCAAGACCAAAGCCCTAGGCATAAAGACCAATCAGCGGCTGCCGAAAATCGCCGATCCGACCCGCACACCGGTGGCGCCGAAGGCAATCGCCGTCTCGTAATCGCCGGACATGCCCATCGACAACTTTTCGACGCCCGTCTCTGTGGCCAGTCTTGCCAGCAGGGCAAAATGCGGCCCGGGATTTTCATCCGCCGGCGGAATGCACATCAGTCCTTCGATCTCAAGCGCCAGTTCGCCGCGGCAAAGCGCCACGAAAGCCGGCAGTTCGTCCGGCGCGATGCCGGCCTTCTGCGGCTCCAGGCCAGTGTTGACCTGGATATAGAGCCGCGGCGTGCGTCCCTGCCGCTGCATTTCCGTTGCCAGCGCCCGGGCGATCTTTTCCCGGTCCACCGTCTCGATGACGTCGAACAGCGCCACCGCCTCCGCCGCCTTGTTGGATTGCAGCGGCCCGATGAGATGCAGCTCGATGCCCAGAGTTTCCGCCTTCAGCTGCGGCCACTTGCCCTGGCTTTCCTGCACACGGTTTTCGCCGAAGACCCGTTGCCCGGCGGCGATGGCCGGGCGAATATCGTCGGCCTCGAATGTCTTGGAGACGGCAACGAGCGTCACCGCACCCGCGGGGCGGCCTGCCTCCCGTTCGGCGGCTGCAATCCGGCCTTTCACCGCCTCGAGACGTTCTTGCAATTGCGTCATGCCATCCTCATCTGTCGCATGGTTCTCTGCGTTAGCTAAACCCTCGCCTCACCGTTGCCAAGCTTTGGTGCTCCATCCGTGATAAACTTTGCCTGACCCGGCCGGCGGAAAACTTGACGCTTGGACGGTTTCATGATGAAGGTCACGGCCAATTCTCCCTGATTTCCTGGAATATCGATCCCATGGCCTCCGAACGTTATAATCCGCGCGACACCGAACCCCGTTGGCAGAAGACGTGGAACGAAAACAGCGTTTTCGTCACCGACAACAACGATCCGCGCGAGAAATATTACGTCCTCGAAATGTTCCCCTATCCTTCGGGCAGGGTGCACATGGGCCATGTGCGCAACTACGCCATGGGTGACGTCGTCGCCCGCTACAAGCGCGCCCGCGGTTACAATGTCCTGCACCCGATGGGCTGGGACGCCTTCGGCATGCCGGCGGAAAACGCCGCGATGCAGAACAAGGTCCATCCCAAGGACTGGACCTACCAGAACATCGCGACGATGCGCAACCAGCTGAAATCCATGGGCCTGTCGCTCGACTGGAGTCGTGAATTCGCCACCTGCGATGTCGAATATTACCATCGCCAGCAGCACCTCTTCCTGGATTTCCTGGAAAAGGGCCTGGTCTACCGCAAGCAATCGAAGGTCAACTGGGATCCGGTCGACAACACCGTTCTCGCCAACGAGCAGGTCATCGACGGCCGCGGCTGGCGCTCCGGCGCTCTGGTGGAACAGCGCGAGCTGACGCAGTGGTTCTTCAAGATCACAGATTTCAGCCAGGATCTCCTGGACGCGCTCGATACGCTCGACCAGTGGCCGGAAAAAGTGCGGGTGATGCAGAAGAACTGGATCGGCCGCTCGGAAGGCATGACGATCCGCTGGGAAATCGCCCAAGGCACGGCGCCGGCAGGCAGCCGCGAAGTCACGGTCTACACGACCCGCCCCGACACGCTGTTCGGCGCCTCCTTCCTGGCGATCGCCGCCGACCACCCGCTGGCCAGGGAAGCCGCTGCCGGCAATCCTGACATCGAGGCTTTCGCGGAAGAATGCCGCCGTGCCGGCACCTCCGTCGCCGCCCTGGAGACGGCGGAAAAGAAGGGTATGGACACCGGCATCCGCGTCAAACATCCGCTGGATCCCGCTTGGGAACTGCCTGTCTACATCGCCAATTTCGTGCTGATGGACTATGGCACCGGCGCGATTTTCGGCTGCCCCGCCGGCGACCAGCGCGACCTGGACTTCGCCCGCAAATACGATCTGCCGGTGACACCAGTGGTGATGCCGAAGGACGGCGATCCCGCCAGCTTCAAAATCGGCAACGAGGCCTATGTCGATGACGGCGTAATGATCAACTCCCGCTTCCTCGACGGCATGACGACGGAGGCGGCATTCGACGCCGTGGCCGGACGACTGAGCACCCAGCTCCTCGGCAACCAGCCGCAGGGCGAGCGCAAGGTGAATTTCCGCCTGCGCGACTGGGGTATTTCCCGCCAGCGTTATTGGGGCTGCCCGATCCCGGTCATCCATTGCGACGAATGCGGCGTCGTGCCGGTGCCGAAGAAGGACCTGCCGGTCAAGCTGCCCGACGACGTCACCTTCGACAAGCCAGGCAACCCGCTCGACCGCCATCCGACCTGGCGTCATGTCGCCTGCCCGCAATGCGGCAAGGATGCGCGGCGTGAAACCGACACGATGGACACCTTCGTCGATTCGAGCTGGTATTTCGCCCGTTTCACCGCACCATGGGAAAACGAACCGACATCACCCGAGGTCGCCAATCACTGGCTGCCCGTCGACCAGTATATCGGCGGCATCGAGCATGCGATCCTGCACCTGCTCTATTCCCGTTTCTTTACCCGCGCCATGCGCGAGACCGGCCACCTGGACCTCAAGGAGCCGTTCAAGGGCCTGTTCACCCAGGGCATGGTGGTGCACGAAACCTATAGCCGCGGCGAGGGCACGGCCCGCGAATGGATCGCTCCCGCCGATATCCGCATCGAAGAACTCGACGGCAAGCGCCGCGCCGTCCTCTTGGCGACAGGCGAAGACATCAAGATCGGCTCGATCGAAAAAATGTCGAAGTCGAAGAAGAACGTCGTCGATCCCGACGATATCATCGCCTCCTACGGCGCCGATACCGCCCGCTTCTTCGTGCTGTCCGACTCACCACCGGATCGTGACGTCATCTGGTCCGAAGCCGGCGTCGAAGGCTCCCATCGCTTCGTTCAGCGCGTCTGGCGCCTGATCTCGGAGGCTGCCGAAGAACTGCGCAAGGTCAAATCGAAGCCGGCTAAGGAAGGCGCAGCCCTTCCTGTTTCGCAAGCCGCCCACAAGGCACTCCAGGCCGTGCAGGGCGATTTCGACAAGCTTAACTTCAACAAGGCCGTGGCGCGCATCTACGAGATGGTCAATGCGGTTGCCGGGCCTTTCGGCATTGTCGCTGCCGGCAAGGCGGACGAGGCCTATGCCGCCGCCGTTCGCGAAGCGGCCGAGATCCTCATCCTGCTGATCGCGCCGATGACGCCGCATCTCGCCGAGGAATGCTGGGCGGCGCTCGGCAATGAAGGCCTGGTGGCCCAGGCTTCCTGGCCGGCATTCGATGCCGCCCTCGTGATCGACAGCGAGATCGTCCTCCCGGTACAGATCAATGGCAAGAAGCGCGCCGAATTGACAATCGCGCGCGATGCGGACCAGAATGCCGTGCAGCAGGCCGTGCTCGCGCTCGACGCCGTGCAGGCGGCTCTTGCTGGCCAGACGCCGAAGAAGATCATCGTGGTGCCGCAAAGGATCGTAAACATTGTCGTTTGACGTGAGCGTGAAATTTCTCCGGAAAGGCAGCACCGCTGTCGTCATCGCCCTGGCACTGCTTGCGAGCAGTTGCCAGGTGCGCCCGCTTTATTCCGAATCGACCGGTGTCGCCCGGAACCTGGCGGCGATCTCCTACTCGCCGGCCGGTAGCCGCGTCGGGCAGCAAGTCCGCAACCGCCTGATCTTCCTGACCTCCGGCGGCGCCGGAGAGCCGGCGAAAGCCGATTACGACGTTCAGCTGACTGTCGCCAGCTATGTCACCGGCGTTCTGCTGGTCGAATCCTCCGATACCGCCCGCGCTGGCCAGATCGTCGTCAACGGCGATTACACGATGCGGCGCGTTTCAGACGGGCAGGTGCTGCGCACCGGACATCGTTCGGCCACGTCGCTGGTGGACTTCCCCGTCCAGGAATTCGCCAAGCTGCGGGCGATCCGCGATGCCGAAAACCGTGCGGCCCGCGAGTTGGCTGAGCTGATCCGGACCGATCTGGCCATCGCGCTCGGCCGGTAAGGCTGTTTCATGGCGGAAGTGAAGTCTCACGAGTTCGATCAGTTTCTGCGGAACTCCGCGCGGCTTTATCGCATCTTTATCATCTACGGGCCGGATCGTGGCCTGGTATCGGAACGGGCCGGTCTGATCGCAGCGGGAACCAAAGTCCCCGCCGATGATCCATTTGCTTTCGTCAAGCTCGACGTAACCGACCTGCATGGCAATGCCGGGCGATTGCTGGACGAGGCTTATGCCATCGGTCTTTTCGGTGGCCAGCGCCTGATCTGGCTGCGGGGCGTTTCCAATGAAAAACCCGTTATCGAGGCCGTACAGGCGCTGATCGACAGGCCTCCGGAAGATTGTACGCTGATTATCGAGGCGGGCGACCTCAAGAAGGGCGTAGGCTTGCGCAAACTGGCGGACGGTGCCCGCAGCATCGCTTCCATTCCCTGTTATTCCGACGACGGCAGGACCCTGAATGCGCTTGTCGATGCGGAACTCTCAAGCGAAAGCCTGAAAATCACGCCGGCTGCCCGCCATCTGCTCCTGGAGTTTCTGGGCGGTGACCGTATTGCTTCACGCAACGAAATTCAAAAGCTCGCGCTATATTGCCGCGGTCTGGATACGGTCGATGAACAGCATGTCTTCGATATCATCGGCGACGCCAGCGCCATATCCGCAGACGATGCGGTTGACGCGGTGCTGAAAGGCGACAAGGAGGGTTTCCTGCATGAAACCCGCAAGATCGCCACGTCGAAAATGTCCATCTTCCTGGTGCTGCAGAGTTGCCTGCGGCAACTGCAGCTTCTCGATCTCATGCGCGCCGAGATGGACGAAAGGAACACACAACCGGCGCAAATCATGCAGACTCTCGGCCGCCACCTGCATTTTCGCCGCAAACCGGTTATCGAAGCCCTGTTGAAAAACTGGTCCGCTGCCACAATTGCCCGTGAGATGAACCGCGTGCAATCGGCCATCCTGCAGACCCGCCAGCGCCAAAGCCTGGAAGAAAGCATTGCCCTTCAAACGCTGCTGGCGGTGGTTCTACAGGCCGGCCGCAGGAGCTGATCCGAAATCCCGGACCGGAACATCGAACCAGTGCGGTTTAACGGCGTTCCAATAACCGGCAGACGTCTTCCAGTTGCTCCAAAGTCTTATAAGCAATCTTGATCTGACCGCCGCTGCCGCGATGGTTTATGCTGACATCTAGGCCCAGAGCGTCCGACAGCGTACGCTCCAGCGCCAGCGTGTCGGAGTCCTTTTCCTCTCGTCGAATTGTTCCGTAAGCAGGATCATTCTGCGCCTTGATATCGTTTTGCGCCAGGCGCTCGGCATCACGAACCGACATGCCTTTGGAGACGATCGTCTTTGCGAGCACGGTCGGATCAGACGTCGAAACCAGCGCCCGCGCATGTCCGGCCGACAGCGAACCTGCCGCCAGCATGTCACGCACCGGATCAGGCAATTTGAGTAGCCGAAGGCTGTTTGCCACGTGGCTACGGCTTTTACCGATGATTTCGCCAAGATCGTTCTGGGTGTACCCATGCTCGGCAATCAGTTGTTCGTATCCCAGCGCCTCTTCCAAAGGATTCAGGTCGGAGCGCTGGACGTTTTCGACAATAGCGATCTCAAGCGCCGTACGGTCATCAACATCCCGGACAATGACCGGAATTTCGACCAGCCCGGCCAGTTGAGCCGCCCGCCATCGACGTTCACCGGCTATTATCTCATACCGTTCCGAACCAGCCGTTCGAACAACGACAGGTTGTACGATCCCATGCTGTCGAATGGAACTGGCAAGGTCCTGCAGCTCATCCTCGTTAAAATACCGGCGAGGATTCTTCGGATTCCGGCTGACGAACTCGATGGGAATCATCCGGTCGGGATTGACACCCGGCTTGTTCCCGCCAACCGGAAGCGGCTGGTCCATCTCACCTATAAGTGCGGCCAGACCGCGACCGAGGCGGCGTTTGGAGATATCATCGTTCATGCTGCACTCTCACATACCTGCTACCCGACGGGTCAGGCGGCTTTCCTTTGACGTTCACGCTGGATCACTTCGGAGGCAAGCTGGAGATAGGCTTGGCTGCCAGCGCACTTCAGATCATAAAGAATGGCGGGTTTACCATAAGACGGCGCTTCCGAAACACGCACATTTCTCGGAATCAGCGTGTGGTAGACCTTTTCGCCCAAATGACTACGAACATCATGCACGACCTGCTGGGCGAGATTGTTGCGCGCATCGAACATTGTCAGCACAATGCCCTGAATATCCAGGGCCGGATTGACCGTCTGACGGATCTGTCCAACGGTTTCCAGAAGCTGACTCAAGCCTTCCAGCGCAAAGAATTCGCATTGCAACGGCACCAGCACCGAATGGGCGGCAGCCATGGCATTCATCGTCAACAGATTGAAGGAAGGCGGGCAATCCACCAGGATGTAAGAAAACGCCAGCGCTTCATCCTGCTGCAAAGCACGACGAAGGCGGAAGACACGATCGCTTTTTTGCGCGATCTCCATCTCGAAGCCGAGCAGATCCATGGTCGACGGCACGATATATAGATTCGGCACGGCCGTTTCCACCACCGTCTCCAATATGCCATGTGACCCCATCAGCAGATCGTAGGAGGATAACTTACGGTCACGACGATCGATGCCCAACCCCGTACTCGCATTGCCTTGGGGATCGAGATCGACGATCAACACGCGCTCTCCGATAGCAGCCAAGGCTGTCGCAAGATTGATCGCGGTTGTCGTCTTGCCGACGCCACCCTTTTGATTAGCAATGGTGATGATGCGATTCTTCTCGCTTGCCATACAATTCACCTGGAGGATGATGCATTCATTCGTTTGATGCCGGTGATTTCTAGAATAACGGAATCCCGCTCAATCACACTTTGATGTTTTACCAGATCGAAGTGCCATCGGCCACGTGCTTTATCGATCTCGGCGGCATAATCCCGGCCTTTGTGCAGTAGAGCCTTGAGATTTTTGTTGCTGATCGCCCAAGGTTCGACATATTCGAGCAAAAGATCCAGATCCGCCAAGGCCCGCGCCGACACAACGTCGCATTCCGAAACCTCCGCCGGCGCCGCTTCGATGCGAACGGCATGAACAGAGCCGCGCCCTCCTGTCTGCAGCAGCGCGGTGCGCAAAAACGCAGCCTTCTTGTGGTTGCTCTCGATGAGATGGACCCAGCCTTCGCCGACCTCGGCAAGGCAAATGGCAGTGATCACGCCGGGAAAACCACCGCCGCTGCCGAGGTCCAACCATTTGTGATTACCTGGGCAAAGCTGATAAATCTGCAGGCTATCGAGTATATGCCGTCGCCAAAGATCATCCTTGGTGGAGGGAGCCACCAGGTTTATGGCTTTGGCCCATTTGCTGAAAAGATCGGCAAAAGTCTCCAGCCGCTCCAATGTTTCACGTGAAACACGCAGGCCGTTCAGTTCAACCCAGGGACTCTTTTGCATCGTATCAGGCAACTTTTTGTTGGCCAGCGGCCATCTTGCGAAGGAAAGCCAGGATCAGCGCGATAGCAGCGGGCGTCATGCCATCCACCCGCGACGCCTGCGCGATATTGGTCGGCCTGGCCCTTTGCAGCTTCTGCTTCAACTCATTGGAGAGGCCCGGCAGCGCGGAGAAATCGAAATCGACAGGAATATGCCGCTCCTCTTCCCGAGCAACTTCGGCGATATCGCTCGCCTGCCGGTCCATATAAACCGCATAAATCGCCTCAATCTCCACTGCGTCAGCCACCCGCTTGTCAATATCCGCCAGTTCCGGCCACACGGTCCTCAAACTGGAAAGCGAATGATCGGTATAGGAGAGAAGATCATAGGCGGTTCGTCGTTGCCCATCCTGATTCAGCTTGATTCCAAATCTCGAGGCCTCCGGTGGCGTCAACGACAATGTTTTCAGTAGCGTTCTCGCCTCTATCAAATTGACATTGAAAGCATCAAAACGCTCCTGGCGGGCAGGGGACAGGCATCCCAGTTCCGCGGCTATGGGTGTCAGTCGCATATCGGCATTGTCAGCACGCAAGGACAGGCGATACTCCGCCCGCGAGGTGAACATACGATAGGGTTCCGCGATCCCACGCGACGTCAGGTCATCGACCATCACGCCGATATAGGATTGCGTCCGGCTAAAATGAAAAGGCAGCTTGCCAGCGGCGAGGTGCGCGGCATTCAAGCCGGCTACCAAGCCCTGCGCAGCGGCTTCTTCGTAGCCGGTTGTGCCGTTGATCTGGCCGGCGAGAAAAAGACCGGGAATCTTTTTCACTTCCAAACCAAGCGTCAGTTCGCGCGGATCGATATGATCATATTCGATCGCATAACCCGGCTGGCGGATGACCACCCGCTCCAGCCCCGGGATCGTTCGGATAAACGCCTCCTGAACCTCCGCCGGCAGCGACGTCGAGATGCCATTTGGATAGACGGTGTCATCATCCAGGCCTTCGGGCTCTAGAAAAATCTGGTGCCCGTCACGCTCACCGAATTTGACGATCTTATCTTCGATCGAGGGGCAATAGCGAGGGCCGATGCCTTCGATCTGGCCGGAATACATTGCCGAACGACCAAGATTCTCGGCAATGATTCGATGTGTCTCCGGCGTCGTCCGGGTCACCCCGCATTTGATTTGCGGATTGATGATGCGATTGGTCATGAACGAGAACGGCACCGGCTCGTCATCTGCATCCTGCGCACCGATACTGACCCAGTCGATGGTCGAGCCGTCAAGGCGCGCGGGTGTGCCGGTTTTCAGGCGACCCATTTCGAGTCCGAAACGGCCAAGCGTACTACTCAACCCGATCGAAGGCTCTTCACCGACCCGGCCGGCGGGAATCTTGACATCGCCAATATGAATCAGACCTCGTAGAAAAGGGCCCGTGGTCAGAACGATGGAACGACAGGCGAGTCGCGTTCCATCTCGGAGAACAAGGTGTTTGATATTCCCACCCTGAAGATCGATGTCAAACGCATCACCCTCCAGAACCTGAAGGTTTGGATAGGAGGAAATCTCCGCTTGCATCGCAAAGCGATAAAGCTTTCGATCTGCCTGGGTTCTCGGTCCGCGGACAGCCGGCCCCTTTTTGCGATTGAGCATCCGAAACTGAATACCGGCGGCGTCGGCAACACGCCCCATCAAGCCGTCCATGGCGTCGATTTCGCGGACGAGGTGGCCTTTACCCAGGCCGCCAATGGCGGGATTACAGGACATGACGCCGATCGTATCACGCTTATGCGTCACCAGAGCTACGTCTGCACCAAGTCTGGCGGCAACGGCGGCCGCTTCGCTTCCCGCATGGCCACCACCGACTACGATCACATCGTAAATACGGGTCATGTTCAACTCCAGAAGAGAAATTGTGTTTCACGTGGAACGTTATTCGCGATGTTTCACGTGAATCATTTGCCGACACAAAATTCCGAGAAGATTACGCCGAGCAAATCCTCGACGTCTATCCGTCCCGTCATTCGCTCCAGCGCTTGCGAAGCGCGACGCAAATATTCCGCCCGGATATCCAGGCCCTCATTCGTCTTTATCAGAGCAAGACCGAGATCTTCAACCATATTTCGCAAATTCTGGCGCTGACGTTCCCTGGCCGGCATCAAGAATGCTGCTCTCTCACCGATGAAACCGATATCGGACAGCAGCAGTTGCCACAATTCCGGCAAACCCTGGCCGGTAGCCGCGGAAATCCGTAGATCGTAGCTGGCGGCGGCATTGTCTTGCCGATACCGATCCGCTTGGGTTCCGATATGCAGTATTCTTGCTTGGGTGGCGAAATTTTGTTTCGATAGCGAATCGTTTCCAATCTCATCCAGATAAAGAATGATATCCGCTTCGTCTATCTTGATGCGCGCGCGGTCGATGCCGATCTGCTCGATACGATCGTCGGTCGATCGCAGGCCCGCTGTATCATAAAACCGGACGGAAAAGCCATCCATGTCGAGATCGACATGGAGAACATCCCGCGTCGTGCCGGCAACGTCGGTCACGATGGCGACATCCCGTTCGGCCAGCCTGTTTATAAGCGTCGACTTGCCGGCGTTCGGCGGACCGGCAATAACCACCTTGAGTCCGTCTCGTATGATCTCCGCTGTCCTGCCGGCCTCCAGATGACGCGTCACATCCAGAAGCAGCGCTTCAAGATCCGGCCAAACCAGATGCGACACCGAACCCGGGATGTCGTCTTCATCAGCAAAATCAAGCTCCGCTTCGATCAGTGCCCGGGCGCGAGTGATACGATCGGCCCAGGCACAATAAAGGGCTGATAAACCGCCGGAGCTCTGTTCGACGGCAAGCCGCCGCTGCATTTCCGTTTCGGCATGAATGAGATCCGCAAGTCCTTCGATCTCCACCAGATCCATCTTGCCGTTTTCAAAAGCACGCCTGGAGAATTCACCGGCCTGAGCCAGACGAAAAGAAGCGATCCGCGACAACCTGCCCAGCACGGCGGAAATCACCGCCCGGCCGCCATGGATCTGTAGTTCAAGGCAGTTTTCGCCCGTGAAGGAGTGGGGGGCAGGGAACGATATGACGATCGCCTCGTCGAGCAGATCTCCATCGTCGGTAAGAAGGTGACGACGCGTTGCTTGGCGGGCTACGCCCTGGCGGATATCGAAAGCTTCGAAAACCTGCCACGCCTGCGTTCCGCTCACCCGGATGACTGCGACACCGGCCGGAGGCGCGCCGCTGGACAATGCAAAGATGGTATCGCGCATCCGATCTTCACCCTGAAAACGGAAAAGGTGGGCGAAGCAGCCCACCTTACATACACTAAACTCTGTTGAATCCGGCTAAGGAAAAACTCAGGTGTTCATCGAGTCGAAGAAGTCACCATTGGTCTTCGTCTGCTTCAACTTGTCGATGAGGAATTCGATCGCATCGGTCGTGCCCATCGGCGCGAGAATCCGGCGAAGGACAAAGATCTTCTGCAGGTCCTGGCGCGGAACCAGCAGGTCTTCCTTACGGGTGCCGGACTTGAGGATGTCCATCGATGGGAAGATACGCTTGTCGGCCACCTTGCGGTCGAGCACGATTTCCGAGTTACCGGTGCCCTTGAACTCTTCGAAGATCACTTCGTCCATGCGGCTGCCGGTATCG
>ERZ778022.3839-NODE-3839-length-13623-cov-6.034493_pt1 | contig 13623 bp, 3 predicted proteins | sample MGYA00375752_ERZ778022 | MGnify/ENA primary metagenome ERZ778022 (study PRJEB29350, sample SAMN05389826) | bioreactor metagenome | isolation source: Thiocyanate bioreactor | place: South Africa: University of Cape Town | collected 2014-04-04 ... | reverse complement strand
TGACCTGCAACGCCGCTCCACCGCCGCCGTTGCCGCGTGCGACGCCCGCCTCGCGGCACACGCTGCCGCTGCTGCTGCCACTGCCACTACTGCGTCGCCGCCCTAGGACCCTAGTCCAGCGCTGTCATGTCTTGGTCGGATGATGGTGGCGGCGGTGGGCCAGCTGGCACCGGCGCGGCGGCGGAAGGCGGCACACTCCATGAGGGTGGTGCAAAAGTCACGCCCTTGCTGCCCGCCGCGGGTGCGGCGCGTGGCGCCCCAGCGCGCGGCGCTGCAGACCCTGCAGCTACTGCTGGTGCCTGTGCCCGCGCGCCGCTGCCGAAGGCACGCCGCGCGGCCTGCCATTCCCGCCGGATGGCGTCTGCTGCCGCGCGCTCCTCCGCATCGGCAGCGTCTTCGTGACGGCCACTACCGCCGGCGCGATGCCGCACCGCGTGACCCAGCCCGCTGCCATACCGGTCCCACCCGTCATCGCTCTCGTCGCCACTGCTACCCCAGCCCGCGCCGCCGTCGCCGTCGCCATCACCGTCGTCGCCGCCGCCGCCACTGTCGTCGCCCTCCCGCCAACCTGCTCCAAACACGGCATCCGCGCCGCGGGAACGCGGCGGGTGCAGCCGGGTGCGCTGCAACGTGTTGTTCAGCCCTCCGCTCCGCCCGGCACCGGTGCCGCCCGGCGGCGCCGCTGCTGCCGGCGGCTCCCTACTGACTGTCGGCAGCTGGCCAGCAAACTCGGCGGCAGACGCCGCCGCCGCCTTGCGCCGGCTCGCTGCCAACTCCGCCTCCCACGACCGCTCCTCCCGAAACAGCGTGCTGTCCAGCGCCGCGGGCGGCCGCCGCGCCCCCCGCCTGCCGCCATCATTGTCGCCGTAGCCGTCACCATCTTCATCGCTGTCGTCGCCATCGCGGCGGTCGTCGCCGTCATCATCGTCGTCGCCGCCGTCCCCGCCGCCGTCGCCGCGCTCCTCGTCAGGATACTCACACCCCGGCGCGTCCTCTGCGTTGCTGTCCTCCGAGTCATGGCTATCGGCGTCGTCATCGTCGCCGCTGCGCCCCGCCCGTGGCTCAATCCAGTCAGACTCGCTGGCATAGCCGTCATCGTCGCCGTCTCCACCGCCGCCGCTGCCAGCTGCACGCGCCTGCGCGGCAGCTAGGTCAGCTGCCATGCGGCCGTCGGCTGCCAAGTGCAACACGCCGGCTTCCGGCGCCTCTGTCGCCGCTGATGGCGCACCGTCCGCCAGCACGTACACATCATACTCATACTCGTCCTCCCCCTTGCCGCCGCCGCCGCCGCTGCCGCCCGCTCCTTCCGTGGCGGCGGTGGGCCCCGCAGCGTCCGCGCCCGCCCGGTATGAGTCCACCTCCGCGTGCCACGCCGCCACTTCCTCCTCCTCCTCCGTCGCCAGGTCAGCCAGCAGGGTGGCGAGCGCGCCGTGCCCCGCCTCCGCCGCGTACCGCACCGCCGTCCACCCGCGGCTGTCTGCCAGCCGCACCAGCGCGTTGTGGCGCAGCAGGTGCAGCGCCTCCTTCAGCCGGCCGTGGTGTGCCGCTGCCATCAGCGGTGTGTGCAGCGCGGAGCGCGCGCGTTGAAAGTTGACGCCGCCGCCCATAGCGAGGCCTTGAAATAGCGGCCCAAAGTTACCGTGCGTAAATGCCATCCACACCGCCTCGTCCATCATGCGCTCCATGGGCGTGAACACGCGGCCGGGCGTCACCACCGCCAGCGGCACAAAGGTAGCACGGTAGTCCCGCGCCGCCAGATCGCGCACACCCGCGCGCCGACGCACCACGCGCACGCCAGCAGCACGCGTCACCGCACCATCGCCGCCGTCGCCGCTGCCACTGCTGTCGCCGGCGGCGGCGCCTGCACGGCGGTACGCCTGCCGCCCGTCACTGCCAGGCACCAGCGCCACGTCATACACACGGAGCAGGGAGCGCAGGTACTCCTCCTCTGCTGCTGCAGCAGCAGCAGCAGCGGCGGCGGGGTCCGTAGCAGTCGCCACCGCCACCTCATCCTCATCCTCACCCTCACTGCCGTCGCCGCCTGCCGTCGCCGCTACCGCCCGCCGCCGCGCCTCTGCCGTTGCCGCGCGCGCCGCGTGGCTGCGCACCTCGCGCTTCGCCGTCAACACCTTCATTGTGCGCGCCCATGACGCCACCGCGCCGCCGCCTCCCTCGCCGCCCCCCTCACCCCCCTCTCCACCACCGCCGCCTCCACTGCTGCTGCTTCCAGCGGGCCGCCGCCCAAACTTGTCATACGCCACCGCCTTCACGTGCGCCACCAGCGCGCGGGAGGCAGCTAGCCCGCCGCCCGCGCCGCCATACTTGCTGCCCGCAGGCGTCACAGCTACTCGCGTAAAGGTCAGCACGCGCGCTGCCGGTGGTGGTGGCGGTGGTGGTGGTGGCGCCGGCACTGGCGCTGCCGAGTAGGGGACGGACTCCGTGCTCAGCGCTGCCATCGCCGCCATCACCTCGTACGCCGCGCCCGCCGCGCGCTTTGCTGCCGGCGCCTCGCTGGGTGCCTCCAACGCCACCACCACCGTGTCGGCTGCCATCTCCCCGCGCCGCCGCTTCAGTCGTATGATGGTGGGTTTGTCTGCTGCTGCGGCCGACGGCGGCGGTGGCGGCGCCGCTGCCGCAACGTGGCGACCCCATGGCAGCGGCCCAGCAGCTGCCGCGGCGGGAAAGGGTGGCCGCGGCATGCTGCCATCGCCGCCGCCTACTGTTGCTGCTGCTGCTGCTGCTGCTGCCACTGCCGCTGCTCCAGCGGCTGGCGCCCCAGCAGCCGCCATAGTGGTGTCGAGGTGAGTGGGGCAGCGACGAGTGGGGAGGTGGTGTGCCAACGGTCGGGGTGACCAGCAACAACCAAAAATGAAAAGGTGAATCAAAATGATGTATCAACAAATGACCCCCACCATGCACAATAAGATGGTAGTGTGACTGCTTAAGGGCAAGTATTGCAGCAACCTACCGTCTCGTTTGTATTGGACACTTGTGCGCTTACCCGCTGGTACCAGGACCATGCTGGTGGTGCAACGTGGCCGTTGGACGCCATGCTGCCACGTCACACGTTGGATGCTGCTTCCACACACGTGGGACTCGGTGGGGGTTGGGTGGGACACAATGCACGGTTCAAACACGGTATCAAATATCGCTGCAGGGATGCCTGGATGCCAATGCTACTAGTGCCGGCGACGCACATCGCCGCGGGCGGCAAGCGACGACAGCAAGCCGCCGCCAAAGCTGGACGGGCCAGCGCCGCCGCCGCCGCCGCCAGCAGCGCTGACGCTGGCGCCAGCCATGGTGGCGCCCGCCATGGTGGCGCCATCGCGGCTGGCGCCGTCCTCGCCGCCCACGCGCGGGCGCTTAAACCCAGCGGCGGCGCGCGACCGGCCATCCGCGTCAGCAGCCAGACTGGCGGTGCTAAAGAACCCACCGCGGCGGGTACCGCCGCCTCCATGATGGCTGGCAGAGCCCAACCCAAACGACGTGGTAGGCGCTCCCGTGCCGCCCACCGCGGCCATCGAGGGCGCACGCGATAGGGCGGCGCCGCCAGGCGCGGCAGCCGCACCTGGCGGTGCCGCACCAAGTGTTGTGGGGAAACTGGTTGCGCCGCCACCACCCATCGCGGTGGCGCTGCCAAGCCCCAGCGCGTGGTCTGCGTCAAACCCAAACCGCGGCATGCCCCCGCCACCGCCGCCGCCCATGCGGCTGTCGCTACTGGATAGCACGCTGGGAGCACGCTGCAGCGGCGGCGCGCGGGACGGGAAGCTGGGCGCGCCACCGGCCGAGGTGCCACGGCCCAGCGCACCCGAGAAGCTGGTGGGCTGTGGCAACACGCCGCTGCTGCCACTGCTGCTACTGCTGCGGACACTCGCCAACGGCGGCGCGGCGGACGCCGTGGGTGGTGACGGCGACGGAAGGGGCGGGCGCGGTGTGACGCCGGTAGCACCGACGCCGCCGGCACCCAAGGATGTCGATGACGCACGCCGCACCAGAGGCGGCGGCGGCATCGGCAGTCCACGCTGCAGCAAGCTGCCGCCACCGTTGCCGCCGGTGGCCCCAGGCGCGCGAAAGGCAGCGGCATACACGTCACCACCAGACATGGGCGGCGGCACGGCGCGCTCGGGTGCGGCGCTGCCGGTGCTACTACTTACGCGATGCAGCGGCGCGTGAGATGGTAAGATGGCGGGGGAGACGGGCGAGGCGCCATGGCCACCAGCAACGGGGCGCCCGGCCCGACCACCGGCTGCTGCGCCGCCACCCGACGCCACCATGATGGCGGCGGCATCTTCGTCGCCATCTAAGATACCGGCCGCGCGCTGGGACGCGTCCATGACAAAGGATTGCGCAGCGGCCTTGTTGGCAGCAGCTTCGGCTGCCGCCAAATCGCGCGCCCGCCGTATCGCGGCTGCGCGCACTTTGTCGGCGCGCGCCATTTCCCTCATACGATTGTTCATGGCAGTGTCCAGGTTAAAGTCGGGCGCGTCGACATCCACGTCGAATTCGTCACCGCCAGGCTCGCGCCGCCCCGTCGCATCTGCTGCCGCTATCTCTGCTGCTGCCGCCTCTGCTGCCGCCGCCTCCCCGTCGCTGCCCTCCTCCTCACTGTCGCCCAGCGCGCGGTCTGCCGCCTCCTCCTTCGCCCGCCGCTTCTCGTCATCCAACATGCGTTCCTCGTCGTCCATGGCGTCCTCCGCCGCGTCGTCCGCTTCATCCAGCCCCGCCAAGTCGCGCGCAAAGGTGGCGGGCCCCGACCCGGGGCGGCGCAGCTGCCGCATGTTGCCCGTCGCGATGGCACGCTGCAGCCGCTTCAGGTTCGCCGCGTCACGCTCCTCCTCCTGCTGCGCCGCCAGCTCCGCCTGCAGGCCCTCCCGGCTCGCTTCGTCGTCATCCAGGTCATCCACAACATGCGCCGCCTCCGCCGCCAGGTCGGCCTCCACACCCGCCGCCCGCCGCTCCTCCGCCTCCTCCAGCAGCTTGGTGACCAGCGTGCCGTCCTTCCCCAGCAGCGTCTGCGTGGCGCCAAAGGCGCCCACGCCTGCCACCTCCGCCTCGTCCTCCTCATCCAGGTCGGCCTCCGCATCCATCATCGCGCGCCCCTCTGCGCTCGTCTCCTTCCGTGCCGCCGCCGCGTCGGCTTTCAGCATGTCCAGGTACGTCGCCCGCGCCTTCCGCCGCTTTGGCTTGTTGCCCTTCTCATCCGCCCCGTCATCGTCCTCACTGGCCGCCGCCTCCTCCCGCGTCGCTGCCGCCGCCGCGGCTGCCGCAGCTCGCGAGGCAGCCTGCGCCACTTCCAACGCCGCCACATCTGCCGCGTCGTCGTCATCGGCGGCAACGTGCGCCGCGCCACGCCGCCCAGTCACCGTCGCGCCCACCGCCGCCGCTCCACTGCCGCCCGCCTGCTCCGCGTCACTGTCATCACTGCCCTCGCGTTCGCGGTGCAGCCGCTGCAACCGGTGGCCGCGCGTGCCGCGCACAGCGCTGCCCTCGCTCTCCTCCTCCACGCTGCCGTCACTGCTGCTGCCCTCATCGTCGCTCGCCGCCAATTCGCGTGCCAGCGCTGCCTCCTCGTCGCCGTCCGCCACCTCGCTGCCAGACGCACTGCCATCCTCCTCGCTGCCGCTGCCCGCCGCCTCACTGTCCTCGCCGTCGCTGCTGCCCGCCTCCTCGGCTTCCTCCGCTGGCGCCACCAGTGATGGCGCAGCGCGCACCGCCACATGCGCGGCGGGCGCAGCTGGCGCCGCGATCGGCGCGGGTGCTGCACTCGACGGCGCCGCCGCCGCTGCCGAGCGTGCGCCATACGTGCGCAGCGGGGCTACCGCGGGTGGCGGTGGCGGCAGCAGGGACACCATGGGCAACATGCTGCCCTCCCCCACGCCGGCACACGACTCGGACAGCGAGTACACCGACTGCAGGCTCAGCTCACCAGGCGCCACGACCTGCGTGTCACCAGCGGTGACGAAGCTTGCTACCGTGCCAGCTGTGGCGCCGGCGGCGTCACCAGTCATACCGTCGTCGTTGTTGCTGCTGGCGGCGGCGTGCGTGCGCGATGGTGGCGCCGCGGCCATCGGGGGCGCGCCAGTATCTGCCGCCGCCGGCGCCGGCGCCGGCGTTGCTGCCTGCAGCAAGGCCACCAGCTGCGCAGCCTGCGCCTCGTACTGCTGCTTCAGGTTGAACCGCGCGCGATGCACGCCCATTTGTACCACATTTTGGAAGCCACGCCGGCGCGCCGCCTCCGCTGACGTCTTGCGCGCCTGTGCTGCCACCAGCGAGCGACGAAGGCTGTCCCGTGCAGCAATACGCGCCGCCGCGCTGCCGGGAGCCACCTGCGGCCGCACCGCAGCGCACCTGCGTGCCGACGCAGCGCGGGCAGCTTCTTGCAGCACGTCTGCCATCATGGTCATGTCAACGCCGCTGCTGCCGCCGCCGCCGCCACCACCGGCCTTGCCCGCCGTCGTTGACACGCCCATGAAAGGCGCCAACCCACCGGACAGCACCACCATGTCGCGCAGAATGCCGGGCAGGTGGTCCGCCAGCAGGATGGACTCTGCCTCGTCGTCATCGTCGTCGTCACTGCCGCCCGCTGTAGCGGCAGCGGCGGCATCACCAGCGCGCCCCAGCAGGCGCCGCGCCGGCGCCGCGGCAGCAGCACGCTCTGCCTTCCGCCGCTCTCGTGCAGCGCGCAACGCTTGCAGCTGCCGCCGCTCCGTCGACACCGCCGCATCCGCCATGCGCTTCAGCGCGCCGTCGTGCTCCTCAAACGCCGCCTGCAGCTCCTCCAGGCGCTTGTGCAGCGCGGCGACCGACATGGCGGCAGCAGGTGCTGGTGCGTCCTCACTCCCGCTGTCGTCATCGCTGCCCAGGTCCACCATGGCGTCGTCTGCCATGGCGGCGGCGGCCGGTGGTGGCTGCGGGACGAAGGAAGGGAGCGTGCACAGCGCTGCCAGGTCGTCCCGCTTGGGCGCCGCGGCGGCAGCGGCAGCGGCAGCAGAGTGTGCACCACCACCACCGGGCTTTAGGCCGCCCTCCCACACCGCCTTTGCCGATGCCCGCGCACGCTGGATGTTGGCGGCCCGCGCACGCTCCCCCTCCGCCAGCTGGTCAGCCACCGCAGCCTGGATCAGGGCGTAGGTGGATTCCATCACCACCGCCTCCACCTTAGCGCTTGCTGCCCGCCGCACCTCCGCGTCGCGTGCCGCCAGCGCCGCCCGCAGCGTCTCGTCCACCGCCTGAATGCGGCGCGCCAGGCGCTGCTCCAGTGCCCCGCGTGCCGCGCGCCACTTAGCGGTCAAGCCCTTGATAATGATGCCATCGCCCACCGGCGCTGCCGCCGGCGCAGGCGCGGCGGCGGCACTTGCGCGGCTGCCGCGGGAGCTTGCCTTGCTGCTGTTGCTGCTGCTGCTGGAACTGCTGCCGCTGCTGCTGCTGCTTGAGCTGCTTGAACTTGAGCGCGTGCTGGCGGCGTCCGAGTCGGCAGCAGCGGCGTCGGCATAGGCGTCAGGGACCAGCGTGAGGGCAGGGTGTGCTTCCGGCTCCGGCTCCGGCTCCCAGGTGGCCTGCCCCAGCTGCGACGGCGCCACAGGTGCCTCCAGCGCGGCAGTTGGCGCCATGGGGTCGTCATGGTTGTCTGCAGCTGCGGGTGGTGCAGCGTCGTCAGCCGCTGCTGCCGGCACCGCCACGCTGGCCTCCGCCGCCGCTGCTGCTGCCGCTGCTACCTCCTCTTCCTCGTCATCCGCGCCGTCATCAATCACGGTGCGGCGGGCTGCCGCGCGGTCCACAGCGTGCGTGGTGCCCAGGTCCAGCTCTGCCTCTGCCTCGTCCTCCAGTTGCGCCGCTTGCGCCGCGCGGGCAGCCGCCGCCGCAGCTGTCTCCTCTGCCGCCAGCTCGGCCTCCAGCAAAGCCAGCGCCGCACGCCCGGCGGCGCTGGCTGCAGCAGCCTCCCGCCCTGCGGCTACCACCGCCTCGTCGGCCTCGGTGTCCGCCAGGTCGCCGTCCTCGTCCACCGCCATGCCCGCCTCCTCAATCTTGGAGCGCAGCTGCGCGCGCAGCGCCTCCACCCGCCGCTCGCGCCGCTCGTCCTCCAGCGTCCACACGCCATCAACCACGGCGGCAGCCGCCGAACCCTTTGGCGGCACCTTCTTGCCGCCCGCTGCCTTCTTGCCGCCCGCTGCCTTGTTGCGGGCAGCACCCTTTGCCGCGCCGCCGCCGCCGCCACCACCTCGCGCCGCCTTCCCGCGTGCAGCCGCCTTCTTTCCGCGTGCAGCCTTCCCGCGCTGCCGCCGCGCACCGCCGGTGGAGTCATTGTCAGACCCACCACTGTGTGACGCGCCGTCGGGCGATGCGGCGCCAGCGCGTGCCGCGCGTGCCTGCCGCCGTCCTGCCCGCGCCGCCGCCGCCTCTGACGCCGACGACGATGCCGCAGACGACGACGACGACGACAATGAATTGCTGGACGAGCTGCTGCTGTCACTGTCGCTGCTGCTGTCGCTGCCGCTGCTGCTGCTCCCGCTGCTGCTGCTGCTGCTGTCGCTGGAGGAGGACGAGGAGGAGGAGATCGACGACGAGGAGGCGGAGCGCGCCGGTGAGGGTGACTCTGCTGGCGCGTACTCAAACAGGGCACGCAGTGGCTTGCGGGCGGCGGAGGAAGGTTGCGGCACCCCCGATGCTGTCGCGGCAGTCCCGCGGGTGGGAGAGGCATGCGCGTCACCTGCAGCAGCCGCCTCCACTGGCTCCGTGGCCGACAGGACTGCCATGCGGTGCACCAGCGCCGTGCCAGGCGTGATGCCAGGCGCAGACGGGCGCGGGTTGCTGGCAGGCGTCACATGTGTGCCACGGTCTGCAGACGCCGATCCGCCACCCCGCGCCGGGCTGCCATAGGCGCCGGGCACGCCTGCGTCACTGCTGCCGCCGGGGCTACCACTCCTGGCGCTGTCGGACGACTCACTGTCCACGTCGTGCACCGCCGGCCGCAGGCGCCCGCCTTTGCGCAGCTGCGGGTGGTGGGGGGGGGGGGGAGCGCCTGTAAACAGCGCGTACCTTCAACCCGCCACCCTGGGTTGCGGGCTGCGTCGGGGCGTCAGTTGGGAGCGGCGCCGATGGCGGCGGTGCTAGGCCGTCCAGCGCCGCGGCGAAGGGGTTCACCCACTCCCCGCCGCCATATTGCCGCGCCGCCCCGCCGCGGCTCTTCATCCTCACCACACCCTCCTCACCACTGCTGTCACCCCCCGCCGCCGCCGCCGTGGCGGGCACCGCGGCGTCCTCCACCTCCATGCTGCTTGCCTGCTTGCTGTTAGGTGTCGGTTGTGTGGGTGGGTAGGTGTGTGAGTAGAGGGGGAGGGAGGGGGAGGAGGCAATGCAATCCAACAAAAAATCAAATGGACGGCGCGTGCGGACACAAATATAGCACCCGGTATCAATCAAGTACGCTACTACAACTGCACCGCACGCGTGACGGGCGCTGGTTGCGTCTGCATCCACAACTGCGCCACCGCCGTGGTCGACCGACAAAGATACTGCCCGCCACGCATTGCCCGCCAACTTCCGGGTGCTGCTTGAAAGAGTTGAAACAGGGCGGCACGTGCCGCAGCAGTTGAAGCCAGTGTTCAAGCCACGTGGTGGCACGTGACTACAATGCAATTTGATCAGCAGCAAGCGTAGTAGCAGCCCGCCGGCGTTGTGCGCGATGATGACATCTCGGATGGCGCGCTGCTGCACAGGGGGGCCGCGACGCCATGCAGCGCCGTTCATGACGGCGGTGGCGGCGCTGCTGGCAGTGGCAGTGGCGGCGATCGGCGCTCGCGCCGAAAGCAGTGGCGAAACCACGCGGCCAATCTACCGGGTGACCACGGTGCTTGGCAGCCGGCAGGGAGACGGGGGGCCAGCCTCCGCCGCGGTAACGACGGCGCCGCAAGGCGTGGCATGGGACGCTAGCGACCAGTCGCTGTACTTCACTGAGGCGTACGCCGTGCGCGTGGTGCGGGCGGATGGCGTGGTAGGCACGATAGCAGGGCGGGTGACGGAGGGAGGGTATGGTGGCGACGGCGGGCGCGCCACCGCAGCGCTGCTGAACTTGCCGAGTGGCATTGCGGTGGCGAACGGCTCGCTGCCGGGCGGTGGCCTCCTGGTAGTTGACACCAACAACCATCGGCTGCGCCGCGTGTGGCCAAATGGCACGATCAGCCTGGTGGCGGGAACGGGCAACACAGTGTTTGGCGGCGACGGCGGGCTAGCGACAGCTGCCAGCTTGTCCAGCCCCACAGGCGTCGCGCTTAGTGCTGCCACTGCCACCATCTACGTCGCCGACACAAGTAACAACCGCGTGCGTGCCATCGTGCCCAACGGCACCATCTTCACGGTGGCTGCCACGGGTATGCAGGGCTTCGACGGCGATGGTGGTGCGACCACCGTCAGCATGTACCGCCCTACTGGGCTGGCCTACGACGCCGGGACGCTATTCATTGGGCACACGGCGTACGTACGGGCACTGAATCTGACGGCCGGCACCGTGACCACGGTTGCAGGTGGCGGCTCTTCTTTGCCTATTGACGGTGGCACGGCAGTGGCGGCGGTGTTGGGTGGCGTGACGGGGGTGGTGGTGGCAGGCAACCCCCGCATGGTGTACTTCTCCGACTCGTACTGCATCCGCGCCGTGACGGCCGCCGGTACTCTGACGACGATTGCAGGTGCATACGCCGCATCCCTCACCACCGGTGCTGGCAGCGTCACCAGCAACGCCACGGCGCAGGCAGTACCCGCGACCGGCTTAGCGGTAGATGCCGCAACTGGCACCCTGTACGCTGCATCACCTGGCACTGGTCGTGTGCTGCGCATCCAGCTTAGCAACGCCACGCTGACGGCGGTGGTGGGCAACTCCGTGCAGCCAGCGACGTGGGGAGGCGGCGATGGCGGGCCGGCCACCCTGGCGTCGCTGCCGAGCGCCGTCGGCGTGGCGATGGACGCCAGTGTCAACACGGTGTACGTGACGGATGGCGCGGCCTTGGTACGAGCAGTGACGGCTGACGGCATAGTGTCGCGGTACGCTGGCGGCGGGATTGGGGACGGCTGCCCTGCTACCACCGTGTCGCTGGTCGCCCCGCGCGCCATTGCAGCGGGCGACAATGGCACCATGTACATGTCTGATGCCAGTGCCACAACCTGCCGGGTGTACCGCATTGACGCAAACGGCATCATGCACGTGCACGCCGGCACGGTGCTTGGGTGCGGGTACGGCGGCGATGGTGGCCCTGCCACGCTTGCGTCGCTGGCCTCCCCACAAGACCTAGCTGTGTACCCCGCCCAGGGCGCCCTGTTTATTGCCGACGCAGGCAACAATCGCGTGCGGAAGGTGACCAACGTGTCGGGCACATACGTCATAACCACGGTTGCGGGGTCCGGCTTGACGGGGACCTCTGGTGACGACGGCGCCGCTACCGCCGCAGGCATGACCATTGGCGCCATTGCCGTGAACACCGGCACGGGTTACTTGTACATTGTGGACACCCACACGCACCGCATCCGCGCCGTACAGCTTACGACTGGTGTCATCAGGACGCTGGCTGGCGCCACCGAGGCATGTTCCGCGACACTGGGGGACAATGCGCCAGCAATCTCTGCATCGCTATGCAATCCCGCCTTCATTACAGTGTCGCCCGCCTCGCAGACCGTCTACTTTGGGGACCGCGGCGACCGCATCCGCCGCATTACGTTGGCTACCGGCAACATCACCACGGTCGCGGGTACAGGTTCAACTACCACAGGGCTCGCTGGTGATGAACCAGCGACGAGTGCAATTGTAGATGGCCCCCGTGGCATGGCGGTGGACGACAGCACCGGCGCCGTCATTTTTGTTGAAGGCGGAAGCTGCCGGATCCGACGGCTCTTCAACGGCAACCTTACCACGCTGGTGGGCGCGGGGTGTGGCGTGGGGTCCGATGCCGACGGTGTGACCGCCAACACGACAGCCCTATATGGCGACTCGTGGGGCGTGTCGGTAGACGCGCAGCGCAACGTTTACTTCACGAGTGTCACCTCCCGCACCATGCGCCGGCGGCTGCAGATAACCGGCACCGTGCACACCATTGCCGGCATTCTGGCAAGTACGTCATACATTGGCGCCAACTGCTCCGCACTGTCTGCCGCCTTCTCCACGACGCGCCACCTGGCGTGGCATGCGCCCACCCGGTCCTTGTTCATTGCGGATGCTGGCCACCACCGCGTGCGCCGCGTGGACGCCAACCAGGTCGTGTCAACGGTGGCGGGGGGCGCAGCGAGCGGTGACCCTGGCGATGGCGGGCCCGCCACCGCCGCCGTGTTAAACTCCCCGGTTGGCATTGCTGTGGACACGGCTGGCAACGTGTACATTGCGGATTCGAGCGACTTTACCATCCGCATGGTGTCTGCCGCGACCGGCACCATCTCCACCATCGCCGGCGCTCATGGTATGCTGGGGACGAGTAGCGATGGTGTGCCCGCCCAAACTGCGGTGCTCTTCCAGCCGAAAGGGTTGGCCCTCAGTGAGGCGTCACGCACGCTGTACGTAGCAGAATATGGCGGCTTCCGGGTGCGTGCCATCCGCCTGGACACTGGCATCATGACAACGTTGGTGGGCGGCGGCGACGGCGGCACGCATGGAGTCGGCGGCCCTGCCACAGCGGCGACTTTGGGAGCGCCGATGGCGGTGGCCACCAGTAATGTGACGGGCGAGGTATGTGCAGTGGACGTCCTGTACAAGCTGGTGACATGTGTGACTCCCGCCGGTGCGGTATTCACAGTTGCAGGCTCCGGCAGCGGGGTCTCAAGCGGTGATGGCGGGCCTGGCAGCGCGGCAGGGTTTGTGAGCTTGGCAGGCATTGCGTTTCACCCACCATCCAACGGCTGGCTGGTGACTGAGAGCATCGGTGCGCGGGTGCGCCTTGTGGCACCCTCGCCCATTCTCTCGAGCGTGTTGCCGTCGTCGTTCATACAGGCAGGTAATGCGCTGCCCAATGCAACCATGTTGATCAGTCTGGCGGTCGGCGGCGCTACCGCTATCGCAGCGAGCACCGGCATGCGTGTGACGATTGGCAGCGTGACGTGCAACAACTTGACTGTGGTGAATGCATCTACGCTGGCGTGCAACTGGTCGGTGTCTGCCGCCATCGCTGCCGTCGCTGCGAGCGCGGCGCCCCTGCCACCGCGCACCGTCAGCCTACCGCTGACCGCCACCTGGTACGACCTGGCAGTGCCGCAGGCACACACGCTGGCTGTGTCGCTGGTTGGACTACCTGGCATTCTGTTTGTGGACCCGCCCAGCGCGGCGGTGGGCGAGGCGGTGGTGATCGTGGGGTACAACTTGGGCAGCACGCCGACCGTGACGGTGGGTGGCACGCCATGCACCAACCTTACGGTGATAACACCTGACACCGTGCTGAGGTGTGTGTTGCCCGCCATCGCGGCGCCACCGTCCACCTTCCCATCCGTGCCACTGGTGGTGACCGCCCCGTCTGCCGGCGCCACCGCCACCACAGTCATCACGTACCCCTCCACAGTGGTGGCGCAGTTTGCCAACGCGTCGTTACAACAGTCGGCCGTGTGGCTCACGTGGCCAAGCTCCGCCACGCTGGTGGCTGCCGCCAGCCCGCCCAT
>ERZ778022.3836-NODE-3836-length-13631-cov-3.766794_pt1 | contig 13631 bp, 15 predicted proteins | sample MGYA00375752_ERZ778022 | MGnify/ENA primary metagenome ERZ778022 (study PRJEB29350, sample SAMN05389826) | bioreactor metagenome | isolation source: Thiocyanate bioreactor | place: South Africa: University of Cape Town | collected 2014-04-04 ... | reverse complement strand
AGGGTTGCCACGCTTTGATGGGCTTGGAGCAGCAAGGACAGCGGACCTCGCTCATGGCCCCCCGCTCCACTTCGCCACGATTACGTCCCACGCCCACCAAAGGAACGACCCGATCGCGGCGCCGGCCATCCCCACCATGGCGAGGACCGTGACACCGGTAATCTTCAAACGCTTCACCTCATTGATCGTGGGCATGACTTCGTTGGTGAGCTTGGCACCGAAGGCGTCCAGCCGTTCGCGCACCTGGGCATCGATACTGGCGCTGATCCTGATGTCCGTCTCGATGGCCCCTACGCGCTCATAGAGCGCCTTGCAGCTTTCGCTCGAGGCGACGTTCTGCTTGGAATCGAGCTTGTCATCGAGCCCTTCAAGGCGGCCCTCGACCTTACCGATGTCGTGTTGGGTGGAATCGTCTGCCATGGTGCCCCGGTAGTCTGGAGAGAAGATCGGCCGCACCGAAGCACGGCCGGCGAAGTTCAGCGCCGAAACACTTCGGTCTGATTGCGCCGGTCACGGCGTTGTTGTGAGCTAGCGCTTCGGCGTCGGTGTGGGTGGGAAGCGGCACCTTGGCGGCCCAGCGACCCCACAGCGTTTGAACTCCGCCATAGACACTCCCGGCGGCGGCCACCCCGGCCTCGATCGACCGGCTTCCAGTGGAGAACAGCGCGGCCATCGTGCCCAGGCCGCCCATGATCGCCGCAATGGCGCCCCAGGTGACCTTGGAGCCACGGCTCCTGATTGTTCTGGTTGATGAGGATCGGGGCGAGGCGCGCTGCCTCCACCGTGGAGACGTTCGGGGCGACCGTCTGGATCAGATTGATTGCCTGGGATGCATTGTTTAGCGGCATGGTGATGCTCCAATAAAAAAAAGCCGCCTCAATGGGCGGCTGACGTGATGACATGATGGGGCGGTCAGGCTTCGGCGGCGACCTTCTTGAGCGCAGACGCCCGCTGTCGATTGATGATTGCCCGGACGATGAACACCACGGCAATGGCGGCTGCTATGGCGACCACAAGGCCCAATAGCAGGCCAGAGGCTCCAGTGGCCTGATCTGCCGCCCCTGCCCCGCCTACGCCGCTGGCTGTGCCGCCCTGCCCGTTCGATGCGCCGGCAGCTTCCTTGGCGTCCTGATCGAGCTGCGACTTGCTCGAAACCCACGCCAGCCCCTTGGCCTCCATATGGGCGATGCGCCGCGACCAACCCCGACCAAAGGTGTTCCAGATAGCGAGGGACTGGACGAACGACAGGCGCCGCGCGCAAAGCCGCTTGATGAAATCCCGGCTCGGGATATTCGCGATCGCTGACAGGGTGACCGGGCCGATTTGGCCATCCTGGGTAACTCCGGCGATCGCCTGGCTATATTTGCCGAACGCGACACCCCGGAGTTGATGCCGAAGTCCAGCACCACGAGATCGTCGCCCCGGCGCAGCGCCTCACCATTGAGAGGGCGCAAATAGCTCTGGGCATAAATGTCCTCTGCCTCTGCTTTGGTCAGCGCCTTGACTTCGGCCTTGGTGACCGAGCGACCACGCCAAAGCATCAGCGTGTTGAGTGTGATGCCCATATTGGTGGCGCCACCGGGGTCTTTGGGATGGTCGACGTAACCACCCTCGAATGGCCATACCTCATCGAGGCATGCCCGCAGGTTGCCTTTGGCCATCGTGGCCCTCCTTATCGATGTTGCAAAAGAAAAGCCCCACTGGACGGCGAGGCGGGATCGTTCTGTGATCAGCCCATTGATTGGGGGGGTCACATGGATATTTTTGGCCCCATAGTCAGCATGATGGGCGGCGCACCGCTCGGCATGGTCCTGATGGCGATGCTGGGCGAAGGCCGGGGCTAGCGGACCGATTTGGCTTTATTCTCGATCTCACCCGGCCTCCGGTAAGCTAAACCGCAATCCACTTTGGAGACAAATTTCGACGGCGAGAGCTAAGGCGTCAGCGGCACGTTATCTGGCGCGGATGGTTAGCTGATACGGGTTGATCCCCATTACCCAATCCGATAGGGCGGTGGAAGCCAAGGGGGTAGACGCAGATCGGCGCTCAGATCATTCGGTTCGGTACTAATTCAGCCAGTTGGACAGACTTTTGGTTACGAGCAAGCAACGGGAACTGCTGTCCACACTAGGCAACAATGTCGTTATCGTTCTGCTTTTGCTGGTCGTGATCCTCGCGACGATTGTTGGCCCTTGCCCTCCACCACCGCCTCCCCGACCCTATGTACACAAGAATCTAGCCCACCTCTAAGTCATGACGCTTCGCGTCGAGCGCGTTCGGAGCCATCACGCCCCCCCAAATGCAGATCATCATATGGTTCTGACAATTACATCACTTGCATTGCTAACGATTGCTTTTGGCCTTTCCACCAACGCGCTAGCGCAGGCGTTTGTGGGGGGGATGGTATTAGTCACGACTATTCTTCTTGCTGGAATATGGGCTGATGAAAGCTTGGCATTCGTTCGATGGTACATTTTTACATCGTGCATTGTGACGCTAGGGTGCTCAGCACTGTACATTTCGCTGCCCCGCCGGATCAGAATAATTCACCCTTCCCCCGGGCTCTTTCCGTCTAAAATTGTACCACATCTCGCCCTAGCATCATCCTTAACTTCTGTAAGTATAGCGATATTTAGCTCACTTGGCCCAGATTTATCTTTCGGCACATGGCTAGAAACCACTGCCGCGCTGTCATCTACGCCAGCGCTTAGCCTGTTGCTTTACGTTACATTTTTTGTGGGGGCGGGGCTGCTATTGTTTTCCCGAAAGGTTGGGAAATGGCGCAACCCTATGATTTTTATTGCCGCCGCAGCTCTTCTGGCAGTGATTGCAATCCTCCGCATAAAATTACTAGCGGTACCGGTGGCCATCGCAATGTTTTTTCCCGTTGATACTAATACGTTTAGTTGGAAGACCTTATCCACCTTTGCTGTAATTTTCGTGGTTGGATATTTTGGTGTTATGTTCACGCGATGGCTAGGAGATCCAAGCGAACTTACTCTAGAGAAGGCTGCTGAAACATTTCAGGCTGTTTTATCTGCCGGATTTGAGCGTCATATGGTCTCGCAATCATCCGCTGTATTCAATTACTTTGGTGAAACAGGCGAATTTCAATTCGGAGCTGTTTATCAAAGGCTCGCGCTATATCCGTTTGATGTGCTTTTTGGCACTTCGCTGGCCCCTGCGAACCCGATGTATGGATATCACGAAATATGGTCGCAAGGCCCAAATCTAGATCGCAATAGCGTGCATCCTACCATCTACGGAGATTCATTTGCCGAGTTCGGATGGCTGGGCATCTTTGTACCTGGCGCTATGTTCTTCGTGATCTCCGCGCTCGGGAAGCGCGGGGCGTCAACGCTAACAGCCTGCCTTTTGATTCCAACGACATTTACCGGAATAGTAATGTTGGTGCGAGGATCAACCTACTACGGCTGGTACTACATTCTTTTAGGATGCGTGCTCGTAACTGCTTATCTGATTATTCAGAAAGGAATAGATTTTGCGGTTTTTTGGACAAAGCGCCAGCGCAGTTACTTCGCACATGCTGATGGCATCCGCACAAATAGCCTTCAAGAGTGAGACGCCGCAAAAACTATCTAGCTTGGGCTAATCCCAAGCAGCAAGCGCCGAAATGTCACCGACCCAGATGCCACAATCTGCGTTCCGTCGCCCTGCGAAGCATACCCAATGCTGGCCCCACGCCTGACTGGAAGCCTGGAACAATAACTCTTGCCCCGACAGGAGGAACAACGATCGGGACATATGCCAACTGGTTTTCGGTCGAATATCCCATCTCCAGCCACAATTCTTGGCCAACAGAGTTTGAGGTGGGCTGCTGACGTTCCGCTTGCAGTGCTGATTGCTGAGCAGACTCCCTGGCATAGAGACGCGCACGCGTGTCCCACGTTGCTGACTCAGGGGGCATCCGCGACAGTCGCGGTGGAACCGCGCTCGATCAGTTCCGCATTGAATAGCGTCTCGTGCTCCGCCGGCTTCCCTCCGAGGACATCACAGAGAAGTGCCACAGCGGTGCGGCCCATTTCTGCAACCGGCATTTGCATCGTCGTCAGAGAGGGGCGGATGAAACCGCTCGTGACGTAGTCGTCGAAACCCATCACCGAGACGCCTGCAGGGACAGGAAGATGCGCGTCCGTGAGCGCTGCGAGGGCGCCCAATGCATGACGGTCGGTGGATGCCAGGATAGCGGTGGCAGAAAGCCCGGCGGAGCAAGCTTCAGAAATCCGCCTATAGGCGTCGACTTCGCCGAACAGGCCATCGCAGATTTCGAGCACATGGCGTTCGCTTCGGCTGCTCAGGAAAGCCTGCATCCCTTCGCCTCGCTGGTGAAAGTCGTGCCAGGATTCCCGTGTGGTCAGATAAATGAAGCTGCGGTGTCCCAGCGACCAGAGATACTCGGTGGCCTGATATCCGGCACGGTGGTTGTCGGTCTTGACCATCGGGAAGCCGGGATTGGGCTGTTCCCCAACCAGGACGGCAGGGACGCCGAGTTGGGCAGGTGTTCGACCCGCGCGATGATCGGCGGCGCTCGCGCAAATGATTAAGCCGTCCGCTCGCCTGCTAACCAGGTCTTCGATGACTTCTTCCCGGCGGTCCTCGTCGCCAGACGTAAGCCCGAGCAGAGTTCTAAGGCCATTCTCCCTCGCCTCCCGGTCGATCGCTTCGACCATAACCGCGTTGTACGGGTTGGTGATACCGGGGACCACGATACCAATCGTGTCGGTTCTGGAGCGAGCGAGACCGCGTGCCAGGGCATTGGGCGTGAAACCAAGTTGCTGAGCCGCATCGCGCACGCGCTGCCTGGTGGCTTCTGCAACGGGGTAGTCCGGCTTGGAGATCACACGCGAAACGGTCGCGACAGAAACGCCTGCCGCCTGGGCGACGTCACGGATGCTCGCGGCACCAATTTTCAATCGTTTCAATTGATCCCCGCTCTTGCCATTGACGCGGCGAGAAATGCCCAATATCCGGTGTAGTAACCGTTTACTATGGAGTTCGCGATTGGCACCGATAAGTACGGGTCGAACGCCGGCCCTGCAACAAGTTATGAGGTCACCCCTCTATCGGGGTTCGGCCATCGCGCTGTTCCTCGCCGGCATAGGTGCCTCCGCCGCCGCCCCGCAGATCGTGCTCTACTTGGTCAGGGAACTGGGAGCCCCACTGCCTGTGGCCGGCCTCTACTATCTCACGAGTCTCACCGGACCGATCGCTGGCTACCTCATCGGCAGATACTCGGACCGGACCGGCAACCGGCTCAACCTCTTCCGGCTCAGCGCTCTTGCCGGTTTCATCGGGTGGGCGATGATGGCGCTGGCGACTGCGCTTTGGGTGCCGTTCGTCGTGGGAGCCCTGGTTCTCAGCTTCTCGAGCGCCATCTTCTCCCAACTCTTTCGCCGCGGTTCATGACGAGCAAGTCGCAAGCCCGGCCGAGAAAAATGACAGCGTCGTCGCCATCATCAGAATGGCTAACACCGCAGGCTGGATCATCGGGCCAGTGATCGGCGCGTGGGTCGCGGCATCGTTCGGCCTCCGTCCGATGATCTGGCTGACGGCGATATGCTTTCTTGCCCAGATCGCGGCCCTTGGTGTGCTTCGCGATAGGCGCAGCGTGCCAGTGCCCAACGCCGACGGGACCGAAACCATCGTTGAGCCCCGCCCGGCGGCCGCCCCGACGCTCGGCGAGATGCTTCCGCTACTCACCACCGGACTGTACGTGCTCGTCTATGCAGGCGAGAGCATCAAGTACGGGTTCCTGCTCCTCTACATGGAGGAGCAGCTCCATATCGAGCCGGCCCTGCGTGGCGCCGTGATCGGCATCCAGCCGCTGATCGAACTGCTCATCATGCCCTTCAGCGTGGTTCTGGGGCAGCGCATCGGCATCCTTCCGATCCTTTGCATCGGTGCGGCCTGCGGTGCTGCGGCGAACCCTGTGCTTCGCGCTGTGGGGCGATGTGGTGGGCATGTTCGCCGACCAGATTCTGATGGGCACCGTGTGGGGATTCTTCATGGTGCTGGGACTCCTGGTCGCGCAGCGTCTTCTGCCCAATGCCGTAGCGACAGCCTCCGCGATCTTCATGAGTTCGAGCGCCTTCAGCATGGCATTGGGCGGGGTTGCGGGAGGCTTGGGCGTGGCCGGTCTCGGGCTGCCGAACGTGTTCTTCATCCCTGCATTGTGCGCGCTGATCGCTGCCATCGGCATTGCCGCCATGTCGAGGAAGTACAAGTTCACATGACACAAGAGACCGGACATTCGTTGACGGGAAAACGGGAACAGGTTGCCACTCGCGCCGTCTTCCTTCTTGCAGGCCTTGCGATGGCAGCGTGGGCGCCCTTGGTACCGCTCGCCAAGGTACGCCTGGGGGTGGAAGAAGGAACGCTGGGCCTGCTGCTTCTTTGCCTGGGGCTGGGGTCGATCGTCGCGATGCCAGTTACCGGCATTCTCGCGACGCGGTTTGGCTGTCGTGCCGTTATCACGGCAGCCTCCATCGTCGTAGCCCTCGTCTTGCCAATGCTGGTGCTGGCCGACTCCGTGCCGGTGCTGGCCCTGGCACTAGCCCTATTTGGCGCCAGTGTCGGGACTGTCGATGTCGCGATGAACATCCAGGCCGTGATGGTCGAGAAGGACAGCGGGCGCAACATGATGTCCGGTTTCCACGGCCTGTTCAGCGTTGGCGGCATTGTCGGAGCTGGTGGCGTCAGCCTGCTTCTAGGCGGTGGCCTCGCACCGCTGGTCGCAACTGGAGGCGTCGTTGCCCTGGTTGTTGTGCTGTCGGCCTTCGCCTATGTCGGGCTGCTTCCCTACGGCAACAAGGAAGCCTCGGGGACACCGCTCTTCGTGATCCCGAAGGGCGTCGTCATCTTCCTCGGCGTTCTGTGCTTCATCGTCTTCCTGGCCGAAGGCGCTATTCTCGATTGGAGCGCGGTCTTCCTGATCGCCAGCCACGACCTCGATGTCAGCCAGGCTGGCCTTGGCTATACGGTGTTCGCTACCGCCATGACGGTGGGGCGGCTCACCGGAGACAGCGTCGTAGCAGCTTTGGGAGGCACCCGAGTCGTTCTCATTGGTGGGCTGGTGGCGGCCGCTGGGTTCCTACTCGCGGTTCTCGCACCGATTCCGATCCTAGCCTTCGGCGGTTACCTGCTGATCGGCCTCGGGGCATCCAACATCGTGCCGGTGTTCTTCACCGCGGCTGGTCAGCAGAAAGCAATGCCTGCCAGCCTCGCCATCGCCGCGATCACGACGCTGGGCTATGCCGGCATACTCATCGGACCGGCGGCGATCGGGCTCGTCGCTCAATACGCCAACCTGGGGACCGCCTTCTTGGGTATCGCGGCGCTCCTGCTCTTCGTCGCCGTCGCGGGCACGCGCGTGACCCGCATCCGGTAACAACAATGGAGGTCTTCCGTGTCTGAACTCTCGTTCCAACTCTACAGTGCCCGCAACGTCACTTCGCTGGGCGATTTCATCGACGGCCTCGCCAGCCTGGGTTACCGGCAGGTGGAAGGCTTCGGCGGTCTGTATGCGGATGCTGATAGTCTCGCCGCGAGGCTCAAGCAAAACGCCATCACAATGCCAACAGGGCACTTCGGCCTCGACCAGATCGAGGACACATCTTCGGCGCTCAAGATCGCCGAGACGCTGGGAGTCAAGCGCATCTATTGCCCCTGGATCGCGCCTGAGCAGCGCGGCACCGCCGACGCAAGCTGGGTGCAACTCGCCGAGCCCCTCGCCAAGGCGGCAGAAGCTTTCACCGCCGAGGGTTATGGCTTCGGCTGGCACAATCACGATTTCGAGTTCGTGCCCACCAGCTCGGGTCGGTTGCCCATGGACATCATTCTCGAGACCGCGCCCAAGCTCGAATGGGAATGCGACGTCGCCTGGATGGTGCGGGGCAAGGTCGACCCGCTTGACTGGTTCGACCGCCACGGCAGCCGCGTCAGCGCAGTCCACGTCAAGGACATCGCCGTAGCTGGCGAGGCCCTCGATGAAGACGGGTGGGCAGACGTCGGGCATGGCGTGCTGGCGTGGGAGACGCTTTTCGGCAAGGTGAAGGAAAAAACCAAGGTTCAGTACTTCGTGGCAGAGCACGATGCGCCATCGGACCCGATGCGTTTCGCCCGAAGGTCGATGGAAACGTGGAGTAGCTGGGCGGTTTGATTCGGTGCACCGCAAGTACACGGTGCAGGCCGTTCTGCTGTCGTGCGCTAGCACCGCCCCGGCTATGGCACCCGCGATCTGCCACCGCCGCATAGAATGCCGCTTCAGCTGCGGTTAGCTCGCGGCGCAGCGCAAGAACCAGCGGCACGGCCGGGCTGAAATGGGCGCGAGACCGCCCAAGGCGGGCTCCACCTGCGACAGCCCGGTCCCGAACGGGACGCGCCAAGACGTCATGACAGAACGCTTTTCCTAAGCCGGACGATCACTCTGTTCGGGGATCAACTTGGCGGGGACTCTGCGCGCCTTGTGGAGGTCGACGAGAGAGCTTCTCGGCTCGGCCGCTGCATCCCTCTTATCGCGGCGGGTGCTCGACAGGAACCTTCAGGGCGAATGTGACGGCCTCCACGTCCGTGTTGGCGGCAGCGTCGCGCGTCGATACGGGCATGGTTCGGTTCAGGCGTTCAAATGCCTCGAGCGTTGGCGCAGCCTGTCGGTCGGCTTTCGATTGTCGTTCATCGCGGGTGCCCTCATGGACCGCAGGATAGCTGAATCCACGTTCATGGGCCTGAACTATGCCTGCCGAGTACATATGCATGGCGGCCGATATCGACTTGCTGTCGGATTTCAGCGGCGCGAACTGGGGACGCAGAGATACTGCACTTGATTGAGACCAACCCTGCGTCGGACCAGTAGCTAAGTAGGACAGCATTATTAACCTAAATGGAACAACGCACTAATATACCCGGCAGATCGGTCCTCGAGCCGATCTGGGGCTCGTAACCCCAACCATAAGCGGCAGACATGTGCCGGAAACATGTCGCTCCTCGGTCTTGGGCCGGGAGGCGGCGTTGTATGTCCAAGCCTCGCGGCTCAAAGAGCGCCGCGCCGTTCCTTATAGTTGCGGTTACGAACTCCCGGTTACCAGCCGGACATTGGTGTCGGTCTGGTGGCTATGGGAAAGCGGGGGTTCATGAATGCGCGCAACGGCAGTATTTTTCGCGGACTAGTTTCGGCCGCTCCCTTTCCCGGCTCGTGTCCATCATGCACGCGCCCTGCCCGGTTTCCCCACCTTCATCTGGGTATGGGCGCGCGCATCATGCACATGGTGCTGGCGCACTCCTGCTGATGGCCACGCCCGGCGCGGCTCGCGCCGATTGCGAAGGCCCCGACGGCGTGATCGGCGAAATGGTTCATAACGGCGACCATCACGTCATGCAGTATTGCGACGGCAACCTGCGGGTCGGCATGGCCACGGGCGATGCGGGCAGCATCGGCGTCACCGACGGCGACAAGGGCGACGTGTCGGTATCGGGCACGGGGTCTAGCTGGACCATGGATAGCAACGCGGTCAGCTACGTGAAACTGCAAAACACGTCCGCCGCGAGCGTCCTGCTCGGTCGCGGCTCCGCCGCAGGCGCGGGCGCCGTCGAGGAAATCACCGTCGGGTCGGGTCTGACCGTGACCGGCACGGTCCTAAGTGCGGCGAGCGATGGCCATGGTATTACGGCGCTGACCGGCGATGTGACTGCATCGGGCGCCGGCAGCGTCGTGGCGACGATTGCGAACAACGCTGTGACTTTGGCTAAAATTTTGGACGGTAAGATTGCTACGGCGGACCTCGCCAACGGCGTGGTGAGCTATGCCAAGCTGCTGCGGGACCAAACCTCCATCATTCCCGTGGGCGAGGTAGAACTCTTTACAGACAATGAGGCGCAGGAGCCGCTTGAATGGGGCCGCGACCGGATAGGAATCGGCCTTCTCACGGCATTGCGCCGCCGCCGCAGGATTGTGTTCAGCGACCGGCCTTCACCGGACGGAACGGCCATCCGTCCGGTCAGCGGCCACGTAGTGGTTTGCGAGCAAGGCGAGGCAATGTCCGAAGTAATTGCCACAAACTATGCCCATGCACTGCGCGCGGGCCTGTGTCTGATCCCGAACATCACGCGCCACGACAGCGAAGACGTACTCGAGCGCTTTTATGGTGCCTACGATCCCGGTGGCGCCTTTCTCGATCATATCCGGGGTCTGAGAGACGAGTTGCTTGGCCATCTGGAGGGCCTGGTGATCCCCGAAGGCGGATCGGTCACGTTCGTGACCGGCGGTCTGCCTTACGGGTTTTCAATCACCGATCATCCCTCGACCCACCTGTTCAAGTATCCCGAATCTTGGGGCGCAGGTAAATCAACGGCTTCGCAGCGGAACAGCCGAACCGGCCGGGCATCAATTTCGTTGCGCTGGTCGATCCTGGTACGACTCGTGCCGGGGAAATGGCCGCCGCCGAGCGCGTTCTTCCACCTCGTGGCGGAATAGTGCGCGTCTATTCGGGTGCGGCCGCCAACCGGGGCAACTTCATGCTCCCCATGCCCCCATGACCAACCGTCCGCTGATTGGATACCGCCGGCGTTGCGCCGCCGAACCAGGTCAGATTTCCGACCCGGAAAGTGATTTGGTGCGGTCGAGAAGACTCGAACTTCCACGCCTTGCGGCACAGCGACCTCAACGCTGCGCGTCTACCAATTCCGCCACGACCGCACGCCGAGGTAGGAGCGCCGCATGAAGCGGCGAAGCGAGGCAGCGTGTAGCAAATAGGTTTGGGCGGCTCAAGCGAATAGTGGCTTGTTTCGGCGCTTAGCCGCGCTTCAGGACTCGTTCGGTCAGCTCGACAGAGAGCTTGCCGTCATCGACCTTCACCTCGCCACGCGCGATGAGCGTATTGTTGGCATAGATGCGCAGCGGATCGCGCTCGGTGGTGTCGAGTTCGATGACCGCCCCGCGCCCCATCCGGAGCAGATGGTGGATCGGCATGGTCGTCGCGCCCAGCTCCACCGTGATATCGACTTCAATTGAGTCTAGAGTGCTCATACATACGCCCAAGCCAAGCCCCGGCTGAATCGAGCCGTGGCCACGAACGAACATCAGCCGCGCATGATTACCGAAGAGTTAACGTCCCCCTCAACCGTCGCCTGCGACAGTGGCGACAAGCTCAAGCGGCCCGACGGGCGTGCGGTCGAGTGGATCGTTGCCGACGGTCTGGTGCCCTACCCTGACGCGCTGGCGGCAATGAAGGATCGCGCTGCCGCGATTGCCGACGGTCGCGCCAGCGAGGCCGTGTGGCTGCTCGAGCATCCGCCGCTCTATACGGCCGGCACGTCTGCCACCGCCGCCGACCTTCTCGCTCCCGGCCGCTTCCCCGTGTACGACGCCGGCCGGGGCGGCCAGTACACCTATCACGGGCCGGGCCAGCGCGTGGCGTATGTCATGCTGGACCTGCGCGAGCGCGGACGCGATGTGCGCTGCCTCGTGCAGGGCCTGGAGGGCTGGCTGATCGACACGCTGCAGGCCTTCAACGTGCGCGCCGAGCGCCGCGAAGGGCGAATCGGCGTCTGGGTGCGGCGCCCCGAAAGGGGAGTGGGCCGGGAGGACAAGATCGCCGCCATCGGAGTCAGGGTCTCGAAGTGGGTGACTTTCCACGGCATCGCCCTGAACGTCGCGCCCGACCTCGAGCATTTTGACGGCATCGTGCCGTGCGGCATCAGCGACCAGGGCGTGACCAGCCTCGAGGACCTCGGACAGATCGTCTCGCTGCCGGAAGTGGATATTGCCTTGCGGCGCGCCTTCGAGCATCGCTTCGGGCGCGTGGCAGCCACGACCGCGCCAGGCCTTGCAACGACTGCCTGAGCACGACATTTTAGACGTGCGCCCAACAGCTTGGGGATGACCATGAACGGCGACGACCTCAGAAAGATTTTCTTCGGAACGACTCTGTTCCGGCTGGACACCATCCTCGGCCCAAGGCTGATCCCGATCCTGTATGCCACCGGCCTCGCTTCGCTGCTGCTGTGGGCGGTGATCCACCTGTTCGCCACGTTTGGCCGCAATTTCGGTGACGGTCTGTGGGGACTGCTCGAAATCGCGGTGTTCGGTGCGCTCGGCCTGCTGGCGCTCCGCGTCGTCTGCGAAGTGCTGCTGGTGTTCTTCAAGGCCAATGAGACGGCGACACGCACCGTGGCCCTCAGCCGCGTCTCCGCTTCGCTCGCCGACGACGTCAGGGATGCGCTCCGTGACATCGCCGATGAGGAAGAAGACGCAGCGGACGACCTGCCGTCGGCGGCCACGACACCGGCCGGCCGCCGGACGGCTCGGCGGAGCAATCCCACCCCGCCCCCGGCGCCGCCCGTACCGCCTGCGACTGAATAGACCTCAGGCAGACTGCTTTCTCGACGCCAGCGCCCCATCGACGCTGAACGCGCCCGGGCCGGCAAAGACGAGATAGAGGAAAGTGAAGCAGAACAGGACGGCGGACTCACCGCCGTTCAGGATGGGGAACAGGTTGCCGCCGCCCATCATGCCCACATGCATCCACCAGTAGATCACCGCGGCCTGCCCGGCGAGTACGAAGGCGACGGGCCACCGCCCGGCCGCCCGCCTGCAGGCATGTCGCGAGCCGGAAAGTTCAGCAGTTTCTGCGTGCCGTGCTCGCCGTAGAGCAGCCCGGTGACGATCCGGAGCACGCCCAGCGCCTGCGGCGAATAGCGGCTCAGCCAGGTGAAGTTCATGAGCAATCCTCGTTAGTTGCATGAGGAAAAGATGATGCCTGAACTCAGATTTTGGTCAAATGAAGCTTCGGTAACCTCAAGTTGCGGCGCCGCAGTTCAGCCCTGCGCAGCGGCTTGATTGATTTTTGTCCGGTTTGGCGTATATGCCGCGGCAATGACCCAAGCTCCCAAGATCGGCCTTGTCAGCCTCGGCTGCCCAAAGGCCCTCGTCGACTCCGAGCGCATCATGTCGACCCTGCGTTCGCAGGGCTATCAGTTCTCGCGCGACTACGAGGGCGCGGACGTGGTGCTGGTCAATACCTGCGGTTTCCTCGACAGCGCCAAGCAGGAGAGCCTCGAGGCCATCGGCGAGGCGATCAGCGCCAATGGCCGCGTCATCGTCACGGGCTGTCTTGGTATCGAGGAAGACCTGATCACCAGGACGCACCCAAGCGTCCTCGCAGTGACGGGGCCGCATCAGTATGAGGCGGTCGTCTCCGAAGTGCACAAGCACCTCCCGCCGGTGCCGAACAAGTTCGTCGACCTGCTCCCCGAGCAGAGCCTGCGGCTGACGCCGCGGCACTATGCGTACCTGAAGATTTCCGAGGGCTGCAACAACCGCTGCTCGTTCTGCATCATCCCGCAGATTCGCGGCGACCTCTCCTCCCGCCCGCTGGCATCGGTCCTCTATGAGGCCGAGCGACTGGTGGCGAGCGGGGCGAAAGAGCTTCTCGTGATCTCGCAGGATACCAGCGCCTATGGGCTGGACCTCAAGTACGCGACCAGCAAATTCCGCGGCCGCGATGTGTCGGCGAAGTTCCTGACGCTCGCGGAGGAGATGGGCAAGCTCGACGTGTGGACCCGGCTCCACTACGTCTACCCCTACCCGCATGTCGACGAGGTCATCCCGCTGATGG
>ERZ778022.3829-NODE-3829-length-13650-cov-4.393306_pt1 | contig 13650 bp, 12 predicted proteins | sample MGYA00375752_ERZ778022 | MGnify/ENA primary metagenome ERZ778022 (study PRJEB29350, sample SAMN05389826) | bioreactor metagenome | isolation source: Thiocyanate bioreactor | place: South Africa: University of Cape Town | collected 2014-04-04 ... | reverse complement strand
CGTCTCCTCGGGCACGCTGGAGGTCCACGCGGTCGAGGAGGTCATGGACAACGCGATGAAGACCCATTTCCACGAGATGGCCGAGCCGCAGCACGCGCTTCAGAACCTCGCCGACGCGCTGCCCGCGCTCGGCATCGTCGCGGCCGTGCTCGGCGTGGTGAAGACCATGGGCTCGATCGACAAGCCGCCGAGCATCCTCGGCGGGATGATCGGTTCTGCGCTGGTCGGCACCTTCATGGGCGTGCTGCTCGCCTACGGCATCGTCGCGCCGCTCGCCGGCCGGCTGAAGCAGGTCAACGATCAGGACGAGCAAATCTTCCACGCGGTCAAGCAGGTCGTCATCGCCTCGCTCCACGGCTGGCCGCAGCCGCTGGTGGTCGAGAGCGCGCGCTCGGGCCTGGGCCACTCCTTCCGTCCGGGGCTCTCCGAGCTGCTCGACGCGCTGCGGGGCCGCTAAGCCATGGCCAGCGCAGCCCGAGGCAAGAACGAGCCGCCCCGGCCGATCATCGTCAAGAAGGTGACGGTGGTCGCGGGCGGCCACCACGGCGGCGCCTGGAAGGTCGCCTATGCCGACTTCGTGACCGCGATGATGGCCTTCTTCCTGCTGCTCTGGCTGCTCGGCGCCACGACCGAGAAGCAGCGCAAGGGCATCGCCGACTACTTCACCCCGACCCTGGTCAAGATGCGGGAGGCGAGCGCCGGCTCCAGCGCGGGCCTGCTCGGCGGCTCGTCGATCACCGACGTCGACAACTATCCGCACAAGGCCGGACAGACCGGCACCCGCGCCCTGACCATCCCGCGCGACGCCACCGGCGGCCCGAAGGAGGGCGGCTCCAACATCAAGCGCGTGGCGCGGATGAACGAGGCGCTCCAGAAGCGGCTCGATGCCACTCCGCTGCTCCGCAAGCTCGCCCGCCAGGTCCGCATGGTCGACACCACCGAGGGCATCCGCATCGACCTGGTCGACGACGCCGACTTCTCGATGTTCCGCCTCGGCACGACCCTGCTCACCCCCGAGGCGATGCAGCTCCTGCGCGCGATCGGCGACACGGTGCGCCCGGAGCTGGGCGGCCTGACCGTGCGCGGCCACACCGATGCCACGCCGTGGCGGACGGCGGGCGGGGCGAACAACTGGTCGCTCTCGGCCGGCCGCGCCGAGGCGACCCGCCAGGCCCTGATGCGCAACGGCATCGCCGAGGACCGCTTCCGCCGCATCGAGGGCGTCGCGGACCGCGAGCTGCTGATCAAGGACCACCCCGAGGACCCGCGCAACCGCCGGATCTCGATCCTGCTGATGAAGTAGGGCGGCCTTTCCTCCTCTAACCCCATCGTCGCCCCGGGCTTGACCCGGGGCCCCGCTTCTTCCCGCGCGACGGCCGGGCGAGCGCGCTTGGGCCGCCGCCTCCCTTGGGGCGAAGGGAAGCGGGACCCCGGGTCAAGCCCGGGGGTACGGGATGGAGAGGGCGCCGGTCATTCCCCGGCCGTACCGCCCAGCAGGGCCAACTGCCCCCGCACAACGTCGAGGTTGTGCTGCGCCAGGTGGCTGCCGCGGCCCCTGACGCTGCCTTCCAGGTCCGGGCGCTCGCCGATCTCCAGGCAGCGTTCCCAGAGCGACAGCGCGAGCGGCAGCCAGCGCTCGACCGCCTGCGCCGGGTCCGCCATCGCCCGGTCGAGCAGGAGGTTGCCCGTCACGAAGAACAGGTCGGGCGAATCCGGCATCGCCTCGAGCCATTCGCCGGCGAGATCGAGCGCGGCGGCGAGGTCGCCCGCCTGGCCGAGCGCGTGGAGCCGGCGGATCAGCAGGCCGTGGAACCAGGCGTCGCCGGGCGTGGTGCGGGCGAAGGCGCGGGCATGGAGGTCGGCGGCCTCGGCCCAGGCGTCGCGGCCCTCGGCGTCCTTGCCGAGCTGGTAGAGCAGGTAGGGGTCCTCCGGCCGCTCGGCGAGCTCGGCGAGCAGCAGCGGCCGGTTGCGGCCCCGCTTGGCCGCCATCTGCGCGTCGCGATAGCCGTCGTGGCCGAGGTGCAGGGCGAGCTTCTCGCGCGGGAGGGGGGAGACGACCTGCTCGTGGACCCGCCCCTCGAACCGCGCGCCGCGCGGAAGCAGGCGGGTGATCCAGCTCACGTCCTCCTGCGTGTCTCCTGCGGCGTCGAAGGCGCTGTGGACGGCGACGCGGCCGAGCCGCGGCGGGCCGGCGATCCACGGCCGCAGGGTCTCGCCGCCGGACGCGATCCACTCGTCGGCGTCGAGCACCAGGTTCCAGTCGGCCCGGGCGAGGTCGAGCGCATGGTTGCGCGCGGCCGAGAAATCGCCGGGCCAGGCGAGGTGATGGACCTCGGCGCCGCAGTCCCGGGCGAGGTCCGGCGTCGCGTCGGCGGAGCCGGTGTCGAGCACGACCATGCGGTCGACCCAGGGGCGCAGGGATTCGAGGCAGCGGACGATGCAGCGCGCTTCGTCGCGGACGATCAGCACGGCGGCGAGGGACGGAGCGGCACTCATGCGGAGCGGGTAGCATGGGGGACGGGGAATGTCTTTTGCCCTTCCGCGTCAGGGGCCAAGCGAAAGGCGATCATGCGAAGACCCTCCCGGACCTCGTCGCCCCGGACTTGATCCGGGGCCCCGCTTCTTCCCGCGCGACGTCGGAAAAAAGAAAGCGGGACCCCGGATCAAGTCCGGGGTGACGAACGGGGTGGGAACGTCCGCCCGGTCTGATGTGCAAACGACATGATCCCCCAACGGAAAGGGCCCGGCGGTTCGCACCGCCGGGCCCTACCCGAAGTCCTGGGACTTGTCTTAGCGCAGCAGCGACAGGACGTTCTGCGAGCTCTGGTTGGCCTGCGAGAGCATGGCGGTCGAGGCCTGGCTCAGGATCTGGGCCTTGGCGAGCGCCGTGGTCTCGGCCGAGTAGTCGGTGTCCTCGATCCGCGAACGGGCGTCCGACAGGTTCGTGACGTTGCTGGTCAGGTTGTTGACCGCCGATTCCAGGCGGCTCTGGCCGGCGCCGAGCGTGGCGCGGGTCGTGTTGACCGACTTCAGCGCCGCGTCGACGTTGTCGATGGTCGTGCCCGACTTGGTGGCGTCAGTCACGTCGAGCGCCGTGGCGCTGAGCTTCGTGCCGTCGATGCCCGTGACCTTGAGGTCGATCGTGTTGCCCTTGTCCGCACCGGCCTGGATGGTGACGGTGACGTCGGTGCCGGCGGTCTTGCTGAACAGGGTGACGCCGTTGAACTTGGTGTTGGTCAGCACGTCGTCGATCTGCGAGGTCAGCTGGCCGACTTCCGCCTGGAGGTTGGTGCGGTCATCGGTGCTGTAGGTGCCCGACTTGGACTGCACCGCCAACTCGCGGACGCGCTGGAGCATGTTGGTGACTTCGCCCAGCGCGCCTTCGGCGGTCTGCGCCAGCGAGATGCCGTCGTTGGCGTTGCGGATCGCCTGGCTCATGCCGCGAACCTGCGAGGTCATGCTGTTGGAAATGGCGAGGCCGGCGGCGTCGTCCTTGGCGCTGTTGATGCGCTTGCCGGTCGACAGGCGGGTCATCGCCGTGCCGAGGGCCTTGTCCGCCGCGGCCGAAGCGTTCGACGCCTTCATGGCGCTGATGTTGGTGTTGATAACCGACATGATTAACTCCCGTGATAGTCCCGAATGGGCGAGCCGGCCGGACGATCCGGTGTAGCTGCCGAGGGTTAGAGCGGTCGGTCGCCGCGCATTTTAAGTCCGGTCGTGATTTTTATGCGACGAAGCCGGCCCCAAACGACTGAGGACGGGCGCCGACGGCGGCGGACGGCGCGCGCGTGAATCGGGGCGCGGCGGAGCATCATGGTAAATATTTTACGGCAACCGCTTGCCGGCAGATTCCCCCGGCGAGCCCGGCCGACTCTTGCCGGTCCTTGAGAAACCCGCGGAATTCCGGGCGTTCTCGGCTCCGGCAGGCTTGGTTTCCGGCAAAAATCGCGACCGGCAAAAAATGTTAATTCTAGGTGATTCTACGAGGGCTTAAATTTCCTCCTTGTTTGCCGTCCGCGGGGCACATGGGGCCTCGAAGTTATGGTTAATGCGGGGGCAACAAACATGAACGGTCTTGAGTTCGGATCCACGGTCGCCAGCAAGCATGCACCGCTCGTGCAGCGCGCCGGGGCGATCGTCGGGGCGCTGGGGCAGCGCTCTCCGGTCCTGCTGAAGGACGCCGCCGACGGCAACGTCGTCGCCGCTTCGACGACCTGCATCACGCTCGACCGGGCCGGGGATCGCGGCCAGGCCGGCATCGTCCGCGGCGGCTCGGACCGTCTCGTCACCCTGCGCTACGCCGATCCCACCAGCGAGGCCTCGCTCGCCGCGCTGGTCGCTTGCGTCGCCCGCAGCGGCGAACCGATCGCCGCCGACGCCGAGAGCCTCTCGATCCTCGCCCTGGCCGAGCGCCTCGCGGTCAGCGACATCCCCGTGCTCATCAACGGCCCGACCGGCACCGGTAAGGAAGTGCTGAGCCGCTTCATCCACAACCGCTCGAACCGCCGCAACGGCCCCTTCGTCGCGGTCAACTGCGCAGCCATGCCCGAGGCCATGCTCGAGGCCCTGCTGTTCGGCCACAAGAAGGGCGCCTTCACCGGCGCGACCGAGGCCAACGAGGGCTTCTTCCGCGCCGCCCACGGCGGCACGCTGCTGCTCGACGAGATCGCGGAGATGCCGCTCGGCCTCCAGGCCAAGCTGCTCCGCGCGCTCCAGGAGGGCGAGGTCGTGCCGATCGGCGCAACCCAGCCGATCCCGGTCGACGTCCGCGTCATCGCCTGCGCCAACCGCGACCTGCCGCAGGAAGTGGCCGAGGGCCGCTTCCGCGCCGACCTCTATTACCGTCTCAACGTCTTCCCCCTCGCGCTGCGTCCGCTGCGCGAGCGCGCGGAAGACGTCGCCCCGCTCGCCTTCGCCATGCTGCTGCGCCACGCGCCGCAAGGCCAGACGGTCCCCTGGATCGGCGACGCGGCCCTCGCGATGCTCAAGCTCCATGGCTGGCCGGGCAACGTCCGCGAGCTGGAGAACGTGATGCGCCGCGCGATCCTGCTTGCCCACGGGGCCGCCGAGATCAAGCCCGAGCATATCGTGTTCGACAGCCCGGCGCGCCTGGTCTCGGCCGAGCCCGCCGCGGTCCTGCCCGTCCAGGAAATCCCCTCGGGCCGGCGCAAGCTGTCCAACATCGTTCAGATCTCCGAAGCCCGCGCGATCATGGAGACGCTGGAGGCCTGCGGCGGCAACCGCGTCGCCGCGGCCAGCCAGCTCGGGATTTCGGAACGCACCCTTCGCTATCGCCTGGCCTCGTTCCGTGAGGCCGGCCTGGCCGTTGCAGGAGCCGGTCGATGACGAGCCCGATCAATTTCGCCGGAAACGCCGGCGGCATCCAGCAGATCATGCAGATGCGCCAGCAGCTGATCGACAAGAGCCAGGTCCTTCAGCAGCTCCACCAGCCCGAGGCCGCCCAGGCGGCCCCCGCGAACGGCGGCCCCGCCGGCAACTTCGCCGACGCACTGAAGTCCGCGCTCGACGGCGTCAGCAAGACGCAGAACAACGCCGAGGACCTCAGCGCCGCCTATGAGCGCGGTGAGGTCACGGACGTCGCCAAGGTCATGCTGGCCCGCCAGGAAGCCGGCGTCGCCTTCGAAGCCACCCTCCAGGTCAGGAACCGGCTGCTGTCGGCCTACCAGGACATCATGCGCATGGGGGTCTGATAGATGAGCGAGGTTCTCCCCACTCCGGTCCCGGCCCAGGGCCAGGGAATCATCGGCGGCAACATGCTCGGCGCGCTGACCGATCCTGCGGGCGGCACGCCGCTCGAACGGATCAAGGCGTTCACCGCCCAGCCGGCGGTCAAGAAGACCATCCCGTTCTTCATCGGCGTGGCCGCCCTCGGCGGCGCGGCGCTGACCTGGTCGCTGCTCGCCACCGGGCCGCAGCGCACACTCTACAGCCAGCTCGACGACGGCGAGCGGGCGAGCGTGGTCGCCGCGCTCGACAAGGCGGCGATCCCCTACCGGATCGACAACCAGACCGGCGCGCTGACGGTCAACGAGAGCGACCTCTACAAGGCGCGGATGACCGTGGCCCAGGACGGCGCCCTCGCCACGCCTGACAGCGGCCAGGACATGCTCAACAACCTGCCGATCGGCGCCAGCCGCACCCTGGAGGGCGAGCGCCTGCGCGCCGCCAAGGAGCGCGAGCTGATGCTGACGATCGCCGAGATCGACGGCGTCGAGAGCGTCCGCGTCCACCTTGCCCAGGGCGAGAAGAGCGCCTTCATCCGCGACAACTCGCCGCCCACGGCCTCGGTCATGCTCAAGCTCGCGCGCGGGCGGCAGCTTTCCGACAACCAGGTCACGGCGATCACCAATCTCGTCGCCGGCTCGATCCCCGGGCTCAGCGTCGACCAGGTCAAGGTCATCGACCAGCACGGCCGCCTGCTCACCGCCCACAGCGGCAACGGCGATTCCGACCGGCTCGAATTGCAGGCGCGGATGGAGGAGAAGCTGCGCAGCCAGCTTTCCAGCCTGCTGACGCCGATGATCGGGGAGGGCAACTTCTCCACCCAGATCCAGGTCGACCTGGACATGGACCAGGTCACTTCCGCGCGCGAAAGCTACGAGAAGCAGGGCGCGCTGCGCTCCGAGACCGAGCAGAAGTCGGAATCGAGCGCGGCCGGCGCGGCCGTCGGCGTGCCCGGCACCCTGTCCAACACCCCGCCGCCGCAGACCACGGCCCAGCCCGGCGCGCCGGGCCAGGCGACGGTTCAGCAGGGCGCCACGCCCGGCGCTCCGGCCGCGCCGCCGCCCCAAGTCAACGGCGAGTCCAGCGCGACCCGCAACTACGAGCTGGGCCGCGAGGTCGCGGTCTCCAACACCGCGCCGGGCAAGCTCAAGCGCCTGTCGGTCGCCGTGGCGCTCAGCGCCGACGCGATGAAGGGCGGCAAGGCCGGCGACACCGACCAGATCAAGCAGCTCGTCAGCGCCGCGATCGGCGCGGACCCGGCGCGCGGCGACCAGGTCGCGGTCGTGGTCCGCAAGTTCGACAAGGCCGACGACGCCGGGGTGCCGTTCTACGAGACTTCGTGGTTCGCCGACGTCCTGCGCTACGGCGTGGGCCTGGTCGGCGTGCTGCTGGTCCTGCTGCTCGGCGTCCGCCCGCTGATCAAGGCCTTCCGCCCTGACAGGCCCGGGAAGGCTGCTGCGGACGACAACGCGGACGGGGCCGAGGACGGCCCGTCGCTGGCCGCGCTCGGCACCCCGCCGGTCGGTGCGGCCGCGCGGCACGACCCCGCGATCGATCCCGCCATGCTCAGCCAGCAGGTGAGCCTCGCCCAGCGCATGGTCGAGGAGCAGCCCGAAAGCGCCGTGATCGCCCTGCGCAAGATGTTGCAGGCGAATGGAATGGAGCCCGCACGATGACCGAACTCGTCCCGCTCGATCCCGCCGACCAGGCGGCCGTCATGGTCATGCTGCTCGAGGAGGAGCAGGCCTCGAAGATCCTCAGCGAGCTCGATCCCGACGAGCTGCGCCTGCTCGGCGACAAGATGTGCACCCTGGGCGAGATCGCGCCCGAGGCCATCGCCCGCTCGATCGCCGGCTTCGTCGCCGCCAGCGAGGAGCGCGGCCTGCCCGCCCACAACCGCACCGACAAGGTCCGCTCGGTGATGACCCGCGCGGTCGGCGACGTGAAGGCGGCGAACCTGATGCGCTCGATCCTGCCGCCGGACACCACGCCGCGCTCGCTGGAGATCGTCCGCTGGCTCTCGCCCGAGGTGCTGATCTCGCTGATCCAGGACGAGCATCCGCAGGTGATCGCGGTCCTCCTGGTCCAACTCGATCCCGAGGTCGCCGCCCAGGTGCTCTACGGCCTGTCGTGGCGGGTCCAGCCCGAGGTCGTCCACCGCGTCGCCACCATGGGTCCGGTCTCGGCCGAGGCCCTGGCCATGCTCGACGAGACGCTGTCCGCGCGGCTCGACGCGCTCAAGGAGCAGGAAGTGCTCAAGATGGGCGGCGTGACCAATGCCGCCGACCTCGTCAACGGCGCCGGCAAGGCGGTCGAGAAGCGGGTCATGGCGGAGATCGTCAAGACCGACAAGCCGCTCGCCAGGCAGCTCGAGAACGAGATGTTCAAGTTCGAGCACCTCTTCGCGCTCGACCCGCAGCAGATGGGCTCGCTCCTGCGCGAGGTCGACTCCGCCGCGCTGATCGACGCGCTCAAGGGCACCGAGGAGGAGAACCGCGAGTTCTTCTTCCGCGCCATGTCGAGCCGCGCCGCCGAGGGCGTCAAGGACGAGATCGAGGCCCGCGGCCGCCTGCGCATGGCCGAGGTGATCGACGCCCAGCGCCTGATCGTGGCCACCGCGCGCCGCCTCGCCGCCGAGGGGGTGATCTCGTTCGGCGGCGGCGAAGACGAATATGTCTGACCTGATGAGCCTCAGCGGGCTGGGGAGCGGGACCTTCTCCCGCGACCTGCGCTTCGCCTCGACGGCGCTGTCCGTGCCCTTGGGGGAGACGGTGACGCCCGAGCCCGAGGCGCAGGATCCCCTGGCCCTGGCCTGGGCCGAGGGCCACGCCGCCGGCATGGCCGAGGCGCAGGCGCGGGCCGAGGCCGAGGCGATGGTCGCCGAGGCCGCCCGCCAGCATTTCGCCTTCTCCTTCGCCAAGCTCGACGCCGCGCTGGCCGAGGACCTGCGGCGCAAGCTGCACGAGACCGTCGTCGCCCTGAGCGAGGCGGCCCTCTCGCCGCTCGCGCTCGATGCCGGGGCGCTCGCCCGCCGGGTCGAGGCGGCGGTCGCGATGTTCGTCCGCGCCGACGACGAGCGGGTCATCCGCCTCCATCCCGACGACCTGACCCTGGTCGCCGGCAAGCTGCCGGCCAACTGGCAGTTCGTGCCCGATCCCGCGCTCGACCGCGGCGCCCTGCGCGTCGAGACGGCGAGCGGCGGGATCGAGGACGGCCCGCAGCAATGGCGCGAGGCGATCACCGAGGCGCTGCGGCTGTGCTGAACCTGTTCGCGCCGCTGCTGGCCGACATGGCCGAGGCCCAGATCGACCTGACCCCGCGCCGCTACGGCCTGGTCGCGGCCTGCGACGGCGGCCTGCTCGAAGTCACCGGCCTCAGCGTGCCGATCGGCGCGCTGTGCCGCGTCACCCACGGCCGGGGCGAGGCCCTGGCGGCCGAGGTCATCGGCTTCCGCAACGGGCGCACCCTGATGATGCTGCTCGGCGACACGGTCATGCTGCGCCCCGGCGCGCGGGTCCGGCCCGAGGGCCAGCCCGGAATGCTCCCGGTGGGCGAGGCCTTCCTCGGCCGCGCCGTGGACGGGGAGGGCAAGCCGATCGACGGCCTCGGCCCGCTGCACGCCCGCAGCGAATGGCCGGCGGGCGGCATCCGCGCCGGCGCGCTCGACCGCAGCCCGGTGCGCGAGAGCTTCGACACCGGGGTCCGCGCCCTCAACGCGCTGACCACCTTCGGCGTCGGCCAGCGGATCGGCGTCATGGCCGGCTCGGGCGTCGGCAAGTCGGTGCTGATCGACATGATCGCCCACGGCGCCGAGGCCGAGATCGTCGTCGTCGGCCTGATCGGCGAGCGCGCGCGGGAGGTCTCGGATTTCGTCGAGCGGCACATGACCGGGTCCAAGCGCGCCCGCACCGCGGTCGTCGCCGTGCCGGCCGACCACGCGCCCAACCTGCGCCTGCGCGGAGCCATGCTGGCGACCAGCCTGGCCGAGCATTTCCGCGCCCAGGGCAAGCGCGTCCTGCTCATCATGGACAGCCTGACCCGCGTCGCCCATGCCGGTCGCGAGATCGGCCTGCTGCTGGGCGAGCCCGGCGCGGCGCGCGGCTATCCGCCGAGCGCCCTGGCGACGATCACCAAGCTGGTCGAGCGCGCGGGCAATTCGGCCGAGAGCGGCGGCTCGATCACCGGCCTCTACACCGTGCTCGCCGACGGCGACAACCAGGACGACCCGGTGGTCGACACCGCGCGCTCGATCCTCGACGGGCATATCGTGCTGTCGCGCGACCTCGCCCAGCGCGGCCAGTATCCGGCGATCGACATCGCCGCCTCGCTCAGCCGCGTGATGACCGACATCACCGAGCCTGAGCACCAGCAGCTCGCCCGCGAGTTCCGCGCCCTGGTCGCCGCCTACGAGGCGAACCGCGACCTCGTGCTGATGGGCGCCTACCGCGCCGGGGCCGATCCGCTGATCGACCGCGCGATCGCGATGCACGAGGCGCTGACCGGCTTCCTCTGCCAGTCGGCGGGGCAGGTCATATCGCTCGACGACAGCGTGGCCATGCTGACCCAATTGCTGGGCCCCGGCGGCTAGCCGATGGCGCCCGACCACAAGCGCCTGGCCCGCTTCCGGCGGCTCGAACGCGTCCGCGCCATCGCCAAGCAGACGGCGGCGACGGCGGCGGCCGAGGCCGAGGGCACGCTCGCCCAGCTCCAGGCGCTCGCCTCGCGCACCGACAGCCTTGCCGCCGACTATGCCGGGCGCAACGACGCCCGCGACGGCATGAGCCTCCAGCAGATCGGCCGCTTCGCCGGCGGGCTCCAGGGGATCAGCGAATCGACCAAGGCCGACGCCCTGCGCGCCAAGTCGATCGCCGACTCCCGCCAGTTGGAGCTGGCCGCCGCCGAGCGCCGCCGCGCCGCGGTGGAGGAGCGCGCCGCGCAAGAGGCGCGCGAGCTCGCCGCGCGCCGCCAGACGCCCGTCCTGGGCCGCCGCAAGGCAATTGGCACGGACCTTGAATAGTATCTCTCGTACACTCGTGAGGGATCAGTTCCGATGGTCGATATTGCCGCTTCGCTTTCCTTGACCTCCGCCGGTTCGGTTGCCGACCCGGCTGCGGTCCTGGGCGCGGAAACCGCGGATAATCAGGCTTTCGGCAATATCCTCGCGGGCCGCATGGCCGGTCAGGCGGGTGCCGTGCCCGATGCCGCCGCCCCGGCCGGCCCGCTCCCGACCCTGCCGCTTCCTGCCGGCAACCGGCAACCGGGCGGCAAGATCTTGCCGGATCAGGCCGCCGCCTTGCCGGATGCAACTGCCGCCGCCGATGCCGCCGCATCGGTCGAAGCGCCTGCCGTCCCGACCGCCGTGCGGATCGCCGTCCCGGCGCTCAAGGCGCTCGACCTGCCGCCGGCCGAGACCGCCGAGCCCGCGCCCGCCAAGCCTGCCGAAGCCGCTCCGGCCCGGACCCTCGTCCGGATGCTGGCCCAGGCGGTGCGCGGCCCCCGCGCCGCCGACAAGGACCCCGCGCCCGCCGACCGGGACGCGCCGGCCGCCGATGCCGACACCGACGCCGGGGAGCCCGCCGTGGCCGATGCCGCCGTAGCGATCCCGGTCCTCGATCTGCCTGCCCTGCCGGTCATCGCCGCCGCGACGGCGCAGGCCGTTCCCGTCGCTAAGGGCGGCACGAGCGCCAAGGCTTCCGCCGCGCTCCCGGTCCTGCCGCAGGCCGCCGCCGGGAAGACCGCCGAAGCCGCGCCGCAGCAAGGCCAGCCCGGCGTCAAGGCCGCGCCGGCCCAGAACGCCCCGGCTGCCCTGGCCCAAGCCACCGCTCCCGCCGTCTCCGTCCTGACCGTGCCCGCCGCGCCGGCCGACGCCGCGCCGGCTGTCGTGACCGTGGCTCCGGCGCAGGCGCCGGTGCAGCCCGCCGGTCAGGCCGTCACCGCGCGGATCAAGGTCGCCGCCAAGGCCGGGGACAGGCAGTCCGCCGCTTCCGCCGATCCGGCCGAACGTCCGGCCCCGGCCCTGCGCGCCGCGCTTGCCGACCGCGCGCCCGCTGCCGCCGCCGAGGCCGCCGCGCCCGCCGCGCCGGTCATCGCCGACGGCCAGGCCCAGGCGGCGCCCGCCGCTCCGGCGGCTTCCGCCACGCCCGCCGGCCTGCCGCGCCACGACTTCGCCGCCCTGGTCGACCGCCTGATCGAGGCGCGCAACGCCTCGGCCACCAACCCGGTCCATGCCTCGGTCAACCATGTCGAGTTCGGCCGGGTCTCGCTCCAGTTCCAGCAGGACGGCAAGGACCTCTCGGTTTCGATGAGCAGCGCCGACCCCGAGTTCGCCGTCGCCGCCCAGGCGGCCATGCCCGCCGATCGCCCGGCCGCGAACGCCGACACCGGCGCGCGCGGGCAGGGCCAGTCCCAGGCGCAAGCGCAGGCCCAGTCGGGCGGCTATTCCAACCACGAGGCCCCCGGCCAGCGCGGCGCCGATGCCGCGGCCGACCAGCAGAACCGCAACGGCCAGCCCCGCAACCCGCGCGGCGGCACGGAGACTTCGAACCCCTCGCAGCGCTGGGCCGAACGCGAACGGCCCGAGGCCCGCGGCGGCATCTTCGCCTGACCTCACCATTCTGATCCGGACGAGAGACCATGAGCGACAAGACTGAGAAATCCACCGAAGCCAAGCCCAGGAAGGGCAAGGGCCTGCTGATCAAGGCCGTGGCCGCCACGGCGCTGCTCGGCTCGGGCGGCGGCGGCGCCTTCGCGCTGATGCGCACCGGCGTCATCGGCGGCGGGGCCCACGTCAAGGAGGACAACAACCCCAAGCTGGTCCGCAAGGGCGAGGAAGATCCCTATGCGCCCAAGAGCGACAAGGAGGGCGAGGCGGTCCACGAGGTGCTCGGCGACGGCGGCAGCGAGTACCGCACCGCCTATTACGTCTTCGCCGACGACTTCACCTCGAACCTCAAGAACTCGGACGGCCTGATCCAGGTCAGCCTCGCCGCCTCGACCCGCCGCGACGGCCGGGTGCTGATGTGGATGAAGAAGCACGAGCTGGCGATCCGCTCGTCGATGCTCGCCGTCCTCGCCGACACGCCCGAGGAGGAGGTCCATACCCTGGAGGGCAAGGAGCGGATGCAGAAGCGCCTGACCGACGCGATCAACAAGGTGCTGACCGAGCGCGAGGGCTTCGGCGGCGTCGATGCCGTCTACTTCAAGAGCTTCCTGGTCCAGTGAAGCCCGAACGCGCCTTCATTGCTGAACGCGCGCTGGCGCAGCATTGCCCCGAGCTGCTCGGGGCGGGTGCCGGCGCCGCCGCGCCCGTCGAGCTGCTGCCCACCCTGGGCCGCGCCGGGGCCAAGCTCGCCCGCGCCTTCGCCGCCGCGCTCTCGCCGCTGGTCGGCGGGCAGGAGCTGGCGGTCCAGGCCGCCGCCCCGCGCGAGGCCACGGCCGCCGTCTTCGTCCAGGAGATCGCGCCGCTCGCCGCCAACAGCCTGCTCGGTTTCGGCGGCCTCCAGGGCGGGGCCGCTCTGCTCGCCTCGTTCGACGCGGGTGCCGTGCTGCGGATGATCGACCGCGCCTTCGGCGGCACGGGCAAGGCCCCGGCCGAGATGCCCGCCATGTTCCCGGCCTCGGCCGGGGTGGTGATCCGCCAGCTCGAAGCCATCGTCGCCCAGGGCTTCGCCGCCGCGACCGGCGCCGCCGGCTTCGAGCCGCTGCGCCGCGGCGGCAACCTGGTCGAGCTGGAGCCCTTCGCCGAGGCGACTCCGCTGGCGATCCTGACCCTGACCGTCGCCGAGGCGGGCAGCGAGCCCTGGCCGGTCCACCTCGCCCTGCCCTTCGCCGCGCTGGAGAACCTGGTCGGCGAGGGCGTCCAGGCCCCGGCCCGCCTGGCCGCGCCGCGCCAGCCGAACCCGGCCG
>ERZ778022.3813-NODE-3813-length-13680-cov-6.010936_pt1 | contig 13680 bp, 3 predicted proteins | sample MGYA00375752_ERZ778022 | MGnify/ENA primary metagenome ERZ778022 (study PRJEB29350, sample SAMN05389826) | bioreactor metagenome | isolation source: Thiocyanate bioreactor | place: South Africa: University of Cape Town | collected 2014-04-04 ... | reverse complement strand
GCAGCGGCAGCTGCTGCGCTGGCGGCGGCAGTAGCAGCAGCCGAGGAGCGCGAGCGTGCGGCGGCGGCAGAAGCGGTGGCAGCCGCCGTGGCGGCTGCAGAGGCGGCTTTGCGGGAGGAGGCAGCAGCAGCAGCGGCGGCCGCGCAGGAGGAGGCGGCCGCTGCCGCCGCGGCACGCGATGCTGAGGCAGCCGCGGCGGCCGCAGCGGCGGCTGCAACGCATGCCGAGGAGCTGGCAGCACGCGACGCGGCGCATGCGGCAGCGATGGAGGCCGCTGCTGCTGAACTTGCGGCCGCCACCGCCGCGGCAGCCGCTGCCGTTGCCGCCGCGCGCCCCGTGCCACCCACGCCACGCGCGCTGTCGCCGCCGCGCCCGGCGGGCTCCCCCGCACGCGAGGTGGTGGCTGCGGTGGAGGGCGGCGAGGAGCCAGTCACCGCCGTCTCTAGTGGCCGCACCTCCCCTGGCGTCGTTGCCACCCACCTGCCTCCGCCCGCGTCTGCACCCGTGCCAGCGGCGTCCAGTGCGGCGCCGTCACGCACGGCAGCGAGCGCGCGCTACCTGTCGGCAGGCAGCAGCGGTAGCAGCAGCAGTGGTGGCGGTAGCGGTAGCGGTACCGCTGCGCCGTCCCGCCCGCTGTCCCTCAGCACGCTGCGCGCGGGTGGTGCGGGGGTGGCCGCTGCTGACACGTCGCCCGCCGCGGCGCGTGCCGCCCTGGCTGGCAAGACGCCGTCCAAGCCCGCCGGCCGCAAGCCTGGCACGCCCGGCTCGGCGGGCAGCGGTGCAGTGGCGGCACCTGCGCCGGGGCCTGCGCCGGCAGACGCATAGGTTGCTTGCTGTGTCAACATCATGACGGTGCCCTTTTCATTGCTGTTGTTCCCCGTTCCCAGGGGCGCGGCAGCCAGCGGTGGGCGGCAGCGTGTGCGTGCCATGCATGTGTCGCACGTTGCGCACGATCGGAGGCTGACCTGCGCGCGCGCCGCCGCCCACCGCTTGCTGCCCTGCGCCGCTTGGTTGCATGTTATGATATCATATTATTGACCCCGGGCCGTGGGGCATCGGCAAGGCTGCTGCTGATCTCGATAGCTATTTTGCATGCCCCCCTGTTTATAACTTGTCACTCCACCCTGACCGCCCTGCCGGCAGGGCGATGGCGCGCGGCAGGGCGTTGACTTGGCGGCGCGGCAGGGCGATGGCACCACCAAAGTAGGAGGCGAGGAGAGAGGGGAGAGGAGAGAGGGGAGAGGAGAGAGGAGAGGTGGTGACAATCGACCATTTATTAAGTAGCACCAGTCACAAAAAACGAGTGACAAGCAGGGTGTGTCGATACTACTGTCACGTGGGTTGTACACTAATTAACCTGCTTTCCCATGCTTCCCTCGCTGCGCGCATTTGCGGGACCATTCCGCCGCCTCCACCCCCTCTCCCCTCTCTGCCCCCCCTTGCTACCCACTGCCACTGCTACTGCTGCTGCTGCTGCTTCCACTGCTGCTGCTGCTTCCACTGCTGTTGCTGGCTCCACTGGTACTGCTGGCTCCACTGGTACTGCTGCTGCTGTCTCCACTGCTGTTGCTGGCTCCACTGGTACTGCTGCTGCTAGGGCTGTTTCTAGGGCTGGGGCTGTTACTGGGGCTGCTAGGCTTGCTGCTGCGACTGGGGCTGGCAGCTGGCACCACCATCGCTGCGATCATCACTACGCCACCGGAGCGCGGGCGGCCCATACGACTGCTGCTGCTGCTGCTGCCACCAGTGCCAGCGCCGACGGCACCGCTGCCGCCAGTTGCAACGAGGTAGGGGCAGAGGTAGAGGAGGTCGCGGCGGCGTACCGCAGCGCCAGCATGGAGGTGCGGGCAGACAACTTTGAGGCGGCGCTGCCGGTGGTGCTGGAGGCGATCCGGGGCGCGGCGGTGGTGGCGTTTGATACAGAGATGACAGGGCTGCGGGTGGACCCGCGGCTGCGTGACCTGGGGGTGGACACGTTGGATGCGCGGTGGGCCAAGACGCGCAATGCGGCTAACTACATGGCAGTGCTGCAGTACGGCCTGTGTGCCTTCCGGTACGACGCCGACGCCGGCGCGTACGTGGCACAGCCGTTCAGCTTCTTCCTCACGCCGCGCGCGCCGTCGGAGGGCGCGCGGGCCAGCCTGGATCCGGAGGCGACGGAGGCGTTTGTGGCGCAGCTGTCGGCGGTGCAGTTCCTGGCGCGGCACGGGTTTGACTTTAACAAGATGGCGGCGGCGGGCGTGCCGTACCTGTCGCGCGCAGAGGGCAACGCGGTCACAGCTACCGTGTTCACCGGCATTGAGCGCCGGTTTGTGCGGCAGCGCGAGGTACACGCTGGCCGCGGCGGCTTCCCACCCATCCTGTGGGACGCCGCGGTGGGTGACCGGCACAAGACGGGCGCGGCGGCGGCGGTGGCGGTTACCGCGACGGCAGGCACGTCGGGGCTGACCATCGGCGCCGGTGACGCGCGGTGGTACGCCGAGCTGGCAGACGCCATTGCTGCCTGGCTGGAGCGTGTGGCGGCGTGGTCGCATGCCGACGCCGCCGACGCTGCGGCCGTTGGCACCGACGACGGCGGCGTCGTTGTGGATGCCGCGGGGCACCCGGTGTTGACGCTGCCGCGCGCCAACGCCTTCCGGCGGCACGTCATTCGGGCGCACGTGTCGGCGGTGGCGCACGACCGCGTGGTGCCCATTCTGGTAGACGATGAGAGCGCGCCAGCCGACTCGCGCAATGACCGTGCCATGGCGCTGGTGTGGGTGGGGCCGCGGTCACCCGGGTTCACGGCGTGGGAGGCGGGTCAGCTGGCGTCGGCGCTGGCGGCGGCGGATGCCTCCCTGGCAGCCGCCACCGGCTTCCGCACCGTCATGGATGCGTTGTCGGCGGCTCGCGTGCCGCTGGTGGGACACAACTGCATGCTGGATGTCGGCCACTCGGCTGCCAAGTTCCTGGGCCGCCTGCCACCCGGCGTGACTGCCGCCGCCGCCGCCTGGGTGGGCGCCTTCCCTTACACCTTTGACACCAAGCACATGATTACGGAGCGCCACTCCGACGCCGTCGTGGCGATGGTGCAGCGCCCCTTTGGCAGCCGCAACGACCTTGGCAGCGCCTTTGCGCTGCTCAACGCAGACAGCCTGGCACTGCAGCTGCCTGGTGCCGACGGCGGCGGAGATGGTGCGGCAACCACGGGTGGGGGTGGCGGTGGCGGGGGCAAGAAGACGCCGACGCTGACACTGTCGCCATTGCAGCTGTGCCCCGTTGTTCTTGCACCCGGCTTTAGAGTGGGGTCGACAGGTGGAGCCGGCGCCACCGCCGAGATGCCGTCGCCGGCGCCGCCAGCAACGCCAGCCATGGCGCCCACCCCGCCGCCCGGCGCCAGCGGCATGCTCCCTGCGCCTGGCACCACTGCCATTGATGCCGACGATGCAGCGCATGACGCCGGCGCCGACGCCTGCATGACGGGCATCGTGTTTCTGCGCGTGTGCGCACTCGCGTACGCCGCCAGCGTGCACGCCACCACCGGCACCGCGCCCGCCACGTCGGTGGCTGCTGTCGTGACGCGCGCGCTGTCCGCCGCCTGCCCGCGGCCCGCTAGCGCGGCGGCGGTGCCGGAGCTTGCAGGCAGCCTGGGTGCGTACCTGTCCAGCAGCATCAACTGCCTGCATGTGCGCCTGGCGGAGCCCGCACACCGCGTCCTGAACTTGTCTGACGCTGCCGCCGCCGCCACCCCCGCTTCCGCTACTGACGCCAGCCGGAACTCGTTCCTGCGCGCCCGCGGCGCCGCCAACCGCACCAACGTGGCGTGGCTGTCAGGGTTTGGCAGCCTGCTGGCGGACTCGTCGGGCGCGGGGGAGGTGGTGACCCTTGTGGCGCGAGCGCTGGAAATTCGGCCCGCCCTCATTGACCGCCGAAAGCACGTGCATGTGCTGGATGCCGGCTCCTGCTTTGTTACGCTGCCGTCGGCGGCGCATGTGCGCGCACTGGCAGACGCCGCGACGGCCGCCGCGGCAGCCGCGGTAGACACTGGTGATGCAGATGACTCGCCGGCGGTAGTGGCAGCTGCCTTCCCGCCGCCGCCCACCGGTCTGGTGGGGCTGCTTGGCGGCGGCGACAACATGCTGGGCATTGGGTACGGCGCTGAGCACCTGGCGCCGCCCACGCGCGTGGAGCGTGCTGCTGAGGCGGCTGCAGCGGCGGCGGCGGCAGCAGCAGAGGATGCCGCGGTGCACGGCCCCGCCGTCCACGACCTCCTGTCTGCCTGGTGGGCGCGCAGCCGGTTTGCGGCAGACGGTGTGACCAGCCTGCCGCCGCCCGCGCCGCCCGCCGACGTGTCGCTGGCCACGCTCACCGTGCGCACCTACGCCGACTTCCTGGCCGAGTTCCGCGGCGTGTTTGGGCACGGTACGTTGCTGATGCATTATAATTACTACTACTACACACGCGCACACACGCACAATCACCGCCCACCGACCGCGTGCAGAATGTGCACATGAAGTTGCTGAACGGCCGGCGCTGACATGGCAGGGCGGCCCGCCGGTGCTGCCGCTGCCGCTGCCGCGCCCGCCCGCACGCCACGCACCAGCGACGATGACGCTGGGGACAAGGGCAGCGCGTGTGTCATCATGTGACCGGTGTCGGTGTAGGGTATTAGTAATAATCTGCTTCAATAACACGGATATTGATAACCCCTAGTCAACAGCGCGGCGCGCCAGCCACTTGCCAGCGCCCAGGTAGTCGAACGGCGATTGGACCGCGGCAGGCAGGCGCTCCATGGCCTCCTCCTTGCGTGCCAGCCGCACCGCATGCTTCCGGCTCTGTGCCTCCAGCGCCCGCCGCACGTCGTCGGTGCCCACCACTGGGTGCAGGTGGTCCGTCTCCGCGCTGCGCATGCTGCTGCTGCTGCCGGGCGCCGCCTCAGCAGTCGATGCCGCCGGAACGTGACCGTCACCCACCGCCGCCGCCCACGCCGCGGGGGCAAATGCCAGTTGTGCGGCGGTAGGTGAGGAGCGTGGCGGTGACGGCGCGGGACCCGTGGCGGAGGCATCCACCGTCATGGTGGTGACACGACTGCGTGGAGCTGGTGAGGAAGGCGAGGTGGCGGCAGCCGACCGGCCAGCTGCCGCCCCGCCGCCGCCCGTGCGCGTCAGCCCGCGGTGCGGCGCGCTGCCGCGCCGGTCGCTGCGGCCGCTGCCCAGGATGCTGCCGCCGCCGCCGCCACCGTCACCCGCTGACGATGGTGACACCGGCGGGCCGCCGCCAAGGCCCAGGCCGCCACTGGGTGCCGCACGCAGCGTCATTGCAAACCCGGCACCGCCGCCCACGGCACCACTGCGCGTCAGGGTTGCACCGCCGGCAAGCCCGGGCCCGGACGGCCCGGATCCTGGTCCAGCTGCCGCTGCCGCTGCCGCTGCTGCCGCGGCTGCCGCAGCGGCCCGCAGGGGCGGCAACGCTGCCGACAAGGCGGCGCGCAGCGCGGCGTGCGAGTGCGTGCGGCCCCACCCAAACGTGAATGCGCCGCACGTCAGCTCCGCGCGGTCACCCAGCAGGGAGGAGGTGGCGGCGCCACCCACCGACACGCGCCGCCCGCTCCCGCCGCCACTGGCGCCATCTGCCTCTGGTGTGCCCTGCGGCGCGGCAGGTGTGGCGCTGGAAGGTACAAACCCTTCCACAATGTCAGCGGCGGCGGCACGCAGGTGGGCGGACGCCAGGGCACCGCCGCCGCTGGTAGCCAGCACGGCCGCCCATGGCGTGCCCTGCCCAAACAGCGCCACAAAGTGGCCCTCCGCGTTCCACACCTTCATGTCCATGCCGCCAGCGCTGACAAAGCACTCCACCCCCGTGGGCAGCACGATGAGGTCCAGGCTTGCAATGCCGTGCCGCGACGCGTGCGCCCGCCACTCCGCCACCGGCGCCGCCAGGCACAGCCACGCGTTGCCTTGCAGCTGCCACACGTCAAAGATGCGCACAAACCCGCCGTCGTAGCCCACTGCCAGCCGCGTGGCCAGCGTGTTGGACGCCATGCACGTCACGCCACGCATGACGACGGACCGCGTGTGCCGCGGCTCCACCACCAGCCTCCCCGCGCTGCCGCGCCGCACCCGCCGTGCCAGCGACACCGCCGCACCGCCCCCACTGCCACTGCCGCTGCTGCTGCCGCTGCCGCGTGGCTCAGCGGCACCCGGCCGCGGGGCGGGCGGCTGCGGCGGTGGTGGTGCGCCGGCGGGCACCGCCGCCTCCGCCATGTCCACCACGGCGCAACTGCCGCGCGCCGTCGTGCCCCACTCGTGGCTCGCCGGCAGCGTGAAGAAGCCGGTGCGGAGCTCCGCGTCGCTCTCGCCCCGGTCAGACGCGTACCGCAGGCCGCCGCCGTGCGTCGGCTCCGTGCCGCCCGCCGTGCCGTACCAGTCGCCCGCCCACAGCAGCTTGCCGGTGATGACGGACATGATGTGCAGGTGGCCGGTCTGCGTGCCCAGCAGCACGACGCCGTGGTTCACCAGCACGTGCGCCGCTGTCACCACTGCCTGTGACAGGTGCGCGCTGGTCAGCTCGCCGTCAAACAGCTGCACCGCACTGGTGGCGCGCTCCGTGGTGGGGTTCCACAGCACCGCCACGCCATCCGTGGAGGCGCTTACCACCCAGGGTGGCACGCGGTGCCCCGCCGACGACAGCTTGCCGTCATCCACTACGATGCCGCCGCCACCCACCACGCACACCACCTCCGACTGCATGGCACGCATCTTTTGCGCCAGGGCGGCAGCTGCCGCGGCCGCCGCTGCGCCGCCGCCACCGCCGCCGCCACCGCCGCCGCCAATGCTGGCACCCCCGCTGCCAATGCTCAGGATGCCTGGCGTGCTCATGCGGCTGCCGGCGCGGCTGGCGCCGCGGAAGCCGCCCGGCACCAGCGGCGGGCGGTCGGAGGAAGCGGAGCTGGACGGCGGCGGCGGTGCGGGTGTGAACAAGCGGCCTGGCGTGCCGCCACGGCCGTCGATTCCCGTGCGCGGGCGCACGTGCGGCACGTCCACAATGTGTGGCGCCAGGCGCTGGAAGTTGGCCAGCGCCTCCTCTGCCACCGCGTCTGCCCGCCGCATAGACGCGCCGCCGCCCTCCACCGACGCCGCAAGCAACTCCGCCGCCGTGGCGTCACCCGCTGACGACACGCCGCCGTGCACCGCAATGAGGCCGCGGGCACGCTCCCGCCCCAGGTCCATGGTGAGGTCGTGCGACACGCCCAGCTCGTCTGCCAACGAGTCATGCAGCGCCAGCGTGCGTGCCCGCCGCGCGCCCGCTGGTGGTGCACCGCGCCGGTGCGTCGGCGCGCCCAACGGCGGCGGCGCAGGCTTGGGTGCATGCGCCAGGCGGGCGCGCAGCGTGACGCCGTGCTCTGCCGCAATCTCAGCGCGCGCGTTGGACACGATGCCGCGTGCCTCGATGGACAGGTACCGTGGGCTGGTGAGCGCCTCCACCACGCGCGCATCCAAGCCGCCAGGTAGCAGCGTGGTCAGCCGCGCTGCCGCCGCCGCCGCCGCGCCGCCAGCAACCAGTGTCAGCGGCACCCCACCGCCGTCGTCGTCGCCTCCGCCGCCACCACGACGTGGCGATCCGCCTGCGCGCGGGCGTGGCGCGGCACGATGGGTAATCACCCACGTGTCTGGCCGCTCCGTGTTCAGGAAGCGCTCCACGCCACCCAGCGGCGACTCGTCGTCGTCGTCGTCGTTGTAATCCCCACCGCCGCCGCCCGTCCGGCCCAGCCGGCCAGTGGTGGCGCGCGGAGACCCGGACCGCCCCACACCGCGCGCACGCAGGCGTGCGGCGGGCGAGAAGTCCGACCCGCGCATGATGGTCACGCTGGAGTCGCGCACGCGCACATGCATCGCCAGCAGCGCCTCCTCGTCCTCCGCGGCGCGCCGCGCCGAGCTGGCGGCGCTGGCTTCCTTCATCATTTCCGCGCCGGCCGCGTCGCCGCTGGCGCCCACGCGCGCCGCCGCTGCTGACACCATGGTGGCGCCCTGCCCGATGGTGTCGTCAGCGATGCGCCCAAAGTCCTTCCACCACGCCAGCTTGGCGTTGTTGGTGCCGGCAATGACGGGGAACACGGTGGCGGTGCCCGGGTGGTACGCCAGCGTGGTGATCTCGGCGGGGCTGGGCACCGGGATGAGGTTGCGCAGCAGCATACCATTCGACAGGTTCCAGATGCGCACCGAGCCGGTGATGGCGCCCGTGAGCAGGCGGCGCTGCCGCGTGTCCAACGTGGCGCACGTCAGCTGCACCGGCGTGGCACCCATGGCGGAGGGCGCGGGGAAGAAGCGCTGTGCGGCAGACACGCCCGCCAGGTCGTCGCGTTGCGTGTGGTCCGCCAGGAACGACATGACCATGGCGCCGGTTGCAACGTCGTACACCTTTACAAGGCCGTCGCGCGCCACCGACACCACCTGGTTGAAGGCGCGCGAGAACAGGCCGGCAAGCAGGGCGCGGCCGTCCATGGAACCATGCGTCCCCGCACCGCCGCCCCCGCTGCTGCCGCCACTACCCCCGCCGCTGCCGCTGCCGCCACTGCTGCCACCAGCCCCACCATCCCCCTCCGCCGCCGCCTCCTCCTCCTCCTGCTCGCTGCGCCCGTGCTTGTGCAACTCCTCCACCATGTTGGCGATGGCCTGCGCCTCGATGGAGCCGCGGCGTGCCCGCCCGCCGCCCAGCTGCTGCCGCAGCGCCTCCACAACACCCACGTCCTCCGCGATGGCGGAGGTGCGCCGCGCCGCCCGCTCCGCCTCCTCCCGCTCCTCCTCCCGCCGTATGCCCACCAGCTCCTGCGCACGTGCCTTGATGCGGCCCGCCGCGCGGTTCATGGCAACCAGGGTGGACATGGACGCCATGCGCCGCCGCGTCTCGTCGTCCAGCGGCTCGGTTTCCACCGGCCCGGTGGTACGCGGGATGAGGGCGCCCTCCAGCAGGAAGCCGTCCGCCACGCTCTTCCACGGCGTGGCTGCCATCACCGCGGTGGCGGTCAGCACGTCTGGCGGCGCGGACGCCGCCACCAGCACCGTATCTGCGGCCGCGCGCTGGGCGGGCACGCCAGGAGATGCAACCCCAGGCACCGCGCCACCGCCGCCGCCGCCACCACCACCGCCACCGCCGCCACGGCCTGCGTCGGCGGCAGGGGCGTCAGGCAGGAGGCCTGCCCCCGCGGAGCGTGCCTCGTGCGCCACCGCCGCCGCCACCGCCACGGCGGCGTTGGTGGCGTTCAGGAACGCCTCCCGGATGCCCCACGTTCGAATGTGGCTGCCGTACGTGATGACGGTGAGACGCAGGGGGTCCACCACGATGCCCTTGGTGAAGATGGGCACCGCGTCGTCATTGATGCGCTGGATGCACGCCAGCGTGCGCGGGTCGTACACCTCGATGCGGCCGCCGCGCGTGGACAGCACCACCTGCGAGTGGATGTCATTAGTGGCCAGCCCCGCCACCGCGTCGCGCTCGTTGGCAATGGCGCCCGTCGTGCCCAGCTGCCCGATCTGCGCGTCGGCACGGCCGGCGTCCGTCACGTTCCACAGCAGCACCTTGCGGTCCACGCCGGTGGTAATGAGCACACGCTCGCTGGCGCTGTACGCCATCGCCGTCACGCCGTGCGCGTGCGACAGCGCGTGCATGCTGTTCAGCACGCGCACGATGGTGAGCCGCAGGGTGGACTGCACCTCCTCGTCGGTCCCGCCGCCGCTGCCGCCACGCCGCTCCCCCAGCCGCGTGCGGTCAAACCCAACCGCCACCGACACGATGACAATGGGCCCGCCGTGGCCGCCCACCACAATGTTGGCGGTGGAGGACGACAGCACAAAGCCGTCGGAGCCGGTGGCTTCGCTGTCGCGCGGCGGCAGCACCACGAGACACGAGATGGAGGCTATTGGCGTCTTGATGGCAGCAGACCAGGCGCCGCCACGGCCACCCGCCGCGGCGCTACCCGCTCCGCCACTGCCGCCGCTGGCGCCGCTCAACGACACGCGGTGCACCGTCACCATGCCGCGGTTGTCACCCACCACCGCTGCCAGCAGCTGGGCAGAGGGGCCACCCGCCCCACCATCTCCTGCCGCCGCCGCCGCCGCTCCACCGCCGCCAGCACCCCCACCGCCACCGCCGGCGGCGGCACCTCCCGCCGCGCCGCCACCCCCGCTACCACGTCCCCGGGTAGAGGGCACGCCGCCTGGCGGCACGGCGGCCGCCGCTAGCTTGGGATCAAACCCGGATTGGTGGCGCGCAAACAATTTGAGCGTGACCAGGCGCACGGCGGTGGGCACGCCGTCCTTCAGGCTGCGCACTGTAATGAACGCCGCCGCCGCCACCGTCGCAATGGAGCCCACCGTGCCGCCCACCCGCCGGAACGCGGCGGCGTCGTTCTTTGCGGCGGCGGACAGCGCGGCCTGCCGCGGGTCGCCGCCCTTCTTCTTGCCGTCGGACCCAAAGTTCAGGTGGCGCAGGCGGCGGGTGCCAGCCGTGTCCGCCGCATCCTCCACGTCGTCCAAAATACCACCACCGCCTCCGCCGCCACCGCCACCGCCCACGCCCGCCAGCTGCCCCAGGGCCAGCGACAGGCTGGTGGCCTTGGAGGAGCGCAGGCGCAGGAAGTCGCGGCCGCGGCCATAGTCAATCAGGTCCTCCAGCTCGCCGGCGCGGCCGCGTGGCGCGGCACGTGGCTTGTCAACACCCTTCCCGCCGGGAGCAGTAGCACCCGGTGCAACCGGCGGCGGCAGAGCGCCGCTGCGTGCCGCCCGTGCCGCGGCGGCGGCATGGCGCGCGTTACGTGGAGACGAGCGGCCGCCGGCACCCCCCGGCGACAGCGGGGAGAGGCCACCGCCGTCGTCGTCACGGTCGTACTCGTCACGGATGGCGGCGGGGTTTGTGATGTTGACAGACAGCACCGCCTGCAGCACAAACGCCTCCTCCTCCACGCTGCCCACCGGCAGGCGCGACGTCTCCCCCACTCCCACAATGGCCACCCCACTGCCGCCGCCGCCACCGCTGCCGCTTCCGCCACCTGCAGCCCCCGCCCCGCCCCGGCCGCGTGATGCGGCGGCGGCACGGCGGGCAACTGCGGCGCCCTCACTGGCGGCGCGGCTCTTCAAGCCCGCCAGGCCCGCACGCCGGTGCGCCACCGACTCCGCCACCAGCGCGTTCTGCAGGTCGCGCTCGTAGTCGTTCTGCATGCGCACCATGGCGGCGTTGATGCGGCGTGCCACCAGGTCTTTCAGCGGCAGCGTGCCGTAGCTGGCGTACCGGCCCAGCTCGTACACGCGCAGGCGGCGGTCGGCACACAGCACCGCCAGCACACACACGTCGCCGCACCAATCCATGCCATGGACCGGCAGTACGGCGCGCGCCATGGCGGACGCTGTCACCTCGTCCAGCGCGGACCGCGGCGCCCCACCGTCCTCCATGCCTGCCATCCCACCCCCGCTGCCACCGGCCCCACCAGCCGCACCCCCGGGGCCGCCGCCGCCCGCACCGCCGCCGCTGGGCGCTAGCACGTCACCTACCAGGCTCATGCCCGCCTGCAGGTCCACCTCCACCGCCTCACGGAAGCCGTCGTCCAGCACTTGCACCGTGTGGTTGCGGTACGCCACCGCATACCCACCCAGCTCCGGCGCCGCCACCATGGCCGCCACGCCCTCCGCGTTGGCTTTCACCGTCTTGGCGGGCTCCACAGTCAGCAGCAGCTCAGCGCGGGACGGCGGTTGCAGGCGCTTGCTGGCCGGGAGGGGCGCCGCCGGAGCTGGCGCCGGCGCGCCGGCGGTCGGTGGCGAAGGGCTGCCGCGGCGGTGCGACACCTCCTCGCCGTCAAATGAAAACGCAGCGCGTGTGCGGCCGCGTGACGCCGATGCACGGCCGGGCGACGACTTGGGATCCACAATGCCGCGCACAACGGCAGCAACAGGAGAGGTGGGTGGGACGGGCAGGCCACGCAGGTGGCTGACGCCAGAATCTACCAACGCCTGCGTGAGGGCGGGGTCCAGCCACCGTGTCGCATCTGCCGCGGCACCCCGCGCGCCCACCCGCCCACCGGTTCCCGGTGTACCTGTCGCGGCCGAAGCGGCGGCGGCAGCTGCGGCGGTGGACTGTGACGGCGCGTCATGCGGTGCAATCAGCAGGTACGTGCCCTGCGCCGCGCGCTTGGCCAGGTCGTTGTCCAGCAGGCGGGAGATGTAGGACACAAACTCGTCCCACAGCAGCGTCGTGTCGCCGTTAGCATCCAGCTGCCGGAACGCCTTGCGCAACGCCGCCTCGGGCAGCGTGGTGCAGTGCGCGCACACGCCCACAAACACGCGCTCGTCCAGCCCGCGCGGCTCCTCATCGTCGTCCGCCGCGTCGTCGTCGGACAGGTTGTCAGCCACCACGCCGCCGCCGGCGAGCGCGTCGTCCGGACTGCCACCCCCCGCTCCCACCGTGTCGCCGTCAGCGCGGCGTGGGGAAGGCGGGGAGCGGCGGCCGCTCATTGGTGAGCCGCCGGTGCCCACGCTGACCAGCGACATGCCGCCTGGGACGGCGGGCGTCCGGTGCCGGTCGCGCTTCTCTGCGCGCGCGCGGATGCGCGCCAGTTTCTCTGACACGTTGCGCCGCGACGCCTCACCCGACACAAATCGAAACAGCGGCTCCAGCACGGGCAGCACGGAGGCGATGTCGTGCATCTTGTTGGCGCCCGGGCGGCAGGTGTCACCCAGCTGGCGCAGGTAGGCGGGCTCCAGGGCAGCCAGCGGGTGACCCAACGTGACACCCACGCTGCGCAGCACCAGGGCGCCGCGCACCGCAGCGGGGTCGTCATCCACGTCCATGCGCCACGACAGCGTGATGGTGGGCAGCGGCGCGGGATGCAGGGTGGCGACGTCCACGCCGCGGCGCGCCTGCGCGCCCGGCTCGGACGCGCCTGCAAACAGGTCGCCAGCGTGTGCAATCTTGCGGAACGAGCGGTCGTGCAGCGGCGCGGCAGAGCGCGCTGCCGCGTGCGCCTTCAGCGCCGCGTACGCCAGCGCAGCGCGCGAGGGCGGCAGCAGGCGCTCAAACTGGTCGTACGTGTACAGCGGCAGCGCGTCAGCGACAGCAAACGGCTGCCGGGCTTCGCGCGCCAGCGCCATGGTGGTGAGGTCGGCGGCGTCGCCCAGCACCGCGCCACGCGCGCCCCAGTTGGGCTGCAGGCCCAGCGGGATGGGCCCGGCACTGAACAGGTGGCCGGCGCCGTGCATGATGCCCAGCGGCGCGCGGCTGGAGCGCAGCACCAGCGCCGTGAGGGAGGCGGTGGTGGCGGGGGGTGGGGGGGGGTGCAGCAGCGCCCGCCGCAGACGCCGGCGGCGCTGTGGCGGCGGGTGACGGCGCGGCTGCGCCACCGGCGGGTGGCAGGCCCATGAGCATGGACGCCACGCTGCTGCGGCGGCCGCGCGTGGAGGGGGAGCAGTTACGCAGCGCGGCGAGGGAGGCTGCTGTGGCGCCTACGCGCAGCATGGTGACGCCCAGCGGCACCGGCTCGGTGGGCACCTTGACGTCAAACAGGGTGACAATGACGACGGTGGTGGCGGTGAGGCGCGCAAACCGCAGGCGCAGCCAGGCGTCGAACGACGGCGCCGCCGTCTCGTACCGCACGCGCGTGACGTACACTGGCCGCTGGCGCGCCATCAACACCACCGCCTCCGCCGTCTCGGCGGG
>ERZ778022.3812-NODE-3812-length-13681-cov-4.657420_pt1 | contig 13681 bp, 12 predicted proteins | sample MGYA00375752_ERZ778022 | MGnify/ENA primary metagenome ERZ778022 (study PRJEB29350, sample SAMN05389826) | bioreactor metagenome | isolation source: Thiocyanate bioreactor | place: South Africa: University of Cape Town | collected 2014-04-04 ... | reverse complement strand
TTTTGGATGCCGATCACCCCTGAAACGGGGTCCTTATTCCACGCCGAAACACAGCGGAATCGATGGAAGCCAAGGACTTCGACATCGAACTTTCTTGGATTCGGCGGATTACCCTGAGCCCCTGGATGTCAGACGCGCTCAAGGAGTCGGTAAAGAAGACTCTTCGGGGAATCAACGATGATTGCCGCCGATTGTCGATCAGTCGCTCCACATTGGTTGGCAACGACGTCTGGAAAGGGCTCACAGCAAAGGCCGTACTCGTGACATAGCCCGCCACTGAAGCAGTGATCTGGGTCGAGGAAGAGGCATGATTGCCTGGCGGGCGAAACTGCTGAGAGGCGTGCCGTTGGGTGTTCGCCGAAGCCCGACAGTCCTCTCGCGGCACCTGCGCCGCCGCTAAGCGTCAATGATAAATGGAGGTCCGAAGCCGCCAACATATAGTCGTTTCAGTGACGGGCTATCGAGATCGACCTCGATTTCCGAGGTGAAGGGGACTGCATAAGTTTGGGCGTCGAATCCCTTAAATGCGATCCCGGCAGCCTTCATTGCCTTAAATGCCTTGCAAACAGCGGAAACGAAAATGGGTATCAAATTCAGATATACTTGATCCTTCGGGTACCGGTCCTGCAAGCTGCGGTTGCGGATTGCCGGGAGTTTGAGCTCCAAATCGATGACTTTCAACCTCCACACAGCCTTGTCGCCGCGGACGGTGGTGTCGAGGTACGGCGAGGCGGATGAAGGGTCAAGCCGCGCGTCCAGATCATCCAGCCTGACGTAATGGGACATCTGAATTGGGGCGCCATGACGGGTGGGGTGACTCGCGAGAAGGAAGGAGGCCCCGCGCCAGCGATCCAGACCGGTATCGATGTACAGCCGCCGATTCATGCTCTGGAAGAGGTGATGGTGGCGATGATGTATGGCATTGCGTACCGCAATAAGCACGGTGGTATCGCCGTGATCGAAATATGGGAACAGTCTCTTCGAGACGTCATATAGCGTGTGGAAGGCCTCAAGCTTCATTTCGAAAGCACGATCCAGATTGTCGATCGCCTCCTCGGGATCCATTTTAAATAGCTCTCCAAAGCGGATGTGCGCCTCGACGTACATCCGCATGGTGTTCGCTAAGCTTCCAATTGCTATCTCGATGCTCTGATCGCCGCTCAACCGTCTCGTTCCAATATGGTGGCCGTCGTACAGTCGCTGCAACACAGCCGTGGCCCCTGTGACTCTCGCCGCGAAGCATTTCTTGTGGACCGCCGGTCTTGGTTGACCAAGATCAATGGCGGCATTTCCGCCTCTAAAGTCCATAAGCGGACCATCTCCCTACGGCCCGATAACCGACACCGAATATGTTGGCGAACTTGCGAGCCCGGGCGGTCGATGATCTGAGATCGACTGCTAGGCAAAGTTTGCCTCATCATCAGCTCAATAGCAGGTGAGCCGACCCGCCATATAGACGCTTGACGTCGCCCCGAGATCTGGGCACAGAGGTGATGCACAAATTGTGGCGAGGCTGCTTCGCCGGTCCGGATTTCCCAGCGATCTCAATGGTCTAGCTGGGGACGCGGGTTTGGCTGTCTCCAAATCCAGGTTCCCCAGCCAAAGCTTTCCAAAGCCGTTGATTTTATTCACAGGCCGCCGCTTCGGGCGGCGCGGCTGGCCTTGCATCCAGCCGCGTCGGGCAAGAGCCTCACACGACGTTGAGCCGCAGCGGGATGGAGTTCAGCTCCTCGACGCCGTTCTCGCCGAGCAGCACCGTGCCGCCGACGCAGACGCGCTGGCCGTCGCGCAGCGCGTTCGGCTCGAAGGCGAAGGCGTGGCCCACCTCTATCTCGAAATCGCCGTCGCGGGCGACGCCGTTCGGCAGGCGCGGCAGCACCTTGAGCGCCGGGTCGACCTCGGGCCGCAGGCGCGTCGCGCTGTTGAAGATCGGTGCCACCGTCTGCACCATCGGCCCGGTGTTCCAGGTGCCCGAGCGCTGCAGCGGCTCCTCCATGATCGCGGCGAGCTCGGAGAAGCGCAGGCCCGGCCGCAGCGCCGCGATGCCGGCGTCGTAGGAGGCGACGCAGACCGCCTCCAGCTCGCGCAGCAGCGGGCTCGGCTCGCCGACAGACACATCGATCTGCTGCTGAGTCTCGATGCCGCCGTAGAAGGCGAAGATCTCGGCCGCGATGGTGTCGCCGCGCTTGAGCACATGCGGCGCGCCGCCCATGGCGAACCATTCCGGCACCTGCCAGGCGAACATGCTGTCGCCGGCGCGCTCCAGCATGAAGGGCCAGCGCACCCAGCCGCCGCCGGCCAGGATGGCATGGAAGGCGGCGGCCGCGATCTCGTGCTCGTTGCGGCCGGCGCGAGCCGCCTCGACGAAGGCGCGGCAGGCATCCTCGCCCAGCGAAGCCGCCTTGCGCAGCAGGACGCGCTCCTCGACGCTCTTGATGGCGACAATGCTCTCGTATTCGCCCGAGACGTCGGTCCATTGCACGCCCGGCAGCAGGCCGAGCAGGCGCGTCCAGGTGTTGTAGGAGACGACGCCGGCCCAGTCGCCGACCATGCGGCTGGTCAGCCCCACGACGCCGAGCCGGGCGCGGCCGAGCCCGAGGCTGCCGATGCGGGCCGCGACGTTGGCGATCGAATCGCCCGCCACCCAGTCCTCGACCCAGCGCTGCCAGCGCTGGCCGGGCTTGTCGTAGCGGTCGAGCGGCACGTCGCCGATGAAGACCACCGGCTCGCCCTTGGCCGGCAGCAGTACGACGGAGCGCTTGGCCTCGTTGGTGATGTAGGAATCGGCGGCGTCACGGCCGGTGCCGAACACCACCACGCCGTCGAGCCCGTGCCGCGCCAGCATGGCCCGCACGGCCGCCCAGCGGCGGTCCCTCTCCTTCAGCGAAAGCGTCGGGTAGGCGCCGCGCAGATCGTCAGTCATTTCAGGCAATCCTCCAGATCATCGAAACGTCGGTTGCGTGGTGCGGCCCACCGGTCACGCCGCATGTGTGAGGGCGCCGAGCTCGCGGCGCAGAGCGGCCGCGCTGCGGCGGATGAAGTCGATCGGCTCGCCGGCGGCGGCGGGCTGGCGCTGGCGGGCGGCGTCCGCGGCGCGGCCGGCCGTGACCTGCGCGGCATAGGCGCGCTCGAGCCGCAACAGTTCGTCCAGCTCGGTCGGCACGAGATCCGGGTGGCCAGCCATCCAGCGCGGGTCGCGGTGCGGGATCGCCATCTCCGCCCTGCCCCGCAGGATGCCTTCGATGGACAGCATCCGCTCCGCGCCGTCCGGCCCGGCGCCCAGCGCGCCAAGCAGCGCGGGCCAGTCGATGACGCCCTCGCCGACGGGCATCAGGAAGCGTGCGAGGCCATCCGCCGTCGCGACCAGCGCGACGTCGCGGATGTGGGTGGCGCGGACATGAGGCGCGACGCGGCGGGCCGCCGCGACCGGCTCCTCGCCGCGGACAACCACATTGGCGGGGTCGAAGGTGATGCCGATCACGTCGGGGCCGACCGCCTCGACGATGCGCAGCAGCTCGAAGGTGGTGATCTCCTCATGCGTCTCGACGTTCAGATGCGAGCCGTGCGCCCGCAGCGCCGGCGCGAGCAGGCGCAGGAAGGCGACCGTCGCATCGAGCTGGTCCTCCCATGCGACGTCGGTGCGGAAACGGTCGAAGGCGAAGACGCCGAAATGTGCGAGATCGAACTGGTAGTTGCACAAAGCGGTCCACAGCTCGTGGATGCCGGCCTCGGCAGCCGCCTCGATCATGCGCTCCATCGCGCGGCGGTAATCGCCGCCGCCGAGCGCACGGATCTCGGGTGCCTCCGGCGTCGAGAAGGGATTGACCTTGCCGATGCCGGCCTCGATCCGCAGCCCCAGCGCACGCGCGCGGGCAGCGACGTCGCGCATCTCGCCTTCGTCGAGCGTCGGGCTCAGCTCGCGGACGGAGCGGAAGAACACGCCGTCCAGCCCCTCGCGCGCGACCTCGTCCAGCAGCCAGGCGGCGTCGTGCGCGCCGGCGCCCGGATATTTGGTGCTGTCGACGCCGACGCGCATGCCGCTATTTGCCGGCCCAGTCGGAGCCGGCCGGCGCCGTCTCCAGCGCCACGAGGCCGTGCGCGAAGACGTTGCCGGGGTCGTATTTCGCCTTGAGGGCGGCGAGCCGGTCGTATTTCGGGCCGTAGACCTCGCGGGCGGACGCCGAATCGTGGTGCTCGGAGGTGAAGTTGATGTAGGTGCCGTTCTCCCACGGCGCGACTGCCGCGCCGAAGCGCTTCACCCAGGCCACCAGTTCGGGCCGCTCGTCAGGATATTCCCAGTCGGCGCCGATATTGCCGCCCCAGCGCGAATGGATGCCGGAGGTGGAATCGTTCCGGTGGTCGCGGGGCGTCAGCTTGCCGGCGATCAGCTCGAACGGGCACATGACCTGATGGGCGATGAAGGCGCTCGAATTGAGCGAGCGGCCGGGATAGGCGTCGGCATGCTCGATGGCGATGTCGATCAGCTCGTCCGGCAGCTCGCGGAACGCGACGTGGCGCCAGTAATGCGAGATGCCGTAGCGGAACTCGTCGTCGGTGGCGTGCTGCAGGGTGACGTGCGGCATCGAGCGCACGGCCTGGTAGATCGGCGTGTAGCCCTCGAACATCGGCGCCGACAGAGCCGGCTCGGCCGCCGGGTCGCCATAGGTGACGGTGGCGACCGAGATGATCGGCTTGCCGCGATGCGCGCGCGGCACCTGGCTCCAGTATTCCGGGCAGCGATAGAGCCTGACATAGGTGCCGACATTGTCGGGCATGCCCGGCCCGAGCTCGCGGAAGCGGCGCAGCAGCTCGCGGCGGTCGGCGGCGCCGAACAGGGCGAGCCGCACGGTGGCCAGTCCCGGCAGGTCGACATAGCGGAAGACGAAGCTGGTCGCGATGCCGAAATTGTGGCCGGCGCCCTTGAGCGCCCAGAACAGGTCGGGGTCCGACTGCGCGCTGACGCCCCGTATCGCGCCGTCGGCGGTGACCAGCTCGACCTCCTGCAGGAACTCGACCGTAGCGCCGAACATGCGCGAGAGGTAGCCGACGCCGCCGCCGAGGGTGAGCCCGGCCACGCCGGTGTGCGAGACGACGCCCGCCGGCAGCGCGACGCCGTAGGGCTCGGCGGCGCGGTCGACGTCGCCCCAGCGGCAGCCGCCGCCGACGGTGAGGAGCCGCCTTGCGGTGTCGACCTTGACCTCGCGCATCAGCCCCATGTCGATCAGCACGCTGCCGTCGGCGACCGAGGTGCCGGCGAGGTTGTGGCCGCCGCCGCGCACGGTGATCGAGACCTTGTTGCCAACGCACCATTTCAGCGCGGCGGCCGCGTCGGCTGCATTGCGGCACCGCACGATCGCCGCGGGATACTGGTCGATATCGGCGTTCCAGACCCGGCGAAGGGTCTCGTAGCCGGGCTGGCCCGGGAACACGACGGCGCATTCGACCGCCGCATCCAGGCCCGCAGGCAGAGTGACGCTGCGCATCATCTTCTCCTCATGGGTTCCGTGCATCGAAATGGCCCCGCAGCGCGTCGAGCGAGACGCGCAGGAAGGCCAGGTGGTCCTCGCGCGCATCGGCCGCCAGCGGGGCGAAGCCGTCGCGCAGGGCGGGATCGGCCGCGCCGGCCTCGGCGAGGCGCTCGATCTCTGCGATCTCTTCCGCATCGAGGTCGGGATGGGCGTCCCGCCACGCCGGATCGTCGGGCGCGAGCAGCATGCGCGCCCGCGTGCCGCCGACGCCCTCGATGAACAGCGCCGCATCCTCTGGTGCCGCGGAAAGCGCGGCCAGCAGCGCCGGCCAGTCGATCTGCCCGCGCCCGATCGGCGCGAGATGGCGCGCGATGCCGCCCTCGCCGCGCACCAGCACGGCGTCGCGCAGATGCGTCAGATGCGTGTAGGGCGCAACGCGGCGGGCGGCCGGCAGGAACGCCTCGCCGCGGACGGGCAGGTTGGCCGGGTCGAGGCAGACGCCGACGAGGTCGGGGCCGACCGCCTCGATCAGCCGAAGGATCTCGTGGGTGGTGATCTCCTCATGCGTCTCGACGTTGAGCCGCACGCCGGTCGCGCGCAGCGCCGGCGCCAGCCTTTCGAGGAAGCGCCGCGTCGCCTCGAGCTGGGCCGGCCAGCCGACGTCGGTGCGGAAGCGGTCGAAGCAGAAGGGCGCGGGAAACTGCGGCTTGTAGCCGCCGGTGGCGGTCCAGGCCTCCAGCCAGCCGTTTTCGGCGCAGACCCGCAGCATCCGCTCCATGCCGGCGAGGTAGCTGCCCTCGCCCAGCCGGCGGATGCGCGGCAACTCGGCCGTCATGTAGGGGTTGATCTTGCCCAGCCCGACCCGGACGACGAAGCCGCGGTCCCGCGCCGCGTGGGCGAAGCGGGCGATGTCGCCGGCGTCGAGCGTGGGGAAGGCGTCGTCGAGCGCGCGCACGAGGATGCCGCGCAGCCCCAGCCCTTCGAGCACGTCGAGCGTGGCGACGGGATCGGCGGCGAGCTGCGACGCGCCGTCCCTGAACTTGACGTCGGCCCCGACGGCGATCATCGGATCGCCGCCAGGCGCTTCAGCCGCGCGGCGCGGCGCGCGCGCTCGGCCTGCGGGTCGGGCTCGGCCACGGCGTCGAGCAGCTCGCGCGTGTAGGCCGCCTTCGGCGCGCCGTAGACCTCGTCGACCGTGCCGGCCTCCTCGACGATGCCGTGGTGCAGCACGACGACCCGCGAGCAGAGATATTTCACCACCGCGAGGTCGTGCGCGACGAACAGGATCGTCAGCCCCAGCTCCTTCTGCATGTCGCGCAGCAGGTTGAGCACCTGCGCCTGCACCGAGACGTCGAGCGCCGAGACCGGCTCGTCGCACAGCAGCACCTTCGGCTCCACCGTCAGCGCGCGGATGATGGCGATGCGCTGGCGCTGGCCGCCCGAGAAATGCTTCGGGTAGCGCGACAGGTGCTCCTCCTTCAGCCCCAGCCGGTGCAGCAGATGGAGGATGCGCTCCTGCCGCTGGCGCGCCGAGAAGCCGCCGACGACGAGCATGGGCTCCTCGAGGATCTGCTGGACCGTCATGCGCGGGTCGAGGCTCGAATAAGGATCCTGGAAGATCATCTGCACGTCGCGCCGGTATTGCCGGCGCTCGGCGGCCGTGGCGGCGGCGAGGTCGATGCCGCGATAGGCGATGCGGCCGGAGGTCTGCTGCGCGAGCCCGACGAGGCAGCGGATGACGGTCGACTTGCCCGAGCCGGATTCGCCGACGAGGCCCAGCACCTCGCCTGCCCTGAGCTCGAACGAGACGTTGTCGAGCGCGCTCAGGATGCCGAACCGCTTGGTCAGGCCCGCGACCTCGATGAGGACCTCACTCATCGGCCGCTCCCCCGTTGCGGGCCATGTACTCGTCGACGGTGCTGAGCCGCACCGACGGGTCCGAGGTCAGCCGCGGGATCGAGCCGATCAGGCCGCGCGTGTAGGGGTGGCGCGGCGAGGCGAACAGCCCGTCGACGTCGCGCTTCTCGACGAACTCGCCGCGATACATGACGATCACCTGGTGGGCGAGGCCGGCGACGATCGACAGGTCGTGGGTGATGAACAGCACGGCGAGGCCGAGCTCGCTCGACTGCTCGACGATCAGGTCGAGGACCTGCTCCTGCACCCGAACGTCGAGCGCGGTGGTCGGCTCGTCGGCGATCAGCAGCCGCGGCCGGCCGATCAGCGCGGCCGCCATGACGACGCGCTGGCGCATGCCGCCCGAGAACTCGCCCGGATAGGAGCGCAGCCGCTCCTTCGCCCGCGGCACCCGCAGCCAGTCCAGCATCTCGGCGGCGCGCGCCAGCGCCTCCTTCTTCGGCACGCCGCGCACGGTGAGCGGCTCGGCCACCTGCTCGCCGATGGTCAGCACCGGATTGAGCGCCGTCATCGGGTCCTGGAAGATCATCGCGATGTCGGCGCCGCGGATGCCGCGCAGCACCGGCTCCGGCGCGCCGACCAGCTCGCGGCCGTCCCAGCGGATCGAGCCGGAGAGCCGCAGGCCGGGATCGAGCCGCAGGATGGCGCGCGCCGTCAGCGACTTGCCGGAACCGGACTCGCCCACCAGCGCGACGCGCTCGCCCGGCCGGATCGCATAGGAGACGTCGCTGACCAGCGTCAGGTCGCCGGCGCTCGCGCCGTCGATCCGCCGGCCGGCCGGGACGGCGATGCTCAGCCGCTCGACCTCGAGCAGCGGCGCGGCCCCGTCCGTCATTGCGCCCTCCCCGAGGTCGGGTCGTTGATGCGGCGGATGGCGTCGCCGACGAGGCCGAAGGCGAGCGCGGCCACCGTGATGGCGAGGCCGGGGAACAGCGAGATCCACCACGCGGTGGTGATGAAGTCCTGCCCCTGCGCGATCATCGAGCCCCAGTCGGCGCTCGGCGGCGGCGCGCCGACGCCGAGGAAGGCCAGGCCCGAGATCATCACGATCGTGCCCGACAGCTCCATGCTGGCATGGACATAGATGGCGTCGAGCGAGTTCGGCAGCGCGTGACGCAGCATCAGCCGCAGGCGCGACACGCCCATGATCTTGGCCGCCTCGACATAGGCGCTCGTCATCGTCTCGCGCAGGATGTTGCGGGTGATGCGGGCGGTGGCTGGCCACAGCGCCATCACCATGGCGATGATGATCGAGGTCAGCGACGGGCGAAGCACGGCGGTCAGGCCGAGCGCCAGCACCAGCGACGGGATCGACAGGAAGATCTCGGTGCAGCGCATCAGCGCGTCGTCGAGCCAGCGCGGCGCGAGCGTCGCGACACTGGCGACGAAGACGCCGATGATCGTCGAGCCGACGACGACCGCCACGGCCGACAGGATCGTCAGCGGCGCGCCGGCGAGCAGCCGCGACAGCACGTCCCGGCCGGTGTCGTCGGTGCCGAGCCAGTAGGCGGCGCCCGGCGGCTCCAGCGAGGCGATCGGGTCGACCGCATAGGGATCGTGCGGCGCCAGCCACGGGCCGACGACCGCCAGCACGAGCAGGATGCCGACCATCACAAGCGCGAGCCGATCGACGACCGGGCCGCCGCGGCCGAACAGCCGGCGCGAGAGCACGCCGACGAAGGAGACGCGGTCGAAGGGGGCGTTGTCGATCGTCATGCGCGGGCCAGTTGCGCGGTGCGGACGCGCGGGTCGAGCAGCATGTGCAGCAGATCGACCACGAGCGAGGTGAAGACGAAGACGAAGCCGATCACCATCACCGAGCCGAGCACGGCGAAGGTGTCGTGGTTGACGATCGACTTGTACATGAGGCTGCCGATGCCCTGCAGCGCGAACACGGTCTCGACCAGAACGGCGGCGCTGATCATCCAGCCGAACTGCAGGCCGAAGATGGTGAGCGTCGAGCCGAAGGCCGAGCGGAAGCCGTGGCGCATCACCACGCGGCCGGGCGGCACGCCCTTCGACACGGCGAAGGTGATGTAGTCGGAGCGCATGGCGGTGAGCATGTTGGAGCGCACGTTGCGCGCCAGGGTGGAGATGAAGGGGGCGCTCAGCGCCAGCGCCGGCAGGAACAGGTGGCTGACCGAATCCCGCAGATTGGCGAAGGAGCCGAACAGCAGGGAATCGAGGATGGTGAAGCCGGTGACGTCGGGCGGAGCGCCGCCGATGCTGTTCTCGCCGGTGATCGGGAACCAGCCGAGGATGGAGCCAAAGACCCAGCGCAGCACGATGGCCAGCCAGAAAACCGGAATGCCGCCCTTCAGCACGAGCAGGATGCGGATGGCGGCGTCGGCGCCACGCCCTTCCCTCAGCGCCGCCCAGATGCCGAGCGGCAGCGCCACGACGACGGTGATGAACATGCCCATGAGGACGAGCTGGACGGTGCTCGGCAGCACCTCGGCCACCTCCTCGACGATCGGCCGGTGGGTGTAGGCCGAGACGCCGAAATCGCCGGTGACCGCGCCGAGCAGGTAGTCGGCGTACTGGACGACGAGCGGCCGGTCGAGGCCGAGCGTGACGCGCATCTGCTCGACCTGCTCCGGCGTCGCCAGGCGCCCGGCCGCCACCGCGGCGATGTCGCCGGGGATCAGCCGCGACATCAGGAAGACGAGCGTCGCCACGCCCCAGAGGGCGAACGCCGCGAGCGCCAGCCTGCGGAGCACATAGTGGGCCATCCCGTCCTCCGGCGAGTTGGGGGCGGAGCCTGGCCCCGCCCCTTCGCTTGGTTTACTTCGCGAGCGTCAGCAGCGACAGGTCGAAGGTCGGCGCGACGGGCGAATAGGGGATCGCCGCGATGCGCTTGTCGTAGACCTGCACCACCGCCGGATAGGCGATGACGATCGCCGGCCGGTCCTTGATGATCTGCTCCTGCGCCTGCTCGTAGTCCTTGCAGGCCTTGTCGGGGTCGGTCTGCGACAGGCCGTCGGCCAGCAGCTTGTCGACTTCCGCGTTCGCGTAGCGGGCGAAGTTGGAGACGCCGACGCGGTCGCCGCCCCAGGTCCGGGCCAGCATGGGTCCGATCGACGGATAGGGCGCCAGATCCCACAGGATCGCGACGTCCGGCGTCGTGTCGGCCGACTTGATGAGGCCGAGATACTGCGAGAACGTCACCGGCGTCACCTCGACGTTGAAGCCGATCTGGCGCAGGTTGGCCTCGAGCAGCGTGCCCGCCACCCGCTGCTCGGGGATCACCGGCTGGTAAGCGATGCGCAGCGTGGCGCCCGCCGCGCCGGCCTCGGTGACCAGCTTCTTGGCGCGCTCCAGGTCGGGCGCGTAGGGCTCGATGGTGACGCGGCACGCCATGGCCGCCGGCACCAGCGAGGTGGCGATCTGGCCGTAGCCGCCGAGCGCGGCCTTCATGTGACCCTTCTGGTCGTAGGCGAGCTGGATGGCCTCGCGCACGCGCGGATCGCTGGTGACCTTGCCTTGCATGTTCATCGCGCCGATGGTGACGCGGGTCGAGGGCAGGCTCTGGACGGTGAAGTTGGCGTCGCTCTCGAAGGCCTGCAGGTCGATCGCCGGCACGCCGACGCCGAGGTCTATGCCGCCGGCCCTGAGCTCGTCGCGGATGGCGCTCGCCTCGGTGATGATGCGGATGGTGAGCTCGGTCGGGCGCGCCTCGGCCTTCGACCAGTGCTTGTCGAAGCGGGCGAACTGCACCTGCTGGTTGGCGTTGTAGCCCTTGAGCGTGTAGGCGCCGGAGCCGGCCTCGTTGGTGCTCAGCCAGCGCTGGCCGTGGTCGCTGCCTTCCTGCTGCGCCACGACCTGCGAATCGACGACGTAGATCGTGCTCAGCGCGCCGAGGAAGTTCAGGTTCGGCCGCTTGAGGCGAATGGTGATCTGGTCGCCGGAGACGTCCGAGCCGTCATAGTCGGCGATCAGGCCGCCCGAGCCGGCGCCGATGGCCGCCAGCCGGTCGAGCGAATAGGCGACGTCCTTGGCCGTCAGCTTGTTGCCCGAATGGAAGACGGCGTCGCCGCGGATGGTGAGGGTGAGCGACTTGGCGTCGGCGGCATATTTCCATTCCGTCGCCAGCGCCGGCTCCAGCTTGCCCTCGGGGCTGAAGCGCACGAGGCGGTCGTAGAGCGCGGCGATGTAGAAGTCGTTGTTGGCGTTCGAGGCGTGCGCGGGGTCGATGGTCTCCGGCACGATGCGCGCGCCGATGACGACCGCGGTGTTGCCGTCCGACGCGGCGAAGGCGCTCGTGCCGGACAGCCCGTAGGAGGCGAAGGCCATGGTCGCCGCGATGATCGCCGCGACGCTGGTCCGCTTGAGTAGGGTTTTCATCATGACTGCATCCTCTGGATTGGCGGATACGTGAAAGCTCGAAAGGATCGCCGGCGGCGCCGGTCAGTGCGGGGCGGCGGCCGGGCGCGCCGCCGCAGCGGGCCCCGGGGCCGATCCGGTATGCAATCTCATCTCAGTTCTCCCTCTTTTATTGTGGTTCGTGAATGGACGCGGCCGCCGCATCGCATCGCCCTCCCCGCGGGTCGCCTCACCTCGCGGTTGCGGCGCTCGCGGGCCTCGTTTCCTTTTCCCATTGCTCGACCGTCATGGTCGGCAGCTCGAAATAGTCGCGCGTCGTCGCGTAGCCGTGGCCGCCCATGCGCCCGATGGCGTCGAGCCCGACATGGTCGACATGCAGCCTCTCGTTGACGATGCCGCGATGCAGGTGCGCGTAGACGACCTCGCCCAGGATGATCTCGCGCGAATTGCCGATCGACAGCGTGACGTGATGGCGGCACTCGAAGGCGGCGGGCGATTCGGCGATCGCCGGCGACGGCACCTTGACGCCGGGCCGGGTCCGCAGCCCGGCATGGGCGAGCTCGTCGACGCCGGCGTCGAACGGCACGGCCGTGACGTTCATGGCGTCCATCAGCGCGCCGGACACGATGTTGACGGTGAAGGCCAGCGTCTCGCGGATGTTGCGGCCGGTATCCTTGGAGAAGCCGCTCGGCCGGTATTCGACGCCCAGCGCCAGGATCGCGGGCTCCGCCGACAGGCAGTTGAAGAAGCTGAACGGCGCGGCGTTGACGCGGCCGGCCTTGTCGACCGTGGTCACCCAGGCGATCGGGCGCGGCACCACGGCGCCGATCAGCAGCTTGTATTTCTCGCGCTCCCCCAGCCGGCTGAAGTCGAAGTCCACCGCGTCGAAGGGATCGCCCCCGGAATTCATGCCGCAACCCTTTCGGATGCATCGCGCCACGCCCGGGTGGCCGCGGCGCGCAGCCGTACATGGCCACGCGCCCCGCGCGTCCCGGCCAAAGCCGGGGGCGATGCGAAAATCTGCCTGTCGTCGAATGCGAGCATGCGTGCCATTCCCCTTATGTGCGGCATTTCTGCATGCGATATTGATTACGACAGCATACAATTTGTGTATGCGCAAGCCGGATTTCGCGCTATCGATAGGCCATGCGGAGCGGCGCGGGGTTGCAATCGAATGCGTATCGCGGCTAGGTTCGCGGGCCCGATTGTAGACAATAGGCGGGCCGGTTTTGCATGCCATCCGAGGCGCCACATGCGCGGAATTTCGGCCAAGTCGGGAATGAGGGCGCAGGCGGTGCACCGGGCGCTGAAACGCGCGATCCTCGACCAGGCGCTGGCGCCCGGCTCGAAGCTGCCGGAGGATTCGATCGGCGAGCGGCTGGGCGTCAGCCGCACCCTCGTGCGCGAGGCGCTGGTGCGCCTCAGCGAGGAAGGGCTGGTCGAGATGCGGCCCAACAAGGGCGCGGTCGTCGCCCGGCCGAGCCTCGAGGAGGGCCGCGACCTGTTCACCACGCGGCTGGCGCTGGAGCGGCTGGTTGTCGAGACGCTGGCCGGCCAGCTCGGCGCGCAGCAGGAGCAGCAGCTCCTCGACCATATCGGCGCCGAGGAGGCCGCGCGCGGGCACGATCAGGCCACCTCCATCCGCCTCGCCGGCGAATTCCACACGCTGCTCGCCTCGATGACCGGCAACGCGACGCTGATCCGCTACGTCAACGAGCTGGTGGCACGCAGCTCGCTGATCCTCGCTTTATACGGGCGGCCCCATTCGTCGGAATGCGCGGTCTCCGAGCATCACGAGATCCTGGCGGCGCTGAAGGCCGGCGAGAGCGCCAGGGCCGTCAAGCTGATGCACCATCACCTCGAATCGATCACCACCCGCGCGCTGCTGCCGAAGGAGCAGAACAGCGACATCCGCGACGTGCTGGCGAGCTATGCGGCGGCCGAGGGTCTAGCCGTCTGAGCCGCAGCGGCGG
>ERZ778022.3809-NODE-3809-length-13705-cov-5.348059_pt1 | contig 13705 bp, 18 predicted proteins | sample MGYA00375752_ERZ778022 | MGnify/ENA primary metagenome ERZ778022 (study PRJEB29350, sample SAMN05389826) | bioreactor metagenome | isolation source: Thiocyanate bioreactor | place: South Africa: University of Cape Town | collected 2014-04-04 ... | reverse complement strand
TCCCGGCGATCTACGCGCTGGTCAAGCAGTGGCGCCTGCAGCGCGGGATCGAGGAATAGGAGAGCAACATGGAACATGAACATCCGGCGCACCAGCACGAAGTTTCTGGTTCCATTGATCCCGTTTGCGGTATGACGGTGAAGCCCGAGTCGCCCCACGTGAGCGATCTCGGTGGCATCCACTACCGTTTTTGCAGCGCCAAGTGCAAAACCAAGTTCGATGCAGAACCGGCGCGTTATCTCGGCCCAAAGCAGGAGGAAACCGTTGTCCCCGGTGCGGAATATACCTGCCCGATGCACCCGGAAATCCGGCAGATTGGCCCCGGCACCTGTCCCAAGTGCGGCATGGCCCTCGAACCAATGTTGCCCGACTTCGAGAAGGAGGAGGACAACACCGAGTATCGAGACTTCCGTCGCCGCTTCTGGAATAGTTTGCCGCTAACCGTCGTCGTCGTCGTCCTGGCGATGGCCGGACACCGGCTCGAAGGTTTGCCGTCGTTCGTGCGGACCTGGGGCGAACTGCTACTCAGCCTGCCCATTGTGCTTTGGGCCGGTGCGCCGTTCTTCGTCCGCGGCTGGCAGTCGCTGGTTCATCGCAGTCCCAACATGTGGACACTGATCAGCCTCGGTACCGGTGCGGCTTTCGGTTACAGCGTCGTGGCAGCGCTAGCACCTGGCCTGTTTCCCCAGTCCTTTGTTGCCCACGGCCGCATCGGCGTCTATTTCGAAGCGGCAGCGGTGATCATCTCCCTTACACTGCTCGGCCAAATGCTTGAATTGCGTGCCCGGTCGCAAACCTCGGCCGCCATCAAATCGCTGCTCGGCCTTGCGCCGAAGACCGCTCGCCGCATCAACCCCGACGGCAAGGAAGAGGATGTACCGCTAACGCACGTCCATGTAGGCGACACCTTGCGCGTGCGCCCCGGCGAAAAGGTGCCGGTGGATGGTGCGGTGCTGGAAGGCTCCAGCGCTGTTGATGAAGCAATGCTTACCGGCGAACCCCTGCCTGTGACGAAACGCCCTGGTGACAAGGTGATCGGCGCCACCATGAACACCTCCGGCAGCCTCGTGATCCGTTCGGAAAAGGTCGGCTCCCAGACTATGCTGGCCCAGATCGTCCAGATGGTCGCTCAGGCCCAGCGCTCCAAGGCGCCGATGCAGCGGCTAGCCGATGTGGTGGCCGGCTATTTCGTTATCGTGGTGGTCGCCATTGCCGTCATCAGTTTTTTTGCCTGGGGATTTTTCGGTGGCGAACAAGGCTGGATCTTCGGCCTGATCAACGGCGTCTCGGTGCTGATCATTGCCTGCCCCTGCGCTCTCGGCTTGGCCACACCGATGTCGATCATGGTCGCCACGGGGAAAGCAGCGACGCAAGGAATCCTGTTCCGTGACGCAGCGGCCATCGAGCGGTTACGGGATGTGGACACGTTGATTGTGGACAAGACCGGCACCCTGACCGAAGGCCGCCCGGCTTTCGAACGTGCCGTGGCGGTGGAAGGCGTCTCCGAAAACGAAGTGTTGCGACTGGCCGCAAGTCTCGACCAGGGGAGCGAACACCCGCTGGCCGACGCCATCGTCCGTGCAGCCCGGGAACGTGGGCTGGCCTTGGAAAAAGCCGATCTATTCGAATCGGCAACTGGTATCGGCGTGCGCGGAACGGTCGGTGGAAAACGACTAGCCATCGGCAATGGTGCATTGATGGCCCAGGATGGAATCGATGTCGACGCTCTCAGCAACGATGCTGAAACCCTGCGCCAAAACGGCGCCAGCGTCATGTATCTGGCGGCCGACGGTCATATGCTCGGTTTACTGGTGGTTTCCGACCCGATCAAGGCGAGCACCCCGGAAGCGCTGACAGTCCTGCGGCAAGCCGGGTTACGCATCGTGATGGCCACGGGCGATGGCCTGACCACGGCCCAAGCCGTCGGCGCCAAATTGGGGATCGATGAGGTGCATGGCGAGGTCAAGCCGGCGGACAAACTGGCGCTGGTGGAACGTCTACAGCGTGAGGGACGTGTCGTCGCCATGGCGGGCGATGGCATCAACGATGCCCCGGCTTTAGCCAAGGCGGACGTCGGCATTGCCATGGGTACTGGCACTGATGTGGCCATGAACAGCGCCCAGGTGACGCTGGTCAAGGGGGATCTGCGCGGTATTGCCCGGGCACGCCTGCTGTCCGCCGCGACCGTCGGCAACATGCGACAGAACCTGGCCTTTGCGTTCCTCTACAACGCCCTCGGTGTACCGATCGCGGCCGGTATCCTCTATCCCTTCTTCGGATTGCTGATGTCTCCTGTCATCGCGGCGGCGGCGATGAGTCTTTCTTCCGTAAGTGTGGTCGGCAACGCGCTACGCCTGCGCGGCTCTTGAGGAGGGATACCCCTTTGTCAGAGGTTCGTCGAGCGATACGAATGATTGTCGCCCAAGCGGCCTGACTGAATCAGGGAAACTCCTAACGAGAATGTAGCCAGCAAGTATCCAAGTGACAGCTGCAAAAGCGCAGATTTCATGGTGTCGGGAGACTTAGGGTAATCCAGACGTTTCCAGACACTACCCTGGAGAACCATTATGAAACTGGAATTCGTACTCTCTGCCGTTCTGTTAGCGACTTTCGCTGCGCTATCGGCCGGCGCGTTTTGTGCCAGCCCCGTGCCAAAACGTAGCTGACATTGGTATGACAGAATTGTAACCACTGGGTTATGCGTGAGTCAGCTTCGCGGTCACATACTGCAATTGCTGCAAAACTCTCGATGAAGGAAGACAAACATGCAGAAAGCTGCTGACCGTTTGAAAAGCCAGAGTCAATCACAACTTGAACTATCCTTAAATCTTTGCAATTCCTGGTTGGAATGCTGCCAGCGCCTCACGGAAATCAATGGGCAGTCAGCGCGTGCATTTCTGGCTCATGGAGAAACCGATAACCAGTCCTGGATGCGAGATGGTGGTACGGGTCTCATCTTGGATGCGAGCCGGATCATCATGGGCCATTGGGCCTCGACGCTTGCTTGTAGCACTGATTTCCAGAGGAAGATACTGACCGATTTGGCGAAGAGATGACGACTCCTGCAGCGTGGGGTCGCTCTGGCGTCTAAGAGTTTGGTACGGCCGAATAGAGCACGTGAGGTGAGTTCACGGGCCTCTATGAAAAACCGATTCCATGCCACCGATCAACGCAATCGCCAATTCTGTTCCACCTCAGCCGACTGCCGATGGCGGCCACGCCAATCACGGCATCTCGGCGGGGCCTTCTTTTGTCGAAACGCTTTCACAAACAATCGGCCAGCCTGCCGCCGCATCGCCCCATGGCAACCATGGTGGCTTGACAACGCCGGGCGGCGATCCGCACCCTCAGCATGTTCCCCTGAATAGCCAGGGACATGGAGGAAAGAAACATAGCGTTCAGGAAGTGGCACTCGGGGTACGCGCCCACCGCCAGCAGTTGATTGCCGCCAATATCGCCAACGCCGATACACCGGGCTATAAGGCCATAGACATTGATTTCAAGGAAGCCCTGCGGATCGCCCAATCGGCATCTCAAATACCTTCGACAACGTTGGCGACAACTAGCAGCGGCCATATTTCTGGGGTGGCCGTTTCTTCCATGCCACTTTATCCCCTCAAATACCAAGTGCCGAGTCAAGACAGCGCGGACGGGAACACAGTCGACATGGACGTGGAGCGCGCCAAGTTCGCCGAGAACTCGATTATGTACGAGTACTCCCTGGATCGGGTCAGCGGGCATTTCAAAATGCTGATGGAACTGTATAAGAATCTGACATGACTGATAAGAGCAAGAGTTCGGGCCGGATTTAAAGAAGTAGCATTTCTTACAAAGATGTAATCAACAAGTCATGCAAGTGACTGATAAAAACTGCAAACTTCATAGTGTCGGGAAAGCAAACGCGATCCAGACATTTCCAGCCACCTCTTTGGAGAACCATCATGAAACTGCAATCCGCACTCTCGGTCGTTCTGTTCGCAAGCGTCGCCGCTCTATCGCTTGGCGCTCAGGCCGCTGATGGCGACAACGCCCCGCCGGCCACCGAAATGAAGGCCGATCAGGGCGCAAAGGCCGATCAGGGCGCGAAGGCCACCAAGCCACATTCGCATGTGCAAGAAAAGACTGGCATCGAGCAAGTTGCGCCGGACGCCGCTACGCCCAGAAAGAAAAATGCCTACCAAGACAGAACGAAGCACTTTCATCCGCGCGACGGAAAATAAACCCCTTTTCTTCGCCCCTTTAAATCTGCGGCGCGATTGGTCCGCACCCATGGACAACGACAACAGCCGGCAGCATGGCAATCTTTGTACATGCAGGCTGTTAGCGGAGGCCATGGGTTGCGACCCGAAAGTAATACGGTTTGACTATTGCAAGAGAGTTTTGATGAAACACTGGCGGCTTGAATGCAATCATGGTTGTCAGCACGGGGTGGCGCAAGCCAAAAATAGCGATAAATGGCGAGGCATTGGCCCCATTGATCCGATCAAGGTGATTCTCATAAAAAACGAATAGGCCGAACGACGACCGGGAGAGCACAATGAGCCTGCCAAACGCACCTCATCAACTGAACCGGATGCTCGCCATTCGGCTGTGTGTTGCGGCGCTCGTCATCGGCGCGGCGGCCGGCATCGTGGCGTATCAGGTCGAAACCCGGCGTGTCGAATCCATCGTTCTCGAACTAGCTGCCGGTGGGGCCCGCCACCTCGAGTCGCCAGCCATGGAGGTTCTATCCCGGGGCGAGTCCCCGGAAGAGCACCGTGCCTTGACCGCCTTGTTGGACAAGAGCAACTTTGTTGGCATACGAGTTTTCGACGTCAAAAAAGAACTCGCCTACGAAACGTGGGCATCCCTAGCGCCGGGCCTAGTTGACGGACTTCGAAAGCATCGGCACGACTGGCCGGTTCCGGGCAGGGATCATCGCAATAGAATCCGGATCGGCGACGAGCACCTGATTCAGGTGATCATTCCCTTGACTCGGCAATCGGGCAGCCTGGATGGTTATCTTGAAGGAACGTACCGCATCGATGAGGGAACGCTAGCGAACCAGAAGCAGCAAATCCTGAATGGCGTCCTTACGGCAGTTATCGCCGTGTTGGCCACGGCCTTGCTTCTATATCCCCTCTTGCTCGGTCTCCTACAGCATGCAACAGGATTGTCTCGGCGCCTGCTCGACTCCAACCTGTCCCTTATCCGATCGCTCGGGAATGCGGTCGCCAAGCGCGATTCGGACACCGACGCGCACAATTACCGCGTCACCCTCTACGCCGTGGCGCTAGCCGAGAAACTGCACTGGCCAAAAGGGGCGATTGCCCACCTTATCGCCGGCGCCTTCCTTCACGACGTGGGCAAGATCGGCATTCCCGACCACATTCTGCTCAAACCGGGGAAACTGACTGAAGAAGAGTTCGAGATCATGAAAACCCATGCGCTTCTCGGCCTCGAGATTGTCGCCGGCAATGCGTGGATGAATGCCACCCCGGTCATTCGCAACCACCATGAACGGTTCGACGGCTCTGGCTATCCAGATGGGCTGCGTGGGATGCAAATTCCTCAAGGGGCCAGGCTGTTCGCTGTCGTGGATGTGTTCGACGCCCTCGTCTCGGCACGCCCCTACAAGGCCCCGATGCCATTCGAGACGGCCCTGGCGCTGATCGAGAATGAATCAGGCCGGCATTTCGATCCGGAGATCGTAATTGCCTTCAGCAGCATCATCGATCGCCTTCACCAGGAGGTCGCCATGGCCAGCGAAGTCGAACTGCACGCCCAGCTACGTTCGGCCATTTTTCGCTATTTCAATACGGAAGCGGGGGCTGGCGATACAACAGCATCACCCGTTTCTGCGATCGCTGAAGGAGCGCCTTCATGATAAAGGCTATGAACACAAGCCGCGATCTGGTGTGCAGCATGGATGTCAAGGTTGCCCAGTCCCCCCTGTGCACCGCCCATCGAGGCTTCGTCTATCACTTCTGCTCGCCCGCCGCCGAAGGTTTGAAATTTATGCAGAGGGTCATGAGTTCAGGCGGCGTCTCTGGAAATACCTCGAACCCAGCGAGTTGGAAAGCGCAGCGCATCCAAGCACCGGGGCGTTCTGCAACCGGCCACCGGTGAGACTTCGCTGACGACAACCGCGAAAAGGAGACGAATCATGGCGGACGAAATCCGTAGAGAACACCACACGGAGCAAAACAGCGATCACCCGTATGAGCGACGCATGGCTTGGGGTTGGTGGGTTTTTGCCGTGATTGCCCTGTTTTATCTGTTGACCGAGCATCTGGCACACCTGTTTGGGATCTTGCCCTATCTGCTTCTTCTGGCCTGCCCACTGATGCATTTTTTCATGCATGGCCGACACGGCGAGCATGGACACACTCATGGCAACGAGGAGGATAAAAAATGAACGCTTCCGGCGGAGACTACGGACTCTGGTTCTTAGTGGCGATCAACTCGGCGTTTTTCATTTTGTTTGCCGCCAGCTTTTTCAAACCCCACACACGACAGGACTGGCGCACCTTGGGCATGTTCTCGGCCTTCGTTGTGGCCTTATTCGCCGAGATGTATGGATTCCCTCTGACCGTCTACCTGTTGTCGGGTTGGCTCACCGAACGGTTTCCCGAGATCAACTGGTTGTCACACGATGCGGGGCATCTTCCTGAGATGCTGTTTGGCTGGAAGGCAAATCCCCACTTTGGCCCCTTCCACCTGCTGTCCAGCGTGTTCATCATTGGCGGATTCTGGCTTCTCGCCACAGCCTGGCCCGTACTCTATAACGCACAGAAAATGGGAAGTCTGGCTTCAAGCGGTCCCTATGCGCGTATCCGACATCCGCAGTACGCGGCATTCATTCTGATCATGATTGGATTTCTTTTTCAATGGCCGACCTTGGTCACCTTGGCCCTGTTCCCCATCCTCGTGGTGGTCTACGTCCGCTTGGCGCACCGGGAGGAGGCGCAAGCATTGGTGGATTTTGGCGAGGACTATCGTGTTTATATGGCCAAAACGCCGGCATGGTTGCCTAATTTGAGCATTGACAGAGCTCCGCGCTGAAGAACCTCTGACAAATCTACCCGCGACGAATGCAACGCCACGTGATCGTTTTGGCCACCACACAGTATCGGAAAGTTTTGGGGTACGGTTCTTACTGAATTCTGCAAGGCTCACAGAATGGAAAACGCCCCATCGCAGGGGCGTTAAAAATGGTCAGTCTGCTTTCTCGATTGTGCGATCAGCCGCCGCGGCTTCCTGGCGGATTCAGGATACTATCGAGGCGCATGACTTCGTCGCCATGCATCATGATTTTCTGTCCATCTTTGGTTTCCATCACGGTGTCCGGTTTCATGCGCACAGCGCGACCGAGTTTATCTTCCATGCCCATCTTGCCGTCCTTGAAGATGTAGACCGTCGAACCATCCTTCAACACAATCGATTTCTCGACCTTTGAGGCATCGACAGCGTAGGCGGAAGCACCCATGGTGCACAGTGCAGCAATCACCAGCATTTTCTTCAACATTTTTCATCTCCTCAAAAAGAGTTGTACGACGTTTTGAATGATAGTGATACGACCCTGTCAATTCCCCAACCGGGGAATGACAATTTAGTCATTCCCCGGTCATGTTTTTAGCTACCTTGATAAGCCGGATTTTCTGCGACATACACTGTCACGCCGCCCGTCTCCGGAATGACATTGGCGAGCGGGAATGACGCCGTGCCGAGCGTATCGAACATCCAGGTAACGCTCTTGCCGCCAACATTGATCCGGATGGTTTCGAGACGCGTGACGTTCAGGTACTTGGTGCCGCTGTCGATAGTCACTTCCCGTGCGGCAGCGCTGGAGGTTGCGTAGCCGTAGGGCGCGAGTTGGTTGGCGGTGGGCTGACTCTTAGACTCCGAGACATGCGAAATCCAGTGCGCGCTTCCCCCTTCGGAGTAGTCCTCATGGGCATAGCTGGTTCCCGTAACGGCAAGTCCGAGAGCGGCGATCAGGATCAGTTGAGTCGTGTTGGTTTTCATGATTTTCTCCTTGTACCATCGGGTTAATCGTGTCGGACCTATTTCGTCCAACCGTGACGCCATCTTAGGAGCGCGATACCAACAGGGAGGTGACCAGGTGATTACGTTTTTGAAAGCCAGCATGAGGTTTCCTGACAGATAATCGTGCTTTCTTTATCCTCACTTACTCACGACAATGACTGATCCGATCGACAGGCTAATACTGCGTTGGAAGGAAGACCCTCACAGTACCTACTCGACGTGGTTCCTCTGGACGGAGCGATTGAAGAATTTCCGCTCGATTCGGCGCGGCATTGCTCAGGTGGTTAAGGACATCGAGGCGGGTAGCTTTGGAAATGCCTACCGTGGATCGTCATTAGAAACGGTGGTCGGTTCCATTGCAGAACAGCGCCAAATCTTCAGGGGTGCGGACCATGCGTTTCTCTGGAAGCCAAAACTGCGCATTCCCGATATCTACGAGCACGCCCAAAACCAAAGGGCCTTTGCACGCCTGCTGCATACGTGCAATTGCTGCGACAGCGAAGAGCAGATCATTGAGGCCATCAGGCACATTGACTCAATTGGCATCAAAGGGCTCGGACCCGCCGTCGCAAACCTGCTTTACTTCATTCACCCGACCTTGGTGCCGCCGTTCAATACCGCTATCGTCAATGGATATAACGCGTTGACGGGGGCCAAGGTCAAACTGGGGCGTTGGGATCATTATTTAGCGATGAGGCAGGGCGTCGTGGCGTTGAACACCCGCCATCGTAAGCTCTTCTCAAACGATCTCGGGGCCGTTGCCGGGCTCTTGTTTGATATTGGCTCAGGACGATACTCTGCACCTCCGATCGACGGAGTCCGGGAAACAGAACTGGCCTGGCAGGAGGATCTTGACCGTATCCGGGAAGAAACCGCGGCTCAACGAAAAGTACGGGTATCTGCTGCGGATAACGATCAAACCCACACCGAGGTGCAAGGCTGGCTCAGGGATTTGGGTAAAGCCCTTGGCTTCTCGGTGTGGGTTGCGACCAATGACCGCAGTCGTGCGTACGAGGGTGGGCAGCTAAGTGACGGCTGTCTAGCCACGCTGCCAATCCCTCTGGCTAATTCCCCTGGCGCCGATGCGGTAAAGTTGATTGACGTGATCTGGCTGGATTCGGAAACCGGTAACGCCATTGCCGCCTTTGAGGTTGAACATACGACATCCATTTACTCCGGCATCGTTCGTTTACTCGATTTAGCCTATGGTAGCGAACTCAAGACCTGTGAAGGCCTGTTTCTCGTCGCGCCTGACGGACGCGAAAATGATGTCCGGCAGCAGATCAAACGACCGGCATTTTTCAAAATTGAAGAGTTGAACTTCCGATATTTACCTTACGGCGAACTCCGGAATCAGCGCGATGCAATTGTCCGCTTTGGATCAGGGCTAAAACCGATGTTGGCCATTTCCAAAGTCTTGGGCGGATAGCTTTAAGATATTTAGCAGGTAGGCGTATCGCCAGCTTGCTGAACGCGGCTCCGCAACTTCTTACCAAACTTAAAGTTACGGTCTTTGGTCCAGCTACCGGTGGCCGGAGTGCGGCATCAATGCACTGAAGGCAATCTTTCCACCCCCTACTGTCCGATAGCTCTAAAATCCGGGCCAGTACGTATTTTGGCGACCTCGGTACCCAAGAATTGACCGATCACATCGGATAATTCACCATTATCGCGCCTTAGAATTGCGGACTTTCTAAGGTTGAAATATGGCGAATTAGTATGTACTATCGTATTACGTAATACGGTACGAAATACAAGGAAGCCATGGCCAGAGCCGGAATCTACAAGTCAGAAGTGGTGAGAGCGCGCGACAACCTATTGGCACAGGGGCGCTACCCGTCGATCGATGCCATCCGTGGCGAACTGGGCAATACCGGCTCGAAAGGCACGATTCACCGGTATCTCAAGGAAATCGAGGAAGAGGATGGAGGCCGCGCCGCGCCGCGGGTCGCAGTGAGCGAGTCCATTCAGGATCTATCAGCCAGGCTGGCCGAGCGCCTGCATGAGGAAGCGAACCAGCGCATAAGCGCGCTGACCAGCAAACACGAGACGGAAATAGGAGGGCTGAACGACCTCATTGCTGCGCTACGCAGCGAGGTCGTGTCGTTCCGCACGCAAGCTGAGCGCCAAGCGATCGAGCTGTCCACTGAAAGCGCCGCCCGTGCGGACGCCCTAGCGGCGCTTCAGGACGAACGAGTCATCCGCGCCCAAATGACTCAGCGTCTTCAAGACATGGAAGCGCAGCTGGCGAAAGAAGAGGCATACCGTGTGTCACTGGAAGAAAAACATCAGCACGCCCGCGAGGCACTGGAGCATTTCCGCTCTGCCGCCAAGGAGCAACGGGAGCAGGATCTGCGGCAGTCTGAGCAGCAGATTCAGTTTCTGCAGGGTGAATTGCGTTCAGTGAAGGATGGGGTGAATGCCAAACAACAGGAACTCATCCGCAGCCACGAGGATAATGCTCGGCTATCCAGCGAACTGACACACAGCCGCAGTGAGCTTCATCGCCTGGAAACCGAAGCGCGGTCGCTACGCACCATCCGGGAGCAACAGGCCGTTTCGGAGCTGAAAAACCAACAATTGGCGGAGCGCTTGGCACAAGCCACCACACGGGGCGACGAGCTGCTCGCGGAGCGCCAAGACTGCGTGCAAAAACTACAAGAAGCCGCACAGGCGGGGTCTCGCCTGGAGAGTGAATTGGCCGCGGCGAAGGCCGTGCTGGCCAGCCAAGAGCAAATCCTACAGAAGCTGACGGAACATCAATTACCGACGGCGAAAGGCACTGCCTCGCGCAAGGGAAGCGCCAAAGACCAAGAATCGCTATTCAACTCTGACAAGTAACCCGGGTGCGTCAGCGCCCAGCTGCAAGCTTTGGGCTGCTAGTACGCCATTTTATGAATAGCAATTTGTAATCATCTAGTTATGAAGTAAATGGGGAATTTTGCGTGATTCCCGGCCGACCCTCAAAAAACGCCGGAAAACGGGCAGTGATTAAAGCGCATGGACAGATAAGACCAAGCTGTGCTTTTGCCGTGGGGTCTAGCTGAATCTCCGGGGTAGGTGGTGCCACGCTCGTTGAAGAACTGCGGACACTTTGAGCCCAATAAGAACTCGAGCGGACATCGACCTGATGGTTAAAATGTATCTCTTTTGCGCAGAACTGACTCGAGAGGTTGGGAATGTGTACCTTTGGTGCAGACTGCACAAATTATAGGCAAATAAGGCCTTTTAAGTTGTTCGTGGTACACATTTACTTTGGTGCACTATCGTCGCTTGCACAGCTTTTACGTGATCTCGAACTTGGGTGTGCCGCTCAATATAAAATTTTACATAATACAAATTATGCGAATTAAAAAATTGCCCGGCAAGATTGCGGGCGCCCATTCCAATCGCGCCAACCGGGCGTTTTCGGAGCGTTTTTGCCGATGAGCTCCGCACCTTCTTTCGAACCGATCGTTTTCGTCGATCTCGAAACCACCGGCGCCAATTTCGCTAACGATCGGATTATCGAGGTCGGGATTGTCGAGCTGGACGAAAACGGTGCGCGCGAATGGAGCGTGCTGGTCAATCCGGAAACGGAAATTTCGCCCTTCATCACCGGGCTGACCGGGATCGATTCGACGATGGTCGCTACGGCGCCGACTTTCGAACAGCTTGCGCCGCAGGTTCTCGATAAATTGCGCGGTCGGCTGTTCGTCGCGCACAACGCGCGCTTCGACTACAGTTTCCTCAAGCGCGAATTCAAGCGCCTCGGTATCAACTTCCGCGCGCCGACGCTATGCACGGTGAAGCTGTCGCGCAAGCTGTTTCCCGAGCATCACCGGCACAATCTGGATACGCTGGTCGAGCGCTACGGCCTGAGCGTCGGCGACCGCCATCGTGCGCTCGCCGACGCAAAGGTGCTGCGCGACCTCTGGCAGCGCTGGCACGAAATCCTGCCGGCCGAGACGATCAGGAGCGCGATCGATGCGATCGTCGGCCGCCCCGAACTGCCACCGCAGATCGATCCGGCGCTGGTCGACGACCTGCCGGAATCGCCCGGCGCCTTTGCCTTTTATTGCGCAGACGGCGAACTGTTGCACGTTGATCGCGGCAGCAACGTCCGCCAGCAGGTGCTGGCGCATTTCTCGCCGGGCAAGCGCGATACCGCGCTGGCGCGCAAGACGTGCCGCGTCGAATGGCGCGAAGCGGCCGGCGAACTGGGCGCTCGCCTCTATGAAATCGCCCTGTCGCGGCCGTTGCGCAAGCCGGCCGAGGAACTGTGCGCCTGGCAACTGGTACAGCACGCCGCCGACGATTTCCGTTTGCAACTGGTCTTTGCCGCCAACGTCGATTTCGGCGCAACCGAGGATCTGTTCGGGCTGTACATGAACCGGCGCGAGGCGGTCCATGCCTTGCGCAAGCTCGCCGAGGCCCATCGGCTATGCCATACCCGCCTCGGGTTGGGCGAAATGGCGGATGGCAAGCCGTGCATCGGTTACCGGCAGAAAACCTGCCGCGGCGTGTGTATCGGGAAAGAGGCCGTTTCGCTGCACAGCGCACGCCTGATGAGCGCGCTGGCGAAATTCAAGCTGAAAGCCTGGCCGTACGAGGGCCGGTGGCCGTTGTCGAACGCGACGAGTTCGGCATGCGGGAGGACTTTCACCTCATCGACCGCTGGCGCTATCTGGGGACGGCTCACAACGACGCGGGGCTGCGCGACCTGCTGGAGAACCCGGCGGCGGCTCCGTTCGATCCGGATATCTACCGGCTCATCAACAAGTTCATCCAGGCCGGAAAGGTCCGGATCGAGCCGCTCGGCGCCCTACTTTGACGGTGCGGCAGCCTTCTTGCCGGAGGCGCCGCCGGCAGCGCGCAGGCGCTGGACGATGTCGCCGTTGTTGCCCTTCTCGGCCCAGTCCAGTGCGGTTTCGCCGTTCTCGTTGGCGATGTTCGGATCGGCCTGCGCCTTGAGCAGCGATTCGACGACGGCCAGATGGCCGTTGCGCGCGGCGAGCATCAGCGCCGTGCTGCCGTTCTCGGTCTTGGCGTCGATTTCGGCGCCGCGTCTGAGCAGGTAGTCGACGACCGGGGCGTGGCCGTTGAAGGCGGCGTAGGAGAGCGGCGACCAGCCGTACATATTGACCTCGGCGCCGGCTTCGACCAGGCGCTGCACGAAGGGCAGCTTGCCGTCGAACGCCGCCAGGCGCAGGGCGGTGTCGCCGTTGCGGTTGCGCACGTTGAGGCGCGCCCGGCGCAGCAGCAGTTGCTCGAGCAGTTCGGCGTTGTTTTCGCGGACGGCCAGCATGACCAGCGTATTGCCCTCGACATCGACGGTGTTCACATCCACGCCGCGATTGAGCAGAGCGACGGCGGCCGGAGTGTCGCCGGCGCGCAGGGCGCTCAGCATGTCGTCGTAGACGCCTGCGGAAGCCAGCGTCGGCAGCAGCAGCGCAAACAGCAGAGCGATCGGTTTCATTGGGGCAGTCTCGCTTGTACGTCGGGGAAGAGGCGGAAGAAGTTGGCGGTGGTCGCCGCGACGACTTCCTCGTAAGGGATTTCGCGCAGGCGGGCGATTTCCTCGGCAACGTGTTTCACGTAGCCCGGCTGGTTGGTCTTGCCGCGATACGGCGCGGGCGCGAGATATGGAGAGTCGGTCTCGACCAGCAGGCGGTCGAGCGGCACGCGCTTCGCCACA
>ERZ778022.3806-NODE-3806-length-13715-cov-5.965886_pt1 | contig 13715 bp, 12 predicted proteins | sample MGYA00375752_ERZ778022 | MGnify/ENA primary metagenome ERZ778022 (study PRJEB29350, sample SAMN05389826) | bioreactor metagenome | isolation source: Thiocyanate bioreactor | place: South Africa: University of Cape Town | collected 2014-04-04 ... | reverse complement strand
GAAATAATAGACCACCTGCGCCATGATGCGCGCCCAGTTGATCGAGTTGACGCCGGAAAGCTTCACCCGGTCGCGGAAGGCGGCGTCGTTGAACATGCCCTTCACCAGCGTCTGGCAATCGTCGAAATTGCCCTTGATCGCCAGCGCATGGACGTTGTTTTCCGTGGACGTCGTCATCTGGTGCTGCTGCACCGGCGAGACCTTGCCATGCGGGAAAAGAATGAAGATGTCGGTGCGCTCGCGCCCGGCAAAGGCGTCGATGGCAGCCCCGCCCGTATCGCCCGACGTGGCACCGACGATGGTGGCGCGCTGGTTGCGTTCCGTCAGGACATAATCCATCAGCCGGCCGAGCAGCTGCATCGCCACGTCCTTGAAGGCGAGCGTCGTGCCGTGGAACAGTTCGAGGATGAAGGAGTTCGGGCCGGTCTGCACCAGCGGCGCCACGCCTGGATGGCGGAAGGTGGCATAGGCCTCGTCGATCATCGCACGGAACTTTTCAGCCGGGATCTCGCCGCCGGTGAAGCGGTAGAGCACCTCGAAGGCGATCTCCTGGTAGGATTTCCCGCGCAGCGCCCGGATTTCCCGCTTCGACATCGTCGGCCATTCGCGCGGCACGTAGAGCCCGCCATCCTTGGCAAGGCCCGCCAGCAGCGCGTCGCTGAAGCCGAGGGAAGGGGCCTCGCCCCGGGTTGAGATATAATCCACGACGGTCATCCTTGGTCTTGAAGAGCGGAAGAGAATTCTGTGGCGCAGAGCCGGAAGCCTAGGGGAGGAATCGCAACGGCATCCGTCATTTTGCGCCAGAAGCGACGCGCACGTTTCGCAACTGCGTCAATCGCCGACCTTGCGAGCAGGGTCGCGGACACCGCACCTCTTTGCGGCAAAAGCGAAAATTGCACCAAAACGCGCTTACCCAATCGATTTTTCTCTGCGTCGCTGCTATAGACCATCGCCGCGGGTCATGAAAGACCCGGCATAAAGGTTTAAAGCCGGCAAACGGCGGAATGCAGGGAGTGGCAGTATCGTGTCAGCTTATGTCTCGCGGCCTATCGTTTTTGCGGCCGCTCTCACCCTCCTTGCGGGCTGCAATACGCAAAAGACCCTCGAAACGACGGACAACAAATCCGCCGCTGCCGCGCCGACGGACACCATGCCGGTGGTCGAGGGAACCTGCCCGCAGATCTTCCTGCGCGACGGCACCTCCTCTTATCGCACCTACGCCAAGGGCGGCAAGGACGACCCGGCCAAGGTGATCTATCAGGCATCGCTCGCCGAGACCTCGCGCAGCTGCACGATGAACGCCAGCGCCATGAACATCACCGTCGTCGCCCAGGGCCGCCTGGTCACCGGACCGGTCGGCTCGGCCGGCAATCTGGTGATGCCGATCCGCGTCGCCGTGACCGATGGCCAGACGACGCTCTATTCGGAACTGGTCAAGTTCGAAGCCGCCATTCCGGCGGGCGGCAGCTCGGCACAGTTCGTCTTCCGCAAGGACAATGTCAGCATTCCCGGCGGTGCCGGCAAGCTTGCCAAGATCTATATCGGTTTCGATGAAGGCCCGTACAACACCAAATAACCGCCGGCCTTTGACGATGATGCCCGCGACCTCCCTGTCCCCCGGCGGAAGGGCGGTCGCGTGAAGATCGGCATCGTGCGCAATCCGGTCGCGGGCTCCGCCGCTGCGCGCACGCTCTGGCCGCGACTGCTCGCAGCGCTTCAGCGACAGGCTTCCGAGACCACCATCCTCGAAACCCGCGGCGCCGGCGACGCCGCGCGCCATGCGCGCAGCCTTTGCGATGGCGCTGCCAATCTTGTCATCGCCGTCGGCGGCGACGGCACGATCGGCGAAACGGTGGACGGTATCCTCACCTCTTCGCGGCCGGAAACGGCCTTCTCCTTCCTGGCGCAGGGCACCGGTGCCGATTTCGCCCGCAATTTTTCGCCGGCAGGCGACCCCGAGGCGATGGTCGAAGCCCTGCTTGCCGCCCCTGCGCGAGCGATCGATGTCGGGCTGATGCATTGCCGGGGAGAGGATGGCGCTCCGGTCGAGCGCCATTTCGCCAACATCGCCAGCTTTGGCGTGCCGGGACCGATCGTGCGCGCCGTCAACACGGCGAAACGTGGCCGCAGCATGCCGGGATCGCTGCGGTTTCTCTATCATTCTGCGCGGGAAATCCTGCGTTACCGTCCCGAGGGCGTGCGCCTGACGCTCGACGGCAGGGTTGCCTTCGAAGGCCCCATCACCGCGATTGCTGTCTGCAACGGCGCCTGGTTCGGCGGCGGCATGCATGTTGCGCCCGATGCCGTGCTCGATGACGGGCTTTTCGATGTCGTGCTGCTGGGCGGGGCGCCGACGCTCAACGTGTTCGGCCTGCTCAACAAGCTATACAGCGGCGCCCACATCCGCGATCCGCTCGTCCATGTTTTTCGCGCCCGGACCGTCGAGGCGGAGCCGCTCGGCGGACGGGCGGCATTGATGGACTGCGACGGCGAAGCGCCGGGCAGCCTGCCGGCCCGTTTCGAATGCCTGCCCGGCCGGTTGCGGCTCAAGAGTCTTTAGAAAGCACGGCGTTCTCACGGCAGGATTATCGCAGATGGAATGAGAGGGTGCCGCCAGCCTCCTTCTCCCCTCGGGGAGAAGGTCGCGGCAGCGGGATGAGGGGGCGCCACAGGCGAAGGTTTTGCCGTGTGTCTCCCCCTCATCCGACCCTTCGGGCCACCTTCTCCCCGCTGGGGAGAAGGGGAAAGAGGCGACGTCCCGCCTAAAGCAAAAAACCTGCCGCTTGCGGGGAGAACGTGCCGGCAGGCGGATGAGGGGTCGGTCGCGACCCTAAAAACCGGCAACCGGCTCGCCGAACGTTCAGATCGCCCCCGTCCACTCCGCGAGTGCTGCGACCACCGCCGGCAGGTCGGCCATGCGTGCAATCACCGTTTCGGCGCCGGCATCCGTCAGCCGGTCGGCATGGGCGGGATAGGTGTGCGAACCGCCGGTAAAACCGACGACACGCATGCCGGCGGCACGCGCCGCATGGATTCCGTGGACGGAATCCTCGATCACCAGCGTCCGCGCCGGCTTGACGCCGAATTGTTCGGCACCATGCAGGTAGATGTCCGGCTTCGGCTTCGCCCGGTCGGCGCCGAGATCCTTGGCGGAATAGATGTGCGGCGCGAAATACTCGCGCAGGCCGACCTTGGTCAGCATCATCTCCAGCCGGTGCGACGAGGAGTTGGAACAGATGCCGCGCGGCTGCGTCAGCCGCGACAGCGCGAACTTGACGCCGTCGATGATCTTCACCTCGCGTTCCAGCCGCGCATCGAGAAGCTTTTCCGACTTGTCGAGCAGCGTCGCCGAAAACGGGATATCCGCCTCCTTCTCGACGGTGAACAGGATGTCGCGCCAGGTCAGGCCGGCAAACCGTTCGCTCATCTCCTCGACGGTGATGGGATAACCGGCCTCGGTCAGCAGCGAGGATTCCACCTTGGCGGAAATGATTTCCGAATCGACGAGCACGCCGTCGCAATCGAAGAGAAGAAGGTCGAAGCCGCTCATGACAAACACCCTGTTTCGAATTGCCGGCGCTTTACACGATGGCAGCGCCAATCTCAACCGGAAGCGCGCATGGCTGCGATGCGCCTTGCGGGCGGCTTTGGCGGGAGCGCCCGCATTTGCCTTGGCGGCTGCGGCGTTCTAGCTTCGGCACGGCGATTCCCGCCGGCGATAAGGACAGATGAGCAAGGACGTCGAAGACACAATCGCAGGACGGATCAGCCGCGTGCTGGCCGACCGCATCGTGCGCGGCGAACTCGCGCCCGGCGCCCGCCTGCGGCAGGATCACATCGCCGAGGAATTCCAGGCGAGTCATGTGCCGGTGCGCGAGGCATTCCGCCGGCTGGAGGCGCAAGGCCTGGCGATCAGCGAGCCGCGCCGCGGCGTGCGCGTCGCCTCCTTCGACATCGCCGAAGTGCGCGAAGTGGCGGAGATGCGGGCGGCGCTGGAGGTGCTGGCGCTGAAACACGCCGCCCGCCACCTCACCCCCGCCATCTTCGACGCTGCCGAAGAGGCGACGCGGGAGGGCGACGCCGCCGCCGACGTGCAGGCCTGGGAAGCGGCCAACCGTCGCTTCCACCGGCTGATCCTGGCGCCCTGCGCCATGCCGCGCCTGCTGGCCGCCATCGACGACCTGCACGCCGCCAGCGCCCGCTTCCTGTTTTCCGCCTGGCGTACGGGCTGGGAAAAACGCACCGACCACGATCACCGCGCCATCCTGGCGGCGCTGCGGCAAGGCCGCACCGACGAGGCCGTCGCCGTGCTGCAAAAACACGTCCAATGGATCGGCCGCGCCCCGCGCAGCGCGCAGGCCGATGACGAATCCGGTGCCTTCGCCATCGTCGGGTGATTTTTTCCAGAAATTATAGATAATTTTTTTGGCGATTGCGGTTCGTGCGTCATGGACGCCGCGCCAAGCCCCATTCCAACATGCAAGCCGTCATCCTCGGGCTTGTCCCGAGGATCTGCCTTCGCCATTCAAGGCATTGACAATATTGTATAATATTTGATGTGCTTGGATCCTCGGGACAAGCCCGAGGATGACGGTGCGAGGGGGCAAGGTGTGGTGGCAGGGGGCGAATCGTCGTCTTGCTGTGCCCGGATTTTACATCGGTTTCCACGCCATTGCAGGCGATCACCGGCCATCCCGCGCAAATCTCGCTTGCAAGCTCCAAAAATATTCCTCATGAAATAGATGGAATTCAAAAATTATCTATAATTTGAAGAGGAGAAATCCATGCAGATATCCAACCCATCCCGCCCCCTGTCTTTCGATCCCTTGAATCTCGCAACGCGCCCGCTGGCGGTAAAGCTCGCCTTCGTCTTCGCCGGCACGCTCGTGCTGGCGCTGGCCTCGCAGATAGCGGTGCCGATGGTGCCGGTGCCGATCACCATGCAGACGTTCGCGGTGACCATGATCGGTGCGCTCTACGGCTGGCGGCTGGGTGTGCTCACCGTGCTGGCCTGGCTGGGCGAGGCGATGCTCGGTGCCCCTGTTCTGGCCGGCGGCGCCGGCGGCCTGGCGCCTTTCGCCGGCCCGACGGCCGGTTATCTCGTCTCCTTCCCGCTGGTCGCGGCCCTGGCCGGTCTTCTTGCGGAGCGCGGCTGGACGGGCAACCGGGTGATCCGCAGCTTTGGAGCGCATCTCCTCGCCAACCTGCTGTGCCTGGTGCTCGGCGGTCTCTATCTCGCGGCGATGATCGGTGCAGAACAGGCCTGGCTGCTCGGCGTCGCCCCCTTCGTGCTCGGCGCGGTGCTGAAGTCTGCGCTCGCAGCCGCCGTGCTGAAGGCGATGCGCCGTTTCGGTGATCGGGCCCGGCTCGGCTGACCGTCCGGCTGCGTGCCCCTATCTGCTCGGGCACGCTGACCTCTATCGGTGAAGGCCATGCACGGGCCTTCACCGCCGAACCGCTCTCCGCCGGCGAAACGATCGGGATCGTCGCCGGCCCGGACGACGTCTACGCTCCGCTCAGGCCGCCTCCGCCAGCGGAAACAGCGCCAGGAACTGCCGCTCCCCTTGCTGGCTGAAAGCGATGGCGCGGCTTTCGGCGCTTCGCCTTGCCCAGCCGCGCTCGATGAAACCGTCGAGCAGCGCCTTGCCGAGCGTGCCGGCCAGATGGGCGCGGCGTTCGCTCCAGTCGAGACAGGAACGGCACAGCGGCCGGCGTGAGGAGCGCTTGAGCTGCCCGGCATCGATGCCGAAGGCGGCAAGCCGCTCTTCCCCCGCCGCCGTCAGCACCAAACGATCATCCGCCGCATCGATGGCGCCGCCGGCGACCAGGCTGTCGAGCATGCGCACGCCAAAATCGCCGGCGAGGTGGTCGTAGCAGATGCGTGCCTTGCGCAAGGCCGGTTCCTTCGGCCCGGCGCGGTGGCGCAGGTGCCCGCGGTCGGCGGCAAAACCCATCAGGCTTTCGATCAACCGTCCAACCCCGGCATCCGCCAGCGTGAAATAGCGATGCCGGCCCTGCTTGCGCTGGGCGACGAAGCCGCCGGCTTCCAGCTTGGCGAGATGCGAACTCGCCGTCTGCAGCGTGATGCCCGCCGCCCCGGCAAGCTCGGTCGCGGTCAGCGCCTGTCCGCTCATCAGGGCGGTCAGCATGTTGGCGCGGGCGGGATCGCCGATGAGCGCGCCGATCTGGGCGATGTCAGGTCCTTCTTTCATACTTCGATCGTAACCGAAGCATCGGCGACATGCAACATGGCATAAGCAGGCATCGTTCCATCAAGGAGACACGCATGATCACCTGTTTCATCCGCTACGAGATCGACCCTTTCAAACGCGAGGCTTTTTGCGATTATGCCCGCCACTGGGGCCAGGCGATCCCGCGCTGCGGCGCCGATCTCATCGGCTATTTCGCCCCGCACGAAGGTTCGGCAACCACGGCCTACGGCGTCTACACCATCGAAAGCCTTGCCGCTTACGAGGCCTATCGCACCCGGCTGGCCGCCGACCCGCTGGGGAAGGAGAATTATGATTTTGCCCGGCGCGAACGTTTCATCCTGAAGGAGGATCGCATCTTCCTGCGCAACGTATCCCTGCCGCACGCGGAAAGGACGATGCCATGATCGCCGTGATCTTTGAAGTGACGCCGGCGGACGACCGCCGTTCCACCTATCTCCAGATGGCCGCAGCGCTCTGGCCGGAACTCGAAAAGATGGACGGCTTTCTCTCGGTCGAACGGTTCGAAAGCCTGTCGAAGCCCGGCAAGCTGCTATCCCTGTCCTTCTGGCGCGATGAGGCGGCGATCCGCCAATGGCGCAACACGGCTGAACACCGCGCCGCCCAGCATGCCGGGCGCAACGGCGTCTTCGCCGGATACCGCCTGCGCATCGCCGGCGTGCTGCGCGACTACGGTCTTGCGGAACGCGACGAGGCGCCGGACGACAGCCGCCAGTTTCACGCCGCTGCAGAGGCGTGAGCAGGGGAGACCGCATGCCCGGCAGTGCGATTGGATAGAGGCCGGTGCAGCTATTTCCCCTTCTCCCCGCCGGGGAGAAGGTGGCCCGAAGGGTCGGATGAGGGGGAGCCAAACAGACAGGTTTTGCTGTGTGGCACCCCTCATCCCCCTACCGGGACTTTCATTCCCGCGGGGGAGAAGGGACGTGTGGCCCGCTCGTTCTTTCTTTCTGGACCGAATGGTTACAGCGGCGGACCAGGCGCCTATTCCACCGTCACATCGGCCCTTTCTCCGGCCTTCACCGTGACGGGCTTTTCCTTTGGCGCGACGTCGCCTTCGTAGGTCACGCGCACGATGTAGTCGCCGGGCGGCATCGTATCCTGGAATTGCCTGTCGAAGCTGTAGGTGATTTCCTTCTGCTTGCCCTGGATATCCTTCTTGGCTTCCAGCACGACGACCTTGTAGGCGTTCGGCGCGGTGATCGCCACGACGCCGCCGTTGATGTTGACCAACACGTCCTTGCGTTCGCCGGCGCCGATCGAGAAGGGCGTTTCGCCGCTCGCCTTGCCGAGCGTCGCCTTCAGGATGAACTCGCCGGTGGGCACGTCCAGCTTGGTGCCGTTGCCGTAGGCGTAGCCGAAGGATTTGCGGCTGCCGTCGATGCTTTTTGTGGCCGACAGGACTTCGAAGAACAGGTCGTTGGATTCGACGTCCGGTCCGCCCTCGGCATAGATGGCCTTGTTGTCGATGATGCCGGAGCCGATGATCAGCTCCTTGGTCAGCGTTTCGCCCGCCTTCACCGTCAGCGTTTCCTCGATCGCGGACGGTCCGATCTTCGCCTTGATATTCGCCGTGCCGGCGGAGATATAGACCGTCTTCTGGCCGTATTCCGTCGTCGTGTAGGGACCGAATTTCATCTCGATGACGGCGTTGCTGTCCGCCTCGCCATCGGCCGAACGCTTTGGCACCAGCGTCACGGTGGCGGCATCGAAATTCACGAAGGGCTTGGCGACCTCGCCCTCCTTCACCTCGAACGGCACCCGCTGCACGATCAGGCTGCGCAGCGTTGCCTCGCCGATATATTTGCCGGGCGGGATGGTGACGGAATAATGCGCCTTGTAGGTCAGGTCGACATAGTCGCCGGCCGGCTGGCCGTCAGCCCCGGCGGGGAAGAGTTTCCATTGCACGTCGTTGTTGTCGCCAAGCGAAGGACCGCCTTCGGAGAGCACCGCATCCGGCTCGACGTTGAAGGCAGGGGCTACCGCCTGTTCTTCCGGCACCGGCTGCGGCTCTTCGCTTGCCTGCCGCGGCGCCTCGATGACGGTTTCCTTGAGGGCTGCCACCAGCTGCGGCGCATCGGCGGCCTCGAAATATTTGCCGCCGGTGTTTTCGGCCAGGCACGCCACCTGCTTGCCTTCCTCCGGCGTCAGGCCGAAGCCGACGACATGGGCGGTAAAATCGACGCCCTGCTTTTCCAGCTGGCTTGCGAGCGCGCAAGGATCGGCCTCGCAGGTTTCCAGCCCGTCGGTGACGAGGATGACGGTCGCCTTCTCCTCGGTATATTTCAGCGCTTCCGCCGCCTGCTGCACGGCGGCGCTGAGCGGCGTCTTGCCCTTCGGGTTGATGCCGTCGACGAAGGCGGCGATCTTGTCGGCATTGCCGACGCCCGGCGGCACGGCAAGCTCGATGTCGCTGCAGGAGCCCTTTTCGCGGTGGCCGTAGACCATCAGGCCGAGCGGATTGTCGGCGGGCATCGACTGCAGCACCTGGTGCAGCGTTTCGCGTGCGATCGACATTTTCGTCTTGCCGCCGATCTGGCCCCACATCGAGCCGGAGGCATCGAGCACGATGATCGACTGTTCGGCCGCGATGGCGGGTCGGAAGAGGGTGGAGAGACAAAGAAGCACTGCCATGACGAAAAATCGCACCGGAATTTCCTCCATCGGTCGGTTCTGCGTGTAGGTTTGCATGGCGCTTGCCGCGGTGCAAGCGCCATGCCGGAACGAAGGCGGCCTGAGGACCGCGCTTTCCCATTAACGCACGAGCCCCATGAATTATTTTGGCATTTACCGTTCCGCTTCAGCTTTTGGTAACCAACTTCGGTAACCATAAGGGCGTTATCAGTTCTGCGTAAGCGTATAGCGAGTATCACATGGCGTCAGTTCTTCCGCTTGCCGGTCTCCGCGAGACCGGGCAATCCCGCATCTGGCTGGACACGATCATCAAGGGCGATTGCGTCGCCGCGCTCGAAGCGCTTCCCGATCATTCCGTCGATGCGATCTTTGCCGATCCACCCTACAATCTGCAGCTCGGCGGCACCCTGCATCGCCCGGACCAGTCGGTGGTCGATGCCGTCGACGACGAATGGGACCAGTTCGCCTCCTTCGAGGTTTACGACGCCTTCACCCGCGCCTGGCTGCTGGCCTGCCGCCGGGTGCTGAAGCCGACCGGCACGCTCTGGGTGATCGGTTCCTACCACAACATCTTCCGCGTCGGCGCCATCCTGCAGGATCTCAACTTCTGGATCCTCAACGACATCGTCTGGCGCAAGACCAACCCGATGCCGAACTTCAAGGGCCGCCGTTTCCAGAACGCCCACGAAACGATGATCTGGGCCGCCCCCAACGCCAAGGCGAAGGGCTACACCTTCAACTACGACGCCATGAAGGCGGCGAATGACGACGTGCAGATGCGCTCCGACTGGCTGTTCCCGATCTGCTCGGGCGGCGAGCGCCTGAAGGGCGAGGACGGCAAGAAGGTGCATCCGACCCAGAAGCCGGAAGCGCTGCTCGCCCGCGTCATCATGGCCTCGACCAAGCCGGGCGACATCGTCCTCGATCCCTTCTTCGGCTCCGGCACCACCGGCGCCGTCGCCAAGCGCCTCGGCCGCCACTTCGTCGGCATCGAGCGCGAGCAGGCCTATATCGATGCCGCTTCCGAGCGCATCGCCGCCGTCGAGCCGCTCGGCAAGGCGGTTCTCACGGTCATGACCGGCAAGAAGGCGGAGGCCCGCGTCGCCTTCAACGTGCTGGTCGAAACCGGCCTGGTCAAGCCGGGCCAGGTGCTGACGGATGCAAGGCGGCGCTGGAGCGCCATCGTGCGCGCCGACGGCACCGTCGCCTCCGGCGGAGACGCCGGCTCCATTCATCGCCTTGGCGCCAAAGTCCAGGGCCTTGATACCTGCAACGGATGGACCTTCTGGCATTTCGACGACGGGAAAACCCTGCGCCCGATCGACGACCTGCGGTCGATCGTCCGCAGTGACCTGGCAAAAATGGACTGATCCACCCAGTCGCCAGTTCCTCTACGGCTTTCCGGTTTTTGTACCTTCAGTCCCGGAAAGTTGCTTGGCGCCCAGGGAAGAGAAGCCCTGGGCGCCATTTTTTGGCCGGCGGGCAAGCCATGCCAACAGCCCCGGTTAAGTCCAGCCTGAGGCAAGACAATGCCGCTAGACCGTGCCCGAAGACGAGGGCAATCCCGATGGCGGCACTGCTGGACAAGGCAAAGCAGCAATATAATCGCGGCGACTACAAGATCGCACTCGCGACGTTGCGCCGTTTGATCCAGCAGGACCGGCGCAATGCCGACGCCCATATCCTCACCGCGACGATCCACGAACAGCAGGACAACCGCGAACTGGCCGCGGATTTTTACGCCAGCGCCATGCCGCTCACTGTCAATCTGAAGCGCGAGGTCGGCTTTCGCGCCGCGTCGCATTACCTGGCGAGCGGCCGCAGCGAAAAGGTGTTGTCGACGCTTGTGGCCTTGCATGGGTTCTTCCCCGACGATGTCGCCGTCAACCATGGTATCTGCTCGATCCTGCGCGAATCCGGCCGCTACGCCGAGGCAGAACCCTTTGCCGTCAATCTCGCCAGCCTCGGCACGGATTTCGACAATGCCCTCAATGCGGGCATCGTCCTTTCCGGGCTCGGCCGCTCCGAAGAGGCCTACCCGGCGCTTTTGAAAGCGCAAGAGAAGCGGCCGGACGAGCGCCTGGCCGTCAGCGAACTGTTCTGGTGCGCCAGCAATCTCTGCGATTTCCCCGTCGCCGACGCCATGCAGGCCAAGCTCGAAGCCGCCTATGCCGCCGAAGGCGACAAGGCCGACATCCGTGAAAATGCCTTTCGCGCCCTGACCTGGTCGGGCGACGAGGCTTACCATGCCAAAACGGCCCGCCTGACGGCAAAAAACCTGCTGCCGCCGGTGGCGCCGAAGCCTGCGGCGATCGACCCCGTGCCCGCCGATCGCCGCATCCGCATCGGTTATCTGTCTTCGGACTTCCATGAGCACCCGGCGATGACCTTCATCGGCGGCATCTTGGAAGCGCATGACCGCGACGCGTTCGAGGTTTTTGCCTTTTGCCACACGCCGCAAAAATACCGGCAGGGGCCGATGCGCGACAGGTTTAGCGCCAATATCGAACATTTCGTCGATATCGGCCAGCTCGACGATGATCAGGCGGCCGAGGCCGTCCGCAGCAGGGGCATCGACATCCTGGTCGATCTCCAGGGGTTCACCAGCGGCAGCCGGGTCGGCATCTTCTGCCGGCGGCCGGCACCGCGGCAGGTCACCTATTTCGGCACGCCCGGCAGCGTCCAGGGCGCCGGCATCGACTACGCCATCACCGACGAGATCATCACCCCGGACAGCAGCCTGCCGCATTACGAGGAAAGCCTGCTCCGGCTGCCGCGCAACTATTTCTGCTATGCCAGCCCCGCCGGACGGGTGGAGCGCGAAGGCGACCGCAGCGGCCATCGCCTGCCGGAAACCGGCTTGGTCTTCAGCTCCTTCAACCAGGCGCAGAAGATCCGCTCGCATGTCTTTGCAGCATGGATGCAGATCCTGAATGCGGTCGATGGGTCGGTGCTCTGGCTCCTGGAGCAACTGCCGGCGGTCCAGAACAACCTGCGGAAGCATGCCGCCGAGGCGGGTGTCGATCCGGCCCGGCTCGTGTTTGCGCCGCGCGGTTCCATGTCCGCCCCCCTGCCGCGCCCGGCGCAGGCGGATATCGGTCTCGATACGGCCCCCTATAACGGCCACACCACCACCGCCGATGCCCTGTGGTGCGGCGTGCCGGTGCTTACCTGGAAGGGCACGAGTTTCGCCAGCCGCGTCAGCGAGGGCTTGCTGCGCTCCGTCGGCCTGCCGGAACTGGTGGCGGAAGATTTGAACGGATTCGTCCGCATGGCGGTCGAACTGGCGCAGGATGGGGCTCGCCTGTCCCGCCTGCGCCAGCATCTCCTTGCCGCGCGCGATACCGCGCCGGTCTTCGACGCGGTCGGCACGACGCGGGCCATCGAGGCGCATTTCCAGAGCCTTTGCCGCGGTAGGGCCTGAGAACTTACCCCTGTTCAGGCCAGACCCAGCTTTGCAAGTTCGTTTGCCAGCGCTTCCGGCCCGGTGAAATGGATCGCCGCACCCCAGCCGGCGTCCCTGGCGCCGGAGACGTTGACCGCCGTGTCGTCGATGAACAGCGTCGCCTCGGGGTCGAGCCCGAAACTCTCCGCATGCCGGTGGTAGATCGCCGCATCCGGCTTGATCAGGCCGATGTCGCCCGACACGGTTACGCCGCGCGGCCGGTTGAGGAAGGCAAAACGCTGCTGCGCCTCGCGGAACGTGTCGGAGGCGAAGTTGGTGAGCATGGTCACGTCGCGGCCATCGTCGATCAGCCGTCCCATGATCGCGACGCTGCCGTCGTAGGGATGCGGCACCATTTCGTGCCAATACTTGCGGAAGGCGCGGATATGCTCCTCGCGCCCGGGATGGTCGGCGATCAGTAGCGCCTCGGCGTCGTCCCAGCTGCGGCCGCGGTCCTGCTCGATGTTCCAGTCGTGGGTGCAGACATTGGCGAAGAACCAGGCGCGTTCGGCATCGTCGGGGATCAGCCGCCGGTAGGGCAGGCCGGGATCGTAGTGGATCAGCACCTTGCCGATGTCGAACACGATGTGGCGAATTTCCGATGCCATGGTCTATTCCTGCCGTCTGGATTTGAATGCGTCGGGAATAGCCTGGGCGATGACTTTTTTCATGACGGTCGGCAGCGCTTCCTGGTCAAGATTTGCAACGGCCCGCCACCATCCGTCATTGCGCTCCCGCCTCTCGACATGGGCGCTGTAGACGCAAAGCCTGAGCTCGAAATGGGTGAAGACGTGCACAATGGCGCCCTCCGCCTGCCACGGGGCCGGGAAGGGGGCGGCCTCGGTCGAGGTCTCGCCGTCGATCCGCGCCGTCCAGCCCGTCGTCGGCACCTCGGTCATGCCGCCCAGCAGGCCTTCCTCCTGCCGGCGGCGCAGGAAGATGCTGTCCGTATCGTCGATGGCGACGAACGCCGCACCGATGCGGACCGGTTTTGCCTTCTTCGCCGCCTTGACCGGGAACGTCTCGGGATCGTGCCCGGCCAGCGCCAGACAGTCCTCCCGGAACGGACAGAGCGCGCAGGCGGGGCGTTTCGGCGTACAGATCGTCGCGCCGAGATCCATCATCGCCTGGGCGAAGTCGCCCGGCCTGTCCTCCGGCGTGATCTCGGCCACCCGGCCGCGGATCAGCGGTTTTGCTGCCGGCAGCGGCGTATCGATGGCATAGAGACGGGAGACCACACGCTCGACATTGCCGTCCATCACGGCCGCCCTGGCGTTGAAGGCGATGGCGGCGACGGCGGCAGCGGTATAGTCGCCGATGCCCGGCAGCGATTTCAGCCCTTCCTCCGTCCTTGGAAAGATCCCGCCGTGCAGCCCCGCCACCGCCTCGGCGCATTTCTTCAGGTTCCC
>ERZ778022.3801-NODE-3801-length-13727-cov-4.714526_pt1 | contig 13727 bp, 13 predicted proteins | sample MGYA00375752_ERZ778022 | MGnify/ENA primary metagenome ERZ778022 (study PRJEB29350, sample SAMN05389826) | bioreactor metagenome | isolation source: Thiocyanate bioreactor | place: South Africa: University of Cape Town | collected 2014-04-04 ... | reverse complement strand
TCGTTGTCGAATGGGTCTAGATACAGGACCGATCCGGCGTTATGAAATTGAACATTGTCCAATTTAATTGTCAACTGTACAATTATCGGGAATCGACAGGGGCCGCGAAGGCGGTCCCGGGCAGGCGGCGGAGGGAACGGATGAAGCGCAAGTCGGAAGCGAAGCCGCGCGGGCGGCCTCCCAAGGATTCCGCCGACAGCCTGACGCGCGAGCAGATCGTGAAGACGGCGCTGGAGCTGATCGACGAGAAGGGCCTGGAGACGTTCAGCCTGCGCGACGCGGCGCGCAAGCTCAACGTCTACCCGACGGCGCTCTACTGGCACTTCGCCGGCGGCCGCAACGCCGTGCTGGCGGAGGTGGCGACCATCGCCTTCCACGACGTGGCGCCGCCGTTCCCGCCGCAGGAGGACTGGCGCGGCTGGCTGCGCGGGCTGCTCGAACGCTACCGGCAGTCGCTGCAGAGGCACCCGAACATCGCGCCGCTGCTCGGCGCGCAGCTCGTCTCGAACTCCGGCATCAACCCGCTGCTGGTCGAGCAGATCCTCGCCGCGCTGAAGGCGGCGGGCTTCGAGGCGCCGCGCATCGTCGACGCCTACAATGCGGTGGTGGCGGCGATGATCGGCTACGTGACGCTGGAGCTGGCGCCGATGCCGGACGACGACCCGGTCGACTGGGCGGCGGAGCTGGAAGACCGCGTGCGGGCGCTGCCGGCCGAGGACTATCCGCTGCTGGTCGAGCACCTCGACCTCCTGTCCAACAAAGCTTTCATCGTGCGCTGGCAGAGCGGCCGGGTGAACCCGCTGACAGGCGGCTTCGAGCTCTATGTCGACATGGTCATCGCCGGGCTGGAGGGGATACTCTCGCGCCGGAAGGACGGCGCGGCGGCGTAGGCGGTTGCCGCGCGCGACAGGACGGAGGACGCGATGAAGGAACCGGCCACGCGCCGCGAGGTCCACTACGGCAACCGCGTCGTGCGCGCCTATGCGGACAGGCCCCGCAACATCGACGCGATGCTGCGCGACACCGTGGCGCGCCTGCCTAACGCCGACGCGCTGCTGCTGGGCGGCGAGCGGATGAGCTATGCGCAGCTCGACGCCGCCGTCGGCCGCGTCGCCGGCGGGCTGCTCGCGGCAGGGCTGAGGCCGGGCGACCGGCTGGCGATCCTGCTCGGCAACGGCTTCGAGTTCGTGCTCGCCGTGCTCGGCGCGGCGCGGGCGGGACTGATCTCGGTGCCGCTCAACACGCGCCAGCGGCGGCCGGAGATCGAGTTCGTGCTGAACCAGTGCGGCGCGGCAGGCATCGTCTATGCCGGCGAGCAGGCCGCCAATCTGCCGGCGGCGGCGGACGTACCCGCTCTGCGCAGCGTGTTCGTGGTGGGCGAGGGGCCGGGCCGCCCCTTCGCCGCATTGGCCGACGCCGCGCCCGCCGCGGACCTGCCGGACGTCGCTGAGGACAGCCCGTTCTGCCTGCTCTACACGTCCGGGACCACCGGCCGGCCGAAGGGCGCGGTGCTCACCCATTTCGGCGTCATCCACTCGCTGATCCACTATCGCGAGGGCCTGCGCCTGCGCGAAGGCGACGTAGCGGCGCTCGCCGTGCCGGCCTCGCACGTGACCGGGCTCGTCGCCATCATCCTCGCCATGATCCTCGTCGGCGGGTCGACGGCGATCATGCCGGCCTTCAAGGCGCGGACCTATCTGGAGATGGTGGCGCGCGATCGCGTGACCTACGCGCTGCTGGTGCCGGCCATGTACAATCTGTGCCTGCTCGATCCCGAGCTCGCGAGGTTCGACCTGTCGAGCTGGCGCGTCGGCGGCTTCGGCGGCGCGCCGATGCCGCAGGCGACGATCGACAGGCTGGCAGCGGAAATACCCGGCCTGTCGCTCGTCAACGTCTACGGCGCGACCGAGACGACCTCGCCGGCGACGATCCTGCCGATCGGCGACATCGCGATCCGGCCGGCCTCCGTGGGCAAGACGGTGGCCTGCGGGGAGATCGTCGTCGTCGACGAGGACGGCCGCGAGGTGGCACCCGGCGAGACGGGCGAGCTGCTGATCGCCGGGCCGATGGTCGTGCCGGGCTACTGGGACAATCCGGAGGCCGACCGCGCCAGCTTCGCCGACGGCTACTGGCGCTCGGGCGACATCGGCTCGATCGACGCGGAGGGCTACGTGCATGTGCTCGACCGCAAGAAGGACATGGTCAACCGCGGCGGCTTCAAGGTCTACTGCGTCGAGGTCGAAAGCGTGCTGTCGCTCCATCCGGGCGTGGTCGAGAGCGCGGTGGTGGGCCGGCCCGACCCGGTGCTGGGCGAGAAGGTGCATGCCTTCGTCCACACCGGCGGCCGCGAGGCCGACGCGGCCATGCTCAGGGCGCACTGCGCCGAGCGGCTGTCGGACTACAAGGTGCCCGACGGGTTCACCTTCCTCGACGAGCCGCTGCCGCGCAACGCCAACGGCAAGGTGCTGAAGACGGCGCTGCGCGACCTGCTGAAGGCATAGCCGGGCATTTTTCGACCATGGCGGGGTCCGCTGCCGCGCGGTCGGCAGCGGCCGGTTCGGGCTGCGTCTTACGGTCACTAGCCCCGGTGGCGGGAATGTCCTATACGAATCGCGAAAACTGAAAGTTCAAATTCGCGAACATGCTTGCCCTGGACATCGAACTCGATTCGCAGCCGACGTCGCGCCGCCAGAACGCCTACGACACGATCCTCAGCGCGATCGTCTTCGGCGACCTCGCGCCCGGCTCGCGGCTGGACGAGAAGTCGCTGGCGAGCCGGCTGGGGATCGGCATCGCGGGCGTCCGCGACGCGCTGTTCAGGCTGGCGCTGGAGCGGCTGGTGGTGCGCCAGCCGCGGACCGGGACGATCGTGGCCGGGCTCGACGTGCAGGAGCTGCAGGACGTCTACGAGGCGCGCATCCTGATCGAATGCCAGAGCGCGCGCATCGCGGCGCTGCGGGCCGACGCGCAGGACCTCGAGATCCTCAGCAAGCTGACCGACGAATATCTGGCGATCGTGGAGCTGCGCGACTTCCGCAAGCTGTTCAAGCTCGACCAGATCTTCCACCGGGCGATCGCGCGCTCGACCAAGAACCGCATCCTGGAACAGCACGTCGTCGTGCTGCACAACAACGCCTCGCGCTTCTGGTATGCCGGGGCGGTCGCGCGTCTCGAGCAGGAGGACTGGATCAAGTCGCGCCAGTCGCATGTCGACGTCGTCGACCGCATGCGTGCGCGCGACGCGCGCGGCGCCGAGAAGGCGATGCGCGAATGCGTCGGCCAGTTCCCCGGCTTCGTCGACTATTATGTCAGCAACACCGAAGCCTACGGCCTGAAATAGGCTGGCCGGCCCGGTATTTTTTGTCGGCCGCTTCCCACTTTCCCCAGCCGGAGAATCTGCCGCGAGGGTGACCTCGTCCGGCGGCGACAACGCGTGCGCGCGGCCTATAGAAATTTCAATATTTAGATTTCTGAAATTTCAGATATTGTATCGGCACGCGGATTTGCTATCGTGAGGGCACGACAAACGGGACGCGCTCCAATGGGACAGATCGATTCCGTCATCGAACGGCCGATGATGCCGGCCATGCTTCTCAACCGGCTGACCGTCGTGGGCGTGGGAGGCACAAAGCGCGCCCAGTCCAGCTCCGAGAAGGCGGTGCGCCGGGCGCTCTGCTTCGCCGAGGCGCTGGGCGCGACCACCCATCTGATCGCCGGCGAGGCGCTGCCCGACGAGATCTACGATCCCGGCTCGCGCGAGCGGAACCGGCAGGCGCGGAACTTCGTCGAGAAGCTGCGCGAGGCCGACGTGCTGATCGTGTCGACGCCCTCCTATCACGGCTCCGTCTCGGGCTGCATCAAGAACGCCCTCGACTATGTCGAGGACATGCGGGCCGACGAGCGGCCCTATCTCGACGGCGTGCCGGTGGGCGTGATCTGCTGCGCCATGGGCTGGCAGGCGGGCGGGGCGACGCTGACGGCGATGCGCTCGATCGTGCATTCGCTGCGCGGCTGGCCGACGCCGCTCGGCGTCATCGTCAACACGCAGCTCGCGAGCTTCAACCCGGATTTCGAGTGCAGCGACCCGGCGGTGGACAGCCAGATCCGCACGATGGTCCATCAGGCGATGCGCTTCGCCGACGTCAGCGCGACCGCGAAGCACTGGTAGGCCGGCGGGGTTCATCAGGACCCCGCCGCGACCGCGTCCAGCGTCGCCGCGCCGAGCACGGCGCTCTCGATGCCCATCAGGCTGGCGATCTGCAGCACCTCGGAGATTTCCGCGGCGGTCGCGCCGTGGTTGAGGGCGTTGCGGACGTGGATGCGGATGCCGGGCTCGAACAGGTGGTTGGTGGCCGCGTCGATCGCCACGTAGATCAGCTCCTTCACCCTGGGCGGGATCGTTCCCTCCTTCCAGGGGTAGGAGGAGAAGTCGACATAGGCGCGGAAATAGGCCGGGCTGATCTTCAGCAGCGTGTCCCAGAGCGGGCTCCAGTAGCCGCGCAGCGCGACGAAGCGGTCCTTGAGCTCCTGGCGCCCGGCGTCGAGCTCGCCCGGCCCCATCTCGTCGGCGCGGCCGAGCGCGGCGAGCTCCTCGGCCAGCACCGGCAGGCCGACGACGCAGGACTGGATGCCGAGCACCGAAGTGAGCTGGCAGACCTCCAGCACCTGCGCCTCCGACACGCCGCGGGCGAGCGCGATCTCGACGCTGCGCCGCGTCCCGGCGGGGTCGAGATGGGTGACGGCGACGTTGACGGCGAGCCGGATCATGGCGCGCGTCGCGTCGTCGAGCACGCCCGACGTCGCGGGCACGCGCGCCAGCGCCAGCGCGGCGGCGAAGTAGCCGGGGTCGCGGTCGAGAAGCGACCGGCTGGCGTCGGCGCCGAACCCCGTCGCCTCGACGAATTCCGACCTGCGGGAAGATGCGTCCGAACGGTCCATGCGAACTCCCTCTCGTTGCAATCCACGGTGCGGCCGGACGGTCGAGCGCGAAGCGATGTCCGGCACGCGGGTTTATTGTACAGTTGACAATTAAATTGGACAATGTTCAATTTATGCCGTCCGGAAGGCCTTCGGCCGCTTGACAGGGTTAGGTCGAGCGGGTACCGAATCCAGCGACTGAAATTTCACATTCCATGTTTTTGACATTTCTGTGAGGGTCGGTCGTCCATGTCGAGCATCAAGTCGCATAACGAGCAGATCGTCACCGACGGCGCCCACGACTGGGGGGATCTTCCCTATTCGCAGGGCATCGTGGCCGGCGATCTCGTCTTCGTCTCGGGGCAGCTCGGCGTCGACCGCGCGACCGGCAAGCCGGCCGACGGCATCGAGCCGCAGACGCGCTCGGTGCTGGAGCAGATCGCGGCGATCCTCGCGGCAGCGGGCTGCACGATGGCCGACGTGGTCAAGACCAACTGCTACCTGACCGATCGCGAGCGCGATTATGTCGGCTTCAACAAGGTCTACCGGCAGTTCTTCACGGGCACCAAGCCAGCGCGCGTGACGGTCGAGGTCTCGAAGCTGGCACCCGGCTTCATCGTCGAGATCGACGCGATCGCCCGCCGTCCGGCGGCGGCCGCCGACACGGATGCCGGCCGGTCCCGCTGAGGGCGCGGCCACACATGCAGCGAGAGGGGCGCATGTCATCTGCTGAAAAGAAACAGAACGACCTGGAGGCGGCGAAGGCGCGCCAGCTCATGCTGCGCACGGCGCTCGGCTATGCGCTGGCGATCGCGATCTTCATCGTGCTGATCGAGGTCGGCCATTCGAGCCTGCCACCCTACCTGTTCCCGTCGACGACGCAGATCCTGAGCAACACGGTGGAGGCGCTGCGCCACGACTGGCTGGACCTGCTGCTGACGGTGGTCCGCCTGATCTTCGCGCTGCTGACGGCGACGCTGCTCGGCTGGCTGCTCGGCCTGTTGATGGGCGCCTTCCGCAGCTCGGTCGGCCTCGTCGCGATGCCGATCCTGTCGATCCTGCAGGCGATCCCGGCGGCGTCGTGGATCCTGGTGGCGAGCCTGTGGATCGCCGAGCCCGAGATCCGGGTGTGGCTGATCTGCTTCTCGCTCGGCCTGCCGCTCTACGCGATCTCCGTCTACGAGGGCGTGCGCGACCTCGACGGCGAGCTGCTGGAGGCGGTCGAGCAGTTCCGGCCGACCAAGTGGCAGGTGATGTACATCCTGCTGCTCCCGCAATCCTTCGTCTACCTGCTCATCTCGATGCGGACCGTCTCGTCGCTGGTCCTGCGCGTGCTGGTCTTCGCCGAGCTGATCGGCGCCAGCACCGGCGTCGGCGCCCGCATGAGCGATGCGCAGACCAACTTCGACATGCCGATGATCTTCGCCTGGACCGTCATCATGGTCGTGCTGAACTTCGCCATGCTCTGGCTGATCGACATCGCCGAGCGCTACCTGCTGTCCTGGCGGCGCGAGGTGGCCATACGATGAGCCCCGACAAGCGCATCGTCGTCGACGTCGACAACGTCACCGTCCGCTTCAAGTCCTTCGTCGCGGTGGAGGGGCTGTCGCTCCAGATCGCCAAGGGCGAGCGGGTGGCGATCCTGGGCCGCACCGGGGCGGGCAAGTCGACGCTGCTCAACCTGCTGGTCGGCAACCTGGCGCCGACGGCGGGCAAGGTCCGCGTCGCCGGCGCCGACCCGTTCAGCGAGCACCAGGCCCTGCAGGGGCGCATCGGAATGGCGTTCCAGTCGCCGCGGCTGGTGCCGTGGCGCACCGCGCTGGGCAACGTCAAGCTGGGGCTGGAGATCCTCCGGCGCTCGAAGGCCGAGCAGGACCGCACGGCGCGCCAGTGGCTGGAGCAGGTGCATCTGGGCAGCGCGGTCGACCTTTATCCGAGCCAGCTCTCGGGCGGTATGCGCCAGCGCGTCTCGCTGGCCCGCGCCTTCGCGATCGAGCCGGACCTGATCCTGCTCGACGAGGCCTTCTCGGCGCTCGACGAGGTGACCGCGGCCGACCTGCGCAACGAGTTCCTGCGCCTGTGCGCGCAGATCGAGATGACCTCGCTGATCGTGACGCACAACATCGAGGAAGCCTTCATACTGGCCGACCGCGTCATCCTGCTCGGCAGGCCGGCGAAGATCCTGAAGACCTTCGTCGCCTCCGAGGAGCCGGCTCCCGGCACCGCCGACTTCGTCGCCTTCAGGGAGACGATCCACAAGATGATCGTCGGCAACGCATCGAGCTGACGAACGAATGCGCGCCGGACGGCGCGCCCCGCAACAACCGAGGGAAGACAACCATGGAAATCGGAATCCTGACCCAGGGCTACGTGCGCAGCGATTCGACCGCACAGGACCGGATCCGCGACGTGGTCGCAGAAGCCCGCTACGCCGACGAAATGGGGCTGGCCGCGTTCGGCGTGTCGGAGCAGCACTTCAAGTTCCCGGTCAACAGCACCGCGCCGATCACCACCGTGATGGCCGCGATCGCTCAGGCGACCGAGCAGATCAAGATCGTCCCCGGCGTGGTCATCCTGCCGTTCCACCATCCGCTGACGGTCGCCGAGAACTGGGCGGCGATCGACATCATCAGCAACGGCCGGCTCTATTTCGGCGTCGGCAAGGGCAACACGCCCTTCACGTCGGACGTCTACAAGGTGCCGCTCAAGGACACCGTCGGCAAGTCGGACGAGGCGCTGGAGATCATCGTGCGCTCGTGGACGCAGGACAAGTTCTCCTTCGACGGCAAGTTCTTCCAGTTCCCCGAGCTGAGCGTCTGCCCGAAGCCGACCTCGCGCCCGCATCCGCCGCTCGGCTCGGCCGGCAACTCGATCCCGGCCGCCAAATATGCGGGCGACCGCAAGCTCGGCTTCATGACCGGCACGCTTGTCGACAGCTGGGAGGACGTCGGCATCTGGCTCGACGCCTATGACGAGGCGTGGAAGACCGGCAAGCCCATCGCGGAGGCGGCTCCCGACAACACCAAGAGCATCCTGGTGCCCGGCTGGGTGGGCGACAATTTCGAGGAGGTGCGCGACCAGGCCGGCTACGGCACGATGGCCTACGTCAACCGCTACGTCGAATACAAGCGCGTGGTGGCCGAGCGGGCGGGCACGCCGAACCCGACCTATGGCGAGGGCTTCCTCGACAATTTCAAGGTCATCTACGACACGATGCCCAACGCGTTCGGCACGCCGGACCTGGTCATCGAAAAGCTGCTGCGGATGAAGGCGATGGGCTTCGACCGCGTCGACGTCACGCTCGACTACGCGACGCACGAGGACATCCTCAAATGCATCAAGCGGCTCGCCACCGAAGTCGTGCCGGCGCTGAACTGACGGGCCGGCCATGACCGATCTGCTCGCCCTGCCGGTCTCCAAGCTGCTCGCGCTGATGAAGGCGCGGGAGCTCTCCCCCGTGGAGCTGATGGAGGCGACGCTGGCGAAGGCCGAGGAGGTCAACGAGGCGACCTCGGCCTTCCTCACCATCGTTCCCGACAAGGCGCTGGCCGAGGCGCGGCGGCTCGAAGCGCTCTACATGCGCGGCGGCGAGGTGCCGGTGCTGGCGGGGCTGCCGATCTCGATCAAGGACACGGAGCCGACGGCCGGCATCCGCACGACCATCGGCAGCGCCATCAACAGGGACAACGTGCCGGACTTCGACGGCGCCGCGGCGGCCAATCTCAAGCGGGCCGGGGCGATCGTCTTCGCCAAGTCGAACACGCCTGCCTTCGCCGCCTACGGCAATACCGAGAACCTGCTGGCGGCGCCGTGCCGCAACCCGCTCAGGCTCACCGACACGCCGGGCGGGTCGAGCGGCGGCGCGGCTGCCTCCGTTGCGGCCGGCATCGGCCCGGTCGCGCACGGCACCGACGGCGGCGGCTCCGTGCGCATGCCGGCGGCCCTGTGCGGGCTGGTCGGCTTCAAGCCGAGCTACGGGCGCATCCCCTACTGGCCGCGCGCCGACCTGTGGGAAGGGCGCGCGCATCACGGCGTGCTGTCGCGCACACTCGAAGACGCGGTGCTGACCATGCGGGGCCTCGCCGGCGCATCGCCGCTCGATCCGCTATGCGAAGCCGAGGCGCTCGACTGGCGCGCCGAGGTCGACCTCGGCGATCTGCGCAGGCGGCGCGGCCTCTACATCGCGGAGTTCCCGGGCCTGCCCGTCGATCCCGTCATCGCGGACGCCTGCGCGGCGGCCGTGGCGCGGTTGCGCGGCGAAGGGCTCGAGATCGAGGAGGGCGCGTTCGACCTTCCGTCGACCAACGAGTGGCTGACGCATCTGTGGCATCCGCCGCTGGCGATGATGCTTCGACCCTGGCTGGAGAAGGCGCCCGAGCTGGTCGACCGGCAACTGCTGCCGCTGGTGGAATCGGGCAACCGCGTGACGTTCGACACGTATCTCAGGGCGCGCGAGAAGCGGTCGCAGTTCAACACCGACTTCGTGCGGCGCTACGCGGCCTACGACTACATCATCTGCCCGACCATGCCGTGCCTGTCCTGGTCGATCGACGGCAATCCCGTGCTCCATGACGGGCAGGGCATTCCCGGCATCGACGAGATCGCGACGGTCTGGGAGCAGATCCACATCTACAACCTCCTCGGCTGGCCGGCGATCAGCATGCCCTGCGGGCACGCGCCGGACGGCCGGGCGATCGGAATTCACGTGGCGACGAAACGGAATGAAGACCTGCTTTGCCTGTCCGTGGCGTCGCTGCTTGAACAGACGCAGTAGACAAACCTTAACAAGAGGATAACCAGAATGGGAACGTTGAATTCAGCTTGCCGGGCGATGCTTCGCTCGGCAGTCGTCTGCGCCGGCCTGGTCGCCGCCGGCCTCGCAGCCACCTCCGCCCAGGCGGCCGACAAGGTCTCCATCGCGGGTCTCACCACCGACCTCGGCGGCGTGCCGCTCGTCGTGCTCGGCCAGGACAAGGAATTGCAGGCCAAGCACAACATCGAGGTCGACGTGAAGCTGTACCCGACCGTGCCGACGGTCTGGACCGCGTTCACCGCGGGCGAGTTCGACATGCTGCCGGGCGGCGCGGCCGGCTTCGCGGCCTTCGCGGCCAAGGGCGGGCCGGTGCGCATCATCTCGACCTATGCGACGGCCAATGCCGACCTGATCGGCAAGACGGACAAGATCACCTCGGCCGACGGCCTGAAGGGCAAGAAGGTCGCCGTCCCGATGGGTGGGCTGTGGAAGCTGACGGCAGCGCAGATCAAGGCCAAGTACGGCCTCGAGCCCGGCAACGGCTACGAGGTCGTCCCGGTGCCGAACCTGCTCGCCGGCGTCACCCAGGTGCTGGCCGGGACGGCCGATTTCGCGATGGGCTGGGAGCCGGACACGACGCGCGTGCTGCTGACCTATCCGGAGCTCAAGATCGTGCTGCAGAGCGCCGACGTGCGGCCGGCGGGCGAGCCGACCCACATCCAGGTCGTGGTCGGCTACAACCGCATGAGCGACGAGGCGGCCAGGAACTTCGCCGCGGCGCTCGGCGAGGCGGTCAAGAAGGTGCGTGCCGACCCGAAGGCGGCCGAGGACACGTTCTGGAAGGTGAGCGGCGGCGACGCCGGCACCCAGAAATACGTCTTCGCCAACGCCGTCAGCGCCGGCCGCTACAATCTCGACGTGCACGAGCTGACGCCGGAGGACCGGGCCCTCATCAAGGCCGACACCTCCATCGTGGTGCCGCTCGACACGGTGCCGGACACGTTCTTCGGCAAGTAGGCTTCCGCGCCTCCTCCCACGCAGGCCCGCGGCGGCGCCCCGAAAGGGCGCCGCCGACGCCGGATCGAGACGAAGCGGGAGGGCTCCCGATGAGCGGCCTGAAAGTCTACCAGGCGATGGCCCGCGCGCTCGCGGAGAGCGGCCTGGGGCCGATGTTCGGGCTGGTCGGCGACGCCAACCTCTATCTCGTCGACAGCTTCGTGCGCGAGCATGGCGGCCGCTTCCTCGGCGCCGCCAACGAGAGCAGCGCCGCGCTGATGGCCATCGGCTATGCCGCCCTGTCGGGCAAGGTAGGGCTGGCCAGCGTCACCCACGGGCCGGCCGTCAGCAACACGCTGACCGCCCTCATCGAGGGCGTGAAGTCGTTCACGCCGGTCGTGCTCCTGTGCGGCGACACGGCCTTTGGCGACCGCGAGAACCTGCAGGATATCCCGCAGCGCGAGTTGGTGATCGCCACCGGCGCCGGCTTCGAGCAGGTGCGCTCGCCCGCGACCGCGGTCGCCGATCTCGCCCGCGCGGTCCGCCGAGCGCAGATGGAGCGCCGACCGGTCGCGCTCGACATCCCGACCGACATGCAGCATGAGGTCGTGCCCTACGAGGCCTGCCCGCTGCTCGTGCCGCCGTCGCCGCCGAAGGTCGCGCCGGCGGGCGACGATCTCGACAATGCGGTCGGCATCCTCGCGGCGGCGCGGCGGCCGATCGTGCTCGCGGGGCGCGGGGCGGTGGACGACGAGGCCCGCGCGGCGCTGCTGCGGCTGGCGCGGCGGCTCGACGCCCCGCTCGCCACCACGCTGAAGGCGAAGGGGCTGTTTCGCGGACAAGACGGCGATCTCGGCGTGTTCGGGACGCTGAGCACGCCGGCGGCCGTCGAGGCGATCCTGAAAGCGGACTGCGTGATCTCGTTCGGGGCGAGCCTGACCGGCTACACGACCTCCCATGGCGCCTATCTCAAGGGCAAGCGCGTCGTGCAGGTGAGCCCGGCAGCGGCCGACCTCGGACGCTGGCATGTGCCCGACGTCGGTCTCATCGCCGGTGTTGCCGAGACCGTCGAGGCGATCGTCCACTGGCTGGACGAGGCCGAGGTCGCGCCCTCGGGGTTCCGGCAGGAGCTTTCGCTCGACGGCGCGGCGGCGCTCCCGGTGACAGGGCAGGCGCGCGGCGGCGGGCGGCTCGACTATGTCGACGCGCTGACGCGGCTCGACGGGATGCTGCCGCCGGACCGGGTCCTGGTGATCGACTACGGGCGCTTCATGGTGAAGGCGCTGCAACTCATCGACGTGCCGCATCCGCGGCACCTGCTGCACACCGGCAATTCCGGCTCGATCGGGCTGGGCATGAGCTATGCGGTCGGGGCCGGCGCGGCGGAGCCGAAGCGGCCGGTCGCACTGTTCGTCGGCGACGGCGGCTTCATGCTCGGCGGGCTGGCCGAGTTCAACGCCGCGGCGCGGCACGGCACGGACCTGATCGTGGTGGTCTGCAACGACGGCAGCTACGGCGTCGAGCACATGCAGCTCCGCGCCAAGGGGATGGATCCCGGGCTGGTGACGTTCGACTGGCCGGATTTCGCGCCGCTGGCGCAGGCGCTCGGCGGCCACGGCGTGACGGTCCGCAACGGGGCCGACCTCGACAGGGTTGGCGAGGCGATCGCGGGCGGCGGCAGGCCGCTGCTCATCGACCTCAGGCTCGATCCCGACCATGTGCCCGTCTATTGAGGGGCGCGGTTGCTACGGCAGGAGGCAGGACGTTGACGCAGACAATCGACCGGATCGCCGCGACGCTGATTTCGGAGCACCGCGACGGCACGCGCTTCCACCGGCTGGAAGGGCTCGACGGGCTGGCCGACGCCTACCGGGCGCAGGACGCCCATGTCGCGGGCATCATCGGGGACGACCGCATCGCCGGCTACAAGATCGGCCTGACGTCGAGGCGCATGCAGGAGATGTGCGGCATCGACCATCCCATCGCCGGCTCCGTCTTCGCGCGGCGGGTGCTGAAATCCGGTGCGCATCTGCGGCTCGCCGACTACCACCACCTCGGCCTCGAGTTCGAGACCTGCGTCCGGCTTGGTCGCGACCTGGCGCCGGACGGGGCGCCGTTCACCCCGGAAAGCGCGGGTGCTGCGGTCGACGCCGTGGCCGCGGCGATCGAGCTGGTGGAGGACCGCAACGCCGACTATCGCGCGCTCGACTGCGCGACGCTGGTGGCCGACAATTCGTGGAATGCGGGGATCGTTCTCGGCACGTTCGTGCCGCCGCCGGCTCGCCTCGACGAGGTGGTCGGCGTCGTCCGGCAGGACGGCGCGGAGCTGACGCGCGGCCGCGGCGCCGATGCGCTCGGCCATCCCTTCGTGCCGCTGGCGTGGCTGGCGAACCATCTCGCCGAGCGCGGACGCGGCCTGCGCGCGGGGCAGGTGGTGATGACGGGCAGCATCGCGACGACGCGCTTTCCGGCCGGAACCTTTGGCTACCGCTTCGAGATTTCGGGGATCGGCGCGGTGGAGGTCGGCGGCGGGTGAAGCCGTGCGGAACATGACGCCCCGCACGGTCAGGTGCTAGAATCCGACGAGGTCGCCGCCCTTGAGGCCGAGGATCTGGCGCGCCTCGGCGGGGGTCGCGATCTCGTGGCCGAGCTCGGTCAGGATCGTCCTGATCTTGCGCACCTGCTCGGCATTGGAGCCGGCGAGCTTGCCGCGGCCGATATAGAGCGAATCCTCGAGCCCGACGCGGACCGAGCCGCCGAGCATGGCTGCCTGCGTGGCGAACGGCATCTGGAAGCGGCCCGCCGCCAGCACCGACCAGCGGTAGGCGTCGCCGAACAGGCGGTCTGCGGTGCGCTTCATGAACAGCAGATTGTCCATGTCCGGCCCGATGCCGCCGAGGATGCCGAAGATCATCTGCACGAAGAAGGGCGGCTTCAGCAGCCCGCGGTCGACGAAATGGGCGACGTTGTAGAGATGGCCGACGTCGTAGCACTCGTGCTCGAACTTGGTGCCGTGCTCCTCGCCCAGCATTTTCAGGATGCGCTCGATGTCGCGGAAGGT
>ERZ778022.3800-NODE-3800-length-13728-cov-9.545820_pt1 | contig 13728 bp, 13 predicted proteins | sample MGYA00375752_ERZ778022 | MGnify/ENA primary metagenome ERZ778022 (study PRJEB29350, sample SAMN05389826) | bioreactor metagenome | isolation source: Thiocyanate bioreactor | place: South Africa: University of Cape Town | collected 2014-04-04 ... | reverse complement strand
GACTACGTCCACGGCTCCATCCTCCCCGTCGACGGCGGCTGGCTCACCCGATGACCCCCGCACCCGACCGCCCCTAGTCCCCGGGCACCGGCCCGCCAGCCGCCGCCCCGGCCCCTAGCCCCCGAAGCCGCGCGCCCCCTCCGACGCCGGGGTGGATCGGATCGCGAATGAGGATCCGATCCACCCCGATATCGGAGGACGGGGGTGGGTGACGGGGTTGGGCGGCTGATGGGACTGGACGGGTGACGGGTACCCGCGGGTCTCGTCAGGGGAGCGGCGTGCCGATCGGGTCGCCGTGGAGCTGGTTGGCGCTGCGCAGGACGCGCGGGTCGGTCGCGGCCGCCGGGTCGATCGGCCCGTCGCCGCGCAGCGTGAACGTCACCGACTCCCCGGGCAGCAGCGACACGAGCGACCGGTCGACGCTCGCCGAGCGGTCCGCCCGGTCGGCGAGCACCACGACGTCGCGGACGTAGCCGCTCGCCGTCACCGTGACGACGGCCCCGTCCTGGGTCGAGGTCGCCGAGGCGGCCGGGGCCGCGGGGTCGAGCCGCTGGTCGACGGCGTCGGCCAGGTCGTGCACCACGCGCGCCAGGCCGTCGGGCGCGGTGGCCCCGTCCGCGGCGTCGAACGTGACGACGACGATCTCCTCGCTCGCGTCGGCCGGCGTCATGACCACCTCGGCGAGCGTCCGTCGGGCGTGGCCGCGGGCCGACACATCGAGCGGGAACGACTCCTCGGCCAGCACGGCACCGTCGAACCTCGTCCGCCGCGCGGTCGCCACCAGGCGGAGGGGCGTCTCGGTGTCGTTGAGCACGACGAGCTCGCGGGCGCCGTCCGTCCCGTCGACGTCCACCGGCTGGATGGTGGCGTACCGCGGTGCGAACACGTCCCGCAGCGCGTACCAGAGCGGCTTGCGGCGCTCGGCGTAGTCGACCGCCGCCCACGACACGACCGGCCAGTCGTCGTTGAGCTGCCACACGACGGCGCCCGTGCAGCGCGGGGTGAGCGAGCGGAACCACGCGATCCCGAACGTGATCGCGTGCGCCTGGTTGAGCTGGGTGACGAGGTGCCAGTCGTCGATCGTCCGGGGTGCCGGCAGGTGGGGCAGGTAGCCGCGCTCGAGCTTGAGGTTCCCCTCGTTCGCCTTCTGGTGGACGAGCATCTCGTGCCCGTAGGGGTCGGCGGGGGAGTCGTGCACGACGTCGAACAGCGTCGTCCACGCCGGCGGTCCCTGGAAGCCGAACTCGGCGACGAACCGCGGGCGCCACTCCCGGTAGGACGTGTAGTCCTTCGCGTTCCACACGTCCCAGATGTGGACCGTGCCGTTCGCGGGGTCGTTCGGCGTCATGAGCCGGCTCGGTGAGAACGGGCTGCCCGGGATGTACGGCCGCGTCGGGTCGAGCTCGGCGAGGATCGCGGGGAACGTCTCGAAGTAGTACCCGGCGCCCCAGGTCCGGCCAGCGAGCTGCGCGCGCCAGCCCCACTCGACGTAGCCCCAGACGTTCTCGTTGTTGCCGCACCACAGCACGAGGCTCGGGTGCTTCGACAGTCGCGTCACGGCCTCGCGCGCCTCGGCCTCGATCTCGCGCGCCAGCCAGTCCTCCTCGGCGTAGGCGGCGCAGGCGAGCAGGAAGTCCTGCCAGACCAGCAGCCCCGCGCGCGAGCAGAGGTCGTAGAACTCGTCGCTCTCGTACAGGCCGCCGCCCCAGACACGCAGCAGGTTGATGTTCGCCTCGGTCGCGTCGGCGATCCGCCGCTCGAGCCGGGCGCGGTCGACGCGGGTGACGAAGGCGTCGTCCGGGATCCAGTTCGCCCCGCGGACCTCGACGTCGCGGCCGTTGACGCGCAGGACGAACGGGGTGCCGGCGTCGTCCGGGGTGGTGTCGATCTCGACCGTGCGGAAGCCGATCGCGTGGCGCCAGGCGTCGAGCGGGGCCGCGTCGTCGCCGTCGTCGGCGAGCGTGACGACGACGTCGTAGAGGTCCGGCTCACCGTGCCCGCGTGGCCACCAGAGCCGCACATCGGGCACGACGACGTCGACGACGCCGGACGTCGTCACCGCCCCGCGTCCGGTCCAGGTCGCACCGTCCCGGGAGACCGCGACGGTCACCGGACGCGGACGCGGGACGCCCTGCTGGGTGAGCGTGACGTGGGCGTGCAGCACGCCCGTGCCGCCGATGACCTCGACGAGCGGGCGGACCGAGTCGATGCGTGCCGAGCTCCACGACTCGATGCCGATCGAGCGCCAGATGCCGGACGAGGCGACGTCGATGCCCCAGTCCCAGCCGAAGCTCGAGGCCATCTTGCGCAGCGCGTTGTAGGGGTGGTGATTCACGTGGAACAGCTCGCCGCCGTTCTCCTCCTGGCGGCGCTCGGCGGCCGGGACGGGTGCGGCGAACGTCACGGCGAGCGTGTTCTCGCCCTCGCGCAGCAGGTGACCGACGCTCCACCGGTGGCTGCGGTGCTGGTTCTCCGTCGTCGCGACGACCGTGCCGTTGAGCTCCACCGTCGCGAGCGTGTCGAGGCCGAGCGCGACGAGGTCGTGCCGCTCGTGGCCGTCGCCGCCCGGTCCGCCGGGCGGCGACCACTCGAAGGTCCGCTCGTAGCGCCAGTCGGTCGAGCCGATCCACTGCTGGGCGGCCTCGTTGTCGCCGTCGAACGGCTCGGCGATGAGGCCGGCGGCGAGCAGGTCGAGGTGGACGCAGCCCGGGACGAGCGCCGGGACGGTCACGTCGACCAGGTCGGCGGGGACCGGCGAGGGCTGACCGGTCGGCACGGCGGTGACGGTCCAGGCGCCGTCGAGGGACAGGGTTGGCATGGGGACTCCGGCGTCGTCGATGGCGGGAAGAACGCGGACTGCAGCGCTGGAACGAGCGTAGTCAGCGAACTGGACACGGGTGGCAGGATCGAGCCATGACGCGCACTTCCGCACCCGCAACGCCCGCCGACGTCCGCGCCGCGATCGACGCGCCGCTGACCTGGCTGGGCACCGACTCCCACGCCCGCTGGCTCGAGGAGCACACCGACTCGCTCCTCGCGTTCGCCTCCGGCAGCGCGATCGACGCCGGGTTCGGCTACCTCGACGGCGAGGGCGAGATCAGCGACACCGACCCCGCCGGGGAGTCCGAGCTGTGGATCACCTGCCGGATGATCCACTCGTTCAGCCTCGGCGTGCTGCTCGGGCGTCCCGGGTACAAGTTGCTCGTCGACCACGGTCTCGGTGCGCTGCAGCAGGTGTTCGCCGACGACGAGAACGGCGGCTGGTTCTCCAAGGTGACGCCGGACGGGCCGTCGGCGCCGGTCAAGGAGGCGTACGCGCACGCGTTCGTGCTGCTCGCGACGTCCTCGGCCCTGCTCGCCGGGGGGCACGGCGCCGCGGAGCTGCTCGCCGAGGCCAAGGCCGTGCACACGGAGCGGTTCTGGAACGAGGACGAGGGCATGGCCGTCGAGTCCTGGGACGCCGGCTGGACCGAGTGCGAGGAGTACCGCGGCGTCAACGCGAACATGCACACGGTCGAGGCGTACCTGGCCGTGGCCGATGCGACGGGGGAGACCGTGTGGCGTGAGCGGGCGGTGCGCATCCTGCGCCGGGTGCTCGGCTACGCGCAGGAGTACGCGTGGCGGATCCCGGAGCACTTCTCGACGTCGTGGGAGCCGCTGCCCGACTACAACACCGACGAGCGCGCGCACCCGTTCCGGCCGTACGGGGCGACCGTCGGGCACTGGTTCGAGTGGGCGCGGCTCGCGCTGCACGCCCGCGCCGCCGAGCTCGAGGCCGGTGCGGCCGACGACGACGTCGCGTGGCTGCTGACGGCCGCGTCGGCCCTGTTCGAGACCGGGGTCCGCGAGGGCTGGGCGGTCGACGGGGCCGACGGCTTCGTCTACACCGTCGACTTCGAGGGCGAGCCCGTGGTCCGCGAGCGGATGCACTGGGTGGTGACCGAGGCGATCGGGGCCGCGGCCGCGCTGTGGCGCGCGACCGGCGACCAGGAGTACGCCTCCTGGTACGAGGCGTGGTGGGACTACGCGCAGCTCTACCTCATCGACGACTCCGGGTCGTGGGTGCACGAGCTCGACGTCGAGAACTACCCCGCGGCGACGGTGTGGGCCGGCAAGCCGGACATCTACCACGCGATCCAGGCGTCGCTCATCCCGCGGCTGCCGCTGTGGCCGGCGCTCGCCAGCGGCATCAAGGCGGGGCTGCTCGACTCCTAGGGGCGACCGGCTGCCCGGCGCCGGCTCAGGGACGGACGAGGAACGTGAGGCGGTCGACCCCCGCCGGGACCGGCAGCGACCCGGCGTGGTCGCGAAGGTCCTCGAGCCGGACGCCCCCCGCGTCCAGGAAGACGCTGACCTCGAACGGGCGCTCGGCGACGAGGCCGCGGACCAGGCCGACGGTGTCGGAGAGGTCAGGCGTCAGGCCCGTCACGACGTTGACGCCGTCCACCAGCGGGTCCAGCGCGGCGAGGCGCAGCGTCGTCGCCGATCCCGCGCCGACGACGATCGGCGGGCGCGGACCCGACACGACCCCGGGGACGCCGCGGCCGGCCCAGGTCTCGTCGAGGCGCCGGACGTAGTCGGCGAGCATCGCGCGCCGCACCGCGGCGGGCTCGGGCACGCGGCCGAGTGCCTCGTCCTCGCGCGCGAACGGCGAGCCGACCCCGGCACCCGAGCCGACGCCGCACACGACGCGGCTCGGTGCCAGCGAGGCGAGCGTGTCGATCGCGAGGGCGAGCTGCTCGGGCAGGCGGTTGTGCAGGTTGGCGACGAGCGTGCCGAGCCGCACCCGCGTCGTGCGCGCGGCGACCGCGCCCAGCACCGCGAACGGGTCGCGCGACGCCCCCGACCCCGGTGCGCCGATCGACGCGAGCGACGAGACGTGGTCGAAGGTCCACACGCCGTCGAGGCCGGCGTCCTCGGCCCGGATCGCGGCGTCGAGCAGCGCGGTCGCGTCGCCGCCGAAGGGGGAGAGCACGACGTCGAGCCGGGGCGTCACCACGTGAGCACGACCTTGCCGAGGGCCGCGCCGTCGCGCAGCATCGCGTGGGCGCGCTCGGCGTCGGCGGCCGGGACGGCAGCGTGGACCACGGGCCGCAGCCGGCCGTCGGCGAGCGCCGGGAGGAGGTCGGCGGCGACGTCGGCCGTGATCGCGGCCTTCTCGGCGAGCGGGCGGCCGCGCAGGGTGGTCCCGTGGATGCTCGCGCGGCGCTGCATGAGGGCGAGGACGTCGAGGTCGCCGCGTCGTCCGCGCTGCGTCCCGATGACGACGAGTCGTCCGCCGGTCGCGAGGCGCCGCACGTTCTCGGTCAGGGTCGCACCGCCGAGCACGTCGAGGACCACGTCGACGCCGCGCCCGTCGGTGGCCGCGAGGACCGCGGCGGTGACGTCCTGCGGCGTCGCGTCGCGGTGGTCGAGCACGACGTCGGCGCCCAGCGCGCGGACGGCGGCGCAACGGTCGGGCCCGCCGGCCGTGGCGACGACGCGCGCGCCGAGGAGCCGGCCGACCTGGACGGCTGCGGTGCCGATCCCGCCGGAGCCGCCGATGACGAGGAGCGTGTCGCCGGCGCGGAGGTTCCCGACGGGGAAGTCGCCGACGCCGACGAGGTTGGACCACACGGTCGCGAGCGCCTCGGGCAGGGCGGCCGCCTCGACGTCGGCGTCGTCCGCCGGGACGATCGTGAGGAGACGCATGGTGTCAGCGTAGGTCGGGCGTAGGCTGCCGACATGCCGCTGGAAGGTGAGTACGCGCCGAGCACGTCCCCGTGGGCCCGCGAGCAGGCGGAGCTGATCGAGTCGTCGGGGGGTGCGGAGGGCACGACGCTGCACGGTCGCCCGGTCATCGTGCTCACGACGGTCGGCGCGCGCTCCGGCAAGCTGCGCAAGACGGCGCTCATGCGGGTGGAGCACGACGGGTCGTACGCGGTGATCGCGTCGAAGGGCGGGGCGCCGGACAACCCGCAGTGGTACTACAACCTGCTGGCGCACCCGGAGGTCGAGCTCCAGGACGGCGACACCAGGCGCGAGTACCTCGCGCACCAGGCGATCGGCGCGGAGCGCGAGGAGTGGTGGGCCCGGGCCTGCGAGACCTGGCCGGCGTACGCCGACTACCAGACCAAGACGGAGCGGGAGATCCCGGTCTTCGTCCTGACCCCGATCGGCGGGTAGGTCGCCCCACCTGGCAGAATGGCCGGGCCCCGCACGCGTGGCCGGTCGCGGCCGGTGGCCGCGGCAGCGGGGCAGGGAGCGATGACAGAGCGGCCGAATGTGACGGTCTTGAAAACCGTTGAGGTGAAAGCCTCCGGGGGTTCGAATCCCCCTCGCTCCGCCGATATAGACGCAGGTCAGACGGTGTTGACGGACCGTCTCCGAGTACGTCGTCGACACTCCACGTCAAACATCAGGGCATACGCGCGACACATCGTAATGAGTGCGCCGGCCCCCGGATGTTGCCCGCGCGTAGACTCGGCTGCGCCTGGCGGGATGCGTTCGCGGCGGAAGAGGTTCTCTCGAGAGTTGTCGATCCGTCGCGGTTCGTTCGACGTAGAGGTGTTGGGTCCGAGTGGACCCCTGCACTGAAGGAGCACAGACCATGGCCCAGTATGCCGTTCTCATCTACGCCGCCGACTCGGCACATGCCCCGGACGCCACAGAGGCCGAGCTGGAGACGTGCAACGATCACGCCGACGATCTGGTCGCTTCCGATGCGATGCTGGCCGCCTACGCGTTGACCCCGCGGGAGATGGCCACGTCGCTGCGCGCCGGATCGGTGACGGATGGGCCGTTCATCGATGCCAAGGAGATCGTTGCCGGGTTCTACGTCATCGAGGCCGCGCACCTGGACGAGGCGATCGCGATCGCGAAGACCAATCCGGTGCTGCGCGAAGGCGGCGGTGTCGAGGTCCGGCCCGTGCACAGCGGCGGAGCTGTCCGAGAGCCACGATCGGTGACCGATGGTCGCGCGGACCCCGCCTGAGGCCACCGCGCACAACAAGGCTCGCCGCGAACCACGAACGCAGCAGGTCGAGAGCACGCTGGCGAAAGCCCATCGCAGCGAGTGGGCTCTCGTAGTCGCCGCGACCGTGCGCGCCACCGGCGATCTCGACCTTGCCGAGGAATGCGTTCAGGAGGCTTACGCCGGTGCGCTGACCGCGTGGGCGAGGGACGGTGTCCCAGCGAACCCGGCGGCGTGGTTGATGACTGCGGCGCGGCGGCGTGCGGTCGACGCGATTCGACGAGAGCGCACTCTTCGCGCGAAGCTGCCGCTGCTGGTCGAGCCGGCCGAGCCGGAACCGGTCGAACAAGCCGTCCTTGACCGCACCCACGACGAGGGTGCGCACCTGCTCGAAGCGACAGAAGGGTCGCTGATGCAGGAGGTCGCTGACGATCGGCTGCGGTTGGTGTTCTTGTGCTGTCATCCTGCGTTGGCGCCGGAGGGACAGGTGGCGCTGACCCTGCGGCTGGTGTGTGGCGTGACCACACGCGACATCGCCCGCGCGTTCTTGGTCCCGGAGGCCACGATGGCTGCGCGGATCACTCGGGCGAAGAAGAAGATCGCGGGCAGCCGTATCCCCTTCCGTATGCCATCGGACGCCGAGCTGCCCGACCGCCTCGACTCCACCCTCACCACCGTCTACGTGGCATTCACAGCCGGCCACACCGCGCCGAACGGTACCGATCTCGTCCGGAGCGACTTGGTCGAGTCCGCAATCAGGCTGGGTCGCGCACTACACGAGCTGCTGCCGGACGAGCCGGAGGTCGGCGGCCTGCTCGCGCTGATGCTGGTGACCGAAGCCCGGCGCAACGCGCGGGTCTCCGAGGCGGGCCGCCTCTTGACGCTGGGCGAGCAGGACCGCTCACGATGGAATCGTGATCTGATCGCCGAAAGCGACGTCCTCATTCGGGAGTCGCTCCGCCGTGCCCGGGGGCACCCCGGCCGCTTCGTGCTGCAAGCGTCCATAGCCGCTCTCTATTCCGAGCCTGAACGGCTCGCCGACAGTGACTGGCCGCAGATCCTCTACCTGTACGACCGCCTGCTGGACGTGTGGCCCTCACCGATCGTGGCCCTCAACCGGCTGGTTCCCTTGTCCTACGTCGCCGGCCCCGCGCTCGCGCTCGCCCACCTGAACGAGGTCGCACGCGATCCGCGGCTCGACACGTATCCGTATCTGCCCGCAGTGAAGGCCGATCTACTTTCCCGTCTGAACCGCCATGAGGACGCTGCCGAGCAGTACCGGCTCGCACGCCGACTCACCGGGAACCGGGTCGAGCAGGAGTTCCTGGACGACAGGATCGCCAGGCTCTAGCGGTGGGACCTAGGGCACGACAGGCGTGACGGCTGCTGGAAGCCGGTCGACGAACGGGCCGCGGACCTCTGGGCCGCCCAGCTCCTCATCGACTCATTCGAGTACCGAGTGGCCGACGCACCAGGCTCGCGCGCTCGTCGCGCGCGAGGCATCGAGCCCAGCGAAGGCAGGGATGAGTGGCGTTCGAATCCCCCTCGCTCCGCCGCAAGGGACCCGACCCGGCGCTCGCCCCCGCGTTCGGGAAGGCGCGGCTAGAGGAGAAGCGCGAGCAGGATGGTCGCCACCGCGAGAAGCGGGAGCAGCCCCTGGGAGACGGCGGCTCGGCGCTTGTCCGGGGACGAGAGCAGCAGCACGAGAGCCGCGGCGAGCATCGACCCGGTGCCGGCGAGGATGAGGGCGGCGCCGACGGCGACGTTGCCTGCGGCCACCAGGGCGACCCCGACCAAGGCCGCGACGGCGAGGAACAGGTTGTAGAACCCCTGGTTGAAGGCGAACGCCCGGGTGGCCTCCGCCTCCTGGGCATCCCGGATGCCGAAGGTCCGGTTGGCTCGCTCGCCGCCCCAGGCGAGGGACTCCAGCCAGAAGATGTAGACGTGCAGGGCGGCGGCGAGCCCCGCCGTGATCATGCCGGCGACCAGCACGTGGGCCTCCAGGGGTAGTGAGTCGGTCCTCGTAGTCTTTGCCCGCACCGGCCGGAGCACAAGAGCGGTCGATGCCGCCGTTGCGTCGTCGCTATGGGACGACCGCGTACCCGCTGCTGACCGCGACGCGGTTCCACGCGTTCATGACGACGGCCAGCCAGGTGATCGCCGAGACCTCCTGGGGGCTCAGGGTCTCGGCGCCCAGGTCCTCGCGGGTGGGCGTGGATGGGCGGGTCACCTCTTCCGCGAGAGCGAGGGCGACGCGCTCGGTGTCGGAGAAGTAGCCCGACTCCCACCAGGCGGGGAGCACGGCGAGACGGTCGGTCGTCTCCCCGGCCCGCAGAGCGTCGCGCGTGTGCAGCCGGCAGCAGAACGCGCAGCCGTTGAGCTGGGACACGCGCAGTCGAACGAGCTCGACGAGCCTGGGATCGAGGCCGGCCGCAGCGGCCGCCTCACCCGCGGCCCTGCTGAGCGAGGCAAGCTCTCGATAGACGGCGGGATGCTGCTCGCCGATGTTCACCCGTGACACCACTGATCTCCGCTCGGTCGGCCGGGCGTCCTCGATGCGGTGACGCCACCTCGTCGAGGCTAACCCCGCTCGCCGCAGGCTGCGCCTCCGCAGGCCCGGACCGCGGCGCGGCCGGCCGGTTCGCCGAGCGCTGGCCTGACTGTCGTCTTGGCCCGTCCTTGACGGCTCCTTTAGGTGGGCGTATCGTCGACGGTCCTGTGTCATCCACTGAGGGGAGATGTCCCATGGGACTCGGAGACAAGATCGAGAACGCTGGTCAGGACGCGTCGGGCCGCCTGAAGGAGGCCGCGGGGGCCGTCACCGGCAACGAGGACCTGAAGGCCGAGGGCAAGCTCGACCAGGTCGCTGCGTCGGCGAAGGACGCCGTCGAGGACGTCAAGGACAAGATCGGCGAGGGGATCGAAGCCCTCAAGGACAAGCTGTCCAAGGACTGACCCGAACGCGAGACGGGCGGGGCCGGACTTTCACGTCCGGCCCCGCCCGTCTCGTCGTCCGACGAGCCGGCTCAGCGGCTCAGCGCACGACCTCCTCCCCGGCGCGCACCGGCCCGGGAGCTGTCCCGTCGCCGAACGGTCGCCCGCCGAGTGCCTCCCGGCCGTGCGGTGAGAGCCACCCCTCGAGCCCCCCGGCCATGCCACCGGGACCCAGCGGCACGATCCCCGTCGGGTTGATGTCGCGGTGGACCTCGTAGTAGTGCCGCTTGATCTGCTCGAAGTCGACGGTGTCCCCGAATCCGGGCGTCTGGAACAGGTCACGCGCGTACGCCCACAGCACCGGCATCTCGGTCAGCTTCGACCGGTTGCACTTGAAGTGCCCGTGATACACGGCGTCGAACCGGACCAGCGTCGTGAACAGCCGCACGTCCGCCTCGGTGATCGTCCCGCCCATGAGGTAGCGCCGCGACGCGAGCCGCTCCTCCAGCCAGTCCAGCGCGACCCACAGCCTCCCGTAGGCCTCGTCGTACGCCTCCTGCGACCCGGCGAACCCGCACCGGTAGACGCCGTTGTTCACCTCGGTGTAGATCCGCCGCATCACCCCCTCCATCTCCTCGCGGTGCTCGGCCGGCCACAGGTCGGGAGCCCCCTCGCGGTGGAACGCCGCCCACTCCGAGGACAGGTCCCGGGTGATCTGGTCGAAGTCGTTCGTCACGACGGCGCCGGAGGAGATCTCGACCAGGGCCGGCACCGTGATCCCCAGCGGGTACTCGGGGTCGCGCGCGAGGTAGGCGTCGCGCAGGAAGTGGATCCCCAGCACCGGGTCGACGCCGCCCGGGTCGAGGTCGAACGTCCACGACCGCTCGTCGTGGGTCGGGCCCGGCATCCCCACGCTCAGCGCGTCCTCGAGCCCCAGCAGCCGGCGCACGATGAGCGTCCGGTTCGCCCACGGGCACGCGCGCGCCGCGACGAGCCGGTACCGCCCCGCCTCCACCGGATACCCCGAGACGCCGTCCCGCGTGATCCGCGTGGTGATGTAGCGCGCGTCGCGCTCGTACGCCTCGCCCGGCTTCGTGTACGTGTTCTCGCTCATCCCTCCATCATGCGCCCGCGGGCCGCCGCGGTCAGCAGGGCACCGTGTGCGGCGCGAGCCGCGTGAGCGTGCGGTGCCAGCGGTTGGCCGGCAGCCCGGCCGGCTCGGCACCCGGAGGGACGACGTCGCCGGTCGCCTCCGCGGCGGCGGTGAGCGCCAGCCCGCAGGCGAACTTCGACAGCCGCACCGGCCGGTGCCCCATCCGCCACAGCAGCCGGTCGAGCGGCGACGGCGCCCCGAGCGACTTGGTCTCGACGATCGCGACGCCGCTCAGGCCGAGCCGTCGCCCCGTCCGCAGGTCGGTCCACGCGAGGCCCGTGTCGACGGTCGCCCGCGCCCCGCTGCCCGGCAGGTAGCAGGTCGTGCGGTCGTAGTGCACGTCGAGCACGGGCGCCAGCGCGCCGCGGAACGGGATCCCCGTGCGCTCACGGATCGTCGACGGCACGAACTCCCGCACGTCGAACCGCGAGGCCTCCTCCAGCGGGAGCCGGTCCTTGACGGTCTGCCCGCGTCGCGAGCGCGTCTTGACCTCGAGGACCTCCAGGCCGGAGTCGCAGTAGGTGCGCGTGCGCACCTTGTACCGGCTCGGCCGGCCGTGCGCCGCGAGCAGGTACGACTCGCGGGTCGCCGTGTCCTCGTACCGCGACGCGTACGCGTGGCTCACCACGCCGTCGATCTCCAGCACCCGCATCGCGGGGTCGGCGGCCGGGAGGGCCGCGAGCGTCGAGACCGGCACGAGGTACTTGCGGTCGACCCGCGTCTGCAGCCCGGCCAGCCCGAGCAGCTCGGGCAGTCCGATGGTCGGCAGCCCGCTCGTCATCGCCGACGTCGCCGCGAGCGCCGCGGCGGTCGCGGGACCGGCGGTCGCCGTCATCGCGTCCCCCACGCGCTCACGCTCTCGCGGGCGACGGACCCCTGCGTCGACTCGGCCGACTCGGCCGACTCGGCCGCCGCCGCCGCCGCCGCCGCGCGCGTCGCGGCCGCCGCCGCCCCCGGCGCCGCCAGCCTTCCCGTCGCGGAAGCCGCCCCCGTCGCCCCGTCCCCGATCGCGACGTAGCGCACGTCGACGATCGTCGTGTCGTTGACCAGGTCGAGCCGCTGGACGTGGACGCTGCGGACGCGGGCGTCCAGCAGGTCCTCGAGGTGGCGACGCAGCTCGGTCTCGTCGAGGAAGGCGCGGTCGAGGACGACGACCCGGTTGCGCGAGCTCGGCATCAGCCGCGGGCTGTCGACGATCGCCATGACCACGACGACGAGGACCATCCCGGCGACGGCGACCCACAGCGGCGAGGGAGCGAGGCCGCCGAGCAGACCGATCGCGAGCGCGGCGAAGTAGTACGCGACCTCGCGCTGCCCCAGCTCGTCGCTGCGCAGGCGGATGATCGACAGGACGCCGAGGAGCCCCAGCCCGAGCCCGGCGCCGACGCTGCTGCTGGCGAGCGCCGCCGAGACGGTGAAGACGCCGACGTTGATCCCGAGGAACGAGACCATGAGGTCGCGGCGGTGGTGACGCGGCAGGTAGAGCCCGAAGACGAGCACCCCGATCGCGACGAGGTCGGCGGCCAGGAGGGTGGCGAGGGAGGTGAGGTTCATGGGGACCAGTCAGCCGTCCCCACCTGTGCGGCCGCTGTGCTGAAGGTCAGTCCGGCCGGTGGATCCCGCGCGGGGTGTACCCGAGCGCGTCGGTGCACCCCGCCAGGTCGGCGGCGTACCAGGCGAGCGCCAGCCACATCTCGCTGCCCTGCAGGCTCGGTCGCGTCGGGTCGGCGCCCGAGATCACCGTCATCTCGGTGCCCCGCGGGGCGAACGGCGCACCGAGGCCGCCGGCGTCGCCCGTCCACGCCGCCACGGCGAGCCCCAGGACCAGCTCGGCGACGTCGGCGACCTCCGCCTCGCGGTACCCGCGCGCGCTCGGCCGAGCCCACCACAGGAGGTGGACGACGTCGAGCGCGTCGCACGCCGTCGCGGCGTCGAGGGCGCCGGCGCGGACGTGCCGCAGGACCGTGTCGACGACCGCGTCCCCGCCCCCGAGCTGGATCCCCCACGACGCGACGGTGCCGCGGACGAGCCGATACGTGCCGTTGACGCTCTCGCGCGGGTCCCGTGGCGAGCCCCAGAGGCCGGTCCCGGGGTCGCGGTGCGTGAGCAGCCAGCCGAGCAGGGTCTCGCGGGCCGCCTCGCCCTCCGGGTCGTCCGACGCGAGCGCCCAGGTGAGCGCCGTGCCCAGCGTGTCGACGACGGCGCCCGCGTGCCAGGCGTGCTCGACCCAGTCGAGCGAGTCCAGCCGCGCGACGACCTCCGTCGGGGTCAGGCTCGACCACCGCGCGTACGCCTCGCGCGGGAGGCGATCGCCGAGCAGGTCGAGCGCGTGGCCGACGCAGAGGACGTGGTAGTCGTCGGGCTCGCGCCCGTCGCGGTGGGCGCGGCGCAGGCGCTCGCGGTGCTCCTGCGCCGTGAGCCGTCCCGGGACGAGGCCGACCAGGTCGCCCAGCTCGATCGCGTCGCAGTGCGCGCGGACCGTCGGGGCGACGCCGGCGGCGTCGACGAACGCCTCGGCCGTCGCGTCCCAGGCGCGGTCGAGGAGGACGGGGACGTCGCGCGCCGCCGTCGCGCCCAGCACCTCGGCCAGGGCTCGGGCGCGGGTCGCCGGCTCGGGGGCGCGGCCGGTGCGTCGGTCGCGCACGACGCGGGCCGGGTTGCCGACGGCCACCGCGTACGGCGGCACGTC
>ERZ778022.3799-NODE-3799-length-13731-cov-4.047967_pt1 | contig 13731 bp, 9 predicted proteins | sample MGYA00375752_ERZ778022 | MGnify/ENA primary metagenome ERZ778022 (study PRJEB29350, sample SAMN05389826) | bioreactor metagenome | isolation source: Thiocyanate bioreactor | place: South Africa: University of Cape Town | collected 2014-04-04 ... | reverse complement strand
GGCCGCGGTCGCCGAGGCCGCGCGCACCTGTGGCGATGTCTCCGTATTGGTCAACTGCGTCGGCCATGTCGCCCACGGCACGATCCTCGACACGCCGATCGCCGATTTCGATCGCAGCATGACGCTCAACGTCCGCTCGATGGCGTTGACCATCCGGGCCTTCTTGCCCGCGATGCTCGAACGGGGGGCGGGATCGATCATCAACATCGCTTCCGTGGTGTCCAACGTCATGGCCGCGCCGAACCGTTTTGCCTACGGCATGAGCAAGGCGGCGGTCGTGGGGCTGACCATGTCCGTGGCGCGCGACTTCATCGACCGCGGCATCCGCTGCAACGCGATCAGTCCGGGAACGGTCGAAACCCCTTCGCTGCATGAGCGCTTCGTCGCCACCGGAGATGTCGCGGCGGCGCGCCTGGCTTTCGCGTCGCGCCAGCCGATGGGGCGGATGGGGCAGCCCGACGAGATTGCCGCGACGGCGGTGCTGCTGGCTTCGGACGAAGCGGCGTTCATGTCGGGCTCCAACATCGTGATCGATGGCGGGATGAGCCTGTGACCGCGCCCCTGGCGATCGTCACGGGCGGTAGCACCGGCATCGGACGCCACTTGGTCCAGCATCTTGCGACCGCAGGCTATGCCGTCGGCTTCAGCCACGTCGGCGATGCCGCGTCGGCGACGGCGCTGGTGGATGAGCTTGTCGGCAAGGGCGGCATCGTGCGCGCCTTCGCGCGCGATGCGGGCAACAAGGCCGAAGTCGGGGCATTCCTGGCGGAAGCGGCGGAATGGCACGGCAAGGTGCCGCGGCTGCTCGTGAACAATGCCGGCATCCAGACCTGGGGCCCGCTGCTCGACCTGTCCGAGGAGGACTGGGATTCCGTGATCCGCACCAACCTGAAGGGCTGCTTCCTGCATACCCAGGTCGCCGGGCGGATGATGGCCGATGCCGGCGGCGGGGGCACGATCGTCAACATCGGCTCGGGCTGCAACAAGCTCGCCTTCCCCAATCTCGTCAGCTACACCGCCTCCAAGGGCGGGATCGAGCAGTTCACCAAATCGGCGGCCATCGAGCTGGGCCGCTTCGGCATCACCGTGAATTGCGTGGCGCCGGGAGCGATCGCGACCGACCGCACCCTCCAGGAAACGCCCGATTACGAGACGAGTTGGGCACCCCTGACCCCGCTCGGCCGGGTCGGAACCCCCGCCGATATCGCCGGGGTCGTACAGTTCTTCGACACGCCTGCCGCGCGCTTCGTCACCGGCCAGACAATCTGGGTCGATGGCGGCCTGTTCACCCGCGCCGCCTGGGCCTATCCGCAATAGGATTAGCCCACATCTCTCTAAACCGGTTTTCGACAGTCACGAAGCGAGAAGGGGGCAAGCCGGGCAGCGAGCAGGCCTTCGGTAATCCAGAAGTCCGGTTGCGGCCGCTATCGTTCGTCCTTCGAATGCGTCTTGTTGAATGAGATGAATAGGGATATTGTATAGCAAACCAAAATATGTGTGGTATTATTCCAATAATACCATTGGGGTGACGGGGAAATATGCGAGTCAAACAGGCAGTCGGCATTCTGAGCGTCATGGCCGCTTCGATAGGTGCGGCACCGGCTGAGCCTTCTAGCGTAGCGCTTGCGCCTGCGGTCTCATCCGTCGCGGAAAATTGCGTTGGCCTAGCGGCTCGCCTCGATCCGGCGATCGCCGACGCTAAGGCTGTCTTTTCCGCCGATTCGGGCAACCTGCCTGAACATTGCAAGGTCACCGGCGCCATTGAGAAGCGCGTCGGCGTCGACGGCAAGCCTTATGCGATCGGTTTCGAGCTGCGGGTGCCGAGCGCCTGGAACGGAGGTCTTGTCTTCCAGGGCGGCGGCGGATTGAATGGCATCCTGTTCCCCGCGACAGGCAGATCGTCCACGATCCTTGGCGGTAAATCGCCCGATGCGCTGCAGCGCGGCTTCGCTGTGGTTTCAACCGACAGCGGCCATATTGGTGGTAATTCTGCCTTTGGGCGGGATCAGCAGGCCACGCTCAACTACTCCTATGCTTTCATTGGCAAGCTCGCGCGCGTCTCTAAGCAGGTGGTCCAACAGCTGACCAGCCGCCGTCCAGCGCGCACCTATTACATGGGGTGCTCCAATGGCGGCCGCGAGGCGATGATCGCGGCGCAGCGCTTCCCCGATGAGTTCGATGGCGTAGTCGCTGCGAATCCTGCCTTCAATATCATCGAGGCCGGCCTCCTCGCCAACTATTCGACGCAGATTTACCTGCGGCTGTCTTTACCCACGCAGCCCTCGCCGCTGACCCAGGCGGACCTCAAGCTGGTCGGCGCGGCCGTGGTCAAGCAATGCGACGGACTTGACGGGCGACAGGATGGGATGATCTTCGCACAGGATGCCTGCCGCTTTGATCCCACGGTGCTGATCTGCAAGCGCGGCCAGACCGCGGACTGCCTGACCAAGGCTAAGGCTGAAGGAATTCGCGACGCCTTTCGTGGGCCGCTAGACGTAAAAGGCAAGCCATTGTTCTCGCCCTGGCCTTACGATGCCAGCATCGGCGATCAAGGTTGGCTCGCCTGGCAGACTGGGTCGCTGGAGAAGGACGGTAGATTGGGTCAGCGGCAGAACCCTCTCGTCAGCGACGCGATGTCCGGACTGTTTTCATATCCGCCGATTCCACAGTCCGCGCTCGCCACACTGAACGTCGAGCAAGCCCGGCTTAACATGGCGGCGATGGCGGCGCAGCTCCAGGCGACCGATACGCGGATGTCCTCCTTCGCCTCGCGCGGCGGTAAGATGTTGCTGATTACCGGCTGGAATGATCCGATCTTCTCTGGCCACGACCTGACGCGCTGGTACAGGAAGCTCGACGCCGACGAGACGGCGGTCGGTCGCCCCGGCGCCATGCCCTTCGCACGCCTGTTCATGGTGCCGGGCATGCTCCATTGCGGTGGCGGTCAGGCGCTTGACAATGTCGACCCGCTCAGCGTCCTCGTCGACTGGGTCGAGAAGGGCATCGCGCCAGATCGGATCGTCGCCACCGGTCAGGCCTTCCCAGGTCAGTCGCGTCCGCTCTGCCCTTACCCAGCCTATGCGCGCTACGACGGTCGTGGCGACCCAGCTGACCAGAAGAGCTACAATTGCTCGACCGAGGGGCTGCCGAAATAAGGACCTTCTCGCAGTGAGCGCCACGGACGCTTCAATTTTCCTCGAAAATGCATGGTACGTGTTTGGTTGGGCATCGGATTTGGCGGAGGCAGGCGGCATTCAGGGCCGTGTGATGCTCGAACAGCCGATCGTCGTCTGGCGCGACGGCGGAGGCGCCCTTCATGCGATGGAAGACCGTTGCCCGCACCGCCACGCTCCGCTCTCGCTGGGGCGTGTTGAAGGTGAGCGCCTGCGTTGCATGTATCACGGCCTGACGCTCGATGCCGCAGGGATCTGCGTGGAGGTGCCCCTGCTGGATAACCCGCCAGATGTCCGCGTCCGGTGCTATCCGGTTGAGGAGCGCTTCGGCTGGATTTGGCTTTGGATGGGTGAATCGGCGCTTGCCAATCCCGCCTTCATCCCGCCAGCCTTCGGTTTTGACGATCCAGAAGCACCGATGCGCCACAGCAGCATCGAATACGACGCTCACTATCAACTCGTCCACGACAACCTGTGCGACCTGTCTCACGTCGATTTCGTCCATGAAACGACGCTGAAGATGGCGACTGGTGCCGACTGGTCCACCACTGCCCCTCGGATCCGTAGCGATGACCGAGGGATCGCCATCGAGCGTTGGTTTGTCGGGGCAGGGATGCCGGGCGAGCCAGACGTGCGTGTCGACGTTTGGTCGGCCTACCGGTTCTACGTGCCGGGCGTGTTCATTATGAACGGCGCGCGCTATGCCGCTGGCACAGCCGAAGCCTGCGGTGGTGGAGAGCCTGTTGGCCATCAGCCGCTTATGCGTAACATCGAGCAGCAGGCAGTGACGCCGATCTCGCTAACGCGGACGGCCTATCACTACGCGACGGGCCTGATCGGTAATACGGCTAAGATTACCGCGCGGCTCGCCCAGCGCATGGATGTTGTCATGGCCGCCTTTGAGGAGGACCGTGCGATGATCGAGGCCCAGCAACTCATCTGGAACCTGACTCCGTCGGATCAGGCCAAGTTGTTCCTGCCGCAGGACAAGGGTCCCCACATGATGCGCCAATTGATGCGCAAGCTAATCGCGGTGGAACAGGGGGAGTGTCGATGAGCGAAGCTGCAAGCCATGCCGATACGACACCGCGAGTGCGCGAAGGCGGCTGTATGTGCGGTGACATCCGCTATCGCCTCCACGGCGAGCCCGTCTGGGTCTGGCAATGCTATTGCCGCGACTGCCAGCAGGCAACGGGCACCGGTCATACCACGATCTCGGCTTTTCACGGTGAAAACGTCGAGATCCAAGGCATGCCGCGCAATTACACTACGATGGGCGACACCGGCGGTCGCGTGTTCCGTCATTTTTGTGGTAAATGTGCCAGTCGGCTGTTCACTACCGGCGATCTGCCCGGCCCGCTGTACATCTTTCAATCGGGTACGCTCGACGATCCGAATTCAGTCACGCCACAAGCTGCCATCTATGTGAAGGACCGGCTCGACTGGGACTGTATTGCCCCAGACCTGCCGCGGTATCCGATGATGGGGCCGCTCGATTGATTCTACCCGAGATCCCGCGGCGTTTCCCTCCAACAGCGCAGTAAACGATCAGAACCAAGCGCCGGAAGCGCTATGCTCAAAGGTACGGGCGAGCATAGGCATATCGCGATATACGTCGAGGCCATCACCTGGTCTCCCGGGTTTGCCCTGCTGCGGTGTTGGAGACCTTCATGACCAGTCCTTGTTGCGGCTGGTCATTCCGATCCCGGGATTGAGTCGGTTCGACGGATCGAGCGCCCGATAGTGCGCCGCCAGATCGGTCTTCGCCTCGTAGAGGTGGCCGACGTTGTGTTCGGCGGGATACTCCGCGCCGCACTCGTCCAGCCGCGCCAGCATGAGCTTCTTGAGACCGGCGACGTCGCTCCCTTTCTTCAAGAGATAGTCGCGATGGAAGACGTGGCAGAGGAAATGGCCGTAATATATCTTGCCGGCCAGGTGCGCCTCGATCTCGTGCGGGAGGTGCTCGGCCCAGTCCTCGTCATTGCGGCGGAGCGCGACGTCGAGCGCAAGGATGTCCTCGACCCGGTCCGGGTGAACGGCCCGGTAGCGCACGGCCGCCCCCGCCACCGCGAAGCGATGCAGGAAAGCCAGTTCGGCCTCTTGCGGAGTGCACTCGAACATGCCGCCGTCGCCGGCGAGCGACTGTCCGAGGATCGTCTTCACCCTGAGCCGTTCACTCTCAGGAACCTTGAGCAGGAGGTGGTGCTCGAACCGATCGCGAAAGCTCCGCAAGCGCGAGGGCAGATGGCCGGGAAGGCAGCGCGCGACGAATTGCATCATGCGATCCGACAGGTGAGCCGGCGCGATCCCCAACCTTTGCGTCAGGCGGTCGATCCACGCCTTGGCGGCGAATAGCCGGGGAAGGCGATGCGTGCCGAGGCGGCGGATCGCCAGGACCACGTCCTTGCCGTAGCGCTCGGCGAGATCGAACGCCTCGCGGTGAATGTATTCGGCGGAGATGGGCAGGACCTCGCATTCGGTTAGCAGCCGTCGGCGGATACTGGTCAGGGTGGCCGGTTGGTTCGCGCCCACATAGAACGTCGCCGGGTCGGCCGCGGTTGGAAAGGTGTCGAGCCGGACGGCGAAGACGAGCATCTTGCCCGCGCAGCCCGAGCTTTCGAAAAGCCGCGTGGGGTCGTTGTTGTAGCGCGCCGGGGTCGCGGCGTCGCAGTCGCGCACCACCTCCGGATAGTCACGCGCCGAGGCCAGGACGTCGTCGCCGTGGATGTCCGCTTCGGTGAAATCGCCGCGCTCGAGCTTCGTCAACATCGTCTCGGGATCACCGCCGAGGGATATCCCGAGATGGTTGTGCAGTCGCGCGACGCCCTGGCGATCCACGTCGGCGAACAGGGACAGGCGCGTGTAGGCGGGGCCGTGCGAGACGAGGGCGCCGCCTGAATTGTTGCAGACGCCTCCGATCACCGATGCGCCGAGACAGGATGAGCCGATCACCGAGTGCGGCTCCCGCCCATGCGGAGCCAGTTCCCTCTCCAGCCGATCGAGGGTGGAGCCGGCGAGGCAGACTGCCTGTCGCCCGTCCCTGATCAGGTGCACGCCGCTGATGCGCATCGTGTTCAGGACCACGACCGGCCGGTCGTAGCTTCCGAAGGGCGCCGATCCGCCGGTCAGGCCCGTGTTCGCGGCCTGGACAATGACGATGTGGTCGGCGGCGACGCACGCCTGGAACGTGCGCCAAAGCTCGACCAGGCTCCCGGGCCCGACGACGGCCGCAGCCTCGCCGTGCCCCTCACGATAACCGATGAGGTGCCGCTGCGCCGCCGGTCCGCGCAGGACATGGCGGCGGCCGACGATCGTCCGCAGGCGCGCGATCAGTTCGGAGCTGGTCTCCGGAGCCGGCTTGTCGGTCGTGATCGGCGTCATGCGAGTTCCGGTCGTCAATAGGTGGTCCGCCCGCCCGAGATGTCGAATGTCGCCGCCGTGGAAAAGCTGCATTCGCTGCTCAGCAGCCAGCACACCATGGAGACCACGTCAGCGACTTCTCCGAGGCGCCCCATCGGGATCTTCGCGACCATGTAGTCGATCTGCTCCTGCGGCATCTGGTCGAGCATCGGGGTCCGGAACACGGCCGGAGTGACCGCGTTCACCAGCACTCCCGTGGTCGCGAGTTCCTTGCCGATGGACTTGGTGAAGCCGATCACGCCGGCTTTCGCGGCCGAGTAGGCGGAAAGGTTGGGATTGCCTTCCTTGCCCGCGACGGAAGCCACGTTGACGATCCGGCCATAGCCGCGCTCGATCATTTGCGGGATCAAGGCCTGGCAGCAGTAAAAGGTCCCGTTGAGATGAATGTCGACGATCCTGCGCCAGTCCTCGCGCGGATAGGTGACGGCGGGCATGGTCGGGCCGGTCACGCCGGCCGAATTCATCAGCAGGTCGACCTTGCCCAAGGCTGCCGTGGTGCGCGCTGCCGCGTCGTCCACCGCGGCCGGGTCGGTCACGTCGACCGTGAGGCACAGCGCCCCGGCAAGCCTGGAAGACGCGGTCGTCAGCGCCGCGGGATCGAGGTCCCACAGGGCCACTTCTCCGCCTTCCGCGACGATGCGCTCCGCAGTCGCAAGGCCCGCGCCGGATGCGCCGCCGGTGATCACCGCCACGCGATCCGAATAACGGCCTTGAGCCACCGGCATCTCCCGAGGTGAATGACGATTGGTTCTATTTGTCTCGTAATTGGTACTTGTCAATCGCAGCGGTGGCTGCCTAGGCTCACAACGGGCCCAGCGCCTCCCATTCATGCCGCACGTGGCCGCGCCGAACGCTGCGCCCGCGCCAGCGCAACAGAGAGGAAACCGATGAGAAGTTACGCATGGGCGCTTCGGGCGCTCGCCGGATGTCTGGGTCTCCTCGCCCTGCCCGAATCCGCGCTCTGTGCCGCGAAACTGCCGGACGGCATTCTCTACGGGGCCGCCTATTACGACGAATACACCCCCGTTGACCGGGTGGAGGAAGATGCCCGGCTGATGAAGGCGGCGGGGATCAACGTCGTCCGCATCGCCGAATCCACCTGGGGGACCCTTGAGCGCCAGCCGGGCGTCTTCGACTTCTCGTCGATCGACCGGACCTTGGCGGCGATGCACCGGCAGGGCATCAAGGGGATAATTGGTACGCCGACCTATGCCGTGCCGACCTGGCTCGGGCGACAGCACCCCAACGTCCTGCTCCAGCCGGGCACCTACGGACGGCGGCAAAACATGGACATCACCGATCCCGACTACCGCGCCGCGGCCGAGCGGGTGATCGTGGCCCTGGTCGCTCACGTGAAGGATCATCCCGCCGTCATCGGCTATCAGATCGACAACGAGACCAAGCACTACGGAACCAACGGGCCGCGGGTCCAGGCGGGCTTTGTCGAGGCGATGCGCCGCAAGTTCGGCAGCGTGGAGGCGCTCAACAAGGCGTGGGGCCTCGACTACTGGAGCAACCGGATCAACCGCTGGGAAGACTTTCCCACGACGATCGGGACGATGAATGCGAGCGTGGCGAACGCGTTCTCCGAGTATCAGCGCGGCTTGGTCACGGAGTTCCTTGCCTGGCAGGCCGGCCTGGTGCGTGCGCACAGCCGGCCGGACCAGTTCGTCACGCAGAATTTCGACTACGACTGGCGGAATTACTCCTTCGGCGTCCAGCCCGACGTCAACCACTGGGAGGCTGGCAAGGTTCTCGATGTCTCGGTGGTCGACATCTACCATCCCGGGCAAGACAAGCTGACCGGGGCGGAGATCGCCTTCGGCGGCGACATCGCCCGGTCCGTGAAGGGCGGCCGCAATTACCTCGTTCTCGAAGCCCAGGCGCAGGGGATGCCGGAATGGACGCCCTATCCCGGGCAACTGCGGCTTCAGGCGTTCAGCCACCTCGCGTCCGGCGCCAACGGCCTGATGTACTGGCACTGGGCGACGACGGCCAATGCGATCGAGACCTACTGGCGCGGAATCCTGTCGCAGGACTACCAGCCCAATGCCGTTTACGACGAGGTGAAGACCATCGGCGCCGATCTCCAGCGGCTCGGGCCGGAGCTGGCCGGTATGGAGAAGCGCAACCGGGTCGCGATCTACGTCAGCAACACCGCCTTGAGCGCGTTCGATTCCTTCAAGATCGAGTCGCAGGGGCGCGGCATCGCCTACAATGACGTGTTTCGCGGCTTCTACGATGCACTCTATCGGCAGAACATCGAGGTGGACGTGATCTCGCCATCGACCACCGTGCCGCTCGATCGGTACAAGCTGATCGTCGTCCCGGCGCTCTACGCCGCGACGGACGCGGAGATCGACCGCCTCAACGCCTATGCGAAGGCGGGCGGACACGTGCTTTATACGTTCAAGAGCGGCTTTTCGGACGAAAACTCCAAGGTCCGCTATGCGACCCAGCCCGGACGCATCGCAGAGGCTGCGGGGGTGCGGTATCAGGAGTACACCAAGCCGGACGGGGTGTCCTTGCAGGGCGATCCCTTTGCGGTGGAGCCGAACGACAACAAGGCGCGCTGGTGGATGGAATTGCTGATGCCGACGACGGCGACGGTGGTCGCGCGGTACGAGCATCCGGCGTGGTCGCGCTACGCCGCCGTGACCCGAAACGCCTACGGCAAGGGCGAGGTGGAATATGTTGGTTTCATGCCCACCGATGCCCTTGCGGAAAAAATCGTCGTCGATGCCGCGATGCGGGCTGGCGCAGTCGAAGGCGTGAGGCCCAGCTTTCCGGTGATCGTGCGGGCCGGGGTGCTCAAGAACGGGCACCGCGTCCGGTATCTCCTGAACTATTCGGCCACGACGCGACCAGTACCGGGCGGGGTGGCTTCGGGAACCGAGCTGCTGTCCGGACGCAAGGTGGCCGCGGGCGAAGGTGTGGAACTGGCGCCCTGGGGCGTGGCTATCGTGGAGGAGAGCGGTAACTGAGGGGATATGAGCCGTTGCCGCCTATTGGTATGGAAGGGAAACTATGCCACCTGAGCCCCCTGACCGACGTGGACAGCGGTCGCAGGAAGTGAGCGACATGCTTAAGACCATTCAACCCTTGGACGATGAGGACCCCAGCCCGAAGTACATGCAGGTACGCCGGGTTCTGCGGGAAGCCTTGAGCAATCGGGTGGTCGGTCCGCGGGAAGCCCTGCCCAACGAGCGCGATTTGGCCGATGAGCTGGGCGTTTCGCGGATTACCGTGCGCAAGGCGATCAGCGGCCTGGTGGAAGAGGGGCTGTTGCAGCGTCGACAGGGCGCGGGCACGTTCGTTCTCGACGGTTCGGGCCGGATCGAAAAGAGTTCCTCCAAGATCAGCTCGTTTTCCGAGGACATGCTCGCTCGCGGACTTCGGCCGCATAGCGAATGGATTAGCCGGGCGAAGGGAACGGTGACTCCCGAGGAGGCCCTGAATATGGGCCTTTCTCCGGGATCGACGGTGCTGCGCTTCGGCCGGATACGTTACGCCGACGATCTGCCGATGGCCCTGGAATATTCGACGATCGCCGGAGATTGCCTGCCTTCGGTCGAGGTGGTGGACACTTCGCTCTACGAAGCGCTGGCGGCCGGAGGCAACCGGCCTACGCGCGCGCTCCAGCGCCTGAGGGCGATCGTTTTCGATGAGCCGCGCGCGGAGCTGTTGAAGATTTCCGTCGGCTCGCCCGGGCTCCTGATCGAGCGGCGCGGTTATCTCAAGAGTGGCCGCCTTATCGAACTGACCACATCGTACTATCGCGGCGATGCCTACGATTTCGTCGCCGAGCTATCGGATTGAGGCAGGGGGTCGGGGCTCCGTCAGGACGGAGCGATGACCACCTGATACTGCCCGGGCGACGTTTCGAGGATTGCCCGCACTCCGGGAATGGGGTGCTCCTCAAGATCAGGTGGACTGCTCCTGACCGAGATCAGCAGCCGGTTTCCGCGCATGCGCTGGTCGGAGATGTTGTCCGGGCCGCCGAACAGCGCGATGATCCGGTCCCTGTCGAACGCGGCATTCGCTTTTATCGGCCGGGGCTGCCGGGCTAGAGGTCCTGGCGCGGCGGCAGCGGCGCGTATTTCGCCGGCGATCACGTCCGCGATCGGGCCGAGGACGACCTGAACCGAACCGCCGCCCGGGCGCAGGGTGCCGCGCGCGCCGAGCTGCTTGAGCCTGGCCGGATCGATCGCGCCGGGATCGGCAAGATTGAGGCGCAGCCGGGTGGTGCAGGCATCGACGTCGATCAGGTTCGCGGGGCCGCCGAGCGCGGTCACGAAAGCCGCACCGCGGCTGGTGTCGCCAGCAGGGAGCGCCGGCACGTCCTCCGCGGCATCGGCCGGTTCGCGTCCCGGTGTCGCCAGATCGAGGCGGCGGATCGCGAACGAGAACACCGCATAATAGACGAGGAAATAGGCGGCTCCCACCGGCAGCAGGAGCAGCGGCTTCTTCGCCAGGCCGAAGTTGATCACGTAGTCGGCCAGCCCTGCCGAGAAGGTGAACCCCAGCTTCACCTGCAAGGCGTCCATGATCACCATCGCCAGGCCGGTGAGCAGGGCGTGAATTGCGAACAGCACCGGGGCAAGGAACAGGAAGGTGAACTCGACCGGCTCGGTCACGCCGGTCAGCGCCGAGGTCAGCGCCAGGCTGAACAGCAGGCCGCCGACCTGCGCGCGCCGCTCGGGAGGCGCGGCGCGGTACATGGCGAGGCAGGCGGCGGGCAGGCCGAACATCATCACCGGAAAGAACCCGGACATGAACCCGCCCGCGGTGGGATCGCCCGCGAAGAAGCGCTTCAGGTCGCCGGTGGCGCCATGATAGTCGCCGACCACGAACCAGGCCATGTTGTTGAGCACGTGGTGCAGGCCCGTCACCAGCAGCAGGCGGTTGGCTATGCCGTAGATGAACAGGCCTACCGGACCCGACCGCAGGATCCATGCGCTCAACGCATCGACCCCGCCTTCGATCGCCGGCAGGCCGAAGCCGAGAACCAGCGCGCCAACGATGCCGGCGGCGCCGGCGGCGATCGGAACGAACCGGCGTCCCCCGAAAAAGGCGAGGTATTCCGGCATCCGGATATTGTGGAAGCGGTTGTAGATCAGCCCCGATGCCACGCCCGCGGCAATGCCCGCCGGGACGCTGAGCTTGGCGATGGCCGCGCTCCGCCACGCCTCGGCGGCGGTCGCCGCGACATCGGCGGGCACCGCGAGCAGGGTTTTCGCTCCCTCGGTGAGGACGAGGAAACAGACCACCCCGGCAAGGCCGGCAGCGCCGTTGTTCTCCTTGGCGAAGCCGATGGCAATGCCGGCTGCGAACAGCAAGCCCAGGTGGGCGAACAGCGCGTTTCCGGCAGCGGCCATGAACGCCAGGTCCAGCATGTCGGGTTGTCCGAGCCGCAGCAGCAGGCCGGCGAGCGGCAGGACCGCGATCGGCAGCATCAGCGCCCTGCCCAGGCGTTGCATCGAATTAAAGCGAAGTCTCACCCTCGGCCTCCCTGATCAACCGCCGCACGCCTTCGGCGGTACTTTCCCGCAGAGCGGCATCCGCAAGATGCCGACATTCCTGCAAACGGAGTTGGCGCACGCGCGCCTTGATCGCGGGGACCGAGCGCGGTCCCACCGACAGCTCGTCGAGGCCCAGGCCGATCAGCAAGGCCGTCGCCATGGAATCCGAGGCGAGGCTGCCGCAGATGCCGACCCCCTTGCCCTGCGCGTGGGCCCCTTCAGTAGTGCGGTGGATGAGGCGAAGCACGGCGGGGTGGAGCGGATCGGCGGCCGAGGCGAGAGCGGGGTTCTGCCGGTCGGCTGCGAGCGTGTATTGCGCAAGATCGTTGCTGCCGAGCGAAAGGAAATCCGCCTCGCGGGCGAGTTCCTCGGCAATGAGCGCTGCGGCCGGGGTCTCGACCATGACGCCCAAGGGGGTGGGCACCGTCACGTCCAGCCGCTGTTCCGTCGCGCGCAGGAGCGATTGCGCCGCCCGGAATTCGGCCAGGTCGACGACCATCGGGACCATGATGCGGCATTGGCCGGCAGGGACGCCTTGCAGGATCGCGAGGAACTGCTCCTCGAGCAGGGCGAGGTTGCGGAGCGACAAGCGTATCCCGCGGGCGCCGAGCGCTGGATTCGGCTCGGCCGCCATCGCCAGAAAGGCGAGGGGCTTGTCGGACCCGGCGTCGAGGGTCCTGACGATCAGCGGGCGTCCCGCGAGCGCCTCGGCAATCTCGCGGTAGGCAGCGGTCTGCTCGTCGCGCGACGGGGCGCGCTGCTGGCCGAGGAACAGGAACTCGGTGCGCAGCAGGCCGCAGCCTTCGGCGCCATGGCGGACGGCTGCTTCGGCATCCTCCGCAGACCCGCAGTTCGCGAAAACTTCCACCCGCGCGCCATCGGCGGTGAAACAGTCCTCGCGCGCGGCCGACGTCTCGGCCTGCGCGCGGGCGCGGTCATGCTCGAGGTCCCCGGCGATACGGTCGACCAGCTCGGGTTCGGGCCGCCGGTGGAGCACGGGGGCGTCCGGATCGAGAAGGAGGGGCTCTGCGTCCACGATCTTCAGTATTTCGGCCGGGCAGGATACGAGCATCGGAATGCCGCGCGACGCCGCGAGCAGGGCGGTGTGCGAGGTTGGACCGCCCTTGACGGTCGCTATGCCGGCGAGACGCGCGTGGTCGAGCGCGAGGAACTCGGAAGGCAGCAGGTCGTCAGCGATGACGATGGCGTTTTCCGGCAGGTCAGCTCTGCCGCTCTCCTCTCCCACCAGGAGGGCGACGATCCGTCGCTCCACATCGAGCAGGTCCGCGCCGCGCTGCGCGAACAGCGTGTTGCCGGTCGCTTCGAGCGCGGCGATCTCCCGCCGCGTCGCGGCGCGCCAGGCGGCGGGCGCGCTTGCGCCTGCGGCGATTTCGTCCGCGACTGCCGCCCGGAACTCCGGATCATCGAGCAACGACATATGCGCTTCGGCAATCCCGCTGTGGTCGGATGCCTGGGAGAGCCTCGTGCGCAGGGCGTGGCTGGCGGTTTCCAGCGCGGCGCGTTCTTCCGCCACGGTGCCACGGGTCGGCGGGGCCGGCAGGTCCCGCGTCGCTATCCGGTGGGCGACTCCGATCGCCCCGCCAGGCGCTGCGCGG
>ERZ778022.3793-NODE-3793-length-13743-cov-5.322691_pt1 | contig 13743 bp, 4 predicted proteins | sample MGYA00375752_ERZ778022 | MGnify/ENA primary metagenome ERZ778022 (study PRJEB29350, sample SAMN05389826) | bioreactor metagenome | isolation source: Thiocyanate bioreactor | place: South Africa: University of Cape Town | collected 2014-04-04 ... | reverse complement strand
GAACTTCTGGCGTTTGTGTCGGGGCTCCACCCTGGCGACGCCACGGTGCAGGACTTCCGCGGCCGTGCCGTTTTCTAGCCGCTCGCATCTCGCATCTACCGGTACCGGTACTGGTACCGTGGTACGTATGGGGCGTGACCCAGCAAGTAGCCAACTATCGTACCTTCCCTTGCCAAGGTCTAATTTGCCGGCGCGTGGCTACTCCTTTGACCCCAATCGCAGCCGCGGCCCCGGCGCCGCCGGCGGCCCGCTTGCGCCGCGTTGTCCTTGGCCTTCCTTCCTTATTACTCCCACTTTCGTTCCCACTGGCATTCATAGTTGCATTCCCCCAGCGGCCCCAGCCGCTCCCACGGTTGTCCCACCGGCGTCAACTCGTTGAACTTGACGCCGTCGGCGTTGACACCGTTGGCCCTGTTTGGCACATCATATTGACACGTTGACACGTTGCCCGCCAACTGTTGCCCGCCAAGTCAACTCGGGAGCCTGCGCAGCCATTTTTTCCACATCAGCTGCACGCCGCCTTTTCACACCCACCCCGCGCGCTTTTCCCACCCCCACCACACTGACACCAATACCACTACAGCATACAATCACTGCATGGCGGTAGCTTCAATGGAGTCATTCTGTGGCGTGCGTGGGAGGCGGTCAAAGTGCGTTTCTCTCCTGTCGCCTACTGGGGGGCCCGGGGGGTGCATTGGTACCGAAAATGGCGACACGGGTACGACGCATCAGGGCCAATATTTCGGCGCGTGGAGTTTTTTGCGGGACTTGATTTGGTTGTGGTGGCCTGCTGGTTGGCTGCGTCGTGTTGGTTGGTGTGACATACCCCTGCTGCACCACTAGTAGGCGGCGAGAGACGCCCTCGCATCTCGTCTACTCTCGCTTCACGCCTACTGGTAGTGGTATGGTACTGGTGGTACTCGCCTACTGGTGGCCACCGGTGGAGCTGGTACTCGCCTACTGGTAGCTGGCTACGGGGGCCACTGGGGCCACTGTGGGGCTGGTAGTGCTGCTGGTACTGTTGCCATTGCCACTGTACCTGGTCGCTGATCAGTCGTGGTGGGAGAGTGCTGCTGCTTGGACTAGGGTATCACTCCAAGTGCTGGAGCTGATTATATCACTGAAACTGGAAGTAGGAGCTGCACTGACACTGCACTGACGCTGCCGCTGCCCATGCCCTACCCACAACTGCAGCCCATGGACCACCGCCAGCAGCAGCTGATGCACCACCACCACCACCCGGCCCCACCACCACCACCACCACCGCCACGTCCTCGCCGTCCCTGCCGCTACCATGAGTAGTAGCGGCCGCCTGTTAGTGGCGGCAGCGGCTGCCACACGGGCACGCCAACCGAGCGCAGTGACGGCGGCGGCGACGACGGCCGCTGCCGCTGCAACAGCCGCAGCAAGAGGCGGGTGCCGCCGCGCTGCCGCATCGTCAATAGCGTCGCGGCCACGACATGATGCGCAGCCGCCAGATGCCGTGCTGCTCGCAAAACGCGCCGCAGAGGAGGCGCTAGCGCCACGGCGTGCACCACCGTCGTCCGCCGATGAGTGGGGTAGTAGTAGTGACGCAACCCGTGCCAGCCGCTCGGCGGCGACTTCGGGCAGCAGCCGCGGGGCAGTAGAGCGTAGACGCAGCAGCGCGACATATTATAGCAACGGTAGCAACTCTGGGGCGCTGCAGGAGGTGCAGTCGGAGCGGTGGGTAACGGCGTTCCTGCGCGAGTGCCCCATTGTGGGCGGGCTAGGCACCCGGGAAGCCACCGACGCCGACCTCAAGCTCCTGTTCCTGTCGCTGGACGCGCGGCGGCCGGGGCACTGGAACCGGCTGCCGGGCGCCATCACGGCGCTGGCGGCGGCGGGGCGGCTGAGCGAGGCGATTGGCGTGTCGGTGCTGCTGGCCACGTACCGCTGCATGGCCGCCAACCGCGGCGCGCACGGCATCCTGTTCCCCGCCGCGCAGCGCGTCCTGCTGCACCTGACGTCCGGCAAGACGCTGCGCAGCGAGGTGGCGCTCGCCAAGTGGGTGCGCATCTTGGGCCTGGTGGGCCGCGTGCCGGACGCGCTGGCCACCGTGCGCGCGCTGCTGGCGCACGGCATCTTCCCCTCCATCTTCTTTTTCAACGACGTCATGAAGGCGTGCATCGACGCCGGCCGCTATGACGCGCTGCTGGAGGTGTACACCGCGCTGGACGAGTTTGACGCCGTGCCGCACATCACCACGCGCAAGATCCTGATCCACGGTCTGCAGCGCGCCGTGGAGGGCGGCGGCGCGAGCGAGGCGCGCGGCGCCGCGGGTAGCAGTGGCGCCGGTACCCTCAACATCCGCCCCACCACGCTGCCTGGCGCGCCAGCGCCGACCGCGTTGGCCGGAGCGCCCACTGTAGACACCTACCTGGCGCTGCTGCTGGAGGCGCACGATGATAAGGGCCACCCGCTGGCGCGCGCCGACATGATGCAGCTGGCGCTGCGCTTCCTGCTGCACTACGCGCCGTACGACACGGGCGGCGTGCGGTTTGCCGCCATGTGGTCGCGTGACGTCAAGTTCTCGCGCCTGCGTGCGCTGCTCAGTGACGAGGAGGTCATGAAGGTGATGGCGGGCGGCGAGGCGTCGTTCCGGCGCACCACCGACCTGCTGACGGAGGCAGCGGGACGCTTGCGTGACCTGCGCCGGCCGGCGTCTGCCCCCACCTCCTACGACGCCGCCTCCATGGCGTACCGGCCTGCTGCCGCCGCCGCCGCCGCCGCTGCCGCTGCTGCCGATGTCATTACTGCAGCCGGGGGTGGCGGCGGCGACGTGGCCGTGGCGGGCGGCATGGGTGGCGTTGAGTTAGATATTGACGGCCGCGGCGGGGACGCAGATGCCGCAGGTGGTGATGCTGCCGCCGGCCGCGTTGCGTTTGCTGACGACTTCAGTACCGTTGAGTTGTTGCGGGAGCCGGCGCGGCAAGGCCGTGCCGCCGGGCGCGGTGCCAGCAGTGGCAGTGCGCTGGCGTTGGAGGTGGATCTTGGGGCTGACACCACTGCGGGGCCAGAGGTCGTGGAGGCCCCACCTGGCGGCGGTGGCGGTGGGGGCGGCGGGGGCGGTGGCTACGGGTCACCGGGCGCCACGCCACTGGCGGCGCCGCGTACCAGTGCCATGCAGGTAGCGCTCACGGACGGCCGCGTGGAGCGCATTGTGAATGAGCGCGCATGCGTGCTGCTGGGGCAGCTGCGACGCGCTGCTGCCGCGCGCACCGGTGACGCGCGCGTGGACGCGGAAGCGCGCGCCGCCGTGCTGCAGCGCGCCGAGACGGTGTTGCGCCTCATGCACGCGCAGGCGGTGGACGCCAGCGTGGAGTCGGTGGGCGCCTTCCTGGCGCTCGTCATCTACGCCGGCTACCCGCACAAGCTGCGCGTGGCGGTGCCGCTGCTGGCGGCGCTGCCCACCAGCTCCGCCGCCCGCCACTTTGCCGCCGTCATCCGTGACAGCTGCACACCTGCCACTGCCGCCACGATCCTGCGCCTGCTGCCCGACCTGGTGCAGCTGGGCCTGCACCCCGACGCCACCGTTCTGGACGCCGTGTCTGCCGCCGCTGTGGAGCGGTGGCAGCAGGTACAGCCCGCCGCTTGCCCCACTTGCGGTGTGGATGTCGACGGGCGCCGCGAGCCGGCAGCCGCAGGTATTGCGGCGCGGCATACCCCTGCCACTCACTCATCGGTGGACGCCGGCGCTGACATGGAGGAGGTGGTGGGCCGGCGGCAGGCGCGTGTCGCGCTCACAGGCGGCGGCGGGGGCGCGACAGCACGCAGCGGGGGGCTGACGCCCGCCGACTGGCGTGCCAAGCTGCTGCACGTCATGTCACGCGACGGCGTCCGCCGCAGCCCCACGTCGCATTGCGCCGCCGCGTCGCCCGCCTGGGTGCAGGCCACCGGCGAGCTGCCCGTGTTCCCGTCCCAACAGCTGCGCCTATTTGAGTCGCTGGGTCTGGCGCGCTTGCTGCCCGACCGTACGCTGGCACGCCTCGCCACCGCCGCTGCGTCGCGCCCCTGCAGCCGCGAGGCGTGGGATGTGTGGTCCGCCATGCGCCGCCTGGGGTCACCGGTGGCACACCAGCCGGAGCTGCTGGCGCGCATGGTGCGCGCCTTTGCCACCGGCGGCCTGCACGTTGGCGCGTGGGAGGCGTACGCGCTACTGCACCCGCAGGTGCGCGGCCCGCTGCCGTCGCTAGCCACCCTGCGCGCCGTGCAGGCGGCGCCGTCGCCGACGGCGGCTGCCGCGGCCCCTGCTGAGGAGGCACCGCCCACTGTTGCTGCCACCGCCGCAGCCGCCTCGCCAGCCGCACCCTCGTTGGCGGCGCGCGCCGCACCTGCCGTACACGATTTGGAGGCGGTACCACCACCAGCAGCGGCACCAGCAGCAGCGGCGCCCACCGTGTTGCCTGCGCCTGCGCCTGCGCCTGCCGCCGCCGAGGAGGCGGAGGTAGAGCACCTTGCGGCGCGCCCACTTTCAGTGCGTGTGCCGCTGGCGATGGACGCGCGCGTGGCGGTAGCGGAAGACAGTGGGGTTGATGCCGTGTTGGGGTACGACGTGGCCGCGCATGCGGGCACTGGCGCGCCTGACATTCCGCTGGTACTGCGTGAGATGCTGCCTCTGACGGTGTCTGCGACCGGTACAGCCACGGCAACGACCGCGCCACCATATGCTCTGTGTGACCCCCGCGTGGGCATGACGGCATGCGTGCAGCCGGCGCCCACCGGCACCGCCACTACCCTGCCGCCGCCGCCCGCGTCCGCGTCCGCCCCCTGCCTGTCTGTGTACGTCAACACGCCCATCGTGGCGCTGGCGACGGAGAACCGCGCCGCTGGCGCGCTGCAACTGCAGGCGCTCAATGCCACGCGCGCCGCCCTTGTGTCCCACTTTGCCAGCGATCTCCCTGCCGCCGTCACGCGCCTGTCGTGGCCCTGCAGCTTGGAGCTGGATGTGGTGGCGCTGCTGGGCCCGCGGCGGCGGATCAACGACAAGAAGCTGCTGGCAGCGCTGTCTGCCACGCCGCACGTCACCGCCAGCTTGCAGCCCGTGAATCTGGCATCATCGGAGCCCGCACCCGCCGCCACCACCGCCGCTGCCGCTGCTAGTGCAGGAACGCCGCCGTCGCGTCTTGTACCCGCCGTGTCGCTGCACCTGCGCTTGCGGGTTGCCAGCGCTGACGACATCACGCCCGCACTGCTGTCGCAGCTGGCGGTGTTGCAGGCGGCGCTGCGTGCCGACATCCTGGCGTGCTACCCCGCTGCCGAGCTGCACCTGGAGGTGGACCCCGTCCCTGCTGCCGTGCCCGTTGCTGCTGCGCCCGCTGCGGAGCAGCCGGCTGTTGCTCCTGCGCCGCCGGCCGACTCGCCGGCGCCGGTAGAGGGTGCGCCAGGACCTATCCTCGTGCCGCCGGCAGCCGCGGCGTCGCCAGCGCCTGAGTCCGCGGCAGGGTCCGCGGCGGTGACACCGTCCGCTGGCGAGCCGCTGCCGGTGCCGCCGCCGTCGGTTCAGCATGCCACCCTGCGCCTGGCCTGCATCACGCCGTCGGCAGAGTGGGTGGCGGAGCTGGAAGGCGTCATGAAGCTGAAGTACGCATCACGCAACACGGTGCCCGCCAACTACACCATGCCACCCGGCGCGGCTGACCTGCCGCTGTTTGTGGAGGTGGGTTCAGCTGGGGACGCGGGTGCAACTGCCGCCAGCCGGCCAGCGGTCATCCGCAAGCCCATGGTGCCGCCGCCGGTGCCGGCAGCTGGCGCCAGCAGCAACGAAAGCGGCGCGCCGCTGGGTACTCGTGTCACGTTTGACCAGCCGTTGGCGGCAGTGGTGGCAAGTAGTAGCGCCGGCTGCCCCCTGCCGCTGGCGGCTACCCGCTCCAAGCTGGAGGCAGCCATTGGCGCCGTTGTGCGCCACGCCGCCGTGCACCGCCTGCCTTCCACGGTGGCAGTTGCCGTGTCGCTGACGCCTACGCCGGGCGCCATCAAGAGCGCCACCCCTGCACCCCGGCCGGCACCGCCGCCGGCAGCCGCGGCGACGTCGCCTCCGCTGCCGGCGGCCATGCAGGTGAACCTGGTGCACATGTGGCCGTGTGAAACGGCACCGGTGGCGGTGGGTGCCGACCTAGTGCCGTCGCTGCTGCCACCAGCACCGGCCGCCCCGGCCGCCGCCGCCACCACCGTCGCCGCCGCTGCTGCAACCCCTGACCTGGCGGAGCGCACGGCCAGTGCGCAGGCGTCCCTGCGTGCGCTGGCGACGCGGCCGCTGTACACCGTCGGCCTCACCTGCCGGTTCCCAGGCGCCTCCCAACCCGATGCCGCCGCCACGGCCGCCCCCGCTGCCGCTACTGACCTCGCTGCGGAAGTGAGCGACGCGGCGCTGCAATCTCTGCACGCTGCCGCCACGGCGGCATGCCGTGGCGACCTGTCGCTGTATTGCCGCCCTGCCCCTGCCCCTGCCATGCCCCATGTAGCGCACCATGTGCTGCGCGTGCTGCCCGGCGTCCCCGGCGTGGCGGTACCTCCTGGTACCACCGCCGTGGCGCCGCCGCGGTTAGCCTAAGCGCGCGCAGCATCAGTATGATAGTTATTAGTGATCGTTGACACATGGTAATACAACAAATTGAAGTGTGACAATATGCCCGACCTTCTATCACTGGTGCGGCAGCTTGGGCGCCGGCAGGTGACGCAGCGCCGCTGCCACCTCGACGTTTGCGGCGGCACGCCAGCGCGCGTCCAGGTTGGCGTCCATGAGCGCGTCGTGGGCACGAGCACGACGGCAGGCAATGCAGTACGGCCCCAGCGCCTCCACCGCGCCATCTGCCGGTGAGGTGGCATTGCCGTGGCTGGCGGCGGCGCAGTAGGCACAAAAGTAGTCGGTGGCGGGGTGGCGCGTGAGGGCGTGCGTCAGTGAGTGTGATAGGGTGCGCGACAGGGGCGCAACCAGGCGCGCGACGAGGGTGTGGGCGGTGCCGGTTGAGAGGCGCTGCGTCAGCGTGGTGGCAACGCGCATGAAGATGCCGTCCGTCAGGCGCTGTGTGAGGGCAAAGATGGTGGCGCGCGACACGCCGCGGTGCAGCGTCGCAGGCAGGGTGGCATCCAGCGCGTCCAGCACAGCGCGCGTGGTGCCAGCCGCCACGCGCGGCATCGCGACAGCTGTCAAGCCGCCGCAAATGCCCTCCTTCAGCTTGGGCATCATGTGCGCAATCGGCCCGCCGGCGGGCGCGCCGTACGCGCTGTCATGCAGCCAGCTCCACGCCGCCGCCTGCGCCTCCACGGCGGCAAAGCGCGCGTCGGAGGTGTCGGGCGGCGTGGGCGGCACCAGGATGGGCGGCACAATGAGCCCCATGATCATGCCCACCACATTCACAATGGGGTCGCGCACCGCCGACACGATGATCTGCAGGATAATCTCGGGCGCGGCGTCCATGAGCATGTCCACCACACACGCAAAGATCTCCTTGCTAGTCACGCCCGCCGCCACCAGCGCCGCCGTCTTGGAGTGTACTTCCACCAGCATGGTTAGCAACCGGCCTGCCGCAGCATGCCCAGGCGACACCCGCGCCGCTCCCACCTCCAGCAGCGCCGGCGCCGGCAGGTAGCGCGCCAGTACCGGGTCCAGCACCGCGCCCACCTCCGCTGCCAGCCCACCAGCTGGGTACGCAGTGACGGGCACTGTTTGCTGTGCCGCCAGCCCGCTGGCAGGGTACGCAGCGACGGGTGCTGCTGGCTGCGCCGCCAGCCATGCAGACAAGCGTGCCGCCGGCGACTCCGCGTCTGCCACCACGCGTGCGTACGCGCGGGTGGCATTGGCAATGAGGGAGCGCCGGCCGGCAGCAGTAAGCAGCACGGGGTCTGCGCGTGGCAACCCTGCCAGCGCCGCGCCTGCCGCTGCGCCTGCCTGCCGCAACCCCGCAATGGCGCCCTCCACAGCCGCCGCGCTACTATCCGCACCCGCCGTCGTCAGGGCGCCACCAAAGGTGCGCTCCCACTGCGCCTCGTAATCCGTCTCCAGCACGCCGGCGGCCAAAAGCCCCTCCAGCACCCATGCCAGCGGGCTTGATTGCGACGGTGGTGGTGGCGGTGGTGGTTGTGATTGCGCTGCGCCACTAGTACCACCGCCGCAATCATCACACCGTCCGCCTCGAGTGCGCAATTGCTGCCCGCCACGGCGGCGCTCACCGCCGCCACAGCCTCACTACTGCTGCCAACCGCGAAGCACGTCGTAGTGTGCCCGCCACCTTCGCAGGCTGCGGGGGTTGCGACGGGGAGGTTTATCACGCCGCCCGCCGTCTGGCACACAACGCCAACAACATTACTACTGTGTAGCGGGTCGGCTTCCCGGATAGTGATGTCAGCAAGAACATTGGCAGACAATAGGTCAGGTGGCAGCTGCACCGCCAGCGAGTAGGTTACACGCGCCCGGCTGCCTGCTGGCGGCACGCCAACAACCAGCCGCCCAGTCACCACGGCAGCCTCCACGTCGCGCTGCGCACTACATGCCATGGCAGCTAGCCACCCGCACACTGCCGTCGCTGCCACCACCGCCGCCAACGCATGCTGCCGCCGCTGGCGTGGTGGTCGTTGCTGTTGGTTCAAGCTGCCACCCCCGCTGCCGCCGTGTGGCCACGGCGGCCATCTCCACAGTCCCATTGCTGCCACTACCGCTGTTACTGCTGCTGACGATGATGATACAAGACCAGTCGCTTATCAGAGCGTGCCAGTACGCTCTCAAGGTGTGGGTGTTGCGTTGCAAGCAGCAGCAGCAGCAGCAGCAGCAGTCTGTCGTCCAGGTCACGATGGCCGCCAAGCGTGTCGAGTTTGTAAGTCAAAAATCTAGTGCAGTCGGAAACTATTGGCGGGTATTAAAAGGCCAAACAACGGAAATTGTACCGTCAACTATATTACGTGAATATAGCGCATTTGCCCGCGTGCGTTCAAACAGTACTACTTTGTGACACACACACATGTGGACAACAACACAACACACAGCCAGCCATGCTCAGGCTGTCGGCGGGGGAGGAGGACCAGCAGCAGAGGTGCCAGCAGGGCCCACGATCTGGCGGAGCGGCGCACGATGCAGCTGGCTCATCCCCGCCGCGCGGTTGGTTGCACACATTGCGCCGCTGCCACCGCTGCTACTGCCGCCGCCAGCGCTGCCGGCGCTGCCGCTGCCGCGCGAGGAACCGCTTGCGACGCTGCTGCCAGCACCGCAGGGTTGCGCTGCAATGCCGCGCGCGCCGCCGCCGGTGCCACCCCCAGCGCTGCCAGGCCCCGACATGCGCACTGGCAGCGGTGGGCCGCGTACCAACTGTGGGCCACGGCTGCCAGCCTGTGGCGGCGCTGGTGGCAACGGCGGCAGCGGCGCAATGCCACTTGGGTACCGCATCAAACCACCACCGCCGCCGCGCACCGAACTGCCGCCGCCGCCGCCGCCGCCGTGGGTGCTGGGGGCACTCGACGCAGGTCCAGGAGAGGTTGGGAAGAGGGACTGCGCAATGGCGGCGCCCGAGTCGCTGAGGGAGCGCATGAACTTGGTGGACACGGCGGGCGCGGTTGGCACGCCGCCGCCACCGCGCGCCGGCGTGCCAGCTGCAAGCTGCAACACCGCGCCGCCGGGTGACGGCACCGTGCCGGCGCCGCCCAACCCACTGGCACTGGTACCACCGGCACGCCGCGGTGCTGATGCCAGTAGCGACGCCCCCGCGGCGACGGCACTGCCGCCGCCCGTGGTGACGCTGGAGCTGCGCATCAGCACCGGCCCACTACTGCGCATGCCGCCGCCCACCTCCCCAAACACGGCGCTCGGCAGCAGCAGCACGAGCGCCGTGATGTCGTCATGGAAGCACCGCCGGTACCGCCCCGCCGCGATGCACAGCACCTCCGCCAGCTGCTCCGTCACGGATGCGGTGCGGCCGGGCGCAGCTCCCACCGTGCTGCGCGCGGCGCAGTGCAGCGCAAAGCCCACCAGACGCTGCGCTGCGTCGCCCAGGTACGCGGCATCCACGCTCACTATGTCCTCCGCCGCGCTGGCAATCGTGGTGCGGCTGACGCTGGACGCGGAGGTGGAGCGCACGGAGGAGGATGACAGAGCGCCGTCGTCCGCCTGCGACGAGCTGTATTGGCTGGACTCCTCCAGCCCGCTGGTACTGCTGCCGCCACCGCCACCACCGCCGCCGCCGCCACCACCATGTGCGCCGCCACGACTGCCGCCTGCCCACGGCGCCACCGGGCGACCAATCGCATCCAGGGACGGTGTTCGGGACGGTAGCGGCAACGGTGGAGGCAGCGGCGGCGCTGCCACGGTGCCGGAGCACTGCAGCGCTGACACGCTGCACGGCTCGCCAGCAGGGGAGGTGGGGACGCCACGGTGTGCGGCCACCAGCGTGGCATCAGCGCCGCCACCGCCAGTACCACCACCGCCACCACTGCCGCCAACACGCATCCACTCCCGCCACTCTGCCACCGACGCCTCCCCCGCCAGCGACGACGCCACAATGGTGACGGCGTCGGCGCAGGAGGCGGCGTCCCACAGGCCGTCTGACGCCACCACCAGGAAGCGGTCAGCCGGCGTCAGCCGCCGTACCTCAATGCTGGGCTCGGCGGTGAGGTAGGGGCAGCCGGCGGCGTACGGCGCGCACGACTTGGCAGCCTCCTTCAAGTACGCGTCGCCCAGCGCGCGTGTCGTTGCCAACGAACCCGCCACACGTAGCAGCGAGTATTTCTTGGGCAGGCTGCTGGCAGCCACCTGCGCCGGCGCGCCAAAGATGCCCTCCAGGATGAGCTCCCGCGCCGCCTCCACCGCGCCGACCCGGCGTGGGCTGCGCCGTGCCGCGGCGGCTGCCGCCAGGTTGGCAGCCAAAGTAAATCCCCCCATGCCCGCCGCTCCACCCGTCCCACCGCCAAGTACACCACCACCGCCACCACCACCGCCGCCGCTGCCGCCAAGTACACCACTGGCGGCGGTAAACTTGGCCATGGCGCCGGGGCGCGAGTGCGCCGCCACGGTGCGCAGGTGGCTTGGCACGCCCGCCCGCACGCCGCCCACCGACTCCACCACGTGCGCCAGAGCCGCGCGGGCTGCGTCATGCCACACCAGCTGCTCCGCCTGCTCTTCAGGCGGCACGCGCAGGCCTGGCGCAATGTGGAAGCGCACGGGTGTGGGGTCCGCCGCCCGGTTGCACCGCTCGTACACGCCGCGCACCTCCTCCGCCACGTTGCACTTCATGTCCACCGACAGCGCCACCGCGTCACACCGCCCCGCCAGCCTCGTGTCGCGGGCAGCCAGGTATGCCACGGTGGCAGCGGCAGCGGCAGCCTCCTGGCTGGCAGTGGCGCCACCGCCCCGCCGCCGGCGCGGCACCACCACGCCGTCGCCCTCCTCCTCCTCCTCGCCGTCATGCTCGTCGCTGTCGGCGTCGCCATCGCCGGTGCCGGTGCCGGCGGCCGCGCGTGCCGCTGCCCAGATCAGTGCTGACGCGCGCGCAAACTGGGGGCTGACCAGCGGGCCACCCGGCTCGCACACCCACTCGGATGCTGTGTCAATGAGGGCACGCGCGCGGTGGGCGCAGGTGGCAGTAAACTCCTGCATTGCAAGCGACAGCTGTGGGGGTGGCGCGGCGGCGGCACGTGGGGAGGCAGGTGGCCGCCGGCGGGTTGACGGGCTACTCCGCCCGCCACTGCTGCCATCCTCCCCCACGCGCCGGCGTGCACGTGGTGGCGTTGAACCACGGTCGCCACTCCTGCCGCCGCCCGGCCGCTTCATGCCCGCCGCAGCTGTTGCCGCTGCCGACGACGGCGGTGGTGAGCCCACTGATGGCGACGCAGCGGCCGCCGCCGCCGGTGCAACCGCAGGCGCGGGCGCGGCGTTGTGTGCCTCGCGGCCAAGGACGGCGCGGCTGTCGCCCGCGTTGGCGGTGAACAGGTACCACGCGCCCTCCACCCACCGCACCAGCACCGCCACCACGCACGCGCCAGCCTTGGCCAGCTCGTCAAAGTTGGAGGCGCTGGGGTGCACGTCCCGCAGCCACATGGCGTCGCAGTGTAGGAAGGCGGCGGTCAGGCCCGCCTCCACCTCGCCCACCGTCGTCGCGGCGCGCGTGTGCCGGAACATGAGGTGCGGCAGGTGGGCAGCCACAAACGCTGACACCTTGGCGCCGCCGTGGCCATCCGCCACGCCCGCCGCCACAGCGATGGGCAGCCTGCTGCCGTCTGCCGCCTCAATCGTGTCGCCCGCGTCCGCCACACAAAAGTAGCGGTCCTCAATGGTGTCGTTGGCGCGCCGCTGCGACAGAAGCATGCGGAAGCTGGACGGCGGCGGCGGCAGCCGGCTGCCGTGCTGCGGGGGCGGTACCGCGGGGATGGCGGCTACGGGGGTGGCGGCAGCGGCAGCGGCGGCGGCAGCGGCCTGCCGTGGAGGTGCTAACGGAGGGCGTGGTGGACAGCTCGGTGGGAGCGCCGAGCTGATGGTCGGCGGCGCGGACATCTGTGTTGGCGCGGACGGCGGCGGCATCGATGATGGCGGCAGCGTCGGTGGCGGAGCAGAGGCAGCTATGGTGCGGCCACCACGACGCGACGGCGACGCGGGCGGCACCGGCACGGCAGAGGAGGCAAGCGCCTGCAGGGTGCACACAGGTGGCGGCGGCGGCTCCGCCAGCAACAGCAGCGGGGGCGCAGCAACAGTTGCGCCGCCAGCAGGTGGCGGGAGTGGCGCGGGTAGTGGCGGCGGCGCAGCAGGTGCCGTTGCCATGGACATGGGCACCACCTGGCTGCCTGCCGCCGACAGCGACGGCAGCGCAGGGATGGGCGACGGCGGCGCAGAGGTGGCACCCAGCAGCGGCGTGTTGGTGGCATGCGACGCCGCCGCGCCATCCACACGTGACGTGGCGGCGTCGGCGTGGCAAGTTTGCAACACAGACTCCTCCATGCCGCCGCGCCGCAGGTGCATCGCTGCCGCCACTGCAGGTGTGGAGGCGGGCAGCGTGCTCATGGCACCGCTGCTGCTGCCCTCCAACGCAGCCGCCCCACAACCCCCACTGCGGGCGCACGACGGCGTGCATGATGGCGCAAGCGCTGCTGCTGCCGACGCTGGCGCCGCCGGCGGTACTGCCGCAGCTGTAACCGATGCAGGCAGCCGAGGCGGACTCCCTGGCGGCAGGCTGTTGCCGACCCGTCGTCGCCCGCCACCAGCGCCAGCGCGCGCACTACCATTAGTTGCGGCAGCTGCCGCCGCCGCCGCTGCCTCCACGGCAGCCGTGGCTGCCGACACAATGACGTGCGTAATGCGCGACGCGCGCGCAGAGTGGGACGCCTCCAAGTAGTCGTCGTCACGACAAACAGCACCAGTGCCACCGCTGCCACCGCCATTGCCTGCCGCGCCAGGCAGCAGCAAGGCCAGGGGACTATGAAATGGCGTCATAGGCGGCGGTGCATCCGCCCCGCCGCCGCCACCACCACTACCAACGTCTGGCGCCCCTGGTGTGGCAGCGCCACCACCACCCTTGCTGGCGCGCATCGCCACCTCCAGCATTGCCAGCGACCGCGCGCGGTACATGGCACGCCCGCTGCCACCAACACTGCCACTACAGCCGCTACTCGCTGGCGCCGTCGCCGCAGGGGTACTTGCCCCGCCGCCGCCACCGCCACCGCTGCCAGCTGTCGCGTGCACACCAGTGGCGCCCGGCGGCGACCAGCCATGCCGTGCCCGCGCCGCGCCACTATACGCCGTCATGGCGG
>ERZ778022.3792-NODE-3792-length-13748-cov-4.983568_pt1 | contig 13748 bp, 7 predicted proteins | sample MGYA00375752_ERZ778022 | MGnify/ENA primary metagenome ERZ778022 (study PRJEB29350, sample SAMN05389826) | bioreactor metagenome | isolation source: Thiocyanate bioreactor | place: South Africa: University of Cape Town | collected 2014-04-04 ... | reverse complement strand
CAAACCAGGTGCACCCACTGCCTGCCTTTCAATTATTGCTTGTGTTTTACCGTGATCTTTGCAATTTCTCATTACCTACTCACTGCAGTACCCGGTACTTACTCACATGCTTCTCCGGGTGCCAACGGCCAAGACGGGTTGGGTGACAGGATGGGTGTCGACGGGAGGAGGCAAGGTAAACACGAATGCGGGGGAAAGGACGCAAATTTTACGTGGTGGAGGGGGAGAGTAGGGGAGTGGTAATGTTGTGGTGTGCTAGATGCGTGAGTGTGACGTGCGTGTATTGAATTATTGGGGTGGTAATGTGCGGTTTGGGCTGCTGCATGACTGGTGGATGCTTGTGGACGCAGGTGGTGGACGCAGCAGCTGTGGACACGCGGACAACGGTGACGCTCACTGACGCTTGCTGACGCTGCTGCTGACTGCGCTCGCTGCTCCTTGTGAGCATCGGTGCTGGTTCCTGCGAGGCCGCTATCCTGCCAGTGTCTGAGTCCCGCTCTACTGAAGGTGCGGGGTACCATCGCATTCGTCGCGGTCGTTTTTGCAATTGTTGCAATCGCCGCCATCGCCTGCGTTTGCTACCTGTTACCTACTGCTACTGCTCCTGCTACTTGCTACTGCCGCTGCTGCTGTTCGTACGCAGTTCTGTCCCAAGGCCAACAGCGTGCCCGTTTGTGGTGGCTGCCGTGCGGAGCTGCTGTTTCCGTTGTTTCTGCAGCCAGTGCGCCACTGCACTCGCCACCATTAATCGAAGCTGCATGTGCTTTTTGTCAAGTACTCATTAATGCTGCTGCATTATTAGTGGCTGCTGTTGGTGTCTGCTGACACTTGCCGCCCGGCCTGTGCGCCGCCATGTTGTCAGCAACCTGTCCTGGCGCCGGCACCGGCGCCGATGACGAGGAGGCACTGCACGCCCCCGCGTTTGATACCACCGGTACCAGTGGCGCCCCGCTGACGGGCGTGATCAGCAGCAGCGGGCGTGCTGCGCTGGCGCTGGAGCGCGTGGGCGGGCGGTGGGACGCGTTCTACCGCGCGAATGGGAACCGGTTCTTCAAGGACCGCCACTTCCTGGTGCGCGAGTTCCCGGAGCTGGCGGCCGCCGCCACCGTGCCCACCCGCCTGCTAGAGTTTGGGTGCGGCGTCGGCAACGCGCTGCTGCCGCTGGTGGCCGCCCTGCCTGCCCTCACCGTCACCGCGTTTGATGTCAGCCGCACCGCCATCACGCTGGCAGCCGCCGCGCTGCCGCCCGCCGACGCGCCGCGCGTGGCACTGTTTACCGCCAACGCGGTGGCTGGCCCACCTGGCCACATCGTTGCCGCCGCCGCCGCCGCTCATGCTGCCGCCACGGCCGCTCACGCTGCTGCCACGGCATCATCGCCGTCGACGACGCCGGGTGCCGCCGCTGCTGCCGCCGCCGCCGCCGCACCGCGCTTGGAAGACGGCTTCCACCTGGTGCTGCTGTACTTCATGGTGTCGGCGCTGCCGCACGAGTGCCACCAGGCGGTGTTTGATGAGGCAGCGCGCTGCCTGTGCCCCGGCGGCCGCCTCCTGTTCCGCGACTACGCCGACGCCGACGCGGCGGAGGTGCGGTTTGCCCCGCGTGCGCGCGTCGCGCCGCGCCTGTACGAGCGCGGCGACGGCACGCTGGCGGCGTTCCTGTCACCCGCCGACGTGCGCCGCGCCGCCGCACACGCCGGCCTGGCGGTAGTGCGCATAGAGGTAGTGGAGCGGGACATTACCAACCATGCGGAGGGCGCCACCTTCCACCGCCGCTGGCTGCAGGCCGTGCTGGAGGCGCCGCCCCTCTTCCCGCCCCGCCGCCCCCTTCCGTGATGACGCGGTGCTCCGCTACTGGACCCGCTGGTGCTACTAACGAACACGGTGGCGGCAGGGCGGTAGCGGCGGCGGTGGCGGTACAACAAGCAGCTGCCGGCGTGCCGGCGTGGGGGTGTGCGCGGGCGCGTGGTCGTGGTGGCTGCACAGCGCACACCCATTCCAACTGCACCGCTGCACTTGCGCGCGCTGCCCACGGCGGTACGGCGGTACGGTGGCAGGCGCGAGCACATCAAGCGCCGCCATTTGGTTGGTGTGGTGGTACACCACATTTCCTGCATCTGCTACCGCTACCGCTACAGCGACGCTGTGCGCTGCCAGCGGCGGATCGACCCGACCCATGCGGCTGCGCGTGCGCCACCGCCGCCGCGCCGCCACCACCTCCCGCTGCAGCATGCCATCGCTGTATTCATGGTGTCGCGTCGGCGCGCCAGCGCGCTGCGTGGGCGCGCCGCAGCGCGGTGCGGCTGGCGTTCTCGGTTCTGGCAGTTACCAAGTTGGCGCTGCAGCAGCCGCCGTCGTGGCACAGCCGCCCGATGAACTTATCGGTCAGGCGCATTGCAAGTTTTGTCGTGCCGCATTTGAACGGCGCAGCTAGGCAGGTGCCGCCGTTGCGTGTTTGGCCGGTTGCTGCTGATGCAGTGTGGCCACGTGTCCACTGCAGCAGCTGGTGTGTGCAAGCTGCCGCGCGGGGACAGCCTGATCAGCGACGACAGCGACGGGTGCGAGCTGATGGCAGCCGGCAAACAGCAACAAGCAGCCGACTGCGCACGAGGGTTGCGTAATCCGCGCAGGTGAGGGGGGCAGCCGACCGCACGTGGTGACACCCGCAGGTGCGCAGGCAACAGGCACCCGCGCGCCCACCTGCCCGGCCTGCCCGGGCGGGGCATGGTAGTAGTGTACCACCACCGGATACGGTGTGCGGCGGGTTTGAGGGAGTGTGCCATCAGCCGCAGCGGCGGGACGAGCGTCAGAGGCGGCAGCGTCGCGTGGAGTGCACCGTTTCAAACCCCCGTCGCAGCAATCAACGGGTGTGCGACGAATACTTGTAAGCGCACCGTCGCGCGGCGGCCATTTGTTGGCGTACTACCAACCCGCAGCCCCCGCTTTCGCCCTGACGTGACGTGTGTGGCAGTGTCGCGATCGCAAGCAGCGCCAGGTGCGTTTCGTAAACCCAGGGTTCACGTCCCAGCTGCCGTCGTCGTCACACTACTCGCCCAACTCTCCCTTACCGGTAGCAGCCACCACACAACCGCTTGTCGCCTGCTCGTTGTTGTTGCTGTCTGCGTCTGTTGCGGCTGCGCATTGTTGTTGTTGACCAGCGGCTGCATCAACCGCCGCCGCGACGCACGTGCCTTGCGACAGGCAGCGACACGTGCAGCCAGCCAGGCCCGGCAGCAAGGTGCAAAACTTGGTGCCAGGTACATACCGCCGCCGAGCAGCAGCGTCGTCGTCGCGGCGGCGCATCTTGCGTGTGTGCGTGTGTGTGGGAATGCATGTGAGCGCGCACGCACGCGCGCTAGCTGGCCCAGAACTCGTTGCTGGCAGCTGCTGGTGTTGCAGCTGCGGCACGCGCGTGCGTGTGTTGCGCGCGGGGGCATGGAGGGCGGACCTGCGGCGGCGGCACCGGCACCACTGCGGCCACCGTACCGCGACACAGATCCGCAGCTTCAGCAGCAGCAGCAGCAGGCACAGCAAGCGCAGCAGCAGACGCAGGACTGGCGGTGGTTGCAGGAACAGCAGCGGCAGCGGCAGGAGCGGGGGGTGTTGTGCTGGTCGATGTTCCATCCCCACGTGGTTTCGCCGCCGCCGCCGGCCATGGTGGTGCCACTGCGCGCCCAGCACCAAGTGCAGCAGCATGCATGCGGCCACCTGCATGCCAACAGCCGCCACGTGGCGTGGGCGCGTGCGCCGATCCAGCAGCCAGACACCGCCGCCGCCGACGGCACATCGCGGGGGAGTCGGCGGCGGCGGGTGGTGGCGCGCCTGTGGTACACCAGCAGCCCACCGGGCACACACGCCGCGACACGCGTTATCATAGGCTGCTGGCCCCACCACGCACGTGCCGCGGTCGGAATCAGGGCTGGCGACAAGGCACCAACCGCGGCGGCCACAGCCAGATCACCCGCCGGGCGACCCGCCCGTTGTCAACATCGCACTCGAGTACAGCGCGTGTGCGCAGCCGTGCTGCCGCCGCTGCTGCCGTGGTACAGTGCCCCCCGGGCACACTGCACGTGTGGCGTGTGCGTGTTGAGGGTTGCGCAGGGTGTGTGGGAGGGTGTGTGGGCCGGCTGCTTGCGCAGGCTGTCGCAACCTGCCCGTGCGCCGCCGTCGCCGCCGTCGGCGCAGGCAGAGGGTGGAGCCGTCGCCACGCACACAACGCAGCCACGCCGTCACGGTGTCCCCTCCCCTCCCGCCCCGCCCCGTTGCAGACTTCGTCCCCTCGCTGTGGTGGTGGTGGCCGCTACCAGCCGTTTGCCAGGTACGTGTGTGTGCCACTGCCGCCACTTCGTCACGCCATGCAGCCTGCTGCACCTGGCACCCGCACCTGCTGCCGACCACTGATACCCGCCGTCATTGCGATCGGTTGCGGTCCGCCGCGGCTCTCGGCGTCGGCAGACAGCCCAGTTTATGATGTGGTGCGTTGTCTGCGTTGGCGACCGGGCGCCGTCGCCGGCGGTGTTGTTACAGTTGATGCCGGTACACCTGCCGCGTCGTTTGTTTGCCCGGTGGCACGATCCGACCCGCCGTCAGCAACCCGCTCGCGCGCGCTGCGGCACGGTGAGCGGGGGAACAGTGCAGTACAGTGGCAGTAACTTAGCCGGCGGCGGCACCACCCGGCGCAATGGGCAGTAGTTAACCAGTACGTATGCTATGCTGCACTGCTGCCGCGCCGCCACAGCTGTGTGCCGTGTTGTGTTGCCCACTCTGCCACCGTGACGACCGGCGGCGCAGGGGGTGGCATCCACCGCCACGCGCGACAGCGGCAGCAGCAGCAGCAGCCATCGCAGACACGCAATCATACCTACTGCTGCTGCCCTGCCTCCCTCCACTGCTGGTGACCTCTCTTGCCCCCCGCGCCTGGCAGCAGGCAAGGTGCGGGGGAACCCCCGCCGCCGCGCCACGACGACGGCGCCTGCCGCCTGTTGCCACTCGCCATCACCTCCGTCGTCGCGGCGGCACTGTTCGCGGCGGCTCCGTTTAGTACCCCACGCCCCCCGCACTCTCGATTCCCACTCCACCCCACGCAACCCTCTGTCAGCCGCTGTGTATGCGGCACCTGTGTGTGGCATTGGTGGGTACAGTAGAGGTCGTTTGTTGTTGTGTAGTGGTAGTGGCGCGGAGGTAAGCAGCAGTTGTCGTTGTCGGTGAGTCGTGAGATGGTGGTACCAGTGGCACGCGCGCAGATATGCGGGTGCCACCTCACCTGGCACGCGTGCGGCATTCGCAATTTCATAACCGCCCCGGCCGGCACGGTGCGTTGCATGTGTGTGTTGTGGCGCGTGGTTTGTGGACCTGGTTTTGCTGCAGCCACGCACGCGTAATCAAGCGGCCAAACCGCATGGTTGGCTTGACGCCGCACCGGGTCCGCTGCCTCGCCCCCCACAACACCTTCTCACGCCAGCGCGCGACGCCGCGCCGCACGCGCGCACGCACACAGCCAGCAGCTGCGACTGCGCGCGCATGCGCACGGGCGGCGACCACGGGCGGCCACCCGCGGTGCCGACTGTGTGGGGTTACAGTACCAGGGTAGTACAGTGCCCCCCCATATGCCTCCAACCAGAGTCGCAGCGTCGCAGTGTAGTAGACTGTCGAGTAGCGCGCGTGTTGTTGTGTGAGCCCCGCGGCGGGCACGCGCCCGTGTGCGCGCAGCTGCCTTGCCCTGTGCAGTGTGCACACCGCCGCGTGGGCGTGGCAAGCAAGCGGCGGGGTACTAGTTACTCGCTCGCGTCGGCCCACCACGACGACGCACGGCAGTGGGGTATAGGAGGCCGCGCGGATGCGCGCGGGGTGGGAGGTGTAGTAGTACCTGCTGCGCGACACCAGCGTACTGTACACTGTACACTACGTCCGCGGCAGCGCGCGCATGGGCTTGACCTCGACTCGTGCGCGGTCGTTTGTCGCGAGTCGTGGACCCGTAAGGAGGGGGTGTGTGCGCGTGTCAGCTGCCGCCGCGCGCTGCCAAGGTTACCTACCTTTTGTGCGCCCCCACCGCCGCGTTGTGCACGCACGCCAGCGCACGCAATTCTGCACCGTGCGCTGCCCGCACTGCTGCTGCTGCTGTTGCACCGCCCCGCCTGCGCCACTCCATGCCTCGTGGTGCGTTTGTGGTGCCGGCAGCTACCAAGCAATGTGCAGCAACGCCGCGGGTCGGCGCCGCGGCCCCACCTTCTCGACACCCCGCGCGCGCCCACTGCCGCCGCGCGCCTGCCTGCGTGCGCACATCCCCGCGTGCCGCTGCGCACGTTGTACAGAAGCTGCTGCATGTGCGTGTGGTGTGTGTTGGTGTTGTGTGCCGAAACGCGCTCTGACTGCTGCTGCAACTGCCGGCGCGGCAGCGTGGATCCAACGGGCGCGCCGCGCAACCGCGCCGACATCAATCTGGCGCGCTCTGACAAAAAGTGGAGCGTACGCCAGCCATGCGATGGTACCGCCCACCCGCCCCGCTTGCCATCACCCCTGCACAACCCAACCCGCTGCCGTGTGTTGTCGTGAATGCGTGGGGTGTGGCGGCCGGCGGGGTCGGAACGCAGCGCGCTGCCGGCGCACTTGGTGTACCAGCACTGGTTCAGAGGCGCCGCTTCCTGTCGTCGTCGTGGCGGCGAGCCGCGGACCAACTATCAAGTATGCGCACCAGCGCGCTGCCAGCGACGCGCTCCCACTCCTCCCACAACCACCACACTACTGCCACACCACACATTCGCTGTCGTAACCGCCACGCTCCCCCCATGCCCACCGCCCACCCCTGCAGGAGGCGAGCAGTACCGCATGCAGCCGGTCCTGGGGCTGGTGACGCCAGTGGCATAATGGACGGCAGTAGCGGCTCCTCCCACGCCCCGCCGCTGCTGCCGCCCCCGCGGCCGCCATCATTGCTGCCGGCAGCAGCAGCAGCCATGGCTGCCGCTAGTGCGGCGGCAGCAGCCATCTCTGCGGCGCCGGCGGCGGGTAACGGTAGCAATGGTAGTACCGGTAGTGGCGACGGTGGTGAGGGCAGCGACGGTGACCTCCTCAGCGGCAGCCCGATCACCGGCGGTCACGACGACGGCGCCGCGGGCGGCGGTGGCGGTGGCTTCCCGCCGCCGGCCGCCGCGCGGGTGGGCAGTGAGGGGAAGGTGGGCGTGGGCGGCGTGAACATTGCCTGCATCAAGTACTGCCACCACTGCCACACCAAGAAGGCGTGCGTGCTGTGCACGGGCGAGCGGTGCAGCAAGGCGTACTGCCGGCACTGCATCGAGAAGTACGGCACCACCGCCGCCACCATCCTGGCGTCGCCGCAGCCGTGGCTGTGCTTTGGCTGCACCGCCTGCTGCCTGTGCGCACAGTGCAAGCGACGTGGCAAGCTGCCTGGCGAGGTACGTGCGCTGCGCGCTGCTGCCTGCCGGCTGTTGAATGCCGCACCCGCCGCCATCCCGCGCACGCGCGCACCACTCCCACCCGCACATGCCTGCAGGCAGCACCGCAGTCGTCGGAGGCAGCGGTGTCCCCGCACCCGCCCTCGTACCCACACTCGTACTCGTCGTACTCGCACTCGTACTCGCACTCGCACCACATGCAACAGGACGGCATCGCGGCGGCGGGCACAATGTCAAAGGCGGCGGCGGCGCCTGGCACGTGCGCCGGCCGCTACAACGGCGACTTCCTCATCGTGGGCCCCAACCCGCGCGCCAAGCCGTACGTGCCGTCGCGCCTCTCCTCCGCTTCCTCCCCGTTTCGCGGCGTGTCCAGCCAGGGCCCACGCTGGCGTGCGCGCATCTGCGTGGACAAGGCGGAGTACACCATCGGCGACTACGAGACGGAGGAGGCGGCAGCGATGGCGTACGACCTGGCCGCCATCCGCGCCGGCAAGCTGAAGGCGCTGAACTACGTGTACGCGGGCGTGAACGACGAGGCGGCGGTGGCAGCAGCGGCGGTGGCGGCCGCCGCCGCGGCGGGCGTCGCCACCGCGTCCGCCGTGGGGCTCGTCACAAGCGGCCGCAGCAGCCGCAGCAGCAGCACCATGGACAGCACGCTGCCGGCCACGCCGTACGAAAGCTTGGCGGGCTGGAAGCGCGGCGCCAGCGTGCCCGCGGACGTGCTGGCTGGCGACGGCCGCGCTGCCGTCATGCGCCGGTGGCACACGCCGCCGACGGCGCCCGACGGCAGCAGCAGCAGCAGTAGTGGGATGCAGGCTGCTGCTGCCGCTGCAGCCGCCGCCGCTGCCGCTGCTGCCGCCACTGCGCGCTTACCAGCGTGTCGTGCCTGTGGGCGGGAGGGCATTAGCATCCTGTGTGAGGGCTGTGGGTCTGGGTGGCACGGCGGCTGCGTTGGCCAGCCGGCAGCCTCTGGCATGGTGGGCCGCTGCCCCGCATGCGTCATGTTGATGCCGTCAGCAGCGGGGGGCCCAGCGGCGGCAGCTGCCGCTGGGGTACCTGGCGGCGGCGCCCATCCCTGGCCTGTGGACGGGCGCAGCGGTGGCGGCGTGCCGGCTGGAATGGACAACACCGCCGCCGCGGCGCTGCTGCTGTCCGCCCGCCGGCAGCGGTGGCGGCGGCAGTGGCGGCGGCGGCGGCGGCGGTACGCCATATGCCACGGCGTCGCCGATGCACGCACCCGTACCGCCGGCGGGTGTTATGGGCGTCGTCGGTACGGCTGGTCTGTCGCCGGCAGCGGCGGCGGCGGGGGCAGCGGCGGGTGTAGACCCCACCATAGCAGTGGCACTGCAAGCGACGGTGTGGGAGTTGGAGCGCGCACTGGCGGCGGGCATGGCGCTGCCGATGGTGCTCGGCGCGCTGCTCTCCACGCCGCTCTCGGTCACGGTGGTGCCATACGCCACCCGCAGCGCCCTGCTGCAGGCGGTGCACGCCATGCCGCCCTCTGCCTTCCACACCCGTATCCTGCTCGCGTTTCGCACTGCCGCCGCGTACGCTGACCCCGCCCGCCTCGTTGCCGACCTGTCGGCGCTGCACATGGAGCTGATGACGGCCATGGCGGTGGCGGGCGGCATGCAACAAATGGTCCCCATGCCCACAAGCATGCCCAGCGCCACACTACCGCCATTCTCGTACGCGCCGCCGCCACCCCTACCGCCGCCGCCGCCGCCGCCGCTGCCCCCAATCCTGCCGCCCACGCACGCGCTGCCACCGGCGCCACTCCGGCCAGCACTGCCGCCGCTGCCGCTGCAGCACCTGCCCGCAACCTCCGCAGCTCCTCCGGCAGCAGCGCACGCAGCGGTGGCAGACGACGGCAGCGACGACGGCGGCCACCCCGACGACGGCTCTGACGATGGTGCCGCCAACGTGGCGCTGGCGGACGACGACAGCGACGGCGGCGGCGACGACGGCGGCGGTAGTGGCGGCAACGGGTGACCACGCACACCCCTGCTGCCCAACCTACCATTACCGGTACTCCACCTGCTGCTGTTGCTTCACCTGCTGCTGTTCCCAACCACCCCACATGCATGCCCGTGTGTTTGCGCGCGCGCAGCCGCCACCGCCCCGTGCGCGTTGCTGCCGCCATATTCTCCCTCTCACTCCACCGGCGCCCACCCTGCGTCCACCGCACGCCCCGCGCATGCCGTGAACCGCTTGGTGTTGTGCCTGCCGTACGCGGTGTATGCGGCAGTACTGTGTTGCACCCAAACGCGCCGCTTGTGTGTGCCCCCCTGCATGTCTTGAGCGGCCTCCCTCCCTGCCCGCCCCGCCGCGCTGTACCGGTACGCAAATTGTGCTATCTATGCTAGATGTGCTGTTCCTTGTTGCTGCGTTGCATGTGCTGGGCCTGGCGCTGCGCTGCTGCCTCTTGCCGCCACTCGCCGCCGCCCCGGCCACCCTTGTTTCCTGGCCTGGACAGTGCTGCTATCCCGCGCCCGCGCTTCCCCCCTCGCGCTACCGTACCCACACGCTGGTTCCCTCCCACTTCCGAATCCATTCGCGCTGGCGGCAGCGCGGCTGCGTGTGACCCATTCCGCATCTGCCCGTGATGATGATATGGTAGGGGCTCGGCCCTAGGGTAGGAGGGACGATGTCATTTATTGCTGTTTCCCTCCCACCCCGCCCCGCCCCACCCCGCCCACCGCACTCGGTCACACCAGGGTGGTGGTACACAAACAAACTTGAAATGTGACAAGACGCGGGGGCACGGCGTGAGTAACTTAATGAAGGTGTTGCTGTTGTCTACGGCGCCGCCGCGACGGCATCGTTCCAGGAGGTGACGACGGCGGTGGGCGGCGCAGGCTGCGGCGCGTACGTGGCCGTCAGGTTGCGCGTTTCACCCGGCAGCAGCATGATGTAGTTGTCATTCCACAGCAGCGGCAGGACGTCGGCGGCGCCGCCGGCAGCAACCAGGCGCACGCGCACCTGGAACGCGATGGCGGTCGACGGGTTGGTGAGGGTGACCGTTGTGGTGGTGGCGGAGGGGCTGACGGCGGTGGTGGTGAGGTTCACCGGCGGCAGGGCGGTCAGGGCGGTCAGGTCGCCGTACTGCGTGACGGGCGTGTTGTAGAAGGTGGAGGCGTTCCAGTTCAGCACGTCCGCGCGCGTGGACAGCCAGTAGTCATTGACGGTGTTGGCGCCACCGGCCAGGGTGAGGCGCAGCAGGTAGGTGGCGCGGTCGCCCAGCCAGGTCGCCACGGTGGCCGGCGATGGCACGCTGAAGAGGCGCGCCACGCCGTCGGCCGCCAGCGCTGGCAGGGTGGCGTTGGTGGTGAACAGGGTGGTGCCATTGACAGCGCGCAGGGTGGCGGTCACCGTCACGGTGCCACCCGGCACGGCCGCGTACGCCGAGTTGACGACGTACACCGCCGCATCGTCGTAGCCGTATAGCGGGTGCAGCGGCTCGCACGCCTTCTTGGTGGCAAAGTACGCCGCCCCCGGCGTGCCGGTGTACTCAAACAGGTGCCAGATGGAGGAGGGCCAGGGCGAGTTGAGCATCCACTGGATGACGCCCGTCGCGCCGTACTTGTTGCGGCTGTAGCCCTCAAACATGGCGCGGTGGCCCTCGTACACCGACGCGGCGGCGCGCGCGCTGTAGGCGGCCAGCGAGGCGGAGGCGCCGTAGCGCGCCGCCAGCGGCGTGTTGAAGCGCGTGATGGCGCCAAACAGGCCCAGCGGGTTGCCGCAGTGGCCCCAGCAGCTGTCGGGCGCGGGCGGCCACAGGTCGGCGGCGGGCACGTAGGCGGCCAGCGTCTCAGGCGACAGCGGGTTCTCGCCCGGCCCGCCCTCCGTCAGGAAGCCCCACCCGCCGCCCCACCCGCCGGGGTCGGTGAGCCAGTAGTTGGGCGGCACCCAAGAGTAGGGGCCTGACATCTTGACGCCGGTGGAATTGGTGAGCGGGCTGGTGCCGGCGGCGGCAGCGGAAAGGGTGGGGTTGGGCCAGGCGCCGTCGGCAGCGGCAGCTAGGTACTCCGCCTCCACGTCCTTCGGCGGCATCTCGTCGGAGGACAGCAGGAAGACGAGGACGGAGGGGTGCGCGCGCAGGCGCACCACCTGGCTGGACATGGAGGCGTTGGCGATGGCGTACTGCTGCGCGCCCCACCACGGCCAGTGCTGCCACGCGTCGCAGCAGCACCAGCCCACCATGACGAGCAGGCCGGCGGCGTCGGCGGCGGCAAAGAAGCCGTCCGGCTCCATCTTGCCCTCCAGCCGGATGGTGTTCAGGCCCATGTCACGCGTGTACGCCAGCGCCGTCGCCCACGACGCCGCATCTTCGCGCAGCAGCAGGTCGGGCGCCCACCCGCCGCCGCGGATGAGCAGCGGCAGGCCATTGATGGCGTACAGGCGGTGGCCCGCGTCCGTCAGCGACGATGTCACCTGCCGCAGGCCCACCGCCGCGCTCACGGTATCCGACACCACGCCGCCCACCGCCACACTCACGTTCAGGGTGTACAGCGCGGGCGTGCCCATCTGCCACGGCCACCACAGCGCCGGCGCGGCCAGCGTCAGGGCAGGGAACGCGGCAGGCGTAAACGTGACGGTCACCGCGGCGCCCGCGGGCACCGTCACCACCTGCGACACAACCGCCACCACAACACTAGCCGGGTCCACCAGCGTTGCGGTCACATTCCCGGTGCCACCGGCAGCACCTGGCGCCGTCACTGTGGCGCCCACCGTCACAGACGCGCTGCCACCGCCGCCAGGTGCCGCCACCACCGTGTCCACCAGCGGGTACTGCACCGTCAGCGGGCCGGCGGCGGCGTACAGCCAGGTGGAACGCCACAGGCCCATGCTGGAGTCGGGCGGCGACGGCGACCAGTCCACAAACGAAATGGCGAGGTCGGTGTCATGGTTGGTAGATGGCAGCGCGCGGTCGTGCGGCCGCCACACTTGCAGCGTCACGCTGTTGGGCCCGCTGCGCGCCACGCCTGGCGTGATATCAAACTCAAAGTACGTAAAGGTGCCCACAAAGGTGGCGTTGGTGGCCAGCGGCGCGCCGTTCAGCCACAGGTTGGCGCGGTAGTTGATGCCGTGGAACGCCAGCGTGAGGGTGGCGGCATCAGGCGGCAGGACGGCGCCATCAAACGTGGTAGTGTACCACCACGGCACGTCAAACACGGACGCATCCACCTTGGCCAGGTTGTCGCCATAAAACAGGTCGGGGTACTCCCCGGCCGCTGTCAGGCATGCCATCACGGTGCACGGCGCCGTCACATTCCACACGGTGCCACCCCGCGCGCCGCCCGCCCCCGACCCCGCCTGCAGCGTCCATGCCGTCAGCTCCAGCGCCCACCCCGCCGCCGCCGGCGCTGTTGATACTGGGACTGGTGCCAGGCTGCCCAGTGCCAGTGCCAGGGTCAGGGTACCCGTCGTCAGCCGCAGCTGCTTCCTACTTGCTGCTAGTGGCGCCATCAGGTGGGTTGGGTAGGCGGCGAGAGAGGTAGTGTAGTCGTCTCAATGGTGGGATTTCGCCGACTTGGATGGAACCAGCAGCAATTTCAGCATTTAGTGGGACACAGCCGTGTACGCGCGGCATGCGGTAGTAAAATACCGGCGCCGTTGATTTGTTCCACGTTACCATATCCAAGGGTGCATATTCCCTTTCTTTTGCTTCTTTTCTATATCTTTTCACTTCATGTTTTTGATGCCACCCACAGTGACCCACACGCCTTCTTACTCCACACTCCTACCAAAACCTCACCTATACACTCTACTACTCCAAAACATGACAGTAGGTCGTGGCTCCCCTTGCGTGGCGGCGAGAATCTGAGAATCATACCCGGTCTCTATCTTTTCTATCTTTTTCTATCTTTTTTTTTTTCGTTTTTTTCAGTGACGCACACCTGCTGTGGTAGTAGCACCGTCACCCGCGGCTCGCGGCGCGGCGGTGCAAATGTGGGTGCGACGCGTTCCACTTGATGCCTCTTGCGTATTGGCCCCGGCTTTTGTTGTTTTTAGCCGTGTTGCTGCTATTTAATTGGTGCACTTCTACCTCCTTCTCTTGCCGCCTACTGGCCCCTCTCGTCTCTCGCCTCTCTACTCTACTACTGGTTCTCTCTTGCTCCCTACTGCTGCTGCCTGCTACTGCTACTGCTGCTACTGGCTGCTACAGGCTGACGCCAACTGCTGCTGGCTGACGCCAACTGCTGCTGGCTGACGCCTACTTGCTGCTGGCTGCTATTGGCTCTGGCAGCTTCAACTGGCTGCTTCTGGCTTTGACTAACGACTCTGTAGCGACAGACGCTGCGCCAACTGACGCTGCACCAGTGACGGTGCAGACTGCTG